>Ga0306920_100005849_pt1 | contig 15953 bp, 15 predicted proteins | sample flu12Cox44000170_FD_204666 | JGI IMG/M metagenome (GOLD analysis project Ga0306920, IMG submission 204666) | Lab enrichment of tropical soil microbial communities from Luquillo Experimental Forest, Puerto Rico - flux4day.12C.oxic.44.000.170 (v2)... | ecosystem: Environmental > Terrestrial >... | reverse complement strand
CCAGGATTTCCTCCGGTTCTACGAGGAGTACCGGATCAAGGACCAGATCAAGTACTACACCGGGCGGCTCGACGAATTCGACCGGGCGACCGGCCAGGGATTGTTCGTCTCCGCGACGATCCTCGGCTTCGCGTCCGGCGCGGGCGCGCTGGCCGGCACGACCCTGGGGTGGGCGAGAGGATGGGCGGCCGTGGCCGCCATCCTGTCCGCCCTGTCCACCGCCCTGGCCGCCTATATCGCCCTGTACGCCTTTGAACAGCAGTCCAAGATCTACGGTGACGCGCTGCGGGCGGTTCACGCCGCCTCGCGGCCGACGCCAGATCCTGACCTGCGCCAGAACGACCGGACACCCGAGCAGAACATCGCCGGGATGGTCAGCGGGGTGGAGCAGGCGCTGCGCCAGGAGCAGTCCCAGTGGGGCCAGCTGACCTCCCAGATCCAGGCAGGCGACCAGTCAGCCAGCTGAACCGGCCGGGCCGATGACGCCGTGCCCGGGTCAGCCCGCTGCGGCCAGGACCGACCCGATGGCGGAGCAGAGAGCATCCTGGTCATTCAGGGGTATGACCTGGACATCCGGCGATGCAGCCACCTGAGCGGCCCTGGTCTCCCTCGGGTGGCCCCGGGCCGCGGCTGCTATCGTGTCCGCCGCCCGGCCGGTTCCTGCCAGCACTATCACGGGGCGTCCATTCCGGAGACTTTCCTCGATGTCGTCATAGGTGATATCGCCGCCGTTGACGACCAGGGTCAGCGACGGCTGGCCGTCGGCGATAATCGCGGCCACGCCGGACAGCCAGGGTGATTCGTCACCCCAGGTGCCTCCCGGCACCAGGATGGCCTGGGTGTGATGCGGCTCGAGCCCGGCCATGTCGGGGGCCGCAGCCATTCCCGCTAGCGTGACGGTGCCCTCGGCCGCCACGCCGACGAGCGGGAAGCGTCCGCCCGCGGCGTAACGTGCCTGGCCCATGACCTGTATCACCCCGGAATTGGTACCGCCGTCTACCACGGCAGCACCCGAGCGGTCGAGCGTCGGGACGATCTGTTTCATGGCCTCGGCTATCGCGGCCAGATGGTCCTGTGTCATGCCGTCCGCCCCTCCGACCAGCACCAGGACCGGGCGGGGCACACCGATACCAAGCGCCTTCAGCGTCCCTGGCAGGTCGGCGGCCCGCGCGATCCTGGCCACGCGTGGTCCAGTCCGGTCGTCGGCGGTTCCGTGCACGGCCACAGCCTATTCTCCTGGCCGTCGATCATGATCTTGGCTAGCGGATGCCGTCGTGCCGGTTGGTTGGGGGAGATGACCTTTAATCTTCTTATCCGGCCTGAAATCTAGATATTGAGCGCTGCCACCTCGCGGAGGCGGACGTCATGCCGATAGCGTTGTCCCCATGGCACAGCGCAGCGAGCAGATCAGCCTTCACCTCAACGCGTACCTCACCGCGCACAGCTGTCCGCCGGACGCCGTCCTGCGGGAGCTGACGAACGAGACGGCGGAGCTGTTTCCCCACGAGACCGACCTGGCCATCGCGCCGGAGCAGGGTACGCTCATGACCCTGCTGACCCAGCTGACTGGCGCGGTCTCGGCGGTCGAGGTCGGCACGTTCACCGGCTACTCCTCCATCTGCATCGCCCGCGGGCTAGCCCCGGGCGGCCGCCTGCTGTGCTGCGACATCAGCGAGGAGTGGACCACGGTGGCCAGGAAGTACTGGGAGAAGGCCGGCCTGTCCGACCGGATCGAGCTGCGGCTCGGCCCGGCCATCGACACGTTGCGCTGGCTGCCGGACGAGGAGATATTCGACCTGGCGTTCATCGACGCCGACAAGGGCGGCTACCTCGGCTACTGGCGCGAGATCGTGCCGCGGGTCCGGCCGGGCGGGCTGATCATGGTGGACAACACGTTCTCGCACGGCCGGGTGATCGACGCGGGCAACGACAACCCCCTGGTGATCGCGGTCAGGGACTTCAACGACCACGCCGCCGCCGATGACCGGGTAGACGTGGTCATGGTGCCCATCGGCGACGGGCTGACGCTGGCCCGCAAGCGGGACTAGCCAGCGCCGATCTAGCCAGCGCCGACCGCGCCGCCCAGGTACAGCGCTCCGATCTCGGGGTTCTCCAGCACCTCGCGCCCGGTCCCGGACAGCCGGACCCGGCCGCTCTCCATCACCACGCCGTGGCTGGACAGCCGCAAGCCGGCCCGGGCGTTCTGCTCGACCAGCAGGATCGTGGTGCCGGCCGCGTTCATCTGCCTGATCGCGCCGAACACGGTCCGCAGGATCCTCGGCGCCAGCCCCATCGACGGCTCGTCCAGGAGCAGCAGCCTGGGCTGGAGCATCAGCGCGCGGGCGAACTCCACCAGCCGCTGCTGCCCGCCGGACAGGCTCCCCGCCTTCTTCCCCGCCCAGCCCGTGATGTCGGGGAAGAGCTCGAACACCGCCGCCGCCCGGCGCGCGGTCAGGGCCCGGTCCCCCAGGATGTAACCGCCGAGCTCGATGTTCTCCCGGACCGTCATGTCGCGGAACAAGCTGTGGTTCTGCTGCACCTGCACCACGCCGAGCCGCAGCACCTGGCGCGGCGACATCCCGGCGAGATTCCGTCCGTCGAGCTCGATCGAGCCGAGGCGCGGCCGCAGCAGGCCGCTGATCGACGCCATGAGCGTGGATTTCCCCGCCCCGTTCGGCCCCACGACGCACGTAATGCCGCCCTCGGCTACTTCCAGGGAAACCCCGCGCAGGACGTCGCCGCCGCCGTACCCGGCCACCAGGTCCCTGATCCGCAGGACCGAACGGACCTCGGTGCCCGCCCCGGTGTCCGTCATTCGTCCTCCCCGGGGTTCTCCGGGTCCAGGTCCTCGCCGAGGTAGGCGTTGAGCACGCGGGGGTCGGTCCGGATGATCCCGGGCGGCCCGCTGGCGACCACGGCGCCCGAATCGAGCACCGTGACCTGGTCGCACAGGCCCATCACGAACTCCATGTTGTGCTCGACGATCAGGAAGGTCTTGCCGGCCGCGTTCAGCTCGCGGATCCGCTCGGTGATGTGGTTGACCAGGGAGAGGTTGACGCCGCCGGCCGGCTCGTCGAGCAGGATGACGGCGGGGTCCGCCACCAGCACGTAGGCGAGCTCCAGGAGCTTGCGCTGTCCGTAGGAGAGCGTGCCGGCCAGCTCGGCGTGGTGCCCGGCGATGCCGACGAACTCCAGCTGCTCCATCGCTCGCCTGCGTGCCGCGGCGTTCCCGTGGCGGGACGCGACCAGCATGTTCTCCAGCACGGTGAGGCTGGCGAAGATCCTGGTCAGCTGGAAGGTCCGGCCGATCCCGAGGGCGAAGATCCGGTCCGGGGTGACGTTGGTGATCTTCTTGCCAGCCAGGTACACCTCGCCCGTGTCGGCCTTGGCGTAGCCGGTGATCACGTTGAACAGGGTGGTCTTGCCCGACCCGTTCGGCCCGATCAGGCCGGCCACCGTGCCCTCTTCGACCTCCAGCGTGCAGGAGTCGAGCGCCTGCACCCCGCCGTAGGCCTTGTGCACCTCCTCGGTCCGCAACAGTACGGTCAAGTTATCCTCCCCGCTCCCTCTGTCTCCCCGCTCGCCTCCGGGCGCCCTGTAAGGCGGCTCCTTCCCTCGTCGCTCGTCGCAGGCTCCTCGCTCCTCAGTCCAGTCGCCGCCGGCGCCCTTTGGCTCGCGGGGGGGACCGCGGGCCGTCCCCTGGTCCGTATGCGCCGTACCCACTCACCGGCCGTCGGGACGATGCCGCGTGGCAGGAAGATCACGATGGCCAGGAACAGCGCGCCGAGCAGGATCTCGCTCAGGTAGCCGTTGGTGTACCTGATCGTCAGGTAGAGCTGGGCGGGTTCGATGAGGAGCGCGCCGATGATCGGGCCGGAGATCGTGCCGAGACCGCCCAGGAACGCCATCAGCACCAGCGACAGGTCGAACAGCGGGTCGAAGCCGGACGGCGGCTGGACCTGGGTCAGGTAGAGGAACCACACCCCGCCGACCAGGCCCGTGATCGTAGCGGACAGGACGAACGCGGACAGCTTGACCCGCATGGTACGCACGCCGAGCCCGCGCGCCCGGTCCTCGTCATCCCTGATCGCCCGGAGCTGCAGGCCGAACCTGGCCCTCCTGACCAGCACGGCGACAACGACCGCGACCACGGCGCAGCCCAGCATGAGGTAGTAGAAGCGGTCGTTGAAGGTCGTCGGCGACCAGGGCAGGAACGGCGCCGCGACGCCTACGCTGCCGCCGGTGAAGGAGAAGTTGTAGGCCATCAGCTGGAAGATGAAGAACACCGCGATCGTGATCACGATGAACGTGTGCCTGCGCACCCGCAACGCGATCAGGCCGAACGGCACCGCGATCACCGCCCCCACCGCCGCGGCCAGCGGCAGCAGGGCGAAGACGCCCACGCCGTTGATGTGCCAGTTCCTGGCCGCGATGCCCACGGCGTAGGCGCCGCTGCCGAAGAACACCGCCTGGCCGAGCGATATGTAGCCGGAGAAGCCGGAGAACATGTTCCAGGCGGTGACCACGGCTATGAAGATCAGCGCGTAGATCGCGTAGTTGGTGATCACCGGGCTGCTGAACACCACCGGGAACATGATGGCCGCCACCGCCAGGAGGACCAGCGCCAGCCCGGCCGCCGCGCGCTGCCTGCTCACGGTACCGGTCATTGCGCTCGCACCGGCGGCCGCCCGAAGAACCCGGTCGGGCGGATCACCAGCACCAGCACCAGGACGGCGTAGAACACGACGATCGCCCATTCCGGGGACCAGATGTCGACCAGCGACTCCAGGGTGAGCATGAAGACCGACGCGGCCAGCGCGCCGCCGATGCTGCCGAGGCCGCCCAGGATGATGATCGCGAGCAGCCGCGAGATCAGGTCGTAGCCGCTGTTGGGATTGAAGGCGTTGGTGGCGCCGAACATCATCCCGCCGGCCGCGGTTACCGCGACGCCCACGCCGAAGGTGAGCGCGGCGACGCGGTTCACGTCGATGCCGATGAGCCGCGCCGCCGTCTCATGCTGCATCGTCGCCCGCACGCTGCGCCCGAACCCGGTCCGGTACAGCAGCGCGTAGATGGCCGCGATGAGCACGAGCGCCAGCGCGAAGCCGTACAGGTAGATGTAGGACAGGTAGAAGCCGAACACGTGCACGCTGGACTGCACGTACGAGGCGTTGAGCTGCTTGGGGTTGGGCCCGTAGATCTCGTAGAGGATTCCCTCGATGATCAGCGCGACCGCGTAGGTGACCAGCAGCGTCATCGACGTTCGCTCCCGGCCGCGGAGCCGCCGGATGAACGCCCACTGGATGACGACGCCGATCACGAACATGGCCGGCACGGTGATCAGCAGCCCGGCGAACAGGTCTATGTGCAGCCGCGTCGAGAGGGAATAGCTGAGGTAAGCGCCCAGGATGACCAGGACACCCTGGGCGATGTTGATGATGTCGAGCACGCCGAAGATCAGCGTCAGGCCGACGGCCATCAGGGCATAGACGCCACCGACGAGGATGCCGTCGACAATAGCCTGGTAGATCTGACGTGCCATCGGGCTAGCTGGTCCAGTTCGGCTTGGGGTTGATGATCGCCACCGAGCCCGCCACGCTTACCGGAAGGACCTGCTTGTACGTGGTGTCCTTCTGCCACTGGAAGACGAACGCCGCGGCGCCGGAGTTCTTGCCCAGCTCGTCGAACTTGACCGGGCCCTGGACGGTGGTCAGCGTCACGCCGCTGTGCAGGTAGCTGATGATCTTGGCGTTGTCGGTGCCCTTGGTGGCGGTGACCGCCTCGGCCGCCACCTGCCCCACCGAGTAGCCCTCGGCCACGTCGGCGTTGATGTCGGACGGGGATCCGCCGTACTTGGCCACGTACTCCTGCACCATCTTCTGGCTGGCCGCGTTCTGGTACCCGGGGTACCAGCCGTTCGGCACCATCATCCCGGTCGCGTTGCCCTTCCCCACCGCGGAGGTGAACGCGGAGCCCTGGTCAGGGCCCGCCGCGCAGATGAACATCTTCGGGTTGTAGTGCTGCTGCTCGAAGGCCTGCATGAACGCGGATACCGTCGGGACGTCGGTGGAGCCGAGCACCACGGCCTGCGCGCCGGTGGCGGCCACCTGGTCGGCGGCCGGCTTGTACGAGGCGTTCTCGGCCGGGAAGATCTTCGAGTAGACCGTCTTGACCCCGAGCCCCTGCAGCTTCTGCTGGGCGAGCTGGACCGGCGGGTCGGCGAACGGGTCGTCGGCCATCGGGTAGGCGGCGGTCTTCGGCCGCTCGCTGGCCGGCAGCGACGCCACCCAGTTGACGAACGGGATCAGCTCGTCCTCGATCGGCAGGCTGACGTCGAAGACGTTGTGGGCCGTCTGGTTGGCCGGGCTTTCGAACACCGACGGCGCGCCGCCGGCGCCCTCGATCAGCGCGTAGCCGTACCTGGCGGCGACCGACGCCGACGGCGTGGTCAGCAGCGAGGAGAACGGCCCGAACGCGAGGTCCACCTTGTCCGAGGCGAACAGCGTCTGGTAGTTCGTCTGCGCCTGGTTGGGCGAGCTGTTGTCGTTGAGGATCTTCAGCTGGACCTGGCGGCCGAGCAGGCCGCCGCTGGCGTTCACGTCGCTGGCCCACAGCTCGTAGCCGCGCTTGAAGGCCTGGCCGTCGGCGGAGAAGTCGCCGGTCAGTGACAGCGACGCGCCGACCAGGATGGGCTTGGAGCTGGTTGGGCTGGACGTGGCTTTCGTGCTTCCTGTGGTGCTGCTACTGCTGCTGCTGCAGGCCGCCACGAGGCAGGCCGAAAGGACGGCTGCCGCGCTCAGGGCGAGGTAATTCCTGGAGAGCCAGGGGGGGTGGGGTCTCACGCCCGGGGCCTCCTTCCTCCTCGGTGGTTCGGGATGGTCACGGATAAGGTGTCGCTGGTGCCGAGCCCGTCGGACACGTCCGCGTGCTCGCTGACGAGCGCCAAGCCCGCGGAATCGGCCTCCTGCTGCAGCAGGGCGGCGAAGTCGGCATCACCGAACCCGCGTCCGACCAGACCCTGGATCAGCTGGTGGACCACCGCAGCGACCGGCATCGGCACCTCGTGTTCCCGCGCGGCGGCCAGGCCAAGGTCGAAGTCCTTGCGCAGCAGCGTGGCGGTGAACGTGGGTTCGAAATCGAGGTTCACATAGGCCGGCGTCTTGTAGCCGGTAAACAGCGAACCCATCACACTCTTGTTGAGGCATTCGAGGAACGCCTGCCTGCTGATCCCGCTCTTCTCCGCGAGAACCGTTATCTCGGCGAGCGACTGGGCCACCACGCCGAGGATCAGGTTGTGGCAGAGCTTCACCGTCCTGGCCTCCTCGCCGTCACCCACGTAGGTGACGCCGCGGCCCAGCACCTCCAGGTACGGCTCCGCCAGGTCGAACGCGTCGCGCGGGCCGGAGACGGCAGCCGTCATCTTCCCGGCCCGCACCACCTTGGGATTACCCATCACCGGCGCGGCCAGCAGGGCCGTGCCGTGTTCGGCGATCTCGGCCCGTACCCTGGCTGAGGCCTCGGCCGATACCGTGGAACAATCAACGAGCACCCGGGGGCCCGCCCCGGGTCCTGACATGAGCCCGTCCGGGCCCAGCACCGCGGAAACAAGGTCGTCGGACGAGCCGACGGTGATGAACACGATGTCCCTGGCCGCCAGCTCCGCGGCGCTGCCCGCGGGCTTGGCCCCCATCCGGACCAGCGGCTCGGCCTTGGCCATGGAGCGGTTGAAGACGGCGAGATCACAGCCGGCCTCCAGAAGCCGGCGACCCATCTCCATGCCCATCCGCCCGGTGCCCAGCCAGCCGAGCCGGTGCGCGTCATCACGTCCAGCCATGTTGCCAGGTCCCCTCCCTCGGTGCCGGCTCAGACAAAATCCAGCTACGACAATCTGGTCACAATCGTTTGCATACCCGACATTGGTCCCCGCGCCGCTCCTTTGTCAATGCCGGGTGCCCAACCTGTTACCAAAGCCGCATCAAATCGCTTCGGGGGCATTCTGGCTCGCTGCCGCCGTCCGGGCCGGAGAGGGTGAGGACGCGGGCCAGTGACGACAGGCCTGCTCAGGGCCGCCTGGCCCCTTAGCAATCGATTGCCGGCTTGGCGTGCCCAGAGGGCGCGGGACGCAGCCGGAACGGCGGGCTGACCGCGCGTTCGGTGGTGGACCCGCGGACGACGAGCTCCGGCGCGAGGTAGAGGATCTTCACCGGCCCCTCGCTCCCGTTGATGCGCTCGAGCAGCAGCTGCGCGGCCTCGGTGCCCAGCTGGTAGTGCGGGAAGCGAACCGTGGTGAGCGGCGGCCGCAGCCGGTCGATGAACGGCATGTCGTTGAAGCCGATCACCGAGATGTCCTCGGGACACCGCAGGGAGCGCTCGTCAAGCGCGGTGTAGCACCCCACCGCCAGCATGTCGTTGGCGGCGGCCACCGCGGTGAATTCACCCGGCCGGGCCAGCAGTTCCCGGCAGCAACGGGCGCCTTCCTCGACCGTGTACCTGGTGGCGTACGCGATCAGGCCCTCGTCCACCTCCAGGCCGTGCGTGGCCATGCCGTCCCGGAACCCGCGCAGGCGGCTCACGCCGGTGGACGCCTCTTGCGGGCCCGCGACGTGCGCGATCCTGGTATGGCCGAGCCGGGCCAGGTGGGTGACCGCCATCCGCGCGCCCTGCTCGTTGTCGACCGAGACCGAGGGGAAGGCGAAGTCCGGCGCCAGCCGGTTCATCAGCACCACCGGGACGTCCGCCGCGGCCGCATCGGCCAGCAGCTGGTCGTGCAGCGTGGCGGTGGCCAGCACGAACCCGTCGACGTGCCGGGCCCGCATCTGCTCGAACAGGGTGCGCTCGCGGCTGGCGTCGGCGTCGGTGTTGCCGATCAGGGCCACGTAACCCACGGCGGCCAGCCTGTCCTCCAGGCCGCGCACGATGGGCGGGAACAGCGGGTTGTTCAGGTCGGGGATCAGCACCCCGACCGTGTGCGAGCGCCGGGTGCGCAGGCTGCGGGCGACCGGGTTGGGCCGGTAGCCGAGCCTCGCGGCGGCGTCGGTCACCCGGCGCGCGGTGTCCTCGCTGACCAGGATGCGGGTCTCGGGGTTGAGCGCGCGCGAGGCGGTGGCCGGGTGGACGCGGGCAGCGGCCGCGACGTCTCGCAATGTGGCCGGCCGGTCAGGCATAGGTCATCTCCGCTCCCCCACCCTTGGCGTCCGCCGCCGGGCATGACCTGACAAACCCGCCTTGGACGGACTAACCCTATACGGGGGCGCTACCTGCCGCTACTGGCCGCGCTGAGCATCGAGGCAGGCAGATGGCGGGCGAGCACGTCCCGGTGGGTCGGCACCGCCTCGGCGTGGCGCAGCTCGCCCGCCTCGGTCAGCACCACGTAGACGCCGCGACGGTCCACGTCACAGCCGCACCGCTCGACCAGACCGTGCCGGGCCAGCCGGTCTACCAGGCGAGACAGCGCGCTCTGGCTCAGGTGCACGGCCTCGGCGAGATCCTGGGCGCGGAACTTGCGCCCGTCGCTCTCGGCGAGCCGCTCCAGCACCTCGAAGTCACTGATCCCGAGCCCGTGCCGTTCGCCGAGTTCACGCTCGAGGGCGGCGCAGGCCGCGGCGTGGCAAGCCGACATCTCCCGCCAGGCGGTCACCACGCTGTCCTGCGTCACGCTCATGGGCGCATGCTAGCGCCCGGACTAAGTATTTGCAAGTGCATTAATTGTTCTTGCATATAGTGCATGTACATACATATAGTCTGGCGTATGACTTCATCCGAAGTACAAGCACGTCACTCCGATGCCCGTCACGGGGACAGCCAGGCCTGGACGCCGCAGCTGTGGGCCATCCTGTTCGTGCTCGGCGGCGCTCTGTGCCTCGATGCCCTGGACGTCTCGATGATCGGCGTGGCCTTGCCGTCCATCCGTTCGGCCCTCGTCCTGAGCACCTCGTCCCTGCAGTGGATCGTCAGCGGCTACGTGCTCGGCTACGGCGGCCTGCTGCTGCTCGGCGGCCGGGCCGCCGACCTGCTCGGCCGCCGGCGGGTCTTCCTGGCGGCGCTGGCCGTCTTCGCCCTCGTCTCGCTGCTCGGCGGCCTGGCCAGCGACCCCGGGCTGCTGATAGCGGCCCGTTTCGTGAAGGGGGTGGCGGCCGCGTTCACCGCGCCGGCCAGCATGTCGCTGCTTACCACCACGTTCCCCGAGGGACCGATGCGGAATCGCGCGTTCAGCGTGTACACGGTCTTCGGCGCCAGCGGTTTCTCGCTGGGCCTGATCCTGTCCGGCCTGCTCACCGAGGTCAGCTGGCGGTGGACGCTGCTGGTGCCCGCCCCGGTGGCGGCGGTGGTGCTCGCGGCGGGAATCTGGGTCATCCCGCGCGGCGAGCGCGCGACGCGGGGCGGCCGCAAGTTCGACATCCCCGGTGCGCTGACCATTACCGCGGCCATGCTGCTGCTCGTCTACACGGTCGTCTCCGCCCAGCAGGCCGGCTGGGCCTCGGCCAGGACCATCGGATCGTTCGCCGCCGTCGCCGTGCTGTTCGGGCTGTTCGCCGCGATCGAGCGGCGCAGCCGCGACCCGCTGGTACCGTTCGGCATCTTCGCCTCGCGGGCGCTGCGGCGCGCCAACATCGGCGCGGTGACCCTGTTCGGCAGCTACATCTCGTTCCAGTTCCTGGTCACGCAGTACCTGCAGACCCTGGCGGGCTGGTCGGCGATTGGCACGGCGCTCGCGTTCCTGCCGGCCGGCGTGATGGTCGTCGTCCTGTCCACCCGGATGGCCCCGCTGCTCGGTCGGTTCGGCCCGGCGCCGCTCACCGCGGTCGCCTTCAGCTGCCTGCTCATGGCGTATGTGGTGTTCCTGCGGGCCGGCGTGAGCCCGGATTACCCGGCGGTGATGATGCCCGCGATCCTGCTCATCGGGCTGGCCTTCGGGCTCGGCTTCTCCTCGCTCACGGTGGCGGCCACGGCCGGGGTCCCCGACGCCGAGCAGGGCCTGGCGGCTAGCCTGTTCCAGACGTCCTTCCAGGTCGGCGGTGCCGTCGTGCTCGCGATCGTCACGGCCGTGGTGGACGCCTCCGGCGCGGGCCAGCTGGCCTCTCCTGCCGCCACCCTGGCCGCGTACCGGCCTGCGCTGATCCTGATCACGGGCGTGGCCGCGGTCGGCGCGCTGGTCGCGCTGAGTGGCCTGCGCCCGCAGCGGGACCTCGCGGCCGGGCCTGCTGGCGAGCCGCCCGTGCCGTCCGCCGAGCTGGCCAGGATGGTCCCGGTGGGCGAGGCCGCCAAGGACGGCCGCACGGCCTGACCCCTGCCCCGGTTGACGTCAGGCCGACCGGTGGGCCGAGATGATGATCACCAGGGACGAACCGCGCCGGCCGGCGCGGTTCGCACCCTCCGCGCCCGTCGCGCCTGGTGCCGCGGCCGGGGCCAGCACGGTCCTGGTCCAGCTGACGTGCCATCGCGGGAACCGGCGGCGGGCGGCGCGGCGGCCGGACTCCGAATCCCGCACCAGCTCATCGTGATGCTGCGCGACCAGGGTCTTCGCGATTTCCGGGTGCATGATGCCTCCTGGTGCCGTTCGGTGCATGCTGAGGGCGTGTCGTAAATACGATGTATCTCGAGTCAGGCCTCTGTCAAGACATATCTTGAGTTTTCCGCGCGCACGGAGTCAGCGCTTCGCGGTCGCGGCCGCTCGCGATGGGTGTCTGGGGTTATCCGGCTCCGCCATTATGCCGAGGGGGTCTGACATTTCCGGCGGGCCGGCTCGATAAGGCGTGGATGTCCCAGCCATGCTGTTGATGCGACGTGGATGTGGCATCCACGCCTTATGATCTGGTACGGGCGGTACCGGAGTGACTGGTGTCCGTTTTCGCAGATGCGGGGCGGGTGCTGCGACAGCAAGCTGACCGAGAACACCGATTCCGCGCCCCGCGCGACGCCCCGCCGGGATCTACGGCTAGGTGGCATCCTGCTCACGCCACGCCGGCTACCGCCTCCGCCCGGGCCGGTGGCGGCCGCGGCGGTCATAATGGCCGCGTGATCGATGAGCTGATCGCCCGGATGGCGTCCATGCTCGAGCCGCTGGAGGCCGAGGGTGACCAGCGGCGCTACTTCCACGCCACCTACCAGCGGACCACGATCGCGGTGGCCGACGAGATCAAGCGGGGCGGCTTCGGCGATCCCGGCTGGGTCGAGCGGTGGGACGTCGCGTTCGCCGACCTGTACCTGGACGCCCTGGAGGCCTCGCTGGCGGCCCGGCGACCCTCACGGCCCTGGGACATCGCGTTCGGCGCCCCCGCCGACCTGCCCGCGCTCCGGCACGTGCTGCTGGGCATGAACGCCCACATCAACTACGACCTGCCGCAGGCGCTGCTGGCGGTGATCACCGACGAGGAGTTCGGCGACGCGGCGCTGCTGGCCCGCCGGGAGGCCGACCACCAGGCGATCGATGGCGTGCTCGCCTCCCGGGTCGCCGCCGAGGACGACGAGCTGACCAGGCTCTCCGGTCCCCCTCCCCTGCTCGACCGGCTGCTCAGGCCCCTCAATCAGCTCGGCACCCAGCGCTTCCTGCGGGAGGCGCGGGCCAAGGTGTGGGCCAACGCCGTCGCGCTGAACCGGGCCCGCGGGCAGGGTCCCGACGCCTACGCGGCGCTGCTGGCCCGGCTCGAGGAGCTGAGCGCGGCCAAGGTCTCGGCCCTCCAGGCCCCGGGCCAGGTCCTGCTGAAGCTGGCCGCCACCGGCTTCGGTGTCCGGCTGCCCGGGTAGATCCGTCGCGGCCTGAGCGTCAGGCCGCGACGAGGAACTCCGGACTCGCCTGCGCCAGTGACGACGCCCCCGGTTGGTCATCCTCATCGTCGCACGGCCGGGCCACGATCCCGTTCGATCTGCCCGGGCGCGCGCCTGTCGCCGCACCGGTTCATAGAAAAGCCGGGCCGAATTTCACCGGATAATCTCGGTCGTAACGCCCGCGGATTCAGGAAATCGAATTAAGAAAGCCACGGAATTCAGGTACGACGCCATGCCGGCAACTCAGCGTTCCTCTGGGTAACGCCTGGTAGCCTGTGGATGACTTGTGCAGAAGGCGGTGGAAAACCGCGGTGGAATGCGGATAACCAACCATGTTCTGTGGACAGCCTGTGGACTGGAAAAGAGCTCGAAAAAGATGCGTCGCGGGTCTTGCGCCGTCCCGCGCCAAGGCAGTAGAAATGCTTTCACCGTTAGAAACGGGCACTGCCCCGGGGGTAACTCCGGGACGTGGGAGGAGCAGGGCAACCTGAGCCGAACGCGGGTTCCTCGCTCTGGCGGGCGGCGCGCCCGCGCTGGGAAGGCCAGGCCATGGCTGACCTGATGCGACGACGCCAGGCAAGGTCCCCTGCATCTCATACATGGAGGGGACCTTGTCTTATTCTGCCCGTCACAAGCGCTCTGCCCAGGACCGACACGCCGGCAGGCATTCTCACGCCGACCGTAGGCTCGCCTGGACCTCATTGCGCCGGGGCCGCGCCGAGACCGACCCGGCCGAGGTGCCGGCCGGTCAGGACGAGCGCTCCCAGCAGCGTCTCGGGGCGCCCGCCGAAGAATAGGCCGGAGAAAGCAGGAACAGCAGAGCAGGCGCTCCGGTCACGCGTGGCGGCGGAATCAGACGGGCCAGGCCTCCTTGCGGTAGCCCATGTCCCAGAACATCCACTCGTAGCGGCTCGTGTTACGGAAGTGGCGGTGCACCCGGTCCCGTTCGGCCTTCCCGAGACCGGGACCCATCTCGTCGGTCACGTCGATCACGGCCTGCACCACGTCACCGAACTCCTCGCTCCCGTACGTGTCGATCCACTGCTGATAACGCGGGTCGGGCGAGCCGCGGCGCAGCAGCTCCTTGCCGACCTCCCAGTAGATCCAGTAGCACGGCAGGACCGCGCCGACCCCCTCCGCATAGGACCCGTTGCCGACGGCGGCGAGCAGGTAGCTGATGTAGGCGAGGTTCGTCGGGGCGGGTTCGGCCTGCTCGGCGCTCACCGGGTCGATGCCGAGGTTGGTGAGCAGCGAGCCGTGCAGGGTCTTCTCGACCGCGATCGCGTCCGCCGCGTGCCGCGCGAACATCTCGGCCTGCGCCGGCGTGGGCGCCCGGCTGGCCACGGCGGCCAGGGCCTGGGCGTACCCGTGTAGGTAGATCGCGTCCTGCACGACGTAGAAGGCGAAGGCCTCATGCGGCAGGCTGCCGTCGGTCAGCCCGGTCAGGAACGGGTGAGCCAGGATGGCGTCGTATACGCCGGACACTCCGTGCCACAGCTCAGCGCTGAAGCTGTCGCTCATCGCGAGGTCTCCCTATCGTGGTCGGCACCGTCGGGGGCGCGGTACTCGTGCAGGACGTGGACGGGACCCTCGCCGGCGCCGATCCCGGGCAGGCCATGCTCGACCGCCTGGCCGGCGATCACGGCGGCCCGGCGGGCCGCCTCGGCCAGCGGCATCCCGGCCCCGAGGCCGGCCGCGAGCGCCGCCGAGTGGGTGCATCCGGCGCCGTGTGTCGCGGCGACGCCGTGCCGGGCGACCGGGATCGCCATGTGCCGTGATCCGTCGAACAGGTGGTCCACCGGCTCGGCCCCGTGCCCCCCGGTGACCAGGGCCGCGCGCGCGCCCATGGCGACCAGGCGCTCGGCGAGCGCCGCGCGGTCCTCGGTCATCATAGCGGTGAGCGCCTGGGCTTCAGGAAGGTTCGGCGTCACCACCGTGGCCAGCGGGAACAGCCGCCCGACCAGCGTCCCGACGGCGTCCGGGAGCAGCAGCCTGCCGCCGGAACTGGCCAGCATGACCGGATCCACCACCAGCGGCAGGTTCCGCGGCGCCAGCGTCTCGGCGACGGCCTCGATCAGCGGGGCGGAGAACAGCATCCCGGTCTTGGCCGCGTCGGCGCCGATGTCGTCGAGGACCGCGTCGATCTGCGCCCGCACGAAGTCCGGCGGTACCTCGTGGATGCCGCGGACCTCCACGGTGTTCTGGGCGGTCAGCGCGACGATGGCGGCCATGCCGTGCGCGCCGCAGCGGGCGAAGGCCTTCAGGTCGGCCGCGACCCCGGCCCCGCCGCCGGAGTCCACTCCGGCGATGGTCAGGACGCGGGGCACGCCGGCGTTCACGACGGCAGCTCCGGCCGCCCGTCCACCGGACTGGACGCCTGGGCGTGCCAGCGGCGCGGGATGCGTCCCGAGGTCCGGGCGGCGTGCCCGGCCGCCACCGCCAGCCGCATCGCGGCGGCCATCCGCTCCGGGTCGGCCGCCCGGGTGATGGCCGAGGCGATCAGGACCGCATCGCAGCCCAGCTCCATGGCGAGGGCCGCGTCGCTGGCCGTCCCGATCCCGGCGTCCAGGACGACCGGGACGCCCGCCTGCTCGACGATCATCGCGATGTTGTGCGGGTTGCGGATGCCGAGGCCGGACCCGATCGGCGCGCCGAGCGGCATGACGGCGGCGCAGCCCGCCCGCTCGAGCTGCCGGGCCAGGACCGGGTCGTCGTTGGTGTAGGGCAGCACCGTGAACCCGTCGGCGACCAGCAGCCGGGCCGCGTCGAGCAACTCGACCGGGTCGGGCAGCAGCGTATGGTCATCGGCCACCACCTCGAGCTTGACCCAGTCGGTGCCCAGGGCCTCCCGGCCCAGCCTGGCCACGAGCCTGGCCTCGCTCGCGGTGTGGCAGCCGGCCGTGTTCGGCAGGATGCGCACCCCGGCCTCGCGCAGCGTGCCGAGCAGCGAGCCTCCTCCGTCGGGGCTGACCCGCCGCATGGCCACGGTGGTGAGAGCGGTCGCCGAGGCGTCGAGCACCCGGCGCAGCACTTCCAGGCTCTGCACTCCTCCGGTGCCCAGGATCAGCCTCGAGCTCAGCTCCTGCCCGGCCAGCACCCACGGCTCGGTACCGGCCGGAGCCTTCGGCTCAGTGCCAGCCGGAGCCTTCGGCTCGGGGCCAGCCGGAGCCTTCGGCTCGGGGCCAGCC
>Ga0306920_100005848_pt1 | contig 15954 bp, 11 predicted proteins | sample flu12Cox44000170_FD_204666 | JGI IMG/M metagenome (GOLD analysis project Ga0306920, IMG submission 204666) | Lab enrichment of tropical soil microbial communities from Luquillo Experimental Forest, Puerto Rico - flux4day.12C.oxic.44.000.170 (v2)... | ecosystem: Environmental > Terrestrial >... | reverse complement strand
GCACGCGGTGAGCAATACCTCCCCGCGCTGATCATCTTCACGATCTTCCCGTTCGCCAACATGATCATCGCCCTGAAGCTGCTGATCGGAGTGGTCTGGGTCGGCGCGGGTATTTCGAAGTTGGGATTGCATTTCAGCAATGTCATCCCACCGATGGTCAGCAACAGCCCCTTCATCGTGTTCCGGTGGGTGAAGCGCGCGCACTATCGCGACTTCCCCAACGATCTCCGGCCGTCACACCTAGCCAGCTTCATGGCGCACGTGCCCGGCACGATCGTGGAAATCGCTGCACCGCTGGCGCTGGTGCTCTCGCCGTGGCCATGGCTCACCGTGCCCGCTGCGGTGATCATGATCGCGTTCCACCTGTTCATCATCTCGACGTTCCCGCTGGCGGTCCCGCTGGAATGGAACGTCCTGTTCGCCTACGCGACCGGCTTCCTATTCTTGGGCTTCCCGGCCTGGAGCGGTTACGCCGTGTGGGACATGTCTCCAGGATGGCTGGCACTCGTGGTTACGGCGGCGCTGCTGTTCTACCCGATCCTGGGCAACTTCCGGCCCGACAAGGTGTCGTTCCTCCCATCGATGCGGCAGTACGCCGGCAACTGGGCGTCGGCGGTGTGGGCGTTCGCACCCGGCGCCGAGGCGAAGCTGAACAAGGTCACCCGCAGTGCCAAGAACCAGGTGGACCAGTTCGTCGATTTCGGTTATGAGCCGAACTGGGCCGATGTCACAATGCAGCGAACTATCTCCTGGCGGACCCTGCACAGCCAGGGCCGGGGTCTGTTCTCGGTGCTGCTGAAGAACTTGCCCGACATCGACACCCGCAGCGTCCGCGAGGGCGAGTTCGTCTGTAACTCGTTGATAGGGTTCAACTTCGGCGACGGCCACTTGCACGACGCCAACATGATCGCTGCTGTTCAGAAAGAGGCGGGCTTCGAGCCGGGCGAGCTGATCGTCGTGTGGGTGGAGTCCCAGGCCTGGGGCAGCGAGGTTCAGCATTACCAGGTCATCGATGGCGCGCTCGGGGTGATCGAGCGCGGCACCTGGAAGGTGGCCGACGCGGTCGAGGAACAGCCTTGGCTGCCGAACGGCCCGATCCCGCTCACGGTCACCTGGTCGCTGGCCAACGGAAAGGCCGCGCCAAATCGCGCGGCGGTGCGCGAGGAGGAGGACCACGATCACGGGGCCCTGACATGAAAACCGCGGTCGTCGTGGGGGCCGGCCCTAATGGGCTGGCCGCCGCGATCACCCTCGCCAAGGCCGGGGTGGAGGTGACCGTGTTGGAGGGCAGCGACGAAATCGGCGGCGGCACGCGCAGCAGCGAGGCCATCGTTGCCGGGCTGGTGCATGACCACTGCTCGGCGATCCACCCGATGGCCGTCGGCTCACAGTTCCTCAATGGCCTGGGCCTCGACCGGTACGGCCTGTCTTGGTGCCTGCCCGAGATCGATTGCGTCCATCCGCTCGACGACGGCAGCGCCGGGGTGCTGTACAAGTCGGTGGAGGCCACGATCGACGGTCTCGGCGACGACCGGTCGCGGTGGCGCCGGCTGTTCTGCTGGTCGTCTTCGCGGTTCGACGCGCTCTCCGAGGACATCATGCATCCGCTGGTGGGTGTGCCCCGGCATCCGCTGATGATGGCCCGATTCGGTGCGCCCACCGTGCTGCCCGCCACCGTGCTTGCCCATTGGTTTCGGACTCCGCAGGCACGAGTCCTATTCGGAGGCGTTGCGGCACACGCGTTTCGGCCGCTGCACTACCCCATGACGTCGGCCATCGGGTTGGGCATCATCACCGCCGGCCATCGCCACGGGTGGGCCGTGGCGGCCGGCGGATCGCAATCGATCAGTAATGCGCTGGCCGCGCTGCTGGTCGATCTGAGCGGCAAGATCGAAACCGGCACCCGTGTCGAAGCGTCCTCGCAGCTTCCGCAGGCGGACATCACGATGTTCGACCTGGCACCGGACGCTGTCGCGGGAATTCTCGGTGATCGCCTGCCGGCCCGCGTCGCGCGGGCATATCGACGTTTCCGGCAGGGCCCCGGGGCGTTCAAGGTGGACTTCGCGGTGGAGGGCGGTGTCCCGTGGACCAACTCGAGCGCGCGTAAGGCGGGAACGGTGCATGTTGTCGGCACGTTCGGCGAACTCGCAGCCACCGAACGTGACATCCACGCGGGGCGCATGCCGGAGCGGCCCTTCGTACTGGTCGGACAGCAGTATCTGGCCGACCCGCAGCGGTCCGTCGGCAACGTCCACCCGGTCTGGTCATACGCGCATGTACCGAACGGGTACGCGGGGGATGCCACGGAGGCGATCGTCAGCCAGATCGAGCGCTTCGCACCGGGATTCCGTGACCGCATCGTCGGATACACGGTGCGCAGCACGACCCAGATGGCCGGCTACAACCCGAACTATGTCGGCGGCGACATCATGACCGGATCCAAGGACATCCGGCAGTTGATGTTCGGACCGCGAATCACGCTGTCGCCCTACCGCATTGGTGTGCCCGGAATGTACATCTGTTCCGCGGCCACACCGCCCGGACCGGGCGCCCACGGCATGTGCGGGGCCAATGCCGCCGCGGTGGCGCTGGCGCATCTCGCCGACGGCGAGCGCCACTGAGACAACCCAGACAACCCAGAGAGAAGAGGAACGTGGCCGCGTATCACCTGGCGAAGTCCGGCAAGGGCCGTGACGGGATCGGGGTCACGGTCAACGCGGTGACCCCCGGCCTGATCACGACGGAGATGACCGCGGACATCCCCGAGAAGGTGATGGCGAAACTGACCGGCCAGATCCCCGTTGGGCGTGCGGGCAGCCCGGAGGAGGTCGCGCGCGTCGTCCACTTCCTGGCCGCGGATGCGTCGTCCTACATCACCGGCCAGACCTGGAGCGTCAACGGTGGCATGGACATGTGAGCGCGGCGCACCACGGTGAGGGATCGATCCGGCCGCAGGTCATCGGCATCGGGGATAGTCTGCGGTCAGTGAGGACGGTGACCGTCGATGGCCGAGGGTGATCTGCACGCGACACAACAGGACCTGATCACCGGCATCTCTGCGGAACTTCGCGACGCAGGGTTCCATGACGTCTCCGAAGTCGGGCACGGCGGCTTCGGGGTGGTCTATCGCTGCACACAGCCGTCGTTGGACCGCACCGTTGCGGTGAAGGTCTTGACGTCTGATCTCGACCCGGAAAACCTCGAACGCTTTCTCCGTGAACAACGCGCGATGGGCAGGCTGTCCGGTCACCCCAACATCGTGACCATTCTGGAGGTCGGTACGACGTCGACGGGCCGGCCGTTCATCGTCATGCCGTATCACGCCAAGGATTCGCTCGAGGCGGTCGTCCGCAGGCACGGACCGCTCGATTGGAACGAGGCGGTGAGCCTCGGTGTGAAGCTGGCGGGCGCGCTTGACGCCGCGCACCGCGTCGAAACGTTGCACCGCGACGTCAAACCCGGAAACATCCTGCTCTCCGATTACGGCGAACCCCAGCTCACCGACTTCGGGATCGCCAGGATCGCCGGGGGCTTTCAGACGTCGACGGGAGTGATCACCGGCTCACCTGCGTTCACGGCCCCCGAGGTGCTCGAGGGCGCAAAACCAACGCCGCAGTCTGACATCTACTCGCTCGGCGCGACCCTATTCTGCGCGATGACCGGCCATGCGGCCTTCGAGCGGCACAGCGGTGAGAAGGTGATCGCCCAATTCCTGCGGATCACGTCACAGCCGATTCCCGACCTTCGCGAGAAGGGGCTGCCCGCCGACGTCGCCGCCGCCATCGAGCGGGCAATGTCCCGCGACCCGCGTGACCGCCCCGCGACCGCGGGCGAGTTCGGCGAGGAGCTGCGCGACATTCAGCGCAACCACGGGGTGTTCGTCGACGAGATGGCTCATCCGGTCGAGCTCGGAGTGGAAGGCCGCAAAGCTCCCGTCGCCCAGTCGCCGCATCGGTGGCACACCACGGCGACCCCGACGCCCCCAACCCCGGCGACCAAATACCGTCCCCCGGTCGCCACCAGGTCGCTGGTCGCTCGCGATCGGCTGACCCACGTCGTTCACGCGGCCGGGCGGCGTCGGCTGATCCTCATCCATGCGCCGTCCGGTTATGGCAAAACCACGCTGGCCGCCCAGTGGCGTGAGGAGCTCACGCGCGGCGGGGTCGCGGTGGCCTGGCTGACCATCGACGACGACGACAACAACGCGGTGTGGTTCCTGGCGCATGTGCTCGAGGCCCTGCGTCGGGTCCGTCCAGCCCTGGCCGAGTCATTGAATCAGGTGCTCGAAGAGCACGGTGATGACGCCGGCCGCTATGTCTTGACGTCGTTGATCGACGAGATCCACGAGAACAACGATCCGATCACGCTTGTCGTCGATGACTGGCAGCGAGTGTCGAACAGCGAGACGATCGCCGCGCTCGGCTTCTTGCTCGAACACGGATGCCATCACCTGCAGCTCATCGTCACCAGCTGGTCTGGTACGGGACTGCCGTTGAGCAGATTGCGGCTGCGCGACGAGCTGGTGGAGATTGATTCGGAGACATTGCGTTTCGACGCCGACGAGGCGCGTTCGTTGCTCAACGACATCGGCGGGCTCTCGCTGGCGGGGAGCGATGTGGACGCGCTGACCGCGTCGACCGACGGGTGGGCCGCCGGTCTGCAGCTCGCGGCGCTTTCCCTGCGCGGCGGCACGGATGCGTCCACCCTTCTGAGCGGGCTCACCGCGACAGGCGACGTCATCGGCGAATTCCTCGCCGAGAACGTGCTGTCGGGTTTAGAGCCCGAGATCATCGATTTTGTGCTCTCGACGTCGATCACGGAGCGGATCAGCGGCGGTTTGGCGTGCACGCTGGCGCACGTGAAGCGGGGTCAGGCGATGCTGGAGGACGTCGCGCAGCGTGGCTTGTTCCTGCAGCGGATCGACAACGACCCCAACTGGTTCCGTTACCACCAGATGTTCGCGGATTTTCTGCGCCGCCGGCTCGAACGCGACAGCCCCGATCGGGTCGAGGAACTTCACCGGGCGGCGGCAGCCTGGTTCGCCGACAACGGTCACCTCAACGAGGCCGTGAACCATGCTCTGATCATTGGTGATTCGACACTCGCCGTCGATCTGGTTGAAAGGGACGAGACCAACCTCCTCGAGCATTCGAAGATGACGACCCTGCTGGAGATCGTCAAAAAGCTGCCGTCACACCTGGTCTCCCGCGCACGACTGCAACTCGCGATCGCATGGGCAAACATGCTGCTGCAGCGCACCGCGCCGGCCGACGACGCGCTGAACCGGTTCGCGGCCGCTCTGGGCAGCGCCGATCTGACGGAGGAGGTGCGAGAGGATCTGCGGGTGGAAGCCGATGTGCTGCGCGGGTGCGCCGACATGTTCGCCGACCGCGCTGACCGTGTCGATGCCTTCGTCGCCGAATCATTTTCGAGGCCGGACACCTTCCACCCGCGGGTGCCGGGGGTCGCCGGAAACGTCGCGGCGTACGCCGCGATCTACCGTTTCGAGTTCGACGAGGCCCGTCGCCTCCTCGCATGGGCGGCGCCCTACCACGACATGATGGGGCCGTTCGCCAGTGTCTATGCCCACTGCTTCCGAGGCATCGCGGCCAGATATCAGCTCGACATCCCGACTGCGCAAGCCGAGTTCCGCGAGGCATTCGACATCGGTGTCGGCGTCGGCCCGCACTCACACGCCGCACGATTGGCCGGTGCCCTGCTGGGGGAACTGCTCTACGAGACCGGCGACTTGGATGAGGCGACGCGGCTGCTGGACGAGAGCTATCAGCTTGGCCCGGAGGGCGGCGGGGTGGACTATCTGGCGGCGCGGTACGTAACGGGAGCCCGCGTCAAGGCGGCGAGCGGGGATCGCGATGCCGCGGCGGAACGCCTCACCGCAGGCATGAAAGCGGCCACCGAGCTGCGACTCCCACGGCTCGCGGCCGCGGTCACCAACGAGCGGATCCGGTTGGGGATGCCGATCGAGCCCGCGGTGGCGGCGCGGCTGCGCTCGGAACGCACCATTCCCCGGAACGACGGAATCGCGATGATGACAGCCGAACTCGACGAGGATTCGGCGGTGCGGCTGCTGTCGGCCAGCGGTTCCGCGGATGACGGGGAGCAGGCGCGCCGTCGCGCGGCCGATCTGCTTGCAGGCATCGACGCCGAGCAAAGGCCGTTGGCGGCGCTGCGTGCCCAGTTGTTGCTGGCTGAAACACTCAATGCGACAGGCAAATTTGCGGACCCGAGCGATGTGGTAAGGCGCTGCACCGAACTTGGATTGGCGCGTTTGGTCGTCGATGCCCGACTTACATAGGGCCTAGGGCAGCTTGTTGACGAGCTGTTCCACCGAGACGCGGGGCCCCGTAAAGAACGGGATCTCAAGGCGGGTGTGGCGACGCGCGTCGGTGGCGCGCAGTTCCCGCATCAGGTCGACGATCCGGTGCAGCTCCGGTGCTTCGAACGCGAGGATCCACTCGTAGTCGCCCAGCGCGAACGCCGGCACGGTGTTGGCGCGCACGTCCTTGTATTCACGCGCCGCCATGCCGTGCTCGGCCAGCATCCGGCGACGTTCCTCGTCCGGCAGCAGATACCACTCGTATGAGCGCACGAACGGGTACACGCAGACGTAGGCGCCCGGCTCCTCGCCCGCCAGAAAGGCCGGGATGTGGCTCTTGTTGAACTCCGCGGGCCGGTGCAGGGCCACGCCGCTCCACACCGGGGTGCTGACCCGGCCCAGCGCCGTCGTGCGCCGGAAGTCGGAGTATGTCGCCTGCAAGGCCTCAACCCGGTCGGCGTGCGTCCAGAACATGAAGTCCGCATCGGCGCGCATCCCTGCGACGTCGTAGAGCCCCCGCACGATGACGCCGTTGTCTTCCTGCTCTTTAAGAAAGGTCGTGAGTTCATCGACCACGGCGGCCCGGTCGTCGCCAAGAGCTCCCGGGCGCACGGAGAACGCCGAAAACATCAGATAGCGGATCGCCGAATTGAGCGCGTCGTAGTCGAGCTTGGCCATGCGTCTATGGTGCCACGGCCGCTGTCAGAAGCCGCTTGGCCGCAGCGGCGCCGGATGCGATGCACGCGGGCACGCCGATGCCGTCGAGATAGTTTCCCGCCAACGCCAATGTGGGGGGCAGCGATGCCCGGGTCGCGGCGACGAGCGCACCGTGGCCCGGGCCGTACTGCGGCATCACGTCGATCCACCGCGCCACATGCGCCTCGACGGGATCCACCGTGACTCCGAACGCGGCGCACACGTCCTCGATCGCCCAGGCAACCAGCTGGTCGTCGGTCGCGGTGCGGGCCACGTCGTCACCGAAGCGCCCGAAGCTGAGCCGCATCAGCTCCACGTTCTCGGGACGGCCCCACTTTCGGCTCGTCAGCGTCATCGCCTTGGCCCGCAACGGCTCTCCACTGGCCACCAGCACGCCGGACCTGTCCGGCAATCCGGTTCCCGGCGCCACTGCCAGCGCGACCACCGCCGATGACGCCACGGGAATGCCACGTGCGGCGGCCGCCAACCCCGGCAGGGCGTCGGCAACCATCGCGGGCAGCCGGGCCGCGGGCACCGCGAGCGCCACCGCGTCGGCGTGCCAGTCGTTGCCGTTCGTGTCCTCGAGATGCCAGCCGTCGCCTTCTGCGCCCACCCGGGCCACCGCGGTCTGCAGGATTTCGGGGCGACTCTGGCGCGCGAGTTCGTCGACGAGCCGCTGGTATCCGCCACCGACTGCGCGGAAGACCGGTCCTGCCGACGGGGGTGGGAGCGCGGCGTTGGCCGCCTCGGTCAGGCTGGCGGCACCCCCGTCCAATGCTGCGGCCACGCCAGGCGCCGCCGACCGCAGGCCGATCGTGGCGGCCGACCCCGCGTAGACCCCTGCCAGCAGCGGATCGACCGAGCGGGCGACCACTTGCGCACCGAACCGGGCGGCCACGACATCTTCAACCGCGGGGTCGGCGCCCGTTTCCCACTGCAGGGACCGCGCCGGCTCCCCGGCGACGTGCGCGACCGTGTCGTCGTCAACGAGGCCCGTCAGCGACTCGGCCGAGGTCGGGATGCCGTTGACGGTGCGTTCCGGGAACGGGCGCAGGGTGCCTCCGGCGTAGATCAGTGGACGCGCCCCGCTGGTGTCGACCTGCGCGTCGGCCATCCCAAGTTCAGCGAGCAGCGCCCCCACCTCCGGACGGCGTGCGACGAAGGCCTCGGCTCCCACGTCCACCGGGTGGCCCGCGACCGACACCGTGCGCAAAGTTCCACCAAGCGCGCCGGCGGGCTCGAACAGGGTGATCAGCGCGTCGTCGCCGACGGCGCGACGCAACGTGTAGGCCGCGGTCAGACCTGAAATGCCGCCACCCACCACGGCGTACGACGAGCGAATCACAGCGAGTGCACCAGCGCCACCAGCTCGGTCACGATCTCCGCATCGGTGTCGGGCAGCACGCCGTGGCCGAGGTTGAACACGTGGCCCGCCGCGCCGGCGTCCACGGCACGACGGCCGTCGTCGACCACCTTGCGGGCCGCCGCCGCCACCACCGGCCAGCCTGCCAGCAGAACCACCGGATCGAGATTGCCCTGCAGCGCCGTACCGGTTTGCACGCGAGCCGCCGCGCCGGTGAGCGACGTGCGCCAGTCGACGCCGACCACCGTCGCGCCCGCCGCCGACATCGCGCCGAGCAACTCGGCGGTGCCGACACCGAAATGGGTCATCGGAACGCCCGCTGCCGAGAGCGTGCCGAAAACCCTTGCGCTGTGGGGAAACACGTATTCGGTGTAGTCGGCCAGCGACAGTGCGCCGGCCCACGAGTCGAACACCTGGATCGCGTCGACACCCGCGTCGATCTGCATCTGCAGGAACGCGATCGTCACATCGGTCAGCGCCGACATCAGCGCATGCCACGTCTGCGGTTCGCCGAGCATCATGGCCTTGGTGCGTTCGTGATGGCGGCTGGGTCCGCCCTCGACGAGGTAGGACGCCAGCGTGAATGGGGCGCCGGCGAAGCCGATCAACGGAACCTCACCGAGCGCGTTGACGATCAGTTTCACGGCGTCGGCCACCGAGGAGACGTTCTCCGGCGCGAGCGGTCTGAGCCCGGACACGTCTGCGGCGGTGCGTATCGGGTGCTCGATGACGGGGCCGACATCGGGCACGATGTCCAACGCGATGCCGGCCGCGCGCAGCGGCACCACGATGTCGGAGAACAGGATCGCGGCGTCGACCCCGTGACGGCGCACCGGCTGCAGGGTGATCTCGCAGACCAACTCCGAGTCGAAGCACGCCGCCAGCATGGCGTGCTGTTCCCGCAGCGCGCGGTATTCCGGCAGCGAGCGGCCGGCCTGGCGCATGAACCACACCGGGATGCGGCTTGGCTTGCGACCGGTCGCCGCGGCAAGGTACGGCGCATTGGGCAGGTCACGGCGGGTGTCCATGTTGCCCCTATGCTGCCACGCGGATCCGGCGCGCCTGCCCCAGCGCGGCGGCCGATGGACTACCGTCGATCATCATGACCTCCGCCGAACCGGCTCTGTTCCAGGCGGCCGTGGCGGCGATGAACGCCGTCGAGGTGCGCCCGGAAATCGAGCTGGGACCGATCCGGCCGCCGCAACGGCTGGCTCCGTTCAGCTATGCGCTGGGGGCCGAGGTCCGACATCCCGACACGGCAATCGTGCCGGAACGGTCGGAGGGCGACGCGTTCGGGCGGCTGATTCTGTTGCACGACCCCGACGGCGCGGAGGCCTGGGACGGGACCATGCGCCTGGTGGCCTACATCCAGGCCGATCTGGACTCGACCGAGGCCGTCGACCCGCTGCTACCCGAGGTCGCGTGGAGCTGGCTGGTCGACGCCCTGGATGCCCGCCCCGGTCAGGCCACCGCCCTTGGTGGCACGGTCACCGCCACCACCTCGGTGCGTTACGGCGACATCTCAGGTCCACCGCGAGCGCATCAGCTCGAGCTGCGCGCATCCTGGACAGCGACGACCCCTGAGCTCGGCATTCACGTGCAGGCATTCTGCGAGGTGCTCGAGCACGCAGCGGGGCTGCCGCCGGCCGGGGTCACCGACCTGGGGTCGCGTTCGCGGGCTTGAGTGTGGCAGCGGAAACCCCCGACTCGGAAGCCGTCGAGCCTGAACCGACCCCGCTGCTGCACCCGGCTGAAGGCGTGCCGGCCTTGACGGTGACTAGCGACGAAATCGCCTCCGCCGCTCAGCTTTTGGCGTCCGGGCACGGCCCGTTCGCGGTTGACGCGGAACGCGCGTCGGGATTCCGGTACAGCAGCCGCGCCTACCTGATCCAGATCCGTCGCGCGGGCGCGGGCACCGTGCTGGTGGACCCGGTCGGTAGCGATCGCGTCGGGGCACTACGGCCAATCGCCGATGTGCTCAGCACCGACACATGGGTCCTGCACGCGGCCGATCAGGACCTGCCGTGCCTGGCCGAGGTCGGGATGCGCCCGCCCGCGCTGTACGACACCGAGTTGGCGGGCCGGCTGGCCGGGTACGACCGGGTGAATCTCGCCGCGATGGTGCGGCGCCTGCTCGGACTCGGCCTGGCCAAGGGACACGGCGCGGCGGACTGGTCCAAGCGCCCGCTGCCGGCGGCGTGGCTCAACTACGCCGCGCTCGATGTCGAAGTGCTACTCGACCTGCGCGACGCGGAGGCGGAGGTGCTTGCCGAGCAGGGTAAGACGCGGTGGGCCGAGGAGGAGTTCGAATACCTGCGAACCGCCGATCCGGCACCCGTGCGGCGGGACCGCTGGCGGCGGACATCGGGCATCCACAAGGTGCACGACCCGCGGGCGCTGGCGGCCGTGCGGGAGTTGTGGACGGTTCGCGACGAGGTCGCCCGCCGTCGCGACATCGCACCCGGCCGGATTCTTCCCGATTCGTCGATCATCGAGGCCGCGCTGGCGGACCCGAAGACGGTCCCCGACCTCACCGCGCTGCCGGTGTTTGGCGGTCCGCGGCAGCGGCGCAGTGCGGAGACCTGGCTCGCGGCGCTGGCGCGGGCCCGAGATCACCCCGAGCCGCCATCGGCGCGCGAACCGACTACGGGGCTGCCGCCGGTGTCGCGCTGGCATCGCCGCAAGCCGGAGGCTGCGGCGCGCCTGCAGGCGGTCCGCGACGGCCTCGCGGAACTGTCGGAGCGCATCTCAGTGCCGACCGAGAACCTGGTGTCGCCCGAGCTGGTACGCCGGCTGTGCTGGGAGTGGCAGGCGGGCGTCGACACCGACGGTTTCCTGCGCGAAGGCGGCGCACGGCCGTGGCAGCGTGAATTGGTGGTGCCGGTGGTGGAGGGGGCGCTTGCCGTCGACCCCGAAGTGCTGGGTTAGAGGCGGTGATAGCCGCCGAAAGAGCGGTGATACCGCTACTCGAACTTGTGCTCGGTGGATTCAGTCTCGGCGCAGATGGTTTCCGCGCTGCCCAGCGCGGCCACCCACCCGGTGATCTGGCGGGCCACATCCTGATCGGTGAGCCCGGCGTCGGCGAGCACTTCCTTGCGCGACGCATGCGCCAGGAACTGCTGCGGCACCCCGATGTCGCGGCACGGCACGTCGATCTCGGCGCGCCGCAGCGCCGCCGACACCGCCGACCCGATGCCACCGTGCACGCCGTGGTCCTCCAGCGTGACGACCAGTTTGTGACCTCGAGCCAGCTCGCGGACCGCGTCGGGAACCGGCAGCACCCACCGCGGGTCGACGACGGTCACGCCGATGCCCTGGTTGCGCAACCGCTCCGCGACGGCCAGCGCCATCGCGCCGAACGCGCCCACCGACACCAGCAGCACCTCGTCGGACAGCCCTGCCGCGGGCTGGGCGAGAACGTCGACTCCGTCGATGCGCCGCAGAGCCGGGATGTCTTCACCCAGGTCGCCTTTCGGGAACCGGATGGCGGTGGGGCCGTCATCGACGTCGAGCGCCTCGCCGAGCTCCTCACGCAACCGGGTGCCGTCACGGGGCGCGGCGACCCGGATACCGGGGACGATGCCCAGCATCGACATGTCCCACGTGCCGTTGTGACTGGCGCCGTCGTTGCCGGTGATGCCGGCACGGTCGAGCACCATCGTGACCGGCAGCCTGTGCAGCGCGACGTCCATCATGATCTGGTCGAACGCGCGGTTCAAAAACGTCGAGTAGATCGCCACGACCGGATGCAGGCCGCCCATCGCGAGGCCCGCCGCCGAGGTCAGGGCGTGCTGTTCGGCGATCCCGACGTCGAACAGCCGATCCGGGAACCGTTCTCCGAACTTGGAGAGCCCGGTCGGGCCCGGCATCGCGGCCGTGACCGCGACGATGTCACGGCGCTTCGCCCCGTAAGCCAGCAGCGCGTTGGAAAACGTTGCCGTCCAGCCCGGTGCGGCAACCGCGGTCGCCACGCCCGTCAACGGATCGATGACCCCCGTCGAGTGCATCTGCTCGGCCTCGTCGTTCTCGGCCGGCGGATAACCCATGCCTTTCTGGGTGACGACATGCACCACCACCGGGCCGCCGAAGCCGCGTGCGCGGCGCAGCGCACTCTCGACCGCGTGCTCGTCATGGCCGTCGACCGGGCCGACGTACTTCAGTCCCAGATCGGCGAACATCACCTGCGGCGCCAGCGCGTCCTTGATGCCCGCCTTGATGCTGTGCAAGGCGTGGTAGCAAAGCTCGCCGATCACGGGCACGCCGCGGACGGCCCGGCGCCCGCCCTCCAGCACGCGCTCGTATCCGGGCTGCAACCGCAACGCGGCCAGGTGCTCGGCGACTCCGCCGATCGTGGGCGCGTAGCTACGACCGTTGTCGTTGACGACGATCACGATCGGACGCCGGGCGGCGGCAATGTTGTTCAGCGCCTCCCAGCACATGCCTCCGGTCAGCGCGCCGTCGCCGACGACGGCGACAACGTGGCGGTTGCGGTGACCGGTCAGCTCGAAGGCCTTCGCGAGGCCGTCGGCGTACGAAAGGGCCGAAGACGCATGGCTGGACTCGACCCAGTCGTGGTCGCTTTCCGCCCGACTGGGATAGCCCGACAAGCCGCCCTTCTTTCGCAGCGTGTCGAAGTCGTGGCAGCGTCCGGTCAACATCTTGTGCACGTACGCCTGATGGCCGGTGTCGAAGATGATCGGGTCGTGTGGCGAATCGAACACCCGGTGAAGCGCCAGCGTGAGCTCGACCACACCGAGGTTGGGCCCCAGATGCCCACCGGTGGCGGCCACCTTGTGGATCAGGAACTGGCGGATCTCGTGTGCCAGGCCCGTGAGTTGCTGATGAGAGAGGGGTTGCAGATCTGCGGGACCGCGGATCTGTTCAAGCATCCCGTCAGTGTACGCATGGCCGCTACCTTCAGTCGCGCAGCGACACCGCCGCCGTAAGGAGTGCTACACATTCGACATGGTGGGTCAGCGGAAACGCGTCGAACACTCGCAGCTCTTCAACAGCAAACCCGTGCTGGCGGTACAGGCCCACATCTCTGGCGAACGCGGCGACCTCGCAACCGAAGTGGATCACCCTCGGCGTGCCGGCCTCGGCCAGCAACGCGATCACCTCTTTTCCGGCGCCGGCGCGCGGCGGGTCAAGCACGGTGACGTCGGGCCTTTCGCGCAGCCCTGACAGCACCCGTCGTACCGAGCCGTTGGCCGCCGTCACCTGCGGCAGATCCGAGAGCGCAGCAGCGGCGACACGAGACGCCGCGCGAGACATGTCGACCGTCAACACCTGGCCGATCTCACCGACGCCCTGCGCCAACGCCGCGGCAAACAGACCGGCGCCGCCGTAGAGGTCCCACGCCGTCATCCCCGGCGCCAGGTCAGCCCAGGCCCCGACGAGTTCGCTGTAGACCCGTGCGGCGTCGCGGTGCGACTGCCAGAACCCGGTCACCGGGATGCGCCAGGTCCGATCCCCGACCCGCTGCAGCGCTTCGCGGCCGCCTTCCAACACCTCGACGTTAGGGCGCGGGAAACCGCGCCGTCGCCCTTGCCACGGCCCGGCCCGCACCACATGCCGTCGTCCGTTGTCGTCGATGACGACGTGCACCTCTGCTCCGGGCGGGAACTCGCGGTCATTGACGCCGGCAAGCATTCCCGGCGGCAGCTGCCCGCAGTTCGGGGCGGACACCAGTTCGCTGCTGCGATAGCGGTGATAACCGGCCCGGCAGTCGAAGCCCACCTTCATCCGCACCCGGGTCCGCCAGCCCGTCGCCTCGCCGGTGCCGATCGGTTCGGCGCGCAGCGCGCGGTCCGGCTGATAGCCGGCGATCCGGTCCAATTGGTTGAACACCACGTGCCCCTTGAGCGTGCGGGCGGCTTCCGGCTCGACGAATGCGAGGTCGCAGCACCCGGCGCCATCAGGTCCCGCGATCGGGCACAGCGACGCGATGCGGTCCGGTGACGGCTCGAGGATCTCGACCGCTTCGGCGTGCCAGTACGCGTCCTTTTCGGCGATGATCCGCGCGCGTACGGTCTCACCGGGCAGCGCGTAGCGAACGAACACCACACGACCGTCGTGACGTGCCACGCAGCTGCCACCGTTGGCCGCGGCCCCGGTGGTCACGACAATGTGCGTCGTCAACTCAGGAACCCGCGTCGCGCACGCGAAACGGCCGTCGCAGAAGCAGTCGCCGCGCCGCGGTCGATGGCTTCGACACGAGGACCAACCCTATGCCCAGCCGGGGCATGGCTGTAGCGTTGTGCGCGGCCGCTGCGGCCCAGCGGAAAGGACCGACGTTGCGTGTCGTGGTGATGGGATGCGGACGGGTGGGCGCCTCCCTGTCGGACGCCCTGTCCCGAATCGGCCACGATGTGGCGGTCATCGACCGCGACGCGACCGCCTTCAACCGGTTGTCCCCCGAGTTTTCCGGGGAACGGGTGCTGGGCATGGGTTTCGACCGCGACGTGTTGCTGCGCTCCGGGATCGAGGAAGCCGGCGCGTTCGCGGCGGTGTCATCCGGCGACAACTCCAACATCATCTCGGCGCGGCTGGCACGCGAGACGTTCGGCGTGCAACGCGTCGTGGCGCGCATCTACGACGCCAAGCGTGCCGCGGTCTACGAGCGGCTCGGCATACCCACCGTGGCGACCGTGCCGTGGACCACGGATCGCCTGCTCAACGTCCTGACCCGCGAAACCGAAACCACCAAATGGCGCGACCCATCCGGCAATGTCGGCGTGGCCGAGGTGGCGCTGCACGAAGACTGGGTGGGCCACCGGGTCACCGACCTGGAGAGCGCGACGGCTGCGCGGGTGGCGTTCCTGATCCGGTTCGGCAACGGTCTGCTGCCCGAGCCCAAGACCGTGATCCAGGCGGGCGACCAGGTGTATATCGCCGCCGTCTCGGGCCGCATCGCCGAGGCGCTGGCCATCGCCGCGCTGCCGCCGAGTGAGGACCTGCGCTAGTGAAAGTCGCAATCGCCGGGGCAGGAGCGGTCGGGCGCTCGATCGCCCGCGAACTCATTGAAAACGGGCACGACATCATGCTCTTGGAGCGCAACCCCGAACACGTCGACGTAGACGCGATCCCGGCCGCGCACTGGCACCTCGGGGACGCGTGCGAGCTCTCGCTGCTCGAGTCGGTGCACCTGGAGGACTACGACGTCGTCGTCGCCGCGACCGGCGACGACAAGGCCAACGTCGTGGTCAGCTTGCTCGCCAAGACCGAGTTCGCGGTGCCCCGCGTGGTGGCCAGAGTCAACGATCCCCGCAACGAGTGGCTGTTCGACGACGCGTGGGGTGTCGACGTCGCGGTGTCCACTCCGCGGATGCTGGCCTCACTGGTCGAGGAGGCGGTCGCGGTCGGAGATCTGGTGCGGCTCATAGAGTTTCGGCAAGGCAATGCGAATCTGGTCGAGATCACCCTGCCCGACGACACCCCTTGGGGCGGGCGAGCGGTACGCAGACTGGAGCTACCGCGCGACGCCGCGCTGGTGACGATCGTGCGGGGTACGCGGGTGATCGTGCCCGAGTCCGATGAGCCCCTGGAGGGCGGCGAC
>Ga0306920_100005846_pt1 | contig 15954 bp, 23 predicted proteins | sample flu12Cox44000170_FD_204666 | JGI IMG/M metagenome (GOLD analysis project Ga0306920, IMG submission 204666) | Lab enrichment of tropical soil microbial communities from Luquillo Experimental Forest, Puerto Rico - flux4day.12C.oxic.44.000.170 (v2)... | ecosystem: Environmental > Terrestrial >... | reverse complement strand
CGATCCAAAAGGTCGTCGATTTGCTCGCCGCCGCTTGACGCGCCGGCTTCTCACTGTTGCACTCATTTAGTCAAACAAGCTTTTCGCCAGAATCTAGCAACAGCGGGCAGCAGTGGCAGCTCGGCGCCACCGAGTGAACCATATTTGAACGGCTCCTGACGGTTGCGCGTCACTTGCAAGACCTCGTCCCGAGCGCGGATCCAGCGAGACGGCCTCGTCTTCCACATCGACATCGCGCGCAAGGGTGGCATCGACCGGTATCAGGTAGTTGACCCCGTTCATCTCCATGCCGTGGCCGGCATAGAACGCGACCGCAATGTCGGCGTTGCGTACATGCTCTGAGCTGAGAAGTCGCGCAAAACCCGGCGCATAGCCTCTGCACGGGGGTCTGCCTTTTCCTCGACGACATCAAAGCCGGCCTTGCGCAACAGACCTGCCATTGCGGCGGAGTCGTTGGTGGGATTTGGCAGCTTCGGCACCTTCACGTAGGCGCCATTCCCGATCACCAGCACGATGCGCTTCTCCGCCAACGCCGGGAACGGAATAGACATCAAGGCGAGCGACAGCCCGATCACCAAACGAGTCACCGCTCAACATGCTTCCCCCACACGTCGTCCGCGGTCGATAACTTAGCGGCATTGGCCAAGACTGCCACAGGGGTGTCGGCCCAGCGCTAGGAATGCGTGCGTCTAGCGGGCAATCCGCTGCCGCGCTCGTCGACTGGGGCGGCGCCGAGCGCGCCCGGGCGCCTTGCAGGTGGAGGTGGTGAGCTCGGCGCGCCGCTAATGCGCCTAGCAAGCAACTGCCAGCCCTCAATGCTCCGTGAGCTGCAAGCGGACGTATGGCGCGGTTACGCAATGCGATCAACCAACTCCTCGATGACGCGAATTGCGCCCATATTTGCGTCAATCTTGAAGTTGAGATGTCGGAGGACCGAAGTAGTCTAACTTCATGCCGTTTACTTGGCATGATAACGTACCCAGTCCAGTGTTTATTGTAAAACCACCACCTGAAGGAAATTCCATTGTTGAGTAATTGTAGAACAATGCTAGTGCGTTTTCGTTGTCGATTCGTAGCCGACGCAAATGGATGGTCAATTTAGTAACATGCGTCGCTGCCCCTGCTCCTGGACAACTGAATGCACAGCCTTTGCTGCTGGGGCATGAGTAGATCCACTCAAGTGACGCGTCCGCGTCCCGCCCCCCAGGCATCGCCGGCTCAGCCGCCTTCGTTTCAAGGCACGAAGCACCGGCGGCAAGACCGAATAAGCTAATTGCTAGCGTTGCAAAGAACCATCGCCGCATCTCATCCTCCTATTGCAACATCCAATCGCAATTGGGCATAGACTCATCGAACACTTCGAAGCGAACTCCTAGCAATTGGGGTGATGATGGAAATTGCGTAGGGGTGTATCCCTAATTTGGACTTTGAATCGGATGCCCATCGGAAGGTTTTGAGTGTGAGCACATCTATGACGGCGGCGCCCCCCTCCCTATCTATCGGCAAGCTATGGGGGAAGCTGCGACTGATCGAGATGCTCGTGAGAAGGTGACGCGAGGAAGCACAAGAAGGGTGGTCTCAGTGATGAACTTGAACCCGTTGCTATCGCTTATTCTATACGGTCTGTGCGCCAGTGTGCTTCATGCACTCCGAAGATCAAGGTAACGTTCTGGCCACCCGGAAGCCGACGTTGTGCCTCCGACCGACGGCAGAATCTGCGCTGCGGTAGGCGGAGCGGAGGAATTCTGGATCGAGGTTCCAGCAACCGCCGCGCACTACCCGGCGAGAGCAATCGTAGCCCTTCGTTCGCGCACTGCCATCGCTTGGGATCCCTCTATTGCTGTCGTTCCAGCAGTCCTCAGTCCACTCCCAGACGTTGCCATGGACGTTGTAAAGCCCCCAGGGGTTTGGCTGGAAGCTGTCGACGGGCACCGTGTGCCTGCGATATTCCCGCTTGGATCCGAAACCTTTGTACGGCTCGGCACTGCCGTTGTAGTTGGCCTCGGCTGGGGAGATTGACGATCCCCACCAGAATGGCGTCGTCGTGCCCACCCATGTCACGTATTCGCGCTCTGCCTCGGATAGTAGCCGATAGCTCTTGCCGGTCTTGCGTGACAACCATGCCGACGCGTACATCTTGGCATCAATCCAGTTGACGTTGATCACGGGGTGCATGCCCTGACCCCATCCCTCATCGCCTGGCTTGTAGCCGTTGCAGGCGCCATCGGCGACACAGGCGTCCCATTCGTCGAAGGTTACCGCGAAGCGGCCGACTGCGAACGCCGCACCAATTGATATCGGCTCCTGCGCCTCGTCGCTGTATCGAGCAGCCTCGATCGCAGAGCCCATAATGAAGCGACCGGCCGGCACCGCCACCATCTCTGGACAGAATGGACATGGGCTTCCATCGGTCAGCCGGTGGCGCGCGCTCCTGCCGGAACCTGGCGCTAGCGCTGCGATCGGATCGCGCTTCCTGACCGCTTCCTCTTTTTTTCGCTGGACTGCGGCAGCTGGCTCCTTGAGCACGGCATTCCTTGCCGCCGCTGTGAGATCGTCCTTCGATGGCTCCAGGACAGACTTGGAATCACCTGCGAAAGGCCACCACACTGGCAAGCTCATCTGGTGCGCGACCACCCAGCCGATAGCCAGCACGGTTGCGGCCATCGCGCCAATCCAATCCCATGGAGCACGAAGACCAGCTCGAGCGCTCTCCGGGCGCAGATGGCGTCGCACGGCCGACTGTTCGGGTCATTGCCTTCGGGTCTTGCGACTGATGAAATCTTTCGTGCTCTCGTCCAGGCAATCGATTGGCAAGGTGACGAATTGCGAATGCGAGTGCGAGTGCGAGAATATGAGGAGCCAATATCGCGGATAGCACCATACCTCTTTAATGGCTGACCACGGCATCGTCATACTCCCGAGCTCAGAGGTTAACGTGAACTGCTGTTCGTCGTAGACCAGCGTGGCTTCTGGTGAACGCATCTGTCGGAAAATACCAATGGTATGCCGGCGGTGTTCCAAGAAAACGGCGACGATGAAGATGCCCACAAATAAGACCGTCGCGGAGAGAAGGCCAACGAGCCAACTGCGGTCGTTTTGTGCGAGAAGATAAATGGTCATTCCGACAACGACAGCGATAGCCAAAAAGAAAGTAGTGCCAAGTCGTAGGGTGATCGCGCGAAAGACAAAGGAACCAACCGCCGAGCGTAGCAGAGATTCGGAGTAGCGGAGTGTCGTGTGATGCATCGGCGCGTTTGACCTTTATTGCGGGCAGCTCGCCTGCTCGTTTCTCGAGCGCATTGCCCGATTGCGAGCCGCGGTTGCCTCCGAGCGTACGGCATAGCGTACGCTTTGAGAACGCATTGCACAGTTTCGCACGCAGTCGTTTCTCGTAGTGGCGAGAGCCCGCAAAATGCTGCGCGTCGCGTACGAGCGGGTAACAAACTACTACTCAGGTCCTGGCAGCGGCCACGTGCCCGCAGAATCACAAAGAACATAGGAGAGTGCGGGCTCGCCGACCTCGTCAAGTCCCCTGCGGCGGCCGATCACTTCGACGCCGGGCTGAGGTCTGGAAGCCGCGCGGAACGGCGGTAGTACGCCATCACCCAGTAGCACGCGAGCGTCACACCCCTCGAAAACCGCAAATCTGACGGACCTGCCCTCGTCCCTACGAAGCGGAAGGCGGTCGACCTGTTCCACACTGCGGATAGGCGAGTGATGTGGGGGCGAGCTATGGGACGGGGGCGTGGGACTTTCCTATCGGTTTTTGGCGCGCTTGTCGTCCTGGGTTTGTCGCTTCTTACGGCACAAGCGCAAGACCAGCCCCCTGAACTAGACGCGATCTACAAGCGCGGCTTGGAACTCTATCTCTCGAGGAAGTATGCCGAAGCAGTCCCCGTGGCAGAAGAGTACATCGCCGTCGCCAAAGCCGGATTCCACCAGGTCACGGCGTGCGCGTCGTCAGGGTCGGCGAGGGTGGCCCCGCTGCGACGGCTGGCGTCGCGGCGGATGACGTTCTTTTGTCGCTCGACGGCTCAGACATTACAAATGCGAAGGACTTTATCGCGGCCATCCAAGCACGATCACCGGGTGCACAGGTGCTGCTGCGCGCCTCTCGGGGTGGCACCGAGCGAACAATGGTTGCTGTGCTGGCAGCGGTGCGGACGGCAGAGGAGGGCACGCCACGCCTCATGCTCGATACCGGTGGGCATATGGGAGCTATCAGAGGCGTTGTTTTCACACCAGACGGCAAACAGATTGTCTCGGCGGGGCTCGACAAGGTCATTCGCATCTGGGACTGGCAGACGGGTTCGACCGTGCGAATGGTTCGCGGCCAAATTGGGTCCGGCACCGAAGGTGTGATCTATGCTATAGCTTTGTCACCCGATGGACGTTGGTTGGCAGCGGGCGGCTTCATGGCGCCGGGCTTGGAGTCCGTAATGATGAGGTAGGGGACATTCGTCTCCACGACTTCGCTAGCGGCAAGCTTGTGGGACTGCTCAGGGGCCACGCCGACGCTGTGAATTCGCTCGCCTTTTCACCTAATGGCAAACTGCTCATTTTAGGCAGCGGCGACCGCACGGCCATTCTCTGGGATGTCGCAAGCCGTCGACTAATTCACAGGCTCCAAGGACATACGGATGCCATTTACGCCACTGGTTTCACGCGCGACGGAGCGCGCGCGGTGACGGGCAGTATGGACACGACCCTCAAGCTATGGGCGGTTGATAGCGGCAAAGAAATTAAATCGCTTACCGGGCACAAGGCTAAAGTCTATCGGTTGGCGGTCACCATCGCGGATGCAATTATCGCCTCAGGCAGCACCGATGGCGAGATCCGGCTCTGGGACGACACCACCGGGCAATTTTTGCGTACCCTCGCCAACCAGGGCGCGGAGGTCGGAGGGATAAGCTTCAATCCGGATGGGAAACGGCTGTTAGCGTGCAGTGCTAGCAACGGCACTCACTGTCGTGTCTGGGAGGCGGCAACTGGCAAAGAGATTATCAGCTATGCCAAGCATGACAATAGCGTACTTGGGGCAGCCGTGAGCCTGACGGGCGCTTCGCGGCGACTGCCGGGGGAAATCAGTCACAGATCCATATCTGGAACTTGGAAACTGGCGAAACGGAACAAACGCTCGTGGGCAGAGGCGCACACGTGTGGGCTGTAGGCGTATGAACTGATGGGCGCCGCATCGCGACTGGGACGACACCGTTTTTCCGCGGTTACAATGATCGGGGTCCCCTACAAATCCAACTGCGGTTGCCTAGCGGGACTCAGGTGCTTGGTTGGCCCGAAAAACCTACGCAACTAGTAGTGACCGATTGGTTTCGCGGCGTCACCAAGTACGGTGCGTTTGAGCTTGCCCACCGCAAGGGTGGCGCCTTTGGAAATGACGCCATTCTGGACGTGAAAAAGGGTGGGCAAAGCCTAATTTCAATCGAGCGAAATGCGTTCAATGGCTACCAACATCGGGCCTATACCTTCTCGCCCAATGGTCAAATGATCATTTCGGGCGGTGATAACGGATGGCTGATCGCATATGACCTCAGCGGCAGACGGATTGGCGACTTCATCGGTCACGATAGCGAAATCTGGGCGGTGGCACCCTCGCCCGATGGCCGCCTGCTTGTCTCTGGCGGCGCGGACCAAACCGTCCGCATCTGGAACTTGGCGACGCGCGAGCTGATTGTCACGCTGTTCTACGGTTCGGACAGCGAGTGGGTCATGTGGACGCCACAGGGTTACTACACATCATCGCCTAATGGCGAGAGCATCGTTGGCTGGCACATCAATAAAGGGTCGGACCAAGCCGCCGAATATGTCTCCGCCGCTCAGCTCCGCGACCACTTCTACCGACCAGATATTGTCGAGCGCGCCATCATTTTGGCGAGTGCTACAACGGCGGTGGCTCAGGCGCGCGGGACGGATTTCTCGATTGCGAATCTGCTCAGTCGGAGGCCTAAAGCATTCGATATCGTCTCGCCGGCGGATAAGAGCCACGCCACCGCATGCCTCGTAGAGGTGCGATTGAAGCTTGAGCCCAACGCTGAGCCGATCGAGGCCATCGAGGCGCTGGTGAACGGCCGGCAAGCGACGACGCCCGGCATGCGCAATGCCACTGCACGGCTGGCAGCGACTCCGACGCTCGAACGGAGCATCGAAGTGCCGCTTGAGCAGGGCGAGAACAACATCCGTCTCATAGCGCGCAACAAGGTCGTCCAACGGCGCGCGAGTTCGTTCTGTTTCGTGACAAAGCCGGAGCGCTCGACAAAAGCGGTACACTTCACGTGCTAGCCATCGGCGTGGACAAATACGCCCAGCTGCCGCAGACCTGCGGAGCCAATGGCAATCAGTCTTGCGATCTTCGCTATGCTGGCAAAGATCCTCGTGCATTTCGCGACGCATTCGCGAAGCAATCAGGACCGCTCTACAACAACGTTGTCACTTTGCTGCTGGCACATGACGGCGACAAGTTGCCCACCAAGGCTAACATTGAGGACGCCCTGGAAGAGATGCTCGGTAAGGCGGGATCGGCAGACACAACGGTGGTGTTCATTGCCGGCCACGGTGTGACGGATGACCGTGGTGCCGACTATCTGTTTCTACCCGAGGGAGCCGAGTTAGCTGGGCAGACGTGGCGCAAGTCTACCGTGGTGCCCTGGAACACGTTTCAAGGCGCGTTACAAAAGACGCTCGGACGCCGCCTAATGTTCGTCGATACCTGCCATTCGGGTGGAGCGTATAACACCCGCCTCGTCAACGACGCGGCCAACGCCAACATCATCGTGTTTTCTGCCACCGATACCGAGACTATGTCCTGGGAATTCGAGAACTTGGCGCACGGCGCTTTCACCTACGCGGTAATCCAGGGTCTCGAAGGTAAGGCGCGCAAGGCAGATGGCTCGGTGAGTGTCCTCGCGCTTGGCGACTTCATCTCGCAAAAAGTGACCAACCTGACGCTGAACAAGCAGCAACCAATGTTCCACATGTCCGGCGCAAAGAACTTCACGTTAGCAAAAGAGGTTAGCGTTCCTGTTGTGCCTGTCCAGGTTCCCCCCACCGAAACAAAGAAGAGCGCTCCCAAGTCGCGGCCTACACGAAGTGAGCCAAGGGCGTCGGACATCTGGAATAAGCAATAATGGTGGCGCGGAGCGCCCCCGGGACGGCAAGGGTAAGTTCGGCAACGAGGGACGACTGCTGTAACAGCGCGTCCATGGAGCTATCGCGAAGAGAAGTGCTTGCTGGCGCTGCGGCGGCGACTGTGGCCGCCGCGGTGCCCAGTGCCGGTTGTTGCCCGATGAGCTACGACATCCTCGTGTTCAATCCAGCTCACGCGCCAAGTGGGCGAGAGGCATTCCTCGAATGGTGGGACAGGCAGCGTGATTGGTCAGAGCCGCACCCATACAATGATTCTGCATTCACGACGCCAAAACTGCGCGCTTGGTTCTTTGACATGATCGAGCGCTTCCCCGCGCTCAACGGGCCACATGCGGCTTCGCGCGATCAGCGAAGTGCCGATTACTGCAGAAGCTTCTCTCTACCGGGCTAAACGCTGCGCGCGCGTTGAACATAGAGACACCTCCATCTATTCGGTGGGGGCGAAAGCCTCGCGCGTACGCTCAAACTTGTAGGGCGAGAACGCAAGACCAAGCTCTTGCGCTTCGTCGCGGGTACACTCGGATCAGGTGCCGTGCGGGAGCATATCAACCGGCCAATTGGGGCGCCGTTGATGTTCTCGTATCTGCCTGATGTTCTGACCTATCTCGCGTTTGGCATCGTGATGGCAGCGTGCCTCTGGTACGTTGACGGCTCGCTGAAGGATGATGCTGACTGAGCAAGGCGCCACGAAAGCGGACACCCAGGGCGAAAGAAACTAGGTGCCCGCTGGCCAGGTCCCGCACAACGAGCCACGGACCGCACTGGTCTCAAGTTCCAATCGACGTTTCTGTCAACAAGTGGGCGCCGCGTATTGCGCGCGGCGGACGAAGCGCTTGGGGTTACTCCCTTCGTTGGATATCACTGTCTGCGCCTCCCGCCCCAGGTGCCGAATGGCGGTGGGCAAAGCGTTGAAGCCGCCGGGTCTTTCCCGCAGAGGAGGCGAAGGCTATTGTCCTAATTGGATCGCCGGACATTGTAACGCATTGGCATGCTGTTGGGCACGCTCGACGCTACGAATGGAAACGGCGCCACGCGAGCGCAGTCAGTCCACAGAGGAAAAACCATCACGAAATCAGTGATGCAGCCTGAACATTCAACGACCGTTCAGTATCCATAGGCCGCCTGGGTGTGATAGGCTCCAACATGGCCGACGAGCCCGACATCCACACCATGCGCTACTGATCCTAGCGGGGCAGGAGACCTCCAACAGGCGTCTATCATCGCTCGAGACCCGGGTGACCGGTGTGGAGGCCTCCATTGTCCACGTCCAGGAGCGCCTGGACGGCATCCAGGCTCAGCTGGACAACGCCACCTAACGGCTTGACCGGATAGAGCGGCGCCTCGACCTCACCAGCACGTCAGCGCAGCAATCGCCGCCATGATCCGCGCCGGCACCACCGAGCAGGCACTGCTCGCCGCCGTGGCCCGCCAATTCCCCGGACCTGTCGCCGGCGCGCAGCGGCAGAGCGGAAGGTCCTTCAACCGGACCCGGCCAACGCGCCCTGCTCGAGCGGTGGGCGCGCCATCAAGCCGCGACCAACGCGGGTCAACTTAGCCCCTGGCGGATGCGCTCCTCGCCGGACGCAACGATCATCTGCTAGTTGCTCGGCTGTGATCGCTTAGCAATTTCCTTCTTGGACACCTCGCCCGCGGCGACGAGCGCATTGAGGCAAGCGGTCGAGAGCTTTCGGCCGTTTGCACGCATACATTTGCGTACGCCGGGACCGTCGGGATCGTGCTCACTGCAGTAGGTGAGGTAGTCGCTCGCGCAGGCTGACCTCACGCGGCTGTCATGGGCAGACGCCTCAGCCAAGCTAAGAAGAAGGGCACACAAAGCGAAGCAGAAGCGCAGCAGAAGCATCGCCATGACCTCCCGATGAGAGTAGCTCTTGCGTCGGGCAGTACCATAAATTGGCGGGGTTCCGCGACCGTACCTGGAGAGAGTTGTGCAATCGATGCGGGTCTATCCCGAGCTGGGAGGCCGACGAGGCCCTCCCACTATTAGGGGACCGATCCGGCCCACATCAAGAAAAAGGGCGCCTCGACCTAATGCCCGAGGCACCCTAAGCGTAACCATCGGCAACGGGTATCCCTTCCCTCCGGGTACCTTGCCCTCTGGCCAGCGTTTCGCTTCGTAAGCCTCGATCGCGTCGGTGCTGGCGGCGAGCTCTCGGCGGGCATTGCAGTGAGCAGGCATATGGGAATAGTCGCCGCTCTCGTCCGTTCCGGTTGTAGCCCGCCGTCTTGGCCCCGACATGAACGACGGGCTGATCATCTTGGCAGGCGTTCTTCTCGCCCACACAAGGAGCGCCTGCTCCTTTGCGTCGCGCCGTCGCGCTCAAACCGCCGCCACCGCTCCCGGTTCGCCTCGCGCCACGCGGCCGTCTTGATCTTGCGCCAATTCCGACTCTCGCCGGATCGATAGGGCGCATCGCGGCGCTTGCTCACCACGCCTAGTTCGGTCACCTCGAAAAGCGCCTGGCCTTCATCGAAGGCCTCCACTCGGTGCCGGCACGGCCCCTTGGCACGGCGCAGCAGCTGCTCCCGCCGTCGGCCGTTTGGCAAACAGATCGCGTTCTGCTCCTACAGTCCGGATACCTATGGTCGGACGATCACGATCAATCTGCCGAAGGCCCATACTGTTCTAGTCGCGGACAACAACACGCTGCTGGATGAGATGGTGCATCAGATGCTGCGGCGAGCCTGCCGGCCACGACAGCGAGGGATGGCGCCGCAAAATCATGCGCCTCACCAAGATGATCACCGGCAAGCAGATTTGGGCCGGCAAATCCATCACAAAGCGCGTCGAGGGATCCGACGGCAAGTTGGGCAAGGTCATTCGCATCAGCAAGCCGCACGAGGATGGTCGCACCTCTATCACCCAGATGGAGATCGCCAGGTGGCCGCACGATGGCATGGGCATTGATCTCGGGCGCCTGGGCGACGTAACTCCTAGCTTTACGGCTCGGAAGGTCAGGGCCCGCGCTCTCGCGGGGGATCATATCATGAAACTCTACCGTGCGATGATTTGGAAACGTGGTTCGGATCGTCTGGGTCAGCGCGCCAGCGTACTTGCCGAAACTCTTAAGGAGGCAAAAGAGAAGTTCGAGGCGGAGTATGGTGAAGGAAACTGAAGATGCGGCTCGGCCACGTCGTAAGGCTGACTGACCTGCTGCGGGCCCTGACTCCAAACCGCAGCCGATGGTGGCCGACCACCCACAAATTGATCGGAAGGGCTGCCCCACTCGGGGCGGTCGCCCGGGCAGGTGACCGTCTCAACATGCTGCATATAAGCAACAGCGGTTGGCAAATCGTGGCATGCAATTTCTGGGAGATGGAGCTGGCCAGAGCCGGCAAGGTTTTTTTGAGCATCAACGCGGGTTGTTTTCGCTTGCTACTGCCGGAAAGTCTTGAGCACGCGCTAGCCCACATGCAAGACGGAGCTCAGGGCGATCGTCGACGCGATCAAGGCCTACGAAGCAATACGCTGGCCGCGTGGCAAAGAGCCGGGAGGGAAAGGTTAGGCTGCTGTATCCTCCCAGCCGCCCATCGTAATCCCGTGCCAGACCACTGAGGGACGTCCGTTAAAGCTGTCGCCTGCCAGCAAGACACTGACGATGGCAAGTCGGCGAATGGCCTTCAGTTGTGGAGACTCTGGTCGAGGTGGGCCACCTGTCGCTTAGCTCAACAACCAGGCCGGTGCGATAGCTCGCTGATCAAGTCGGCTCGATTCTTTCAAGCGGATCAGGAACGTGGGTGTCATGGGTAGGCATTGATGAGGCGTGGCTGCTCGGGCTCAACTAGCCTTTCCCTCCCAGCACCCTGCCCTCGGGCCATCGGATCGCCTCGTAGGCTTCGATCGCGTCGGTGATGGCGGCGAGCTCGCGCTCTTCCTCGGATCCTTCGATGCAGCCTCAAGGGCATCGGCCCGCAGCACCAACCCGCCATGCATGGCGTTGGATTCGGGCGAGTGCCAATGCATCATGGCCTGCGGGACAAGGAGTGCCCGCGGTGCGGCGGTCGTGGGTAGATCAAGGCGCAGTGAATAACTTGGATAACTTGGATGCTCCATTTGACATGCTTGTCGGCCTACGTATCCTCGGCGCTGGTCACACGCGAGCCGGCAACTCCCGCCAGCGATCAGAGCCAGAGCCAGTGTCCCGAGGGACCCGTGCCAGAGCCAGCATCCAAGTGGAGCCGTGTGACCGCTTCTATTCAGCGGCCAAAACAAAAACGAGCCCGCGATCGCTGCGGGCTCGCCGTCCAAATTACCGACTATGGCTCTAATCAGTAGTGGAGAGCCGCAATGCCAATGTGGGACCGGGAAGTAGCTAGGCCGCGGGCCGTTAAGCCCCGCCTTCAGCGCGAGGTTAGCACCCATGCCCAAGTTCCTCGGCTTCGTGGCTTTATGCGTAGGTCTGTTTGCCGCGACCATAAGGGTTGCCTTTGATTGCGGGGCCATCCGAAATCCAGACGTATGCGATCGGACCCCCGGCTGCGGCTATCGTGAGGTTTATTTTGCCAGAGGGCATTTCGACCCTCGTTTGGAGGGGACGCTGCCTAAGCGCTGGCGTCTTTTTTCTTTGCCCCGCCACTGAACGCGGTGGGTGCCCATTCGATCCAGACGAGACCGCTAGGCGCCGCTCATTCGGGACTTTGCGACCCTCACTCGCTTCGCCGACTGGCGAAAGCGACTTCGCCGCGATCCGTCCAATGTTACTTAAAAAGTCAAGGAAATAGCTGTAGCCGCCAATGAGAATTAGCGTCAGTGCGGCTACTATGGCGAAGGTGCGTCGAGGCATAGCAGGCATAGCTGTGCGCCTGTACCCGTTGATATATGCCGAAAGGTACATGCCGAACGCTGCTAGCAGGAAACCCGCGGAGAACACGGCGAAGTCATGCGCCCGCGTCGCATCCCGCCACCAGGCGATGCCATTGAGGATCGCGAGCACGACTAAGACGCCGACGAGGTATCCAGTAGGTGTGCCCCTCCACATGTCCACCTCCGCGTGTCTGGCTGCGGCGTCACCCAACATATACGACCCAGCGCCACGCGGCACGGTACGGGCCGCACCCCTCAGGACGGAATTTCCCCCTCAGTGAATCCAGACCGGTGCGGGTCGAGTTTGGGCTGCTGCTCGTCGGCGATGCGGAAGGCGAGGGACATGAACTTGCCGCGCGCGCCTTCCTTGATCCAACCGGAAACCCAATATTTCTGGCCATCTATGGTGCAGTCGCCGCGATAGTCGGGATGGACGTTTTTCGTCTTGTTCTTGAAGATGGCGCCGTGGCCGTTGTCAGTCATCGTTTCCGTTTCTTCCTCTTAGGCTGATCGTCAACGCTGAAGAAACACTCCCGCGTCGAGATGCAGGCCGCTCGAGTCGCCCGGCCGTGCGTGCAGATATCCCGACGTGACCGCGATGTTGCCGTGCCCCAACGTGGACTGCACAACGGGCAGCGCCGCCCCGCGGGCGATTGAGTGGCTCGCATGGGCATGCCGCAGCCCATGGGCCGAGAAGCCGGCCGGCAGGCCTGCAGCTGCCGCGGCGCGCTTCAGCATAAAATTGACGGCGCGCTCGGTGAGGTGGCCGCCGGTCTTGCGGGACCTGAAGACGGGATCGTCGTCGCCAACTGAATGTCAACTGAACGTCAACTGAAGCTCATTTTGATCATCGGCTTCAGCTTCCCATCCTTGCCCAGGATGGCGCGCCATCAGGTCCTCATCTTTGCGGAGACCTTGATGCCTTACGTGGGAAGATGAAAGTCGAATTGTAATGTGGGGCAGTGACCGCGCAGTGCCTGCCAGAGTGCGTCGCATCCCGCGCATAGATAGCTCCAGTAAACGCGCCTGCCGTCGCCCGACTCGACATAGCAGTAACCAGTCATGGTCCTCCCCGCCCTGACGATGTCCGACCAAGCTATCTCGGTGCGTGCGGCTCCAAGTATCAGGCCAAACATTTTGGCCGGACCTTCAATCTCCTTTTGGTTCCAACGAACCTCGTGCCTCCAGATGATCTGTGGAGCAGCAGCGACCGTGAACACGATGCCTAGGAAGCCTAGAGCTGCTGTCATGTCATAGCTATTAATCATCGCGGCCCAAACCGCCGCCACGATCGTGAGCAAGCCGAAAAGCGTGCCAAACCATGCACTCAGAAGCGGCGGTCGAACTATACCGGATCGCGGGTCCTCGATCTTGCCAAGCATATCGCCTCGGAAGCGCATCAGTGGCGCCTTGCGCACCCACCTCGCTAACCACATCAGGGCCAGCAGTCGTGACGATAAATGCAGTCGCTATTTCATTTCTGGATTGGGAAGACGTGCGAAGGCTAGGATTTTCAGAACGGCTGCCCACCAAAGTCGCAGAAATCATCAAAGAACAGTGAAAGCACTATCAACAAGGTCGGTAACCCCTTACGGCCAACATCCTATGGCAACAAACCAGGGAGCAAACTCGGTTGCCGGCAGGGATGGTGGTTTGTCAGCTCTTGACACCAGGCCGACCTCGGCCGAGGGCGCCCCTTTCAACTTGCGGCAGCGTCGTCGCGTATTCCTTCTTCGGTGTGGGCGTGACGATAGCGTTCCATCCCTTCTTGTCGCCAAGATCAAAACCGGGCGGGAGAAGATCGTACTGACCCCTCGTGCCGACTGACACGCCGCACACTACGGACTAGCGTCGTTCCTTGAGCCATATCCCTGATAAATTTCTGTGAATGAACGACGCTCATAATTTGACAGTGCGCCGCAAGCGACACAGCCGCTAGCCTTCATTGCCAGCGATGTTCCTGATTGCGCTGCCATATCTCATTCCCGCCGCATCGTGACAGAACTGCGACTGCCGCCCTCCTCACCAGAAAAAGCGCTGTGGCGAGGCTCAATTAGCCCGCAAACATCACGTCCGTGTCTATAGTAAAGCTCGCGGTCCGCACAGCACCGCTCTTCCGGGGTAGAGCTTGGCGGGGTAACTTGTTGTGTGGCGCAAGCGCACCGGGCGGCCGCGCAAAAAGTTTTCCACAGCCCACGACCAGCTGTTCACAGCAAAAGGCCGTGCGATATCCTGCCCTCGTCTCGCCTGCGGTCAACCCCGCGACCGAAGGTTGTGACGCCTGGGGCTCTCGAGGGACATTACTCCCCCGAGAGCCTCTCTAGTTTTCCGCTGTCTCGCGCGCCCGAAAACGAACAAGAACCATCGCGCGAATCATGCTTTAGCCTCAGGGACTTCTATGTCAATTCTGTGGCGCTCTCAACAGCAATATTTTTGCGACGACTGGAAATTATTTCCGCACTGAGGAGTTCTCCCCTTCTTTCCTCACGAACTCTTTATCGCAATCCGCACACTGCCAAATGCCGCCGCGCTTCATTGCGTGCCGGTCGAAGCAAGGTAAGGTCCGGGTAAGCTCTTGTGGGGCTACAAGCTCCCGTTGAAGGCAAGGGCTGGACGGCGTTGATGGCCTCACCGCTGGCCTCTTGCCAGGAGAGCGGCAACACCTCCTGCACCGCTGCAACGGCGGCCTCGTGCGCTCTGGCCTGCGGTCTTTGGTCGGGATTGGTGGGCGTTCGGAACGGGATCTCCTCATGTAGGATCTCTAGCCTACATCGTCTTGCAACTCGGGCGAAGAAAGCGCAGGCCGGCGTAATCATGAAGCGAAAGCATCTCCCGGGTCGTGGCCGTTCAAGGCGTAGAGGTCGAGGAGGCGACGGCGCGGCAACGAATGGACGGCACGCCTGCCGGCGCTAGCGGACATCCCCTGAACGTTTGCGATCATTGACGCCGGGCTTTTGCCTACCAGGAGCCGGCGGCGCGCCGGTTTTCGTCGGTCTGCGGTGCGTCGTCGGCGGGGCGATTTGGTGGTCTATGCATTCGATTTGCTGCATGGCGCCGACCGCGACTTGCGCGCCTTTGAGGCGTGTTGCCAATGCTACAGCCAATTGCTTCGGCTAACTTTTAGCCTGTGGTCCGACGCACTGGGCGAGCCATATCGAAGCAGAGCGGTCCCAATTGGCTCCATCCCTCAAAATCTCTGACGGCGCTGTGGTGGCGGCGTAACGGCTGCGCTGGGTGGTGCTTGGAAGAGCTACGCACACACACTTGGTCAGCCTGTTGCTAGAACAGTTGCTGCGCTGAACGTGGCCGTGCTCGCTTCCCCGAATGAGCCTCTGCGTAAGCGCGAGATTTGGACCGCTTTGCGAGGCGTCATTCAGGATAACGTTGATTGGAACGGCCCGGTGTTGCCGACGACCCGCCTTATTCGGAATGGGTACACGGGGCTGCGTTGGGTCGCCATTGGTGCCGGGTTGGGCATCCTGATGTTTTTGGTTGGGTTGGCGGTTTGTTGGATAAGCACGGCACATTTCATTCCGCGATAAGCGCGGCATGGATGGAGCCAAACGACGGCCTAAGTAGCCCGCCTCTTTTGATTTCAGACAGGATTACCTGAGCTGCCGTCGAGGGGGCGCCTGATCTCATCGAGTTCTTTCTCAAACCATTCGCGGTCTTCGTGCATCATTATATTGACGCAGACAATGAGGCATTCGTTGCACAGCGTATGCCTCCTGCCGTCCCATCTGATCCCTTCAAACATCCTCCTCACCTGACTATCGCGCTTACCGCAGAAGTCGCACGTAAGGGTAATCTTGGGCTGAGGGTCATCAGTCATGGTCTGCCTTGGGCGCCGGGAACGTCATTGGCTTGTAGGGTTCCCAACCCTGCAAGGCGTGGTACTTCTGCATGGCCTCTTCCCAGGTGTCAGCCTCGATCGTCCAAATCAACTCAGAGTTGTCTTCGTCCTGTATCTG
>Ga0306920_100005845_pt1 | contig 15955 bp, 12 predicted proteins | sample flu12Cox44000170_FD_204666 | JGI IMG/M metagenome (GOLD analysis project Ga0306920, IMG submission 204666) | Lab enrichment of tropical soil microbial communities from Luquillo Experimental Forest, Puerto Rico - flux4day.12C.oxic.44.000.170 (v2)... | ecosystem: Environmental > Terrestrial >... | reverse complement strand
CCCGCCTCCAGTTCGTATTCGTCCAGAGTCTGACCCTCCCGCAGGCCGATGCGGCGGCGGAGAAAGCGGTCCGGGAACCGCTGATTGCCTTTGAACTCGATGCGCCTCACGACGTAAGGGGGAGCCGGGTCAAAATCAAACTTCACCGATGCCAGGTGCGTCGTGTTGTTGAACTCGGAAAGCGCTCGTAACCGGTAGTCGCCGTCCTGTTTTCTCCGTTTGAAATTCTTGCGAACTCTCAATTCCAACCCTCGCTGCACCGAGCGCATGGCGTTGGCAGAATACGGCTGCCCAGAAGTAAGACCCGACAGCGCCCGGTTGGATTTCTTCTGAGGACCCAGCTTTTCTCTCAGCGGAGGACTCAACTCGATGGACCCGAATTGGTAAAACGTACCGGCCTCGACGGGCAGAGCCATGCTCATAAAGGATTCAAATCGGCGATGGGGCCACGGCAAATAGCGATTGGAACGCGCATTGACCTGCGCGACCTGAGGTAGTCCAACGCGAGCGTACGGGAATCCATGGTTTTGCAGATAGTTTTCCAGACCGAGGCGGTCTTCCTCGGCTTTCGTCGCCGTGAAAACATTCTTATCACGCAGCCCGGAAAACCAGGCATCGGGATTGATTTCATGCATTTGCCTTCGCAAAACGGATTCCGGCAGCGTGGGACTGCCGTAGAACCGGACCGTCCGCAATGGCAGCCGTGGCCCGTCGTCCACCCGGAATCGCACCCTTGCTTGTTCTCCAGCCAGTCTTTCTTCCCCAATAGATACTCTCGCCTGGGGGTGACCTTGTGAGGCGAGTTCGGCTTGAATCGCCGACGCAACGCGATGCAGGTTCGCAGGATCAGCCAGTGATCCCCTCTCTGGCCAGAGCTTCTGCTCTACTAGTAGTTTCTTGATTTGCTGCTCAGACAATACTTTCGAGCCGTTGAATTCTGCCCCCGAAAGAATCGGATACTCCCGCACATGGAATTCGAGCGCGAAGTGGTTCCTTCGGTCAGCGGGGGTTGAACCGTCTTGCTGCCGCTGACGCACTTTAACAGAGATTTCCTCGAACCAGCCTGTCCGGTTTAGGGCTCGAATATCGCCGGTGATTTGCTCCGAGCTCAATGCAGTTCCGACCCGCACGGAGAGTTTTGAAACCGCCGTTTGCAACGGAATGCGATGTAGACCTGAGATTTGGACTTCGTCGAGTACAGAGTTGGGCGGGAGGACACCCGACGCGGTAACAAGCGCCGCGCCGTGCAATTGGTTGTCTTGCGGATTGGCGAACCCCGACACGGTTATAAGCAACCCAAGTAAAGAAAGGCCGGCCGTGCAAGTACCAACTCGCATTTCCATCCCTGCACCTGGAACAAACTGATCGGATGGATGTGACGCTCGCGCCGATGGTTGTCTGGCCCCCCGGCCACACAACCTGTTCGGTTCGTCCTTCGAAAATGGCCGGGGCGCCCGGACGTGCCAAACAGAATGGACCGTCCGCCTCTGCTAGGCCGCTTAGCGACCGTGCCAATTCATTTGCTATACTTGTTGGATAACAACTATCTGTCAGGACACTCCGATGCCAATTTACGAATACATCTGTGACGACTGCAAGGCACATTTTGAAAAGATCGTAATCAATAAGCAGCAGGAAATCGCCTGCCCGACGTGCTCGAGCAAGAAAGCCACGATCCAGCTTTCGGTGTTCGCCACGGCAGGTAACGGGTCCGGCTCCTCCTCCTCGGGCGGCTTCACTGGTGGCGGGGGAGGGTGCTGCGGCGGTGGCTGCGGCTGCCACTAACCCCTTCGGCAGAATCCTTCCATGTTGATCGCTCCTTCCTCGCTTCTCCTTTTTATGACGGGGGCCATCCTGCTGCTACTCGTGCCCGGTCCAGCCGTGCTTTATATCATCAGCCGTAGCGTCGGCCATGGGCGCCCGGCCGGTCTTATATCCGCCATGGGCATCGCCGTGGGTTCACTTTGTCACGTCACTGCTGCGACCTTGGGTCTATCCGCCTTGCTGGTCTCCTCGGCCACAGCATTCCAGGTCGTTAAGTACGCCGGAGCGGCCTATCTGATCTACCTCGGCATCCGTACCCTGCGCTCTGGCGACAGCGAGCTCCTTCGGCCCGCCGCCGGGCAGCGCAGTCTGAGCAACGTCTTTGGCCAAGGGGTTCTTGTCAACCTGCTGAATCCCAAAACAGCGCTCTTTTTCCTCGCTTTCCTGCCACAATTTGTCGTTCCAGCCCGGGGCCATGCCAGTTTGCAGATCCTGGAACTGGGAGTTCTGTTTTCTCTGATGGGCTGGATGAGCGATTCTGTCTGGGCGCTTCTGGCGGGCACCTTCGCGGCGAAGCTCCGGGGCAATGTCAGATTGAGACGCACCCAGCGCAACGTCTCGGGTGGGGCCTTGATTGCCCTCGGACTGGCCTCGGCTTTCTCCGGAGTCAATGCCAAGTGATAGTCCTACTCCGCTAATAGTACTTTTTTCCTGCAACTCCTTCTTGCCGCTGGGGTTCGATTTGCCTACAATGCCCGCATCCCGTCTAGCCGCCCCAAGGGAACGCACGTGACCGCTACGTACGCATCGCTGTTCTCGTTTTTCGGGCTGCAACAAAACCCGTTCCATGTCTCGCCGGATCCGCGTTTCTATTTTTCGACTCCCGCTCACGAGTCGGTACTTTCCGAGTTGCTGTTCGCCATTCATACACGCCAAGGACTCATGGTACTCACTGGCGAGGCGGGCGCCGGCAAGACTACGCTGTTGCATCAATTGCTCGAAACGCTCCGCAGTCGCGGCGTGTCCAGTTCGTACGTTTTTCATTCGCACCTGGAGGCGGATGACCTTTTTCAATTCATCCTCGAGGACTTCGGGGTTCCTTGCAATTCCCGCCGGAAGGCGGATGTTCTGCAGGCGCTCCACCTGTGGCTGGTCGAACGCCACGCTGCCGGCGATTCTCCGGTGATCATCCTCGATGAAGCGCAGGTGCTGCCCACCAGCACACTCGACGAGCTGCGCTTACTCCTGAATCTGGAATCGTCACACGGCAAGCTGGTGCAGATCGTTCTTGCAGGGCAGGCGGAACTCGAGGAGCAGCTTAGGCGCATCGAACTTCGCCAGTTGCGGCAGCGCATGATGTTCCGTTGCCGCCTTCCGCTGTTCGATCTCCGAGAAACCTCCGCTTACATTCACTCCCGCCTCGCGCACGGTGGGCTGCGCGAAACAGGACTCTTTCCTCCGGAAACGGTCGAGGTCATCTACGACTACTCCAAGGGTATCCCACGGACCATCAACCTTCTCGGAGAACACGCGCTGATTAACGCCTTTGCGGCACAGAAGCACTGCATCTGCCCAGAGGATATCCACTACATTGCCGGGGATTTCGATCTGGTGGAAAATCCGCTCAGCCTTGGAGCCGGAGCGCGCGCAACAGACAAACAACAACCCGAGCACCGCTTTCCGCTACTTTCACCGGAGCTGCGTTCTCTGAGCGCCCGGCGATGGGAATTTCTGGCGCGATCCTCGCAGCAGCCAAGCGCACCGCCTGCCATGGGAGCGGCGATAGAACCCGCCGCAATGGTTCTGGAAGGAAGGCTCCGGCTCGACGCATCCCCAAACGCCGACCGTGTGGCGGCGCCGCAGTCGCCACAAGATGCGCGGAGTGCGCCGGCGGGTGTGACGCACGAACCTCCGGGCGCAATGCTTGTGCGGCGAGGTTGGCGCAGAGTTCATCGCGAATCGCGGTTTGTCGTTTATTGGAAAGACGTCGCCGATTCGTTCCGCCGCGACATGCGCGCCTTCCAAACCGATTGGGCCAACCTGACGCGCAGCAAGAGTCCGGCTCGGAACGGCAACGCAGGGGACTGAGCTTGTGGCGCAGCGAGCCGACCCAACTTAGCGTTTGTAGTTTTTCAAATACTCTGGGATGGCTGGATCGTTCTTGCGGTTCGGATCTGCGACGGGTTGTTTGGGAACGGTTTCAAGCGGCAGCACGCCGGCCCATACCGGTAAATCGTAGTCAGGCGCGTCGTCATTCGGGCCGCCCGTGCGCACCTTCGCGCTCACTTCCTCCAACGCCAGAGCCAGCACCGAGGTCGCCTTCAATTCCTGCTCGGTCGGCTTACGCACATCGTCCCAGCGGCCTTTCATGACATGTTCGGTAAAAACGCGCAGGGCTTCCATCTTTTCGGCGGGGTCTTCCACCAATCGCGCAGTGCCTAGAATGACCACGGAACGATAGTTCACTGAGTGGTGAAACGCCGACCGCGCCAGTACCAACCCGTCCACGTGAGTCACGGTCACGCTCACGGGCACACCTTCGCTCAATGTCCGGAGCATACGGCTCGCTGCGCTGCCGTGTAGATAGACGATGTCGCCAGAGCGGCCGTAGTTGGTGGGTATGACATACGGCTGCCCGTCCACGCTGAAACCCACATGGCACACGAAACCCGAATCGAGAATCGAGTAGACCGTTTCACGATCGTATTTCCCGCGTTTTGGCAACCGCTTGACCTGTGTGCGGTCGGTTGGTGTGAAGTCGCTCATGCCATCTATCCTATTGTTTCGGTCGACCCGCGCCAGAGCCAACTTGGCCTTCCACGCCCTCCGCCAGCTTTTGCGAGCAGAGCCAGGGAATCAGCTCGGGCTCAGCAAAGGCCCTTTTCCAGACGTCGTGACCGGTTTTTGGATATTCGGTATAACGAAGGTTCGCGCGGGCCTTTCGCAGCTGCTTCATCATCTCACGTACCAATAAGACCGGAACCGTGTCATCGGCTTCGCCTTGAAAAACCCAGATCGGCGTCTGCGCCAGCGCTTGGATCTCCGTAAAATTGTCGTAAGCGCAGAGAATTATCGCGGCTGCCCATTTTCCCGGATACGCCTGCAACGTCGCCCAGGTGCCCAGTCCGCCCATGGATTGCCCGGCCACATAGAGGTGCCTCGCGTCGATTGAGAACTCCTTTTCGACGGCGGTCAAGGCGGCCATGGTCAGCTCCAGCCATTTTGTCGGTTGGTTCAGGTCCGGATCGGCCCACGTGTCTCCTGAAGGGCACTGCGGCACCAGCACGAACATCGGAAATTTCAGCTGCAGGGCGTCGCTGATGAAGAAATGCGTGGCGATCTGATTTCCGCCGCTGATTTGCCGCACGTTGTCGCTACCGCGACCTTCGCCACCATGCAGCCAAAGCAGCAGCGGATATTTCCGATTGGCGTCATATCCGAGCGGCACAAACAAGCGATACGGCAGCCGCACTCCAGTCTTGTCTACATATTGCTTTTTGCGGAATTCGATGTCGTCACTGGTCACCTGAGCGCGAGCCGAAAGGGGTGCGAGGAACAAAGCAAGCAGCAGCAGGGCCGGCGCTTCTCGGCTCGGCCAATCACCCTTCCTTCGCCTTGGCCAACCACACCGGCGCACTATGGTTTCACCGTTCCCCGCACGACGCGGAAGCCTACATATTCCGGCGCGGCGGTGCACACCGAGCGCGGATCCGACGGACAATCGGCGCTGCCACCGGTTACCTTCCCTTTGCCGTCTGCCGTTGTCACCCATTCGGCCACGTTCCCGCCGAGATCGAACAGGAATGGTTCGTCCTCCTGGCCCTGGCCGGCAAAGCTGCCCACAGATTTCAGCAACGGGGCGTTGGCGCCGAGCTCCTTCACTTTTTGTTTCAGGCGGTCGGTGTCGTCGGGATTCGGAGCATACCCGGCCCAGTAATCCAGGGTGTTTTCACCTTCTCTCTTGTCGTACCAACCAGAAGACTCTTTCTCGGTGGGCAACCTCCAGCCTTGTCCTGTGAGATTCGAAATCCAGTCCGCGTATGCCTTGGCCTGCTCAAAGCTAACCCCGTTTGCCGGATAGTTGTCCGTGCCCGGATCGAATTTGTAGCTCCTGTCGAAGGCAGCAAACTGTGCGCGGGTCACTTCAAACCGGCCCACTTCCAGATCGCGGTGCTTTACCACCTCCGGAATTAACGTCGGTTTTCCCTTACTTGCAAAAGTGGTCCCGTAGTTTCCCCCGCTCCGGTTGATACTCTTGGCCTTTAAGGCCGAATCGAGCGGCGAACCCGTTTTCAGTGCCTCGTTTTCCCCTCCGGTGGATTTGAAAAAATATCTGTCGAACCATGCCATCTCTTCTTCGATCTTGCGCATCTGATGCGTAAGTTTCCGCGGCCCATGAGGTTCGCCCGGGAAAATGACAAATTTCACCGGGACGGTTCCGTAGTATTGCAGTGCGCGGAAATACGACCAGCTCTGTGCCGGCGGCACATTGTTGTCGGCGGTACCATGGAAAATAAGCACCGGTGCTTTCACCTTGTCCAGTTTGAAGAACGGCGACTTGCGCACGTACAAATCCGGATCTTCCATCGGCGATTTGCCGAAATAGTAGGAGTCGAACGAGTCCCCGAAAATCACGTTGCCCCAGTCACTAATCCATTCCACATCGCCCGCGCCGACGCTGGCTACCTTGTAGCGGTCAGGATAGGTGACCAGCAGGCTTGTCGAAAGAATCGAACCGTTCGACCAGCCAAGCGTCGCCACCTTTTCGGGATCCGCCAAGCCTTTCTCGATCAGGTAGTCGACGCCCGCGTTTATGTCCGGCGTTTCCAGGTCGTAGTACTTTCCGCAGCAGATCGATTCGACCCACTTCAATCCGTAGTTGTTGCTGCCGTGATAGTTCACCTGCAGAACGAACGTGCCGCGCTGTGCGAGCAACTGCAGGGGGTATGCCCAGTTGTTATCCCAGAAATCCTTGTCCGAGCCGGCAGGTCCGCCATGGATCGCCGTGATGACGGGGTACCTCTTTCCGGTTTCGTAATTCGTGGGATAGTGCAGGATGCCCTCGACCTCGTCGCCATTTGCGCCTTTCCAGCGTATTACCTCCGCCCTCGCAAACGCGCGCGACTTGATCAGTCCATCGTTCAGATGTGTCACCTGCGTCGGTGAAACAAGCTTCTTTCCGTCCAGTGCGGCTCGGTAAAGCTGCGGCATGATGGTCGATGTTGAATACTGGTAGACCATCTGCTTACCATCCGGCGTCACCTCAAAAAACATGATGTTGGGCGAGGTGTCTCCCTCGAGCGAAGCTCGCTTCCAGATCCAGCCATCGGCGGATTTAGCACGCTGATAACGCGCTGTTTCAAAGCGGTGACCCGCCGCTAGCCCCAGCACAAATCCGTCCGTGGTAACCGCAAGATCCGAGCCGATCCCATTTTCCCAATCGAGCGGCACTTGCAGGCTCCTCCCGCTCCCCATATCGTAGAAATAAAGCAGCACGATTGAGGCCGTGAGGAACTTTGGGTCCGTCGAATACGGCGCCCACGCATAGAAGCCGCTGCCGTCGGACGTCCATTCAAACCCGAACGGCCGCACGCGTCCTTCGGTGAAAATCGGCTTCTCGGTGCCGTCGGACAGGTTGTGAAGAATGCTCACGGGCGGCACTTTCTGATCGAACGTGTAGTGCAGGCTCTTGGCGTGAATCGCCGCCGCGTACTTTCCGTCCTTCGACACGCTCCAGTTCCGGATCCAGTCTGTATTTGTGGTCAATCGCGTGATCTTCTTGTCTTTCACGGCAATCTTGAAAAGACGCACCGGCGGCTCGTGCTCCGCGTCGTCCGCTACTTCGGAGTCGTCCTTCCGTTTCTTCTCAGCCTGCTCGTACGCGCTCGGCTCCTCCTGCGCGCTGAAAATCAGAGTGTCCTTGTCTAGCCAGTCGACGCGTTGCGGCGCTCGCGCCAGTTCAGTCAACGCGTATGCTTCACCACCATGGGCATTGATCAGCCAGATCTGCGTGCCCGCCGTGTCAGGCTTCGCCTGGGGCCTAGCTTTGCTGCTCAGAAAGGCGATCCACTCGCTATCTGGTGACCAGCTGATGCCGGACACCGCATCTGTACCTCGCGTGAGCTGGATCTCCTTGTCGCTTGTCAGGCTCGAAAGGTACAGGCTCGAAGCCATCCCGTCTTTCTCTTTGTCGCCGAATGATTTCGTCCAAGCTACCCAGTGGCCGTCGGGCGAAATTCGGAACATCCCGATCGTTTCCCCATAAATAACGTCCTCGGCCTTCCAAGGCGAAGTCTTGGCCGGCGCTTTGGTTTCCTCAGCCGTCGTCCGAGAGTTTGCAAAGGCGACGCACATGACCGCGAACACAACCAGGCGAATGTGCCGGAAAATCATGAAGTTCCCCTGTTCGTCAAACGCGCATCCAATCATTTTCCTGCTTTGGCGCGCAACGAGAATAGTGCAATTGACGCTGATTGGGAATGGTGTAGTCTGATGCCCGCACACAAAATGAGGAATCTTTATGACAGCCCCTAAACCCGTCTTCACCCCGGAAACCTTCCGTTTTTTCCGGGAACTCGGCAGGAACAACAAGAAGGTCTGGATGGATGCCAACCGCCAGCGCTATCAATCCGCAGTGGTCGAGCCCTTTCGCCGGCTTCTTGAAGAAATAGCCCCTCCCGTCCTTGAACTCGACGATCGCTTCGACGCCACGGGCCGTACAGGCGCCAATTTTTCACGCATCAACCGTGACATTCGTTTTGCCAAGGACAAGACGCCCTACAAAACGCAAATGTACCTGAAGTTCCAGCAGCCACTCCTCGGAGACCGGGAAAGCGGCCAGCTCTACATGGGCATTTCGACCGACACGGTGACCGCCGGCTTTCGAGTCTATGCCGGGCCAAAACGCAAGGAATCTTCGCTGGCCATCATTGCCGAACCCCGTATTGTCGCCAAACCCAAATGGGTCGCCGAACAGAAACGCCGCCTCGCCCGGAAATACGACAGCTACTGGTACACCACCGAAAAAGGGAATTGGACGAAGCACGAAGGTTGGCCCGTGCAACCAGAAGACTGGAAGAAAATCCAGGGCTGGATCGTTCGTCGCAAAATGAAGCCCAGCGTCGCCACCAAATCCGGCTTTCCCGCTGAATTGTTGAAGGTTTTCCGCGAGGTCTATCCTTTGTTGAAATTCACGAGCATTCCATGAACGCGTCACGAACCAGGGAACAAGTGTGAAACGACTTGTGAGCATTTTCGTCTGGATGGCCATTGCCGCGCTCGGCGCCGCGGCCCTTTCTACCATCGCCTTCCATCGTGGGGAGCCCATCAACGCCACCTGGTTTGTCCTGGCGGCAGCCTGCTTTTACCTGCTCGCCTATCGGGTTTACTCCGCTTTCATCGCGGCGAAGCTTCTCGCGTTGGACAACACCCGCGCCACACCCGCCGAGCGCCGTGATGACGGTCGCGATTTCGTCCCAACCAACAAATGGGTGCTTTTCGGCCATCATTTCGCGGCCATCGCCGGGCCCGGCCCGCTCGTCGGCCCCACACTGGCCGCGCAATTCGGATATTTGCCGGGCACGCTCTGGTTGATTGCCGGAGCGGCTTTTGCCGGCTGCGTGCAGGATTTCGTCATCTTGTTCTGTTCCATTCGCCGAGACGGAAAGACGCTCGGAGAAATGGCTCGCGACGAGGTCAGCAGGCGTGGCGGCTTCCTTGCGCAACTCGCCGTGCTGGCCATCATGATCATACTTTTGGGCGTCGTCGCTCTGGTCGTGGTCAATGCACTGAAAAGCTCGCCGTGGGCAACGTTCACTCTCGCGATGACCATTCCCATCGCGCTTCTTCTTGGCGTGTATCTTCGCTATTTTCGGCCGGGGCGCGTTCTGGAAGCTTCTTTTGTTGGCGTTGCTCTGGTCCTTTTCGTCGTTGTCGCAGGCCAGTGGGTCGCCGATTCTCCCACTTGGTCGAGAATTTTCACTGCCGGCGGCGTGCCCTTGGCGTTTGCCATCATTGCCTATGGTTTCGCGGCTTCAGCGTTGCCTGTTTGGCTGCTGCTAGCGCCACGCGATTACTTGAGCGCCTTCATTAAGGCCGGCGCCATCTTTTCGCTCGCCGCGGGCATTCTGATCGTACGTCCTCAAGTGCTGATGCCGCCACTCACACGCTTTGTGGACGGCAGCGGTCCCGTGTTTGCCGGAAAAATCTTTCCCTTCTGCTTCATCACCATCGCCTGCGGAGCCATCAGCGGTTTCCATTCACTTATTTCGAGCGGCACCACGCCGAAAATGATCCAGCGCGAGGGTCATGCTCGGTTCATCGGCTACGGCGCCATGCTTCTGGAATCCTTCGTCGGGGTGATGGCCATGGTCGCCGCCTGCGCCATGACGCCCGGCATCTATTTCGCGATCAACAGTCCCGCGCAAATCGTGGGCGCCACGCCCGAAGCCGCGGCTGCAACAATCTCCAGTTGGGGTTTTCCCCTCTCGGCAGACACCATGACGGGTCTGGCTCACGCCGTCGGTGAACAAACGCTTCTGAACCGCGCGGGCGGAGCGCCGTCGCTGGCTGTGGGCATGGCGCAGATTTTTTCGAACACCATTGGCGGCGAGCGCCTCCTCAGCATCTGGTATCACTTCGCCATCATGTTCGAAGCGCTGTTTATCCTGACGGTTCTTGACGCGGGGACGCGTGTCGGACGTTTCATGATTCAGGAACTCGGCGGCCGCGTCTGGAAGCCGCTTGGACGCATGAACTGGATGCCCAGCATCCTGCTGTCGAGCGCCATCATCGTTGCTGCTTGGGGCTACTTTCTATATCAAGGCGTAGTGGACCCGCTAGGCGGGATTAACTCGCTTTGGCCTTTGTTTGGAATTTCCAACCAACTGCTCGCAGCCGTTGCTCTGGTTGTGGCCACCACAATTCTGCTGAAGATGAGCAAGGCGAGATGGATTTGGGTCACGATGCTGCCGATGGCCTGGCTTGTCACCGTCACCATGACCGCGAGCTACCAAAAAATCTTCAGCTCTAATGCACGCATTGGATTCCTCGCGCAGGCCAACGCCATGGCCGCGCAAATGGCTGCTGGCAAAATTGCCGCGGCCAAGATTGCGGATACCGAGCGAATCATCTTCAACTTGCGGTTGGATGCGGTGGTCACGGCAGTCTTGGCTGGGATGATCCTGGTTCTTCTGGTGGAAGCGCTGGCGCAGTGGTATGCGATCCTCAGCCGGAGTCGCGAGCTAGTGCTAAAGGAAACACCATACGTTGCCACACAGTGGGCGGAGGGCGATTGATGCGGATGCTTCCGGAACGAGTTCAAAATACCTTGAGAAATTTCTGGCGCGGCCTGCGGCAATGGAGCGGGGATTCCGCCTACGAGACATACCTCGCGTGCGCGCAACGGCAGAAAATCCAGCAACCGCTTTCTGCCGCGGAATTCTATGTCGAACAACTGAACCGTAAATATTCCCGCCCCAACCGCTGCTGCTAAAAGGAACCTAGAACCATTCGTCCTCGTCCTCATGAGGCTTGAGCGGCGTAACCTTGTGCGTGACCTTCACTCCGTGTTTCTTGACTCCAGCCAGGATTGCGCGTCGCACGTCTGAGGGCAATGCTTCGGGTGGATAGATGCCCTCGCCCTGTTCCGGAAAAAACTTGATGAACATGGCCGCCACATGCGCCGTGGCGTAGGCCACAGGTGTAGTGATCCGGCCCTGCCGCCGGATCTGATAAAGCGTGGGAAACATCGCATCGCTGCGAATGGAAAGGTGTTGATCTTGCTTTAGCCCCCGCTTGATTCCCGTCACGATCACCGAAGCGGCAAACCGAGCGTTCTGCAAGATCCCGCGGCGGATTAGCGCGGCAATCTTTTTTGGGGAGGACGTCTCCGGGAAATGTCGCCGTGAAATCCCCCGCGATTTCGAGAGTTTTCCTTGCTTGTGCCAGCGGCGCAGCCGGTCGAATTCATTTCCACCGATCTTCACGTCCAGATCTCGCATGGGAATGAAATGGGGCAACGTTGCAACTTCGTCTTGCGCGGCAAGTACCACGCTTGCCATGCCGATGGGCTCAGGGAATCGGAATTTTTCGAGCTCCGAAAATCGCTTCGCCAAACGATACTTGTTGTGCCGGTAAATCCGAGGATGGGAGGTGGCCTCGTCGAAGGAAACCTCGGGCGACCATTGCGAGATGGGGTCACGGCTCTCGCTGCTCTCGTACAACCGGATGCAGACGGAATGAACTTCGTCGAGCAGGTCGGCGGCGCGCCTTACAAGCAGGTTGGTAAGGCCTGGTGCCGCGCCCGTGTTGATCAGCGCAATGCGGTGCTTTTCGGCGAATCTGTCCTCGTAGCGCAGCTGCTCTGGCTTGAAGGGATTTTTCGTCAGATGCGAGCTGAGATCAACATAGTGCGCCCGCAAGCGAAGCGCCGCCCGCAGCACAATCTCGTTGAAAACCGAAGCCGAGGCATTAACGATCAACTGGCAGCCTTTGGCCGTCTTCACAATTGCCCGCAAGTTCCGAGCGTTGACCGTGGCCACTGGAATCGCCGATTTCTTGCCGAGGAAACGCCGCGCCCGTGCGGGGTCGCGATCCCCACACCACACCACGTGGCCCTGGCGTTCCAACAGATGGGCCAGCAGGGAGCCCGTCGCCCCTGCACCCAAGACGAATATTCTCATGTTGTTAGCAGACTCTATCATATCCATCCGGGCTCGTAGCGAGCGGCAAACCAAGGCGTTTCTGCGCATTGACGCCCGGCAGCCCGCCAGACTCCCGCGCTGCCGATTGCAGGGTGGCATCCAACCAGCGTAGGATTAGATATGTAACTCCGACCCCGCTGGCCTGCCGGAGAGACATCCCATGGCGGCGGGGCGAGGCGGCCGGATTCCGGTCCGCCGAGGGTTCGGGTGGAAACGCCCGTGCCTCCCGCGCTTGGAAAGGAGCTCGTGCATCGGAAATCCGCGTATTTCCGTGCATAGCCCGATTCCAAGTGCGAATCGGGTTTTTGTTTTTCAGGCCAAACCCATGACCCTTCACGATAGTTTCGGACGCCAGATCACGGATCTGCGAATCTCGGTCACTGATCGCTGCAACTTCCGTTGCGTCTATTGCCGCTCCGCCGACCCCGAAAACTACCGCGATCACGACGAAATTCTCTCGTGGGTCGAACTTGAGCGCCTCGCCCGTATTTTTTCGCATCTTGGCATCCAGAAAATGCGCATCACGGGCGGCGAGCCCCTGGTTCGCGATGGCGTAGAAGCATTTCTTAGCAAGCTGCAAGAATTGCGCATCGCAGATATTTCCATCACCACCAACGCGCACCTGCTGGCCGAACGCGTACCCTCGCTGCTCGCCGCTGGACTCAACCGTATCAACATCAGCCTGGATTCTCTTGATCCCATCAAGTTCCAGAGAATCACCCGCACGCGCTCCTACGATTCCGTGATGCGCGGGATTGACGCCGTGCAGGCCTCGCGACTAGCGCCGGCAAAAATCAATGCGGTTCTTGTCCGTGGGTTCAACGAGGATGAAGTCGAAGCGTTCGCCGCCTTCGCCCGCGACCGCGACGTCATCATGCGCTTCATCGAATTCATGCCGCTTGATGCTGACCGTCACTGGTCGCGTGATCTCATGGTGCCAGCCGAAGAAGTCCACCGCCGCATTCACGCACAGTGGCCGCTCGTCGAGATTGCACACGCAAAGAGCGAGACAGCACGCAAGTACCGCTTTGCCGACGGCGCTCCTGGCGAAATCGGTCTGATCGCTCCGGTTACGCAGCCCTTCTGCGGGCACTGCTCCCGCATCCGCCTCACGGCCGACGGCAAGGTGCGCACGTGCCTTTTCAGCAAGGAGGACCACGACCTGCGCGGCCTGCTGCGCAACCAGGCTTCCGACGCGGACATCGAGTCGCAAATCCGCTCCCTTGTGGATCAAAAAGAAAAAGGCCATCGCATCAATGAACCCGGCTTCGTGCCGCCTTCGCGCAGTATGGTCTTCATTGGTGGCTAGTTGACGCGAATCAGCCGCCGCCGAATTCGGGGATTGCGCACTCCCCGCGTGCTATCCTTGCGATAGGTCCGCTCCCCGCGCGGGACCTACGGAGAACACATGCCGGAAGACGACGAGGACCGGGAAGAGCTTCCAGAGCCGCCGCAACGGTTGTTTACGCTCACCGAGGCAGAGCACACACGCCAGGAGCTCGAGCCCTTCCTGATCGAAGCCATCGGCGCTCGCAAGAAGCTCAACGTGCTCGAACAGGATCTCACCACGGTTTCCACGCGCATCCTGATGATGGGCGGCGTTTTGGTCCCGTATGCAAAGCTCGCGGAAAAACGCATGGAGCAACAAAGCCTCGCCGAAGTGATGAAGGCGAACCTGGAAAAAATCCTTTCGACCGGCTGTCTGATCAAGGATCTCGATATTGGTTTGCTCGATTTTCCGGCAATCGTGGATAACCAGGAAGTCTACTTGTGCTGGAAGCTTGGTGAAGATCGCATTCGTTATTATCACCGGCAGGACGAAGGCTACGCAGGCCGCAAGCCGCTCGATCCTCGCGACCTCGGCCCCGACAAGCACCTCCAATAGCCGTTCCGACGCCTTTTGCACACAGCCACGGGAGCTATCTAACCATCCAATCGCCATGACCGAAAATCGCCTGAAGAATTCCGCGAGCCCGTACCTGCGCTCCGCCGCGCACCAGCCTATTGATTGGTATGAATGGGGCGATGACGCCTTCTCGCACGCAAGATCGCAGGACAAACCGATCCTTCTCGACATTGGCGCGGTCTGGTGCCACTGGTGCCATGTCATTGACCGCGAAAGCTACGAAAATCCCGCCATCGCCAAAATCATCAACGAACTATTTGTTCCTGTGAAAGTGGATCGCGACGAACGCCCCGACGTGGACTCCCGCTATCAATCCGCCATCAGCACCATTACTGGCCAAGGCGGTTGGCCGCTGACGGGTTTTCTGATGCCCGATGGCAAGCCATTTTTCGGCGGCACTTATTTTCCGCCCGAAGATGTCGGCGGGCGGCCGGGTTTTCGCCGGGTGCTTCTTGCTGTCGCCGACGCGTACAAGAACAAGCGCCAGGACCTCGTCAACACCTCAGAGGCCTTGGCCGAAGCGGTGGCCAAGGCCGAAGCCTTCTCCGGAGCACGCGCCGAAGTCGATTTAGGCGTCGTGGATTCGCAGATCACCTCCTTGACACAGCTGTTCGACATTCGCAACGGCGGCTTCGGCAAAGCCCCCAAGTTTCCCCATGCCTCGGCCGTGGATCTGCTGTTCGAGCGTTACCGCCAAACAGGCGAAAAACATCTTCTCGCCATGGCGGAAACCACGCTAGAGAAAATGTCCAAAGGCGGGGTTTACGATCAACTGGCTGGCGGCTTCCATCGCTACTCGGTGGATGAACGCTGGCTTGTCCCGCACTTCGAAAAAATGTCTTACGACAATTCCGAGCTGCTGAAAAACTATCTGCACGGTTCGCAAGTCTCTCAAAACGACTTTGTGAACAGCGCCGCCGAAGGAATTGTCCATTGGATCAACCAGGTTTTGTCCGATCAGGAGAAGGGCGGCTTCTACGCGAGCCAGGATGCTGACTATTCCCTCGACGACGACGGCGATTACTTTACCTGGACCCTAGATGAGGTGCGTGCCGTTCTGACTCCCGAGGAATCGCGGGTTATTGAGCTCTACTACGATGTTGAAAGTCACGGGGAAATGCATCACAACCCTGCCAAGAATGTCCTGTGGATTGCCCGCGACTTTGAAGACATCGGAAAGCTGATTGGCAAAAACCTGCAGGGTGTAGTGACAATTAAGCTGCAAGCGGAAGCCAAGATGCGAGCCGCTCGCGCCGCCCGCTCGACACCGTTTATCGACAAAACCATGTACGCCGCCTGGAATGCGATGTTTGTTTCTGCGTATCTCGAGGCCGCAAGAGTTCTCTTCAATCCAGAAATCAAGGAAGCGGCGAGGGGCTTTGCGCTGAGGACCATCGATCGCATGCTGCAGGAAGCGTGGGACGAAGAAAACGGCTTCGCTCATCGTGTCGGGGGACCGGCACTGCGCGGGTCCCTCGACGATCAGGTCTTTGGGGTGCAAACGCTCCTTGACGCCTACGAGGCTACGCTCGATCCCAAATACTTCCGCGCCGCCCGGCGCACGATGGATGTGGCGATAGAA
>Ga0306920_100005844_pt1 | contig 15956 bp, 16 predicted proteins | sample flu12Cox44000170_FD_204666 | JGI IMG/M metagenome (GOLD analysis project Ga0306920, IMG submission 204666) | Lab enrichment of tropical soil microbial communities from Luquillo Experimental Forest, Puerto Rico - flux4day.12C.oxic.44.000.170 (v2)... | ecosystem: Environmental > Terrestrial >... | reverse complement strand
GACTTATCCCTCACTCTTGAGCATCGTGCTCATCGTCGGCTGGATGAGCCTGCTCAAGGCGGGCTACAGCGGCGTGCTGCCGTCGCTGATGGCCGAGATTTTCCCGATCCAGACGCGCGCGTCGGGTCTCTCGCTAAGCTACAACATCGGCGTGCCGCTGTTCGGCGGGGCGGCTCCACTCTATATGACCGCCCTCATCCAGCTGACCGGCAGCAATCTCGTTCCGAGTTTCTATCTGATCGTGACGGCGCTGCTCAGCCTCGCCGTGCTGATCATGATCCGCGCCTGGCTTCACTTGCGTTAGGAGCATGATCCCGAAAAGTGGACACCGGTTTTCGGAAAAGATCATGCTCCAAGAGAAGAAGACGCGCAGGTATTCAGGGTCAGATGACCGGCACGTGCGCGGCAACCTCTCGCGACAGCGTGCCGTCGAGACGCGGATCGTCGGCGATCGCGATCTGCCGTCGGAAAGGAATGAAGCCGGAGCGGATATAGAACGCCAGCGCCGCGGGATGGTCGAAGGTGCAGGTGTGCACCCAGAAGCGGCCAATCGGCTTCGCCCAGGCGGCTTCGATCGCCCGGTTCATCAGCCAGCGGCCCGCGCTTGTACCTACCAGCTCCGCGGTGACGCCGAACATCCGCAGCTCGCACACCCCCGGCGCGCGGAAATCGAGTTCGATCAGCCCCTCGTCGCGCTCGCCGATCCGCAAAGCGTGAATCTCGACCGCCGGATGCCGGATCATGGCGGCGAGCGCTTCGGGTGCCATGCGCAGGCGGGAAAACCACAGCCACTCCGCGCCGATCCGGCGATAGAGATTGCGGTACCAGTCAACGTCGGGCTCGCTGACGTGGCGCAGCCGCCCGGGCGCGTCCGCCTCCGGCCGCAGCGCCGGCCGTGCGAACATTTGCAGCGACGTGGTAATCGCGGCGAGCTTGCCGGCGGGAATGTCGTGGTAGCCATTCTTTCCCAACAGCATTCAAGCCGAGACCAGCCGGTGCGCGCGCAGGAACGAGCGGATCTGGCGCACCGCGAGCGGAACGCGCTCCTTCGGCTCTTTCCACGGGAAGAAGCTCACTTCCGCGTTCGGCGCGAGCATCGCGCATTCCATCGCGACGGCGTAGGGATGCGCCGGAATATCGTCCGGAAGGATCAGCACCGGCGTCTTGCAATTGCGCACGAAATCGCGCGTCACGGTGAAAACGAAATCGGGATCGGTGCGGTACATGCGGGTGAGAAATTTGTCGACCGTCTCCATCGTGATGTCGGGCCGACCCTTGGTCAGCGCCGGACCCCAGCCCTTCATATTGTTTTCATAGAAGAGGTCGCGCATCTCCGGCCGTGAGCCGCTCGGCTGCGCCAGCACCGCCGCGACGACCCGTTTGGGCGCGCGCCGCAGCAGGTTCCAGATGAACGGGCCGCCGATGCAGAAGCCCAGCACCATGAACTTGTCGATGCCCAGATGATCCATCAGGCCGAGGTGATCGTCGGTATACGCATCCCAAGGCCGGTCGATCTCCAGCGGCCCCGACGATTGCCCGCCGTTGGCGTTGCGCAGGTCGGCCGCGATGACGCGGTGCTCGTCCTTGAACTCCGTCATGGGGTCGAAGGGAGCGCCGCCGGAGAGATAGCCGATGGTCGCGTTAAGCCCGCCGCCGGGAATGATCATTAGCGGGAAGCCAGAACCCGCCTCCTCAAACCGAATGCGAACCGCGCCTTTTTGGTAACTGGGCATGTCGGCCCCTCCTCCCCTATTCCCTTGCGCAAACACACGCGGCACCGCCACTGCCGCCGCAGCCGCGGCGGCGCTTGTCAGAATGGTGCGTCTGACTGAATCCATTGTCGACCACCCCGAGCGATCTTCAGGTTACCCACGCTCGCTCGAGTTCGTAGCATGGATTTAGCGCACTCTGAAGAGTGTTGGGGCGATTCTCGGGATCGTGCAACGAGGGGCTAACCTGAAACAAAAATGGCGCGCCGCCAAATGGCGAGGCGCGCGAACAGCTTGCGCGTCGGGAGCGGCCCAATTGGGGTCTTGCCTGACTGATGCGACCCGCTAGGGCCGCTCCCGCCGTGCCGTCCGTGGATGTGTGCCGCTATGTCAACGCCCGAACGTATGCGCTGCCAGTCTTCGCGGCTTTCTGGCCCGGTGGCACCATGCAAATCCTCCGTGCCTGACTACACTGCCAGTGGACCACGCGCGCGACGCGCCCACATTGATCTGGATCAACCGCTCAATTTCTTCCTTTCCGAACTGCCGCTTCATAACAGGCGAAACGGCCGGCCCCGCGCGCGAGGCCAGCCGATACGACTAAGAACCACGTACTGAAATCAGAAGCCGTTGGTGTTGGCGGCGTTGCCGCGATAGTCGGTCTGATACTGCTCGGGCTGATAATGCGAGCGCTTCGTGGCGGCGGACGCGTTGGCGACGAACGACAGCGAAAAGCCGGCGAGAACGAGCGCGAGAATGGTCTTGGCGAACATAAATGTCTCCGTTGGTGCAGTGGCAGCAGGCTCATCCCGCCGTCCATGACCGGACCATGCTGGATTCCAGCGCCTGGGTATGTGAAGCCGCTCACTCGCCAGTAATTTTGCTGTAGGTGCCACAACCGAGGCGTCATCCTGAGGAGCGCCCGAAGGGCGCGTCTCGAAGGATGGCAACAAACACGGAGCTTGCTCCCATCCTTCGAGACGACCGCTCGCCGACGCGAGCGGTCCCTCAGGATGACGTCTGAGTTTGGTGCACGAATGCGCGGTTACACCTTATGCGCTTCAAGCGTCGAGGGATGAAACAATTCCTCGACCGCAAGCCCGCGCGGCGAGAGGCCCTGGCCGTGGTGGTGGCGCAAAAACGTCTCCAGCGTATGCCGGTTGGGCTCGACCCCGTAGGACCAGAAATCCTCGCCCATGAGCGCGCGCGCGGCCTTGAGCTGCTCCTCGACGAACGGCAGCGTCACCTTGGTGGCCGAGGTGTCGCTCAGCTTGGCGAGCGCGACCGCTTTCGATTGGTCAAACGCCTTGAGCACGGCGGCCGGCAGCCAAGGGTGGCGCTCGGCGATCGAGCGGCGCACGCCGACGACGTGCATGATCGGGAAGATGCGGGTGCGCTGATAATAATCCTTCGCCGCGGCGATCGGGTCGGGAAACAACCAACCCACATGCGGATGGCCGCCTTCGATCGCGGGCGGCCGCGGCGCCATGAAGCCATCGATGTCGCCGCGAGCGATGAGCTGCGAAATCGTGGAGCCGTCGGGCGCGCTCTCGATTTTTATTTCCTTCGGCAGTTCGATGCCGATCTTCTCCGGCCGGCCAGGCGTTTCGATGCCGCCGCGCACCCAGGTCACGTCGGCGGGCTTGACGCCGTGATCGTCCTCGAGAACCGCGCGCGCCCACACGTTGGCGGTGAGCTGATATTCCGGCAGCCCGATCTTGCGGCCATTGAGGTCGGCGGGTTTACGCACGCGGTCGGTGCGCACGTAGATCGAGGTATGGCGGAACGCGCGGGAGACGAACGCCGGCACGCCGACGTAAGGGTTATCGCCTTGCGCGGTTTTGACCGTGAAGCTCGACAGCGACAATTCGCAAATGTCGAACTCGGCGTGGCGGAACGCACGAAAGAAGATTTCCTCCGGCACGAGATTCATGAAGGTCGGATCGACCCCGTCGATCGCGACGCTGCCGTCGACCAGCGGCCGCACCCGATCGTAGTCGCCGACCGCAACGGATAACTGGAGTTTTGCCATTTCCCCTTCCCTGATCCCTAATGCCTGATCCCCGGGACGTTCAGTTTCAGGCCGTTGCTCTGCGCCGCGAGATAGAGCTCGAGGTCGGCGTATTCCTTCGCGTCGGGCGGCAGTTCGTTCGCCCACACCGCGACCTGGCACCACTGGAAGCGTTTGCGCACGTCCCAGGTCGCTTGCAAGCTGGTGCGCCAAGTGGGGTAATGGTCGAGCGCGCCGCGCATCTGCCCGAGCCATTGGCCGCGAATCCATTTGCCCGCGCCGCGCCCGGCGCCGTGGCAATCGACGCAGGCGAAGTTGAGCTGCCCGACCTTGTGGTGCGCGAGCGCTTCGCCCCGCTCGTAGGCGGCCTTGGCGGGCGCGCTCTCCTGGTCGACCGCAATCGTACTGCCGTTGGCGAGAAAGCGCAGGTAGACGGCGAGGCCCACGTTCTCCGCGCTTTCGATCGGCCACGCGTGGCCCGTCGTCGCCTGGGCGTGACGCGTCACGAATTCCTCGATGCCCAGCACTTTGCCGAGCCGCGGTTCCCAGCGCGGCATGGTCGCCGCCCAAGTCTTGAACGCCTGCGCCGCGTCGCGGTGGCAGCCGGCGCAGGCAGCGCCCTTGGGGCCGGGCTCGGTCCACAGCGCCGGCGCCTTCTCGTCCACCGCCCACATGGCGGGATTGAGCATGGAGTCGAGGTTGTCGCGCTTTTCGACCGGCGGCGGGCGCTTTGCGGGATCGTCGAGTTCGCTTTTGAACCGTGCCGGCGCCTTCAGCGTCTTGAGGAAAGCAACGAGGTGACCGATTTCCTCATCGCTGAAAATGCCGTGCGTTCCCCACGGCGGCATCAACGTGTCGGGATTGTAGACGCGCGCGTCGTAGATGAAATTGAACAGCGTCTCGTCGTCGAGCTTCGCGTTGCCGATTTCGGAGAGGTCCGGCCCCACGTTGCCGGGGAGATCCGCGCCGCCCGCCGGCCCCATCACGTGACAGGCAAGGCACGAACCGCCGCGGGCGCGGTCGGCCGCGAGCTTCGCGCCGAGCGCAGGATCGCCGGCGATCGGCCGGGCGAGCTTGCGCGGCGCGGTTGGCGCGGGCGGCGAGGTAAGCGTGGCGAGCGTGTTGAATCTCGCCGAATCCCGCTGCGGCCATTCGTGATAACGATGCCATGGCCGCGCCGAGGCATCGCCGTCAATGGCGAGCGGCACCGGGGCCGCGCTTTGCGCGGAGACTGGCGACACATATACGCCGAGGCCGGCCGCGACAGCCGCGGCGAGCATCGCCACGAGGGCAGCCGAGCGCATTTAGCTGACCGTGATGCTTTCGTCCGCCGTGATCGCGGTGCCGTCGTCGTCGATCCAGGTGAAGCGGAACGTGCCACTTTCTTCGACCCGCACGGTGAACTGAAAATACGGATTGGCGGCGATGGCGGGCTCGAGCGCGCAAGCGAACGCGAGCGTCCCGTTGAACTCGCAGGTGAAGCGATTGATGATCTTGCGCGGGACGAGCGCGCCGGCTTCGTTCTTGCGCAGGCCGGATTCCATCGGATGCGCGAGCAGGGTCTTGATCTCGACGACCTCGCCCTTCTTCGCCTCTTTCGGCACTTTGATCCGCGGCTTCTCAGCCACCACAGCCTCCGATCGTCACCTTCACCTCCTTGCGGGCGGTGAGAAAACGCCCGTCGCCGGTGCGCGCGACGACGATGACATTTTCCGTCGCGTTGAGGCGGATGCGGGTCGCGACTTCGGCGCGGCCCGACATGGGCGTGAAACGGAACGCGGCAACACGCGGATTGGGATTGCCGTCCGCGACCACCAGCACGTCGGTGATGCGGTCGGCGGTCGTCATCGGGCTCTCGACCGTCACGGCGAGCGGCACCGCGGTCCCGTTCTCGGCGATCTCCGGCAGGTCGATGGAAATGCGGCCCGGCCCCAGCTGTTTCCCGCCGGTGAACTTGGCGATGGCTTCGTCGGCTTCGCTCGGCGTCGCGCGCGCGCGATCCACGCCGCCCAATGCGGCTGCCGTTCCCAGGCCCAACGCCAGCGCCGCACGGCGGCTTAACGCACGCATACCTTTCCTCCCTCACGCTCCGCGCGACCATATCCAAGGCCTTCCCGCGGTTCAAACGAGGGATTCCGCGGAAGAGCCCGGCCGGCGGATCACTTGCCAATCCCCGATTTCCAACCTATATGGGTACCCATATTGTTGCACCCATATGGAGGGGTGCCATGAAGACGACCATCGAAATTTCGGACGCGTTGCTGCGCGAAGCGCGCAAATTGGCTGCTCAAGAGGGGATAACCCTGCGCGCCTTAGTGGAGCGCGGGCTGCACAGGGTCATCGCCGAAATGAAGCGGCCGCCCTTCCGCATGCGCGACGGGCGTTTTAAGGGAGAAGGCCTCCACCCCGACGTACGCGACTTGTCCTGGGACCAGATACTGGAGATGTCCTATGAGGGCCGCGGCGGGTCGTCCTTGGAGCAGTTGCGCGGCAAGACCAATAAAGGGCGCGGCGAGTGATCGCAGTCGATACAAATATTCTTGTTTACGCGCATCGCCTTGAGTTGCCATTTAATCAAGCGGCGTTTGAACGGCTCACCGAGCTTGCGAATGGGACGGCGGCTTGGGCTATTCCGTGGCCCTGCCTGCATGAGTTCCTAAATGTAGTGACCAATCCTCGCGTCTTTGTGCCACCCACATCGCTTGAGCGAGCGCTTGCTCAAGTCGACATCTGGCTCGAATCTCCATCGTTGGCCTTGCTGACAGAGTCACCGACTCACTGGACTACCCTACGCGCCATTCTTGTTCAGGGCGTCGTAACCGGTCCGCGGATCCACGACGCGCGCACCATGGCATTGTGCCGCCAGCACGGAGTGCGCGAGCTTTGGTCGGCTGACCGGGATTTCAGCCGCTTCGCCGGCGTAAGAGTGGTCAATCCGCTCGTCGGACAACACGGATTCCACGAGCAATAGGGTGGAATATGCGTCATCTCCATCTTGCATTTTTATTCGTCATCGCACTCGGCCCCGCTCCGTCGGCGCAGGCGCAAGCCCAGGAGAAATGGGTCACCGCCTGGGCGGCTTCGGTGCAAGGCCCCTACCCGGTCGGCAATCCATCGGCGCAGCCGGACCTGCGCTTCGCCTTTCCATCACCCGCGAGCGGTGCGCGCGACCAGACGTTCCGCCTCATCGTCACGCCCGACATCTGGGGACGCGAGATGCGCCTGCGTCTGTCAAACGCGCTCGGCACGCAACCGGTCACCTTCGACGGCGTGCGCGCCGGCCTGCAGCTTTCAAGCGCCGGCGTGGTGGCAGGATCGAGCCGGCCGGTGAGCTTCGCCGGGAAACCTTCGGTTAAGATCGCGTCGGGCGAGTCCGTCTGGAGCGACGCGGTGGCGCTGCCGTTCGTCACTGTCGGCACAGCGCTCGCCGGACGGCGACTCGCGATCACCTTTCACGTCGCCGGCGAAAGCGGGCCGATGACCTGGCACGCAAAGGCGCTCACGACGTCCTATGTGACCGCACCGGATGCCGGTGCCGTTAGCAGCGACGACGAAGCCGCGTTCCCGTTCAGCACCGCGTCCTGGTACTTCCTCGACGCCGTCGACATGATGGCGCCGGCCGACACGCAACTGATCGTCGCCTTCGGCGACTCGATCACCGACGGCACCGCGTCGACCCTGAACGGCGAGGATCGCTGGCCCAACGTGCTGTCGCGCCGGTTGCACGCGGCGGGACGCAAGGTCTCCGTCGTCAACGCCGGCATCGGCGGCAATCAGGTGGTCGGCCCGGCGGAATATTCACCGCAGAAACCGTTCGCCGGCGGGCCGTCGGCGGGCGCGCGGCTCGAGCGCGACGTGCTCAGCCTCTCCGGCCTCTCCACGGTGATCTGGCTCGAGGGCGTCAACGATTTTAGCAAAAACGGCAATTCCAGTGTCGAAGCGGTCGAGGCCGGCATGAAGGAAATCGTGGGGCGCCTTCGCGCGCGGGCGCCCGGCGTGCGCATCATCGGCGCCACGCTGACCTCGGCGCTCGGCAGTTCGAACGCCGCGCACGGCTCTCCCGAGCAGGACGAAAAGCGCAAAGCGCTCAACGAATTCATCCGCACGTCGGGTTTGTTCGACGGCGTCGCCGATTTCGACAAGGCAACCCTCGATCCGGCGACCGGCGGGATTAAGGTTGAATTTGTTCCCGAGAGCACCACCGGAGGCCCGGGCGACAAGCTTCATCCCAACCGCGCCGGCTATCTCGCCATGGGAATGGCGATCGACCTCGATTCATTCAAATAGAGCGCACAGCGCTCCGCGGCGGGCCGGCGAATAAGAGTATTACGATGCCGAGCAGCGACGCCGCCGCCGCGCCGAGATATGGCGCCGCGTAGCCGCCGGTCGCCGTGAAGGCGATGCCGAGAAGCGCCGGGCCGCCGGCAACGCCCGGCACGCTGATGAGATTGCTCGCCGCATAGATGCGCCCAAAACTCTGGGTGCCGAAGGCTTCGGCGAGCAGCAGGGGCTGCATCATGAGGATGTTGCCCATGGCGAGCCCGAAGATGACGACGCTGAGGAGGAACGTGCCCTTGCCGGCCGCAACCGCGAGCACCGCGAGCGCAGCCGCTTGCTGAAAGAACAACACGAGCGTGAACCTGCGCGCCGGCACCTTGAGCAGGATCCAACCGCCGGCGAGGCGCCCGCAAACGCTCGCCGCCGCCAGCAGCGCAACGGCCAGTGGAGCGATGTCGGGGCCGCCGCCCGTCTTCGCCAGGCGATAGATGTGAGCGATGGCGCCGACCTGCGCGCCCATGACGAAAAAATAAGAGGCGGCGACGCCGGCAAAGAAACGGCTGCGCCCCGCCTCGGCGAAAGTCGCGCGCGGCGGGGCGGCTATCGGCGCGGCGCCGGGAACCGGCGCCACGCCGTCCGGCACGAGCCCCATTGCCTGCGGCGACGAACGCACGACGAACGCCGTCGGCAGCACCATCCCGAGCAGTAGCGTCAACGCGAGCCACGGCGCGGCGGCGGCGATGCCGTGGTGCTCGATGAGAAAGGCGGACGCCGGCGTAATCACGATTCCGCCCAGCGACAGGCCGGTCGATGCAATCGAGATCGCCAGCGACCGTCGCGCTTCGAACCAGCGCGCCAGCGTCGTGATGTTGGGAATGATACCGCCGCAGCCGTAGCAAAGGCCGAAGAGAAGATGGAATAGATAAAGCTGGACCGGCACGTAGATGAGGCCGAGACCGGCCAGCAACAGCGCGCTGAACGCGGCGCTGACAATGATGACGATCCGCGCATCAATGCGGTCGATCAGCCACCCGGCGATGACCCCGCCGACTGCCGAGCCGACGAAATAACAGGCAGTTGCGCCGCTCGCGAGCGCCACCGGAAACGCGCGTTCGCGCACGAAGGCGTCGAGCAGCACCGATAAATTATAAAAACCGAGACCCGACGTGGTCGTGAGCACGATCCCGATCGCGCCCACCACGTACCAACCGTAGAAGATGCGCTGCGACACGCGAGGCGAGTCAGTCGACAATTTTTACCCTCGTACGATGGGTTTCGCGGTGAAGGACCGCTCAACCCATCCTACAGGTCACACCCGCGCGACGGGATCGTCGACGGCGAGGTCGAGCAAACGCAACTGCACGCGCTCCTCGCCTTGCCAGCGGTCGATGACGAGTGTGCCCGCGGCGTGAACGGCGCGCCCGCGGTTCGTGAGCAAAGCGTGACCGAGCGGCTGACCGGCGGCACGGAAGGCGATCGCCGAAAGCGCGCTGCCGTCGCCGGACTTGAACCGCACACGCACGTGCGCCTGGCCGACCTCCTCGGCATAGGCGATCGCATGGGAGGGAAGCGCAAACACCGGCTCGGGATTGCCGGGACCGTAGGGGCCGGCACGCGCGATCATGGCGTGGAACGCGGGGCCGGCGGCGCCCGCCGTCACGGCGCCGTCGATGAGCAACGCGCGGTCGCGGCGCGCCGCTTCGACCGCACCGGCGAGTTCGGCCTCGAGAAAAGCGCGAAACTGCGCGAGCCGATCGTGGCACAAGGTGATGCCGGCCGCCATGGCATGCCCGCCACCCTTGATCAGCAGCCCGTCGGCAACGGCGCGCCGCACGGCGCGGCCGAGATCGACGCCCTGAATCGAACGGCCCGAGCCGGTGCCGGTGCCGCCGGGTTCGATCGCAATCGCGAAGGCCGGACGCTCGAAGCGCTCCTTGAGCCGCGCCGCCACCAGCCCGACGATGCCCGGATGCCAGCCGGTCGCGGCGGTCACGACGACGGCGCCGCGCTCTTCGGCGCCCAGCGCGGATGATGCCTCCGCTTCGGCCGCCGCGAGGGTCGCCTGTTCGAGCGACTGGCGCTCGCGGTTGAGGCGGTCGAGTTCCGCGGCAAGGGCCGCCGCCTCCACGGGGTCGTCGCTCAGAAGCAACTGCGCGCCGAGATCGGCGCGGCCGATGCGGCCGCCCGCGTTGATGCGTGGCCCGAGTAGAAAGCCGAGGTGCCAGGGTTCGGGCGGACCGGCAAGGCGCGCCATGTCCATGAGAGCGGTCAGGCCGATGCGTTCGCGCCGCCGCATGGCGATGAGGCCCTTCGCGACGAATGCGCGGTTGAGCCCTTCGAGCCGCGATACGTCCGCGACGGTGCCGAGCGCGACTAGGTCTAGCAGGCCGAGCAGGTCGGGCTCGGATCGCGCCGGCGTCCAGAAGCCGCGCACACGCAACTCGCGGTTCGCAGCGACCAGCACCAGGAAGACGAGGCCGGCCGCGGCGAGATAGCCGAGCCCGGAGAGGTCATCGAGCCGGTTCGGGTTGACGACCGCAAGCGCCGGCGGCAGCTGCACGTCCGCCTGGTGATGGTCGATGACGATGGTCTCGAGGCCGAGCCGTTGCGCCTCGGCGAGCGCGTCAGGGCTGGTGGTGCCGCAGTCGACCGTAATGAGAAGCCGCGCGCCTTTTTGCGCGAGCGTTCGCACCGCCTCGACGTTCGGGCCGTAGCCCTCGAACAGCCGGTCGGGAATGTAGAGGTCGGGCTTGATCCCGGCGTGCTGCAGGAACCGCGCAAAGAGCGCCGCCGAAGTGGCGCCGTCCACGTCGTAATCGCCGAACACGGCGATCCGCTCGCCGCGCACCACCGCCTCGGCGATGCGCGCAGCCGCCGTTTCCATGCCGGTGACAACGTGCGGGTCCGGCATGAGCCGCCGGATGCTCGGGTCGAGGAACGCCTCCACCGCGTCGATTTCGACCCCGCGCCCGGCAAGGATGCGCGCCAAAAGCTCCGGGATTCCATGCCGCTGCACGATCGCAAGCGCGCGCGCGGCCGCGCGCTCGTCGAGCCGGTCGCGCCACGCCCGGCCGCAGACCGAACGCTCGACGCCGAGGAAGGCGCGCGGCCCAGCACGGTCCGGCGCGAGAGAGAGGGCGGTCGCTGACATGATTCGCGTCGCCGCGAATCATGCCCGGATTTCGCCCCGCGTGCACGGCCGCCTGTGCGCAAGTCCTTTCTCGCTTCGTCATTCCCGAAGCCAAGCACAGCGAGGCTATCGGGGATCCAGTAATCCAGGAGGGTGACGACTGGATCCCCCGGTCGCCGCCGTAGCCGACGCTCCGCGTCGGCGTTTTTTTGACTAAGAACGACGGCCGAAGGCCGCCTATGGCGCCGGGGAATGACGAGTGAGTTGTGGATTTGACCAAAAAAAACCCGCCGGCCGGGCCGGCGGGTCGCGTTCGGAATTTTCGTTGGTTCAGATCAGCAAGCCTAAGGCGAGCAGCGCGACGAGCGTGAGGCTCGAGAACAGCATCGCCATCTCAACCGGCCGCAGCGCGACCAAGCCAAACCATGTCCCCATTGTGACCCCCGTAGAACCGTCCCCTACGGTGGGAGTCATCGCGCGGCAGCCTGTCGATATTATGTTCCGGGCAAGTCATCGCCGTGACATTCCACCCGAGCCGCAACGGTTTGCTCAGCCCAGATAAAACTTCCCATGCTCGCGATGCTCGGCGCGAATCCAGCGCACGGTGCCGGTGGCGGAGCGCATCACCACGGTCTCGGTCTCGATCACCTCGGGGTGGAACTTCACCCCCTTGAGCATGGAGCCGTTGGTGACGCCGGTAGCCGCAAACAGACAGTCCCCGCTGACCATTTCTTCCATGGTGTATTTCTTACGCAGGTCCTTGATGCCCATGTGGGTCGCGCGCTGGCGCTTCTCTTCGGTATCGAGCACGAGCCGTCCCTGCATCTGTCCGCCGATACAGCGCAGCGCCGCCGCCGCCAGCACGCCTTCGGGCGCGCCGCCGATACCCATATAGATGTCGATGCCGGTGTCCTCGGGATCGGCGGTGTGGATGACGCCGGCGACGTCGCCGTCGGTGATCAATGTCACGGCGGCGCCTGTCTTGCGAACGGCAGCGATCATGTCGGCGTGGCGGGGACGGTCGAGGATCAGCGCGGTGATGCCGGTGGCCTTGACGCCTTTCGCCTTGGCGAGGCTGGCGACGTTCTCCTCGGCCGAGGCGTCGAGATCGACCACACCCTTCTGGTAGCCCGGTCCGATCGCGATTTTCTCCATGTAGACATCGGGCGCGTTGAGCAACGTGCCGCCGTCGGCGAGCGCCACCGTCGCGATCGCGCCCGGCATGTTCTTCGCGCACAAGGTCGTGCCTTCGAGCGGGTCGACCGCGATGTCCATCGCCGGGCCGGTGTCGCGCCCGACCTTTTCGCCGATGAACAGCATCGGCGCCTCGTCACGCTCGCCCTCCCCGATCACGATGGTGCCGCGGATCGGCAGATTGTTGAGTTCGCGCCGCATGGCGTCGACCGCCGCCTGGTCCGCCGCCTTCTCATTGCCGAGCCCGCGCAGCCGCGCCGCCGCCACCGCCGCACGCTCGGTCACGCGTACGATTTCGAGCGAGAGAATGCGCTCGAGCAACTGGTGCGACGGGATATCGATCGACGACATAGCCTTTCCTCCAACGCGCGCCGATTCAGCCGGCCGCGTCTTTCTTATTACGTTTTCTCGATGCGGATGAGTTGCGGCTTGCCGACGATGACGCCGTCGCCCACCACCTTGTCGAGCGCCTGGCGAACCGCGTCCTCGGTGGTCGCATAGGTGATGAGGATGACGGGGACCGGCACCGCGTCGGCGGGATCGTCGCCCCCGTGCGGACGGCCGCCGGGATGACGCTGCACGATCGACTCGAGGGAAATCTGCTGCTCGGCGAGGCGCGTCGCGATAGTCGCTGCGGTGCCGGGTTTATCGACCGCCAGCATGCGGATGTAATAGCCGCCTTCGTGGCGCTGCATCGGCGCCTTTGGACTCGTGGCGAGATTTGCCGTCGGCCGCCCGAACGGCGCGGTGCGCACGCCGCGCGCGATGTCACCGATATCGGACACCACCGCCGAGGCGGTCGCCTCGCCGCCGGCGCCGGGGCCGACCAGCGTGATCTCGTTGATCGGATCGGGGTCGATCGTCACCGCGTTGGTGACCCCCATCACCTGCGCGATCGCCGAATGCTTCGGCACCATGGTCGGGTGCACGCGCTGCTCGATGCCGGCTTCCGTCGCGACCGCAACGCCGAGGAGCTTGATGCGATAGCCGAGTTCGTCCGCGGCCTCGAGGTCCTCGGGGGTGATCGTTGAAATCCCTTCCACGTAAACCGCTTCCGGGTCGACCTTGATGCCGAACGAGAGGCTCGCCAGGATCGCGAGCTTCTGCGCGGTGTCGTGCCCCTCGACGTCGAAGGTCGGGTCGGCCTCGGCGTAGCCGAGCCGCTGTGCGTCCTTGAGGCATTCGGCGAATGTCAGCTCGTCCTGCTCCATGCGCGTGAGGATGTAGTTGCAGGTGCCGTTGAGGATGCCGTAGACGCGCGCGAGCGCGTTGCCAGCAAGTCCCTCGCGCAAAGTTTTCACGATCGGGATGGCTCCGCCCACCGCCGCCTCGAAATTGAGCGCGACGTGATGGCGCTCGGCGAGCGCCGCGAGCGCGACGCCGTGGCGCGCGAGCAGCGCCTTGTTGGCGGTGACGACCGATTTTCCGGCGGCGAGCGCCGCCTCGACCGCGCTCTTCGCGGGATCGCCCTCCCCGCCCATCAGCTCGACGAACACGTCGATGCCTGGGTCTTTGGCGAGCAGCACCGGATCGTCGACCCAGCGCAGGCCGTCGAGCGTGAGGCCGCGCTCCTTATTGCGCGAGCGCGCGGTGACGGCGACCACTTCGATCGGCCGGCCGCAACGCGCCACCAGCGCGTCGCGCTGGCGCGCGACCAGCCGCACCACGGTCGCCCCGACCGTGCCGAGGCCGGCCAAACCGACTTTCAGCGGCGCGCCCATGCAATGTTCCAGAAACGGCGAACTCAGCGCCGGGTCGCGAGGGGAACGACGTTGTGCAACTTTTGCGCACCGGTTTCAAGGAAACGGCGGATGTTGCGCGCCGCCTGGCGGATGCGTTGTTCGTTCTCGACCAGCGCAATGCGCACGTAGTTCTCGCCATGCTCTCCGAAGGCGACGCCCGGCGACACCGCGACCTCGGCCTTCTCCACCAGGATGGTCGAAAACTCGAGACTGCCGAGCGGCTGGAACGGCTCCGGGATCGGTGCCCAGGCGAACATCGAAGCGCGCGGCGGCGGAATAGTCCAGCCGGCGCGGCCGAAGGATTCGACGAGCGCATCTCGTCGCTTGCGATAGGTCGCGCGCATTTCCTCGATGCAGTCGTCAGGACCGTTGAGCGCCGCGGTCGCCGCCACCTGCACCGGCGTGAAGGCGCCGTAATCGAGATAGGATTTGACCCGCGCCAATGCACCGATGATGCGTTCGTTGCCGACCGCAAACCCGATGCGCCAACCGGGCATGGAATAAGTCTTCGACATCGAGGTGAACTCGACGGTCACGTCGATCGCGCCCGGCACCTGCAGCACAGAGGGCGGCGGATCGCCGTCGAAATAGACCTCGGCGTAGGCGAGATCCGATAAGAGAAAGATGCCGTGCTTCTTCGCGAAGGCGACGAGGTCGCGATAGAAATCGAGGGTCGCCGTGTAGGCGGTCGGATTGGCCGGATAGCAGACGACGAGCGCGATCGGCTTCGGGATCGAGTGGATGATCGCGCGCTCGAGCGCGGCAAAGACGTCGGTCGTCGGCTCCGACGGCACCGAGCGGATCACGCCACCCGCCATCAGGAAGCCGAACGCGTGGATCGGGTAGCTCGGGTTCGGCACCAGCACCACGTCGCCGGGCGCGATGATCGCCTGCGCCACGTTGGCGAAGCCCTCCTTTGAGCCGAGCGTCGCGACGATCTGGCTGTCGGGATTGAGCTTCACGCCGAAGCGGCGCACGTAATAGCCGGCCTGCGCGCGGCGGAGCCCCGGGATGCCGCGCGAAGCGGAGTAGCGATCGGTGCGCGGTTTGCCCACGACCTCCTTGAGCTTCTCGACCACGTGGGCGGGGGCCGGCAGATCGGGATTGCCCATGCCCAGGTCGATGATATCCGCGCCCGCGTTGCGTGCCGCCGCCTTGGCGCGGTTGACCTGCTCGAACACGTAGGGCGGCAGGCGGCGGATGCGGTGAAACTCTTCCATGGCCTTATGGCTCCTCGGCCGTTCGGGCGGCCGGGTGGTCGCTCTCCTATCATGATCGGAACGCGCCCGGTGAATTGTGCAGTGCGCAATCGGCCGCGGCAGTCCGCTACCCGCACCCGCTTACTTGGGCGCGTCCTTGGCCGTCAATTCCGCCGGCTTGGCGTCCTTTGATTTCTTGGGCGGTTTGGCGGCCGCGCTCTTTTTTGCCGAGGGCGGAGCCGGTTCGGCTAGAGCCTCAGTGGCCCGCTGCTCCTGCTGCTGGCGCAGGGTCGTCATTTCCGCCTGGGCGCGCTTTAGCTCGTCGTCCGTGAGCGGCAGGGCTTCGCGGCGCTGCGGCATGGCGTTGACCGACGGATATTCCGGTGCCGTGGCCGAGCGCGCCGGTGCGTTCTCGGGCAATCCACCCGCCGCCGTCGGGATCGTGTCGGTGATCTGGGCGGACGAGCAGGCGGCAAGCAAGCCCGCGGCAAGACCGAGCGCGAGCATCGGCGCCAAATTAATCTTCCGCAAAGGTCGCAACCTGGACATCATGGGTACGCTATACCAAATGCAACAAAGGTTCGACGGGCGGGCCTACGGGGCTATTGTGGCGGGATAAGGGACTTCAACCTGTTACGGCGGGCCGCTCTCCCGAAATCTCCCGGAGATCAACCGCGCCTTGAAGGGCTGGAA
>Ga0306920_100005842_pt1 | contig 15958 bp, 13 predicted proteins | sample flu12Cox44000170_FD_204666 | JGI IMG/M metagenome (GOLD analysis project Ga0306920, IMG submission 204666) | Lab enrichment of tropical soil microbial communities from Luquillo Experimental Forest, Puerto Rico - flux4day.12C.oxic.44.000.170 (v2)... | ecosystem: Environmental > Terrestrial >... | reverse complement strand
CAGCGCCCGGGCCGTGCACCCGGGCGCGCCCACGCTCAGCCTGGAGGTCAAGGCCTGCAGTGGTCGCCGGGTCCCGGTGCGGGCGGGCTGCCTGGCTGGGCTGGGGGAGTCCCGGCGGCGGGCCCCGAGAACCACCAGCGCGCCGACCAGTACCGCGGAGGTGGCTGACCCCGCGGCCAGCCAGCAGGCCAGGTACCCCAGATCGGGCCAGCCGGGCTGCCTGATCCACCCGATCTGCCCCCGCTGCCGCCAGCCCCAGAACACCACCGGCGCAGCGGCGGCAGCGGCGGCCGTGGCCGTCACTAGCCACAGGCCCGCCAGCCGCCGCCCCGGCACCCCACCGGCCCCGCCCCGCCCGGGCGGGCTCTGCTGCCAGCTCAGTACGGCCAGCGTGACCGCGTGCGCGGCCATCAGCACCAGGGCGAGCAGCTCCAGGTAGCCCACCAGCATCAGGGCTAGGCCATAGCCCGCCCACCGGGCCGGCCGCGGATCGGCCACCGCCCGGAGCAGCAGGTAGCTGGCCAGTACCGCCGCCGCCGTCACCATCGCATACGGCCGCGCGTCATGGGCCTGCTGGGTGACGATCGGCAAGGCGGCGAACACCAGCCCCGCGCAGACCCCGGCCCGGGCCGAGCGTAGCGTGCGCCCAATCACGGTGACCCCGAATGCCGCCGCCGCCATCGCCGCCACTGATGGCAGCCGCAGTGCGAGCTCGCCGGTGCCCACCACCCGCGCCACCGGCCACAACAGCAGGTAGTACAGGCCGTGCACGGCATCGACATGCCCTAGCAACCTGGCCAGCTGCGGCAGGGACCGCGATACCGCCGACACGGTGTCTATTTCGTCGCCCCAGTAGGGCCGGGCGGTGACACCCCACAGCCCAACGATCAGCGTCACCGTCGGCGGGGCAGCCAGCCACTTGCTTGACACCCGCTCATGCCGCGCCCGTCGCAACGGCGCCTCGGCTAGCCCTGGAGGTACCTCGGTCACCGCGGCGAGCCGGTCTAGGCCTTCGCGAACCAGTTCTTCGACAGCTGCGCTCACGCTGGCGCCTCCCTTGATAGCGGCCCCCGGGCAGAGGCGCGTGATGCCAACCGGAGACGAGCCAGGGGTGATGGAGGTTTCCTGGACGTTCCGGGGAAACCTTTGGCCCTGCTGCTTCGTCTTGGTTTGCGACACTGAAGGTGCGGTGTGAGCTAGCACCGGAAGGGGAACGCGCGATGCGTGGTGACCTGGAACGTGACCCGGTTGGCGCGGAGCTGGAGCGGCTGTGTGCCGAGCGGGGCAACTGGTTGATGGCCACCGCCATTGCCCTCACCGGTGACCGCGCCGACGCCGAGGACCTGCTGCAGACCGCGCTGGAGCGGCTGCTGCGCCACCGGCGCCGCATTACCGGCACCGAGGCCTACTTGCGGCGGACGCTGTACAACCTGGCCGCTGACGGCTGGCGGCGCCGCGGCGCGTGGCAGCGCAAGATCCCGATCCTGCGCGCCGAGCATCTCCGCGGTGGGGCGGGAGCAGCGCCCGACGGCACGGCCACGGTGGACCAGCGGGACGAGTTGGTGCAGCTGCTGAGACAACTGCCACCACGCCAGCGCGCGGTGATCTTGCTGCGGTACTGGGAGCAGTACAGCGAGGCCGAAACTGCCGAGGTGCTCGGCTGCTCGCAGGCAGCGGTCAAGTCCGCCGCGTCTAAGGGACTGCAGCGGCTGCGCGAACTGACCGCAGGCACCCCCCAGGCAGAGCAGCGGCCGAGAATCGTGCCAGGCCATGCGCTGATCGCTTTGGCGAGGGAGAAGTCATGAACACCGATGTGGAACAGCTGCTCCAGGAGAGCATGGAGCGGCTCGCCGCGGTGACCGTGGCACCTGCGGGGCTGGTCGGCCGCGCTCGCCGCCGCCGGCGCCGGCGGCGGCTGGCGGCGATCTCCGTCGCCTCTGGCGCCGCCGCCGCTATTACCGCTGTTGCCGTGGTGACAGCGGCCGGGGCCGGCAGCCCAGTGAGCACGGTCTCACGCGCACAGACCACCGCCTACGTGATCAGCAGGGTCGAGAACGCGCTGGCCGGGGAGAACTTCGTCATCCAGGCACGGGCAAGCGGGATCATGAGCGGCTCGGTTCATGGCCACCGGTACCGCTACAGCGGCGGCGCGACCGACAGCTGGAGCTTTGGCATGCGGAACCGGATGGAGGAGTTCACCGGGGGGAACTGTGGTCATGTGGATTCCAACGGGTGGTGCACCCACCGCGGCGGCTCCGTGCGCTACCTGGCCGATGGAACCGCGCTCATCCGCGGAAAGCTCGTCAGCGCGTACATCACCTACTACGACCACCGGTACAGCCTCTCGCCGCTGGGTCACTACCAGCTGAAGCCATGCTCGAAGACGGCTCAGCTCGCCCTGGGCGGGCCCGCGGTCAGCGTGCCCAACTGGCCAGCCCTCATCAAGACGATGCTCCGCTGCAACCGCGCCACCGTGACCGGGCACGCCCGGATCGGGAACGTGCCGGTCATCGTGATCAGCGGGTCGATCGACATCCCGCTGCCGAAGGGCTACGGCAGGTCCGTGCGGGAAACGCGGGTGCGCGTTGGCTACACACTGTATGTGGACGCCAAGACCTATCTCCCGGTGCGGGCATACGGCTCGACCAAGACCTACGGCGGCGCGGGCGGGCCCACCATCTCCTCCTACGTGACCAACGTGCGGTGGCTGTCGCCGACCCCGGCCAACAAGGCCAAGGCGCTGGTTACCATCCCCCACGGCTACACGCAATGGACGGGATCGCGAGGCAACCAGTAGCCGGCCGGGCTGACACACCCCCGGACCGCCCGAGAGAGGCCCGCGGCCTCGCCGCGCCGCACTCGACGAGGTTGCCACGGCCAGGCGGGGCGGAACGGCAGCACCTGGGACCGACAGCCAGCCCACCACGCTGCCGGATTCCTAATTTCGAATCAGCCTTCTGACCTGCGTCGGGACGGCCGGATTTGAACCGGCGACCCCTTGACCCCCAGGACATTGGTTTAGCCGTTTTGACTGGTCAGTGGGGGAGTGGTGGCCCGGCGCTGGGTGCGCCGACGTGCACGTTGTCTGGTCGGATGCATAGCGTGTGGTCCCAAAGTGGTCCCAAGCTCGGATGGCGGCAGCCGTACTTCATGACTGGATCACAGCGCCGGAGGTGGGCTTGCTAGTGGGCCCAGCCGGTGGCGTTCGGTGGAGGCCTGTTCGCCCGTCCCGGCACGGTGCGGCGTTACTGCAGGTCGTGTGTGCGCAGCGGGGACCTGTCGCCGACCAGCCACACCCGAACGGGTCGATGAAGCCGCCTTGCCGGTGAATGCCCCAGGGCGCCTGGTGGTCACGGATCTGGTCGACACTGCCGTCGGCGCCAGCGGCCACGGCGCGGTCGATGAAGCCGTCCGGGTCCTCGACGAACACCTCGACCCGGACCGTCCGCGAGCCAAGGGCGGCCGGGGTGTCCCAGCCGTTGCTCTCGGGTTCGCCGAGGAAGAACGGGGCACCGGCGATGGTCAGCCCCACGACGCCGCCAAGGTTCCACAGTTCGGTGGCCCCGAGGGCCTGGGAGTACCACTGCGCGGCCGCCGTGGCATCGGACACGGCGAGCATCACCGAGATCACCGGAGGAAGATGAGGCTCGGTCGTCATCGGTTGCCTTCTCGTGCGAGTCCTTCATGACCAGGCGGAGCGGGGGAGTTGAGTCGATCGGGGCGGGTGCAGTCGCCTCGTGATCATTAGCTTGACGCTGCTATTTTCGTCAAGCCCTCCTCGATCGGGATTGCGGCCCACCACGGCTCACCGCGATCGCGTCGATGCGTCGCACGCCCTGGCTGGGCGGCAGGACTGTGGGTTATGGGCCGTCCGGGCGGCGGATCACGACGTCCAGCGGTGGCCACGGTGGACCTAGTCGCAGGGCGCTGAGGAGTGCGCGAGCTGCTCGTTGCCTATCCGGGAACTGGTCGCCCAGATCCCAGCGCCATGCGGCGACCATGGCAAGAACCAGGCCTCGGCACTCGATCAGCAGGTCTTCATCAGCGGCGGCATAGCGCGCGCTCACATTTTCGGGGACATGGGCGAGGTCGAATTCGACGGGTCCGCGGCAGCACGTCTCGAAGTCGATGAACAACGGTCCGGACTTCGTGCTGAGCACGTTGCCCGGGTGCGGCTCGCCGTGCAGGAGCTGCTCGGCAGCGCCGCGGTCGATGATCGCCTGTCTGCGGCTGCGTAGCGTGGTAATGAGAAGCCCTCGATCGGCGTCGGCAAGACCGGGAGTGAGGTTGCTGTTCTCCACCAGGCGCTGGGCCCCCTCCACTCGATCGGTGAAGTGCGGCGTCCTGACATCGAGCTGGCGCATGCCGGCATGCAGTCGCTCGAGCGCATTGGCGTAGTCGGCTGCTGAGACCTCCCGAGGTGTCACAGGCTGGTAGTAGGTCCACAGCGTGACGACGAAGCCATCACGCTCGTAAACGCGCGGCTCTGCCCGGGGGTCTAGAGCAGCCACCGGGCTCTGGGCTTCGGCGAGCCGCCGGGCAAGCTCGACCTCGAATTGTGCGACCTGCTGCGCTATTGGCGCGACGCGGGCAACGATGTCACACGGCAGCAGGCGCGCGGTGAGCTTGTTCGAATCGTGCAGAACGACCACGTCATCGACGGGCAGGCCAAGCGCCGAGGCGATCGACATGGCCGCAGCCAGCGCACGCTGAATCGCAGATGGCTGCATCCAGCCGATCTTCTCACCACTGCCACCCGCAGTCTCAGCGGCGCAGGCTAGTGCAGCTGAACGTGGTGTGTACTCGGGTCCAACGCCCCCACCAGACATGCCAGGTGTTGGTGATCGTCCCCGCCGGATTGTGCTGGCAGTGGTAAAGCCACTTGTCGGCCTTCTCTGCCCAGGTTGGGCCGGATCCGGCGAGGTGGTGGACCGGGTAACGGAAGTCGGTGGCCCAGCCGGCGGCCAGGACCACTGTCAGCACGACGACCACGGCGACGGCCCTGGGGCGCGGCCACCACCGGCGCGCGTAGGCGTCGGCCGCCACGATCAGCGCCGCATCGAGCAGCAGGATGGGCACCGTGGAATACCGGGCACCGAATTCCAGGCTGGGCGTGACCGGGAGGCGCAGCCCGTTCCAGGCGATCGTCGAGGTGACCACGCTGAACAGCAGGCCGGTCGCCGCGGCGGTAACCACGAACACCCGGCACCGCCGGTCTTGTGTAGCCACTGCGCAGGCCAGAACAATGATGATCAAGCCGCCCGCGAGCGCGGTGGCGCCGGTCAGCCCGAGGGTGTCGCGCAGGTGCCAGGACAGGTGCCAGCCAAGCGCCGGCAGCAGGACGTCGTGCGCGTAGAACAGCACGGCATTGACCGGATTACGAGGTATGACCCGGGATAGGTGGCTGGTCACGATGACCGCCGCCTGCAGCAGGCAGCCGAGCGCCCAGCCGGCAGTGACGGCGTGCTCGCGAGGGCGCCGGGGCACCACGGCCGCGCGGGCCGCGAACAGCGGCGCGTAGAGGAAGGCGAGCGAGCTTGAAGCGGCCGCGGCGAAGGCCACCACCGCGGCGATGGCGACGCCGGACCGGGTGCGCGGCCGCCACAGCGCCGCCCAGAACAGAACGGCGAGCAGGTACCAGATGGAATCGAAGCCGTTGTTGGCGATCTCCAGCAGCGCCACCGGCAGCAGCACCACCGACAGGCCGAGCAGGCCGCGCAGCCAGCGCGAGCTGACATGGCCGGCGCTGGCGTGGTAAGTGAACAGCCCGCACGCGGACGCGACCAGAGCGCCGCCGACCGCGAAGGCGACCGAGGCGTCCCTGAGCGGCAGCAGCGCGGCGATCTGGCCGATCAGCCGCGGGACCAGTTGCAGGTACCCCGCGTACGACTGCAGCAGTTGCCCGGGGTGCGCGAGCGCCTGGGGCAGGTAGATGCCCCGGTCCTCGCCGTAGATGCTGTCCCAGGCCGCCCTGCCGGGTGTGCGGGCCAGCATCACCGCCGCGCCGACGGCGACCGCGGCCACCTGAACGAGCCAGAACGCCCAGCGCGCGAGGGCATCGCGGCGGGCAGGCTCGGCCGGCGCCGGGAACAGGTCGGCGAGCACGGCGCGGACGCCGCGGCCCGCAGTCGGCGGCAGATCCGTCCCGGACCCCACCTGGCCGGGCGCCCGCAGGTCAGACGCGGACACGGCTGGAACCTACCACCAGCCACCCCCCGGCCTTGGCCGGAACCCCAACAGCGGTCAAGCGCCCGCTGTTCGGCACGGCTGGATGGCCGGTTCGCTGCCGCCGCCTGGCTCGCTACGCTTCGATCGTGAAGCCTGCCACCATGCCCGGCAGGCCGGCGACCTGGACTCGCAGGCTGCTGCGCCGCGGTCTCGCTACTGGGCCTGTGTTCGTCGCGGCTTTCCTTGCTGAGGGTGCCGCCCAAGACCACCACCGGCCGCTGCGCCACCCCGTCAACTCGCTGCCGCACTAGGCCCGGGCGGCTGGGTTCAGGCCGTGAATTTCACCCGTACCCGGGATCTTGCTTCTCGCCGCCGTGGGCGGGAGCCGTCGTTGGCCGCCTGGAGCCGTTTTGGAACTTCACGGGGCCAGGCACGCACGTGGCCCGGCGGCGACGCGTACTGAAATGCCGGCGCCGGGCCACCAGCCTGTGGCCAGTTCCGGTCAGGGCTCAAAGTGGTACTGAACCTCGAGGGGGCCCTCGGCCGTGGTGGGACCGGTGATCATCGGCTGGAAGGTGCCCTTCAGGTGCAGCCCTGCCAGACCGCCAGTGCCGTTATAGCCCACAATTGTGCCGTCGCCTGTGTTGCCGGCACCGGAGCTAGCACCGCTGATGGTCAGGGTGCCCGTCCTGCCGTCCACGGTGCCGGTGAAGGTTCCGGTGTCGTGGGCCTCGAACGTGCCATTAGCGTGGAAGATGGTGATGCCCTCTGCTACGCGGACACCGTTGAGCACGCCTGTGAGGGACTGGACCTCGGTGGCAGTGACGATCGTGTTGCCGTCGGCCTGCTTGACGCTGATGATGTCGCCGGTTCCGGTGAAGCTGCCACTGCCAGACTCCGGGGTGGAGGCGTTCGCACTGGCAGGCAACAGGACCAACGACGCCAGCAATGGCAGCGCCGTAAACGCCACATGTCGTAGCTTCATTATTTGTTCCTTTCGAACCTCGATGAGTTCTGGCGGGCCGATTGGATGACGCAGCCGCCCATTGCTCAATACGACGAGACTGGCGGGGGGAAGTGTGACGTTCAGCGCTGCGGTCGCAGCCCGGCCCTTGTGCAGCACATGCACGGTTTCACCGGCGGCCATGGAGTAGGCGGCCAGGTCAGCGTGGTGAAGGCCGTATAGTCCACCTCAGTGACCTGGGCATCGTTCCTGTGACCTACTGGGCGGGCGGCTCGGCGAGCGACAGGCTGTTCCTGTCCGGATCCAGCACGACGACATGGCGCACACCGTTGCTGTAGGTCTCCACCGGTTCGTGGTCGATACCGTGCGCGGCGAGGCGGGCCAGGATGTCGTCGAGGCCGGCCACACCGAGCGTGATCATCGCCCCGCCCACCCGCTCGGCCCGCATGTCCCGATCGTCGACGACGACCCACGCGTTCTCACCGACCTGCCACAGGTACTCCTCGCCGATGACCTCGTCCGCCGCGCGCCCGAAGAACACCCCATACCACTGCAGTGCCTTGGTCCGGTCACTGACGCACATGATGCTGTACAAGTCCACTCGGATCGCTCCTCACCTCGCCCCGGACGTTAGACCGCCCCCGTGACCGAGACTCATCGATGGTAGGAAGCCCGGTCTTCCGCAAGGAGGGCGGGGAAGGGCCACCGACGTCCGGAAATCGTTCTGGCGGGCAGCGGAGACGGTAATAGGGTCGGGTGGTGCTGGCGCTGAGGACGATCGGGGCTGCGCCGCATGTTGCGCTGGCCGAGGTAGCCGATCCGGTGCCGCTGCCCGGTGAGGTCCTGGTCCGGGTGATGGCCTCGTCGCTGAACCGGGGCGAGGTCCTCGACCTGCCGGGAAAGCCGCTGGGATCGATGGCTGGCTGGGATGTGGCTGGCGTCGTCGAGCAGCCTGCCGCCGATGGCAGCGGGCCGCCGCCGGGAACCAGGGTGACCGGGCTGGTGCGCAGCGGAGCGTGGGCCCAGTTGGCCGCTGTGCCGGCCGACCGGATGACACCTATTCCGCAGCAGGTGTCCGACGCGCAGGCCGCAGCGCTGCCCACCGCCGGGCTGACGGCACTGCGGGTGCTGGAGGTCGGCGGCCTGGTCCTGGGCAAGCAGGTGCTGGTCACCGGCGCGACAGGCGGAGTCGGCCGGATGGCGGTCCAGCTCGCGCATCTGGCGGGCGCGCAGGTGACCGCGCTGGTGCGCGACCCGGCCGCCTCGGCTGGCTTGCTGCGCCGCCTGGGCGCCACGGTTGTCACCGCCGAACCGAGCGGCGACTTCGACGTCATCATGGAGGGGGTCGGTGGCACGACGTTCGGGCTGGCGATCGAGCACTTGGCCGCGCGTGGGGTGCTGGTGAATATCGCCACCCAAGACGATGCCGAGACCGTCACCTTCCGGGCCAAGGGATTCGATCGTGCTCACGGGGCACGGATCTACACGCTGAACCTTGTCGGCGAACTCACCGCACACGCCAGCGGGTCCAGCGATCTGGCGCGCCTGTGCGCCCTGGCTGCCAGCGGCCGCCTCGACGCTCAAGTCGAGCTGGAATGCTCCTGGCGCCAGCCCGCCGAGGCGATCAACGCCCTGCTCAACCGCCGCATCGGCGGCAAGGTCGTGCTGTGGATCGACTGACCAAGACCACCAGGGGCTGTGTATCCACACAAGCCCGTGCCGCGTCGTTCGGCGCGCGAGTGGCTGTACGCGCTACGGACGCGGCGATTCTGGCGCCGCGTCCGATGGGGCAGGTAAGCGGGCGAATCCGCAAGGCCCGGCATAGGGCAGCGGCCCAATTGTTTGTCTTGTGCCCGATTGTTTGTTGCCCGGTTGTTTGTGATCGGATCGCCCATTGGGGCAGGCTGCTCCGGCCGCATGACGTCGTCAGCGCTCACTTGAACCTGGCCGTTATAATTCAACGTGCATAATCAGGGCTAACCTTGGAATGGGTCCCTTGGCCGTAACCGCACTTCCGGCCAGATACGGGGGCCCCACTTCGCACCTGAAAGCGAAGAAACGGCCAGGATATGCCGGGCTCCTATAAGTTAGACACTATCAACTGCGCCATACTAACGTGCTATTACGTCACATCCAAGTGTCATTAAACGTACTAGCCTTTGGGATGCCTTCAGGATTAAATAAAACCAACGCTCAACATTTGGAGGAACTCATGTTTAAGCGGATTCTCGCCGCCGTATTCGCTACAGCAGCGATCGCGGCCCCCGTGGCAGCCACCGCAGCAGCGGCCACCACTACCAGCCCCCAGGCTGTCATCTTCCACGGCTCACCATCCAACGGCGGCACGCTCGCAGACGGTAACAGCCCCAACGTCATCTTCCACGGCTGACCGGGCAGTTGAGAACGCGGACCCGCCGCCGGTCCCGGCAGGGCACACTGCCGCAGGCAGGCCTGCGGTGATGCCGGTACCGGCGGTTCAGGGCCGCATCACACCCGCCCGCCATCCCAGGCGTAGCCAGCGGCGGAGACGGGTTGACGAAAGACTTGCCTTTGCGCCTATTCTCAGAAGCCCGCGCCGGGCACGGCGCCGGTAAAACCATCACCGTCCAAGGGACTCATCACCGATGGTGATATCCGGTGCACCGAACGGCTTCACCGCACGTGGCGCCATTAACCTCCGCGAGGCCCGGGATCACAGCGCGGCCGAGCTCGGGCCGGACCGGTCACCGCATGCCGGCGCCCGGCGCCGGGGTATCACCCACGGATCGGCTCCCGGGGGACGGCGTGGTTCGGTAGCGATCTTCAGTGCCGGCTCTGGCGCGTCATCGGCGGTGGGGAGATGCTTCTAGCATGCCTTTGGCTGCGTGATAGGGGCGTTGGCGCGGGCCGAGAGCACGAGCACGGCAGCGCCCGCTCATTTGACTTGGGGAGTTGGGGCTCGGGCTGCCCGCGTGGCCATGGCCCGCTAGGAAGGAGAAGCACGTGACTAGCATGCCTGCCGCGCCCACGGGGGCGCCCGGCGCCGGGCCGGTGCCGGGCAAGGTGTTCCGCACGGAGTTGAACCCGGTCGAGTTCCTGCACCGAGCGGCGTACATCTATTCGGACAAGACCGCGGTCGTCTCCGGCAGCCAGCGGTACTCCTACCGGCAACTCGCCGAGCGGTCCTGGCGGCTGGCCAACGCGCTGCGGTCAGCGGGCCTGGGCAAGGCAGACCGGGTCGCTACGCTGCTGTTCAACTCCCCGGCGATGCTGGAGGCACATTTTGGTGTGCCCGCGGCGGGCGGGATCCTGGTCGCGGTCAACAACCGGCTGTCCAGCGCCGAGATCGGCTACATCCTCGGCCACAGCGGCGCGCGCTACCTGCTGGTTGATAGCGACCTGGAAGCGGTGACCAAGCCGGTGGACCTGACCGGTGTAACGGTGATCCGCTGCACGGGCAGCGGCGACCTCGGTGACCCCTACGAGCAATTCCTGGCCAGCGGCTCGCCGGATAGGCCGGTGAGCTGGCTGGAGGACGAGGAAGAGACGATCTCGGTCAACTACACCTCCGGCACCACCGGCCGGCCCAAGGGGGTCCAGTACACCTACCGGGGCGCGTACCTGAACGCGCTGGGCGAGGTGATCCACGCCGGCCTGTCCGCCGAGTCGGTGTATCTGTGGACGCTGCCGATGTTCCACTGCAACGGCTGGTGCTTCCCGTGGGCGGTCACGGCGGTCGCCGCTCGCCACGTAACCATGCGCGCGGTGGACCCACAGCTGATCTGGGAGCTGATCGACGACGAGGGCGTCACCCACTACAACGGCGCGCCGACCGTCCAGTTGATGGTCCTCAATCACCCGCGGGCGCACCGCCTGGAGCGGCCGATCACGGCGATGGTGGCTGCCGCCCCTCCATCGCCGACCCTGTTGGGCCGGATGAGCGAGCTGAACTTGCGGGTCGTGCACGTATACGGGCTGACCGAGACCTATGGCCCCATCACCGTCAGCCCCGAGCAGGAAGGATGGCACGACCTGCCGACCGCCGAGCGTGCCCGGCATCTGTCGCACCAGGGCCAGGGGTATGTCTCGGCGGACCTGGTGCGTGTCGTTGACGACCAGATGCGCGACGTCGCGCAGGACGGGCTGACGATGGGCGAGGTGGTCATGCGCGGCAACAACGTGATGAGCGGCTACTTCCAGGACGACGCCGCTACCGCCAAGGCGTTCACCGGCGGCTGGTTCCATTCCGGGGATCTGGCCGTGTGGCACCCGGACGGGACCATCGAGCTGCGAGACCGCGGCAAGGACATCATCATCTCCGGCGGAGAGAACATCTCCAGCATCGAAGTCGAGCAGGCTATCGCCGCCCACCCCGCGGTGCTCGAAGCCGCAGTCATCGGGGTCCCGCACCCCCACTGGGGCGAGCGGCCCAAGGCGTTCGTCACCCTCAACGAGGGCGCCACAGCGACGCCGCAAGAGATCATCGCGTTCTGCCGCGAGCATCTCGCCCACTACAAGTGCCCGGACACGGTCGAGCTCGGGCCGCTGCCCAAGACCTCTACCGGCAAGGTCCAGAAATTCGTGCTGCGCGACCGCGAATGGGCAGGGCACGACAAGCGAATCGGCGCAACCTAAACCAGCGACGTAGATCGTGATCTTCGCGACTTGCCTTGGGCCGGCGCACGCGGCGGCAAGCGCGCGGCCGAGATGGCGAACCCCGGCCGGGCCCGGCGGCCAGGCACGTTCTCATTCCTGGCTGGCGCGGTCCTCGAGCCTGCCGAGTTACAGGCTGATGCTCCGGCCCCATCCCGGCTGGTCCGGGTTGGGACGTGCCTCGCGTTTCACTTCCCGGGGGCCAGCCCCCGGCTGTGCCCTGACCGTCGTGGTCTGCTCCTGCGGGAGTCCGGCCGCCTCTTCGCGATCCTTCCCGCCCCTGCCGCGAAACAGACCCATAGCGCTGCGAAAAAGACCCATAGCGTGATCGTAGGCCGCGGACTGGCGGACTTCTCGCATCTCGGGCTGAGGGGCAGATCAGCCGGCGAGTCCAAGCGTGTTCCGTGCCTGCCAGAGGCTGCCGGACGGGCGGCTCCACGGCGAGTACCGCGATGACCGGCAGGCAGGCCGCCGCCGATCCTGATTGCCAGGCCGCCAACGCAGCGGCTTACCCGGCGGCCGTCCCAACCAGGGTCAGGGTCCGGTAACTGGGGTGGTGGCTGAAGAAATAGCCTGCGGCCATGCAGGCGCCCGGCGAGGGGCAGGACACACCGTTGAGAGCGTGGGCGGTGACGCCCGGGTTGGGGGTGGGCACCACCGACCACCGGGTGCCATTCCAGGACTCGATCACCGTGCTCAACGCGGTGCCATTGGGGGAGACGGCGCCCACGGCCGTGCACGCGTCCGCCGACACGCACGACACGCCGTTCAGGTCGCTGCCGGTGCCTGCCAGGCTCGGGGTGCGCACCACCGACCAGCGGGTGCCATTCCAGGACTCCGCCAGGGTCCCGCCAGGGCCGCCTTGCGTGAAACCCACGGCCATGCAGGCGGCCGCCGAGGCACAGGACACGGCGACGAGCTCGTTGTTGCTCCTTCCCAAGTTGGGGCTGGGCACCAGCGACCAGCGGGTGCCATCCCAGCGCTCCGCCAGGGTCACCAGCGCGCCGATGCTATTTAGACGGTGGCCCGTGGCCATGCACATGTTCGCCGAGACGCAAGACACCGCGTCGAGAAAATTGCCGCCTGCCCGCCGGTTTGGGCTGTGCACCACCGACCAGGTCAGGGTCTGCGCGTTTGCCGGGACCACGCCGCCCAGCAACACCAGCCCGGTCACCACGGCTCCAGCCGGAAGCCACCGCCCAGCGAGCGAGAAGCGCCGGGTACGCCTAGTTGATCCGCCGATTACCCAGTTCAAGATGCCTATGACTGACCCCTGCTTCGAGGAGCGGTGCCGATACCTGAATGGGAGCGACCCTTATTACGTTGTCAGCGTTGCCGGGCGTTCGGCCAGATCATGGTCGTAGCCGCCTGATCGGCCTCGGCCCTCACTAAATCCGACGCGCCTTCGCCTCTCCCGGTTGACACCACTAGGGAGAACAATTGCCAAACCGCGCACTCAAAACCGGCCGACGGAGGACACCAAAGGCCGGGTCAGCGCACCGCGTACCGAACAAAGACGGAGGTATCTGGGCGCGTCTCCGCTGAGATGAGCTCAAGATCGTGGAGGTCTCCCAAGGCCTCGAGGTCGTAGCCCTCGAAAATGGCGGGAGCCTTGGCCCAGCCGACGACGACCGGAAGGAACTGGATGTCGATCTCGTCGACCAGACCCGACCGGAGGAGCATCCCGTTGAGAACGCCACCCGCAGCAGAGACGACGCAATCCACGCCGAACACCTCGCCCAGCCGGTGGAGCGCCCGGGCCAGATCGACATGATCCTCGCCGGCTTCGAGATACGGCACGTCCTGCTCGCGCAGGAACCGCCGGTAGGCAGCAGGCGTCGTCCCCGATATCAGAACAGCCAGCCTTGTGCCATCCATCTCAGCGGTGGTCCACCTGACCCTGGCGCGGCTGTCTATCACGATCATCCACCGGCCGGGATGGCTTCGCAGGCTCGGCGGCAGGAAGTCCCCGGCGGGAACCCCGGTTCCGGCGTGGTCCGCGAAGCTTGCCTCCGGCGCGTCTCGCCCGGTAAAGGAGTTGCTCCCTTCGAGGGAGACGCGGGCGCCGTGGAGGGACAGGGCATCTACCGTCTCGAACCGGCCAAGCGGCTCCCATCGCGGGTCGAGCCATGACGGCGTCGAACGGGATATGGCGATACGGCCGTCGATCGAAGCGATGTTGAACGTGACGAGGCGCAACGGGGACCTCCCTTAACGGCAGATCATCAACCCGCCGCAGGCAGTACAGCAGCTGCCTCGGACAGCCCGCCAAGACCAGGTGCCCTGCGATGTCGCAAGACATCGCAGGGCACCTGGCCCTCGAAGCTCAGCGGCGCCGTGCCGGCGCGCCGCCGGTAGGGCAGCTAGAAGGGGCGGCCATACGCCTCGCCCAGGGTCTGTGGATCGGTGATCGTGATGTTCTTGTTCGCGGCGATGGCCTGGAGGATCTGCTGGTAGTCCGAATAGCAGTACCGCACCGTGACGTTCGTCCAGTGCAGGGCCGGATTGGACGAGGTGCAGTCCCACCGCATCTTGTCATTGGAGTACTTCGGGTTGGTGCCGGTGACCAGGACGTATGCCTGGAAGATGTACCACATGCCGGGCTTCAGCCGGTTGATCTGCTTGATGATCGTCGACGGCATCGTGTACCGCCCGGTCTGCACGTGGACCGTGTAGCACGGCTGCGTGGGATCGTTGCAGGGCCCCCCGACGACCGCGACCGGGTACACCCAGTAGGGCGGCGTCGTCGAGGCGGTGGACAGGAAGTTCTGGCCGTGCACGGCGTGGTCGTACTGGCGCCCCCAGTCAAAGCAGGTCTGGCCGTACTGGGTCTGCAGGTTCACGACCGCCGGGTTCTTGGTGTACGAGCCCGGATAGGCGATCATCCCGGCCGCGCCGGGCAGCCCGTGAGCGGCGATCGTTTGTTCGCTCCCGCAGGTCTCGTCGTACGCCTGCTGCGGGGTGAAGTTCTGTATCTGCGCGAGGGTGGGGTACGTGGCGGTGTGGGACACGAACGACCAGCCGTAGTTCTGCGCGAGGTTGGTGGCGTCGGCCCACGACGCGGTCAGGTCGTCGTTGTAATGCGAGCAGTGCCTCGTCGTGTCCCCCGTCTTCTGCGTTACCAGCGTCCCGGTCCCCGCCATACCCAGCGACTGGAGATAGGGCGCGACCACCGTGTCCAGGCGGGCGATGTTGGTGTCGTCCTCCACGCAGTTATCGGCCGCCGATATCTCACTGCGCGAGAACAGCAGGGTGACGAAGGGCCCCTGACCGAGCGCCGTCGTGGGTGGCGGAGCGAGGCCCGTGCTCGGCGGTTGCACCGAGCCACTGGCGACCGATCCCGCGGCAGGTACGAGCGCCATCGCTGCGGCCACTGTCACGGCGCTCAGCAGGAGGACCCGCCTCCTGCCCGCGTGCATTCTGTCCCGCTTTTCGGTCATTTCGTGTGACCCCCTGGGTCTGATTTCTGATTGCCGGGGTGGCTACGGTGGGACACCGCGCTTTAGGGCGCGGCGCCAGGTTTCAAGGAGATCATTCGGGCCACAGCGCTCGGCGTTGAGGGCTGGGGCGTAAGGAGCTGGATCGGGCCGGCGTTGGGGACCTGCCCGTTAAGAACGAGGAAAGAGCTGAGCCCGTCATGGGTGTAGTCGATCGGGTAGGCCGTGTCGCCACCACCGACGGTTGCCTGGGGGATCGTCATCTGGGCGAGGAGGCCGCCTGTCGCGTTCAAGGTCAGCAGGTAGTCCTGCGCGTTCTGACTCCCGGTCCTGCCGCAGACCACATAGATGTCCGGATTGTTGTCCCCGTTGACATCGCCGACCGCGAGCGACCTGGCGCTCTTAATGTTCTTCTGCAGGATCTTCTGCTTGCCGAAGGTGTGGTTCGCGAGCTGGAGGCGTTCGGCGAGCACGGTCCCGGTGAGCGTGACGAGATCCGGGCGGTTGTCGTGGTTGATGTCGACCATGGCGGCGTCCACGGCCTTGATCGGGGTGCCGAGGGACGAGGACACATCCGTGAAACCTTGGCCCTGATCGTTTCTGAACAGGTGCAGGCCACCCGTTTCCCCGCAGACCAGCAGGTCCGGCCTGCCGTCATTGTTGTAGTCAACGGTGTGCGCGCACAGTGACCCGATGTTCATATCGAGCCCCATGGCCGGGTCGTCGACAAACGAGCCCTGCCCGCTGTTGATGTAGA
>Ga0306920_100005841_pt1 | contig 15959 bp, 17 predicted proteins | sample flu12Cox44000170_FD_204666 | JGI IMG/M metagenome (GOLD analysis project Ga0306920, IMG submission 204666) | Lab enrichment of tropical soil microbial communities from Luquillo Experimental Forest, Puerto Rico - flux4day.12C.oxic.44.000.170 (v2)... | ecosystem: Environmental > Terrestrial >... | reverse complement strand
TCACCCACGGCAGCCCGCTCGAGCTCCGGTCTCGCATCGGTGGCGACGTGGTAGTGCTCGAGGCGAACGACACCTCGTCGCTGGCCGGGCGAATCGAGCAGCGCTTCGGCCTCAAACCCAAGGTGATGGACGGCCTGGTGCGAGTCGAGATCCAAAACGGCCACCGCTTCATCACCGAAGTGGTCGAGGCTTTCCCGGGCGCGATTGAATCCGTCGGCCTGCACAAGCCGACGCTCGAAGACGTCTTCGTTCGCGAGACAGGAGCCTCCATTGAGTAGTTTCTTTCTCCCCGCCGCGACGCTTTGGCAACGCGAGCTAATCCGCTTCTGGCGCCAGAAGAGCCGCCTAATCGGCGTCATCGCGTCGCCGCTCGTGATCTGGCTGTTGATCGGCTACGGTTCCAACACTCTCGGGCGTTTCTTTTCCGGCGCGCTGGTGCTGACCGTGATGTTCTCAGCGATCTTCTCCACGATTTCGATCATCGAAGACCGGCGCGAAGGCTTTCTGCTGTCGATGCTCGTCTCGCCGGCCCCGCGGACCAGCATGGTGTTGGGCAAGATTCTGGGCGCCGCCACCCTGGCATGGATTCAAGGCGTGATTTTTCTGGCCTTCGCCCCGCTCGCCGGTGTGAGTCTTCAGGCGGGTGAAGTGCTCCCGGTAGTGGGGGCGGTTTTCCTGATTTCGTTTACGCTGACCGGCCTGGGTTTCGCCATCGCCTGGAAGATGGATTCGACGGCCGGATTTCACGCCATCATGAATCTGCTGCTGATGCCGATGTGGATGGTGTCGGGCGCGCTGTTTCCGCTTTCCGAGGCGCGGGGATGGGTCAAGTTGATTATGCGGGTGAATCCGCTGACGTACGCGATTTCGCTGTTAAATCACACGCTGCGTCTGCCGAACATCACTCCGGGCGGGGCCGAAAGCCTGCTGGTCACGCTCGCCTTTGGACTCGGCCTGTTGCTCCTGTGCGGCATGATGGCCACGCAGAAAACGACGCGTAGCGCGGCATGAGGGTCGGAGCCGGAACTCGGGGGCCGGGAGTCGAGGTTCTCGTTGTCGTCGCTGCTTTGCTCGGCCAATGGATTGGCTGCGGCGGGCGCGCGTTACCGGTGCTGGGCGGCGTTCCGCCGTTCGGGCTCACTCGGCAGGATGGCCACGCCTTCGACAGCCGTTCACTCGACGGCCGCATCTGGGTGGCTGACTTCATCTTCACCCACTGCCCGGGTCCGTGCCCGATGATGAGCGAGCGGATGCGCCAGGTCGAAACCGAGACCCGGGATCTCGCCGACGTGCGGCTGGTTTCTTTCACCGTGGACCCGGCCCGCGATACGCCGCCGGTGCTCGACGCTTATGCGAAGCACTTTCTGGCGCCCCGCGGGCGCTGGTTTTTCTTGACCGGTGAACCAGGCCGGCTCGATCACCTGGGGCTCAACGTGTTCCACCTGAATCGTGTGGACGGGAGCCTCGACCACAGCACCCGCTTCACGCTCGTCGATCGGAAGGGGCGTATCCGGGGCTACTACGGCTTCTCGGAACGGGACTTTCCCAGTCGGCTGCTCGCCGACGTCCGCCGGTTGGAGCGCGAGAAATGACGACACCGCTGCTGCCCACAGTGAACGCTTTGCTGAACGCGACTGCCGCCGTGCTGCTCGTATGGGGCTATCGGTTGATCCGGCGGAAGCGCGTCACAACCCATCGCAAGGTCATGCAGACGGCGTTTGTGGTCTCCTGCCTGTTCCTGGTCTCGTACCTGGTGTATCACTACCAGGTGGGCTCGGTGCGGTTTCCGAAAAGCGGCGCAATCCGCACGATTTACTTGAGCATCTTGGCAAGCCATACGGTCCTGGCGGCGCTGGTGCCGGTGCTGGCCATCATTACGCTACGACGCGGCCGCGCCGGACGCTACCGGGAGCATCGCCAGCTGGCGCGGTGGACACTGCCCATCTGGCTCTACGTCAGCGTGACCGGTGTCGTCGTGTATGCGATGCTTTACCACCTGTAAGGGATTTCCCGGTCGGCCTGTGGGTTGCGCTTTTTCCGCCGGTAGTGCGTCAATAATCTTTACGCTATGCGGACATGGTTGCTAGTCGCGCTCGGCGCCGCCTGCCTTCAAGCCGCGGCCATCCGTGGCACGGTGGTCGAAAATCAGACGGGGCGTCCGCTGGCCCGCGCGTTGGTGGTTCTTGAACCGGTGTCCGGCGTCGGGCAACGAACCGCGTCGACTCGCACGAACCAGTTCGGCACGTTTGAGTTCTCCGCGCTGCCCGGCGGCGCCTATTTGATGGCGGTTTCGCGGCCGGGCTTCGCTCCGGTGAATTACGGACAGAAACGCTGGCGAGCGCCGGGGATCCCGATTGTGGTCCAGGCCGGAGAATCGAAGGTCCTGAATATCCCGCTGCCCCGTTTTGGGTCTATCGCCGGAACGGTGCTGGACGAAAGCGACGTGGGGCTGCCCGAGCACGATGTGGTGGCGTATCGGGTGGCCCGGCCGCTTGAACTGGTGGCCCGCGCCCGTTCCGATGAGCGCGGCCGCTACCGCATCGCCGGTCTGGAGCCCGGAAAATACTACATCCGGACGGTCGCGCGGCAGTATGAAGACGGCGGCTACCTCCCGACGTTTTACCGGGACACTCTGCGTGCCGATGACGCCACCTCGATCGAGGTCACACTCGATCAACAGACCGATGACATCAACATTCGTCCGCTCGCCGGCAACCTGCTTAGTCTTTCGGGCCAGATCTATCCTCCGGCACAGGTCAACGTGACCCTGGTGTCCGACACGGGCGCGGAGACGACGGCCTCCGACGCCTCCGGGAATTTCTACTTCAATCCCACATCCGCCGGCCAGTACGAACTCTATGCGCAAGGTCCCGCCGATCCGCGGACGGGTGTCATTCAGGCAGCCTATCAGCCGATGGTGGTGAATCGCGATCGTAGCGACATCCGTGTGGAGTTGCGCCCGCTGCCGGACGTGCAGTTCGTGTTGAAGGACAGTCAGGGCCAGCCGGTCGATGCCCGGATGGTTTTGCTGCTCGCCCGCCGCAAAGATCTCGCCGGCATCGGCAAGACCCAAACTCTTCAACTAGGCGGCGATCGCCTCCAATTTCTGCCCGGACGATGGGATCTTGCGCTCGCGCCCGTACCCGGGTATTTTGTGGCGGGGTTTTCCGGCACACGGTCTCAGAGCGGCAACACCGGCCGTGCCGACGGTTGGAACGATGTCCTGCTCGCGGGCACCTCCGAGACGGTTCATTTTCTGCTCTCCGCCATGCCGGGAGGGGTGCATGGCACGGTCACCGGATCGAGCCACCAGCCAGTAGCCGGAGCTCCCGTGTACCTGGAGGCGTATGATCAGGCCGCCCGCCGTGTGAAGGATCCGCTGGTGACGCGCACCGATGCCCAAGGCCAATATCAATTTACCGATCTGGCGCCGGGCAGCTATCGCCTGCTCAGCTCCTTCGATGTGGAAGTGTCCGATACGCCCCTGGAATCGACCAAAGCGAAGAGTCTCAGGGTTCAGCAGGCCCAAGACCTGAAACAGGATCTGGATCTCGCCGACGGCCGCTAGCCGGTCACAGTCGAACTGGCGTATCCAGGACGAAAGTCAACCGCGTTTCCGAAGGAATCTTCACCCGCTGCCCCTTGGTGACCACTTCGGCTCCGGCCCCGGCCGCGGCGCCCGCGCCAGCCCCGATGGCGGCGCCTTTTCCGCCCCCGGCAATCGCCCCGATGATGGCGCCCAGCGCTGCCGCCCCTCCCGCCACCTTCGCTGTGCGCTCGCCGCGCGATGCGCTCTCGCGCGAGACGGTCTGCGTGTTGATATCCACCGGCCGGCCGTTGACTTTGACCGAAACCAGATCCAGCGTGAGTTCCGACCGCCCCGCGAGCTTACCGGATTCCTTGGAGTCCACGAGCTTGACCACGACGTCGGCGCCGCGCGGAATCACCGAATCGCCGTTCAGCATCACCGGCTCATCGATGCTTGCGGCGAACGTCTGCCCCACCGTGTTGGTTTGGGAGTCCACTCCGTCGATCATCCTAACGACAATGTTGGTTCCGGCTGGCAGTTCGGCCGCCGACCGAATCGCAGCCGTGCTGGTCGTGTCAGGGCGGAACACCTTGCCGGAATCGGCACGCGGCGCCAGGGGCGCGGGCTCCGACGTCTCGGCCGCCGTAAACTCAATCTTTGCGATATCGCCCACGTCGAGGGTCTGAACCTGGTTCCCAGAGTCGATTCGGACCTGGCGTGCGGAGCCTCCCAAGTACGTGCCTTGAATGACCCGTCCGCTGCGCAAGGTCACCGTGTCGGCCCAAGCGCTTCCCGCGAGCACTACCGTCAGTCCAATATAAGTCAAACGCATACTTGTTACTCCGAGGGGCGACTCCCCTCCTTGATTGTAAGACGTACCAAGGTCGTAGTTGGGCGCAAAAAAATCGGGTCGAAAACACCCCAAACCGAAGTTTCTGGTGCTCTTAGGGTCCGGTACGAGCCCGCAGGCAAAGCAGTTCCGCATTGAGTTTCAAGACCTTGGGCGCCTGAATGATATAGTCGTGCTGAGGAGGACAGAAAGCTCCTGTTCGATCACAATTTCCTGCGATCCTTGGCTGATCGCGATGCTCACGCTGAAAATGTCCTGGTATCACACTTCCTCCGTCCGGTACAGTTGAAACTCCGGGCCCGGTTGCGATCGCCCGAGTTGATCCAGGACGCCTCCCAGGAGACGTTCCTTCGAGTGTTGTCGTATTTCCGCTCCGGCAAAACGCTCGAGAATCCGGCCAGCCTGCCGGGGTTCGTCCACTCTGTGTGCCGCAACATTGCCCTGGAGTTTCTTCGAGCCCATACGCGCCACGATCAAATGCCGGAAACGGTTGAGGATCCGACCGATCGCTCGCCCAGCGCGGAGGGGCGAATGATCTCGGAGGAGCGCACCACGGTCGTTCGACGAATTCTAGGGGAATTACCGGAAAAAGACCGCGAACTGCTGCGGCGTGTGCTTCTCGAAGAGGAGGATAAGGATTTGGTGTGCCGAGAGTTACAAATCGACCGCAATTATCTGCGGGTCCTTCTGCATCGAGCCCGGCTACGCTTCAAAGCTCAGCTCCTCGAATCCGGAGCCCTGGGGGCGGCGGGTGGCGAGCTCTAGGCTGCGAAACGGAATCGGCAGGAGCTTCACTGTAACCATGAGGGCGTAAAACTGATGGACCATTCTCAAGCCATCGAAACACAAGCCGCTGAACGGTACTTGCTGGGCGAATTGTCCGCCTCCGAAGCAGAGGATTTCGAACAACACTATTTCGAATGCACCGACTGCGCGGAAGCCGTGGAATCGGGCGGTGTGTTCATCGCCAACGCCCGAGCCGTGATGGGTCGCCCGAGCCGGCTAGCGGAGCCGGCAAGCCCGCCTGTGCCCCGAAAACCATTCCGGTTTCTCTCGTTGCGGCCGCAATGGGCGTTTGCTCTCGCATCAGCAGCAGCCTTTGCGTTCGCCGGCGTTGCCTTGTATGAAGGCGCAATCGTAATCCCGCGCCTCGAGCACCTCCTCGAGAACCCGGTGGTGCTGCCGGCGATTCAGTTGGCCGGCGCTTCCCGCGGCGAGGCTGCACCCATCCGCGTTCCGCAGGGCGCGCCCTTTGTGCCGCTTTCGGCGGACATTCCGCCCGACGTGCGGTCTTCGCATTACCGTTGCGTGCTGACGCGAGCGGGCCAAAATATATTTGAGGTTACAGGGCCTGCGCCGGCCGGCGCGCAGCCCATCACCGTCCTGGTGCCGGCCGCGAAACTGTCCTCCGGAGACTACGAACTTACAATTTTCGGGGAAAACGGGCCCGAGAATGGTAAGATTGCTACCTACCGGTTTCATTTCGAATTCTATTAGCGAGGTGCACGTTGCCTAGTCGGTTCCGCTTCCACGGACATGCTATTGGTGCGGGCGGCCGTATCCATCATCCCTTCCACGAATTCATCAACGTTCAGGCCGCATCCGTGCTGCCGGAAATCGGCGGTCACGGTTCAGCACGTTCTACCGGCTTCCACTACCGGGACATTCTCCACTTCCGCGAAGCATTTACCGAGGTAACCGGTTCGCCGGTCGAGGGACCGAATGGCAAGGTAAGGCACAAAGCCCTGGTCCGGTCGCGCGTCGACGGGCTCGACATCATGGGCATGGTGACGGCCGATCGAGTGGAGGCACGCCTGGTTTTATTCACCGATGATGAGCCCGATGGCGAGCCGTGCTTCAAGTTCACCGGATCATATTTCGAGAATCTGAGAATTGCGGGCGTGGCAGTGAAGGTCCACCTGGCGGTCGACGTGTTTGACCGGTTGCACAAGCACCGCGATCTTGCCAAATCTTTCCGGGAGAAAGAGGAATTTCGCAGCCTGTATCACGAGCTGACGCAGAAAGACAAGTTGAAGGAAGCACCGGAGCGCGTGAAGAACTGGTTTCAGCAAGCTCCCAAGAACGGCGGGGATCTGCCGCAGGTCGAGGGTGTGACGGCGCTGAGCCTGGTCCGCCGCCTGGAACCTGAACGCCTCGAGTTTCCCTGCTATGGCCACATCATCTTCATCGAGGGTTTCGGCACCATTCACCTGGCCGAAGCGACCGTCAGCAAACACGAGCGTCACGTGACCATGCTCCGCGTGGATCTGGGCTCGCCCGTCGTCGGAACCGTCGACGTGGCCCCGGGCTGCGTGGGCGGCGGCTCGTACTGACCCACCATGTGGGTTCTGCTTTCGTTGGTCGTGCTGACCCTTGCGGGTTGTGCGGCCCGTTCCGGTTCGCTCGAAGCGGAATATCGTAGCGCCCGAAATCTGTTTCAGGTGGAACAGTACTCTTCGGCGCTGAGTAAAGCCGAAGAGGGGCTTCAGCAGGCCGAGCGTCAACACAACGCGACTCTCGCCTGGCGGTTCCGATTGCTAAAAGCGGAAATTCTGCTGGGACAACGCCGAGCCTCTGCGGCTGCTGCCATTCTAAGCAGCGATCCGCCCGATGGACCTGCCTGGGCCGAATCCAGAGGGTGGCTGCTGTTGCTCCGGGGTAGGGCTGCCTTCTACCAGGCGCGCTATGCGGAGGCGCAGGAACAGTTCGATCGCGCAGCCGAACTGGCACGTCAATCCGGCTCCGCTTCTCTGGCTACAGAGGTGAAGTTGCGCCAGGCGATCCTGCTTGTCAGCCAAGCTCGTTTCGATGAAGCCGAAGCGATACTGCGGCACGTGATCGACACTGCGTCAGCCGTTGGAGAAACCTACCTGGAAGCGAGCGCCACCGGGAACCTCGGATATACGCTCCTGAACGCCTCAAGGTACGACGAGGCGATTACCTGGTTTGAAAGGGCGCGAGAACTCCACACCAAAATGGGCGCGAGCCATTGGGTGGCTCTCGATGCCCTTAATCTTGGCTCTTGCTATCATCGCCTGGGCGATTATGATCGCGCGAGGCTCTATTACGAACAGGCGCGCGGCGGTTTTGCCAACACCGGCGACCTCCTGGAGGAGCAGATCTTAGCCGGCGACACTGGCACGCTGTTGGCCGACACGCGCAACTACGCGGCCGCGGCCGTATCCTACCGGCGCGCGCTCGAAATCGCTCGCAGCATTCAGAACGACGACTGGGCCAGCCGATGGGCAGGCAGCCTGGCCGGGACAATGGCTGAATTAGGCGATTGGGATACAGCCGAGCAATATAACAATGAGGCCCTCCGTCTGGAACGCCGCCTCCACCAGTCACTCTCTGACTCGCTGGCAGTGTTGGTTGCAGGTCAAATCGCATTCGGGCGCGGAAAGTTTGCCGAAGCCGAACGCTTGCTCCGTGAGGCGACGGGCAAGCCGGCCAAAGCCCCTCAGATCAAACTGCTGGCTCAAACCAATCTAGCGAGGCTCTATCAGCAGACGGGACAGCCGAAGCGTGCTGACGCCGAGTTCCAAGCCACAGTCAAGTCTATTGACCGGCTGAATGCCGGCCTTATCAAAGACGATTACAAGTTTGGTTATCTTTCGAGCCTGATCGATTTCTATCGACTCTATGTCGACTTTCTAATCGCCAACCATCAGCCCCGGAGGGCGCTCGAAGTCGCAGAGTCGAGCCGGTCACATGTGCTGGCCCAGCGGAGCGGCCGCGCGGCATCTTCCCAAGCGCACGCGGTGGAGTCCTACCAAAGCCTGGCACTGCGAGCGAAGGCGGCGTTGCTTGAATATTGGCTCGGCGACGATCAGTCCTACCTGTGGGTGATCACGCCACAGCGGATTCGCAATTATCCGCTGTCGCCGGCGAAAACGATCCGCGGCCTGGTCGAGACTTATCGCAACGTTGTACTCGGGCAGCGCGACCCGTTGGAAGCCGCAGGTGACGCCGGCCGCAAGTTGTATGAAACGCTGCTGGCTCCGGCAGCCAAAGACCTGTGCGCGGGCTGCCGAGTCATTATCGTCCCGGACCAGGATCTGTACTCGCTCAACTTCGAGAGCCTTCCCGCCGGCGAAACAGGCCAGTTCTGGGTCGAAAAGGCGAACGTCGAAATCGCGCCATCGCTCGACTATCTGGTGGACACGAGCCGCCGCCCAAATGCACAAAGTGGGAGGGGACTGCTCGTCATGGGAGATCCCGTGCCTGCCCTCCGAGAGTATCCCAAGCTGGAGTTCGCGGCGCGCGAAATCGACGGGATCCGCTCCACGATGGGCAGATCCGACCCAAAAGTCTTACAGGGGTTGGAAGCCCGCCCGGAATCGTATGCCGGCGCGCAGCCCGGGCGCTTCGAATTCATCCACTTTTCCGCTCACGCGGCCGCTAACACACAGAGTCCGCTCGACTCGGCCGTTATCCTGTCCGGCCCGCCTGACCGCTGCAAGCTCTTTGCGCGCGACGTGATGTCGGTGCCCCTCACAGCGAAACTAGTTACCATTTCCGCGTGCCGCAGCGCCGGGGCAAAGACTTACGCAGGGGAAGGTCCGGTGGGCTTTGCCTGGGCCTTCCTTCGAGCCGGCGCGCGGAACGTGATCGCGGGCTTGTGGGATGTGAACGACCGCTCGACCGCCCAGCTCATGTCGCGGCTCTATAGCGAAATCGCTCGGGGTTCTACTCCGGCCGACGCGCTGCACGCCGCCAAGCTGGCCCTCGTTCACGGCGGCGGTTCCTACGCCAAACCATACTACTGGGCGCCGTTCCAGCTGTATACCGGCGCACTCTAGACCGCCGCGCTTGTCGGTGCTCCCGCATGAAACGGCGTCGCTCTCCGATTCACTCTTATTGGTGTGGATCTTTGGAGGAACCGTGAGACGGCAGGACAAGTTGCGTTACCAGCCCCTCTACCCGATTACGCTGGACCTTCATTACCAGGTTCTATCGGACGGCAGGCCGGTCGAGACAGGCAGCGGCCGAACCACTCGGTTTGGCAGCCACCGAGTCGTGTTCATCGCCGAACCGGCCCTCGAGGTCGCCGCCCGGCTGCAGGTATCGGTCGCGTGGCCGGTTCTGTTGGACGACCGGGTGAAGTTGCAGCTCATAATCGAAGGCCGCGTGCTCGGTGTAGACGGCGATCGAGTCACACTCGGCGTGGTGAAATATCATTTTCGGACTCGCGGTCTGTCAATCGCCGCCAACTCGCGCGAACCGTGTGCTCGCCCGATGCCTGTGATCCCGATCACCGGCGCCACCCACCCCCCGGTTCTCCGAGCCCACGTCTGAGGCCGCCGCGGATTCAGCGCAGTCGCGCGCTTTCTTTTGAAAACGACTCGGCCACCATTTTGCCGCGCTCGTAGGCTTCTTCATACACCTCGTCGCGCTCGGCTTTGGTGAGCGGGGCGCGAGCGTGATGATAGGCCTCGAGGCCCTTGCCCACCAGGAAGGTTCCCGCGAACGCAATCGCGCCTTTAGGGATGATCCCGCCGCCGAGCGGGATCTTGCCTACCAGCTCGCGCGCCAACGCCCGCCAGCCGAAGGCACCGGCCGCGATCGAGAGCATCTCCGCTTTCTGGTGCACGAAGCCGATCTCTTTGCCACAGGCGGCGGCAATCATGAACGCCATGCGAATCTGGTTCACCGTGAGGAACGCGGTGTCGGAAGCGAATTCGCCCACCGCCCACGGCAGTTCAAACAGGCTGGGAACCGCGTTGGGCAAAGAAGTGACGACCGCGAACAACGCATTCTCGCAAGCCACGGCATGGATGGTCCGCTCGACTACCGCGCGGCGGAAGACGGGATACTGACGCGCGAGCGGCAGGGCCAATTCCTCTTTAGTTCGCAGAATTTCCGCAACCGTCGACTGGGGGTCGGTCCGCCGGTAGGGAAAGGCTCCGTGCGGGCACGGCAGGCCGTGTTCGTAAAGAACCAGATCGACGTGCTCGGGCGTGCCGGGGTCTCCCGCGCGGTAGAGGGTGTTCATGGGTTGCAACCGCGCCTCATGCGGCGCTCCCGGGGGAATCAGAAAATCCTCGAGCTCGGCGTACCCGCCGCGGCTCGCCGCCACCAGCCCGATGGTGATGCGCTGGAAGGCGAGTGCGCGTACGGCCTCCGGTCTCACCAGAGAGACCGCCGCGCGAACTTGCTTCACGGTATGGAACATAAAATTAGTGAGGGCGCCCGGCGGCCGAAACATGACTTCGGGGCCCTTCCGCCATTCTACCGCCAGCCCGATTCGTTGGACTTCAATGGCTCAGTAGAGATCGCTCTAGATCCCTTCGTGGTGGAGTGAAATTCGACCAATAGCGCCACCAGCAGGAGGTGATTTCCGGGAAATACCAAAAGCGGAGAGACACTTTTCACGATCAGATGCCAAGCGACCCGAAACCAGTAATCCGGCGCCCGCAGCGGGGGTGCGGATCAGCTGCGGCCTCCGATCCTAGCACGGCGAGTCGGCCTGCCACGCTGCTCCGTAGACGGGGTCCGGCAGCAGACTCGGTATCGAAGGCTTCGATATGAATCTCGCACTTGCGATCCCGCCAGGCCTCCCGATACCGACGATTGAGCCGAAGGTATCGGGTCGCCGGCCTCGGGCGCACAGGCGCCGGCGAGTTCCGCCACTAAGTTTCTTGATTTCAGCCAGGTAAGGGTCACAGAACGGGTTTGCCCTGCCCGGCCGTACCGCGCTGAAGGGCCGAGCCGACTAGCCAATCAAGTGTGCGTAGTCGCACAGTGGTATGAACCGTGCCCATGAACGCAACACCTATGAAAAAATGTCTTGTCCGAATCGGTTTGGTGTTCGCCGTTTGTTCTCCGTTGCTGGCTGCGGGAGCTCCCAAGTCCGCTCCCACCGCTCCCACGCAGCCCGAGACCGTCCTGCCGGCTGGCACGCAAATTACTGTCCGGCTGGCGCAGGCGCTCGATACCCGGCGCGACCGGGCGGGGACGCGGTTCACGGCCCACTTGGCGGCGCCGGTCAGCCGCAACGGCGTGGTGATTCTGCCGCAGGGAGCGGTCTGCCGTGGGCACGTGGTCGAATCAAAACAGTCCGGGCGCCTACGCGGCCGCGCCGTGATGGGCGTCGCCATTGACTCGGTGGAACGGCAAGGAAAGGCCTACCGAGTGACGACCTCGACGGCCGCGCGCGTCAGCAAGGATCATAAGAAGCGGAACCTGCTGCTCATCGGGGGAATCGCGAGCGCCGGCGCGGCGATCGGAGCCGCTACCGCTGGGAGCGTAGGGGCCCTGGTCGGCACGGGAGCCGGTGCCGGAGTTGGCACCACCGGCGCATTAGCTACGGGCATACGAAACGTTCACCTCGCGCCCGAAACCCGTCTCACGGTGGCCTTGCGCCAGCCGGTAACCGTCCGGATGTAAGCGAGTCGCGTTGTGCCGGGCGCGAGCGCTAGTGCACCATCACTTGGTGCTCGCGTCCGGCGTGAACATTGGCCCGGATCACTCCGCGCATTCCGATCATCACCACCGCGGAAACGAAGGCGGGCACGGCGGCCGCCAGGAAGAGCTGATGGGTGGTCCAGTGCAGGCTGAGCAGAATACCGGCCAGGGTCGGTCCGACGATTGAACCGATACGGCCGACGCCCAAGCCGGAGCCGATTCCGGTGGAGCGGAGGTCGGTCGGGTAGAGTGTCGCCGCCAAGGCATTGAGGGCCGACTGGCCGCCCACAATGCCGATGCCGGCCACGAAAACCACGCCGAACAAGCCAACCAGAGAGATCCCCGGCTGGCCGATCCAGGCGATGCTCACGCCGGCAAGAACGAAGCATGTCATTAACGCGCCCACAAAGCCCGAGCGTTGCACGAACCAGCCCAGCCCCAGCGATCCGGCCACACCGCCGATTTGCAACACAGTGCCCAGCAGCAGGGCATAGGCGCCGGAGATTCCGGCGGCCTGGACCAGCGGAGTCGCCACCGTGGGCAGCCAGCTCGACAGGAAATAGAGGTTCAGCAGATTCATGAAATAGACGGTCCACAGCAGAATCGTCCGCGAGGCCAGCTGGTTCTGGAACAGTTTCACCACAGGGGTCCCGCGGCGCCGCTGTTCGGGGACAACGTATTGGACGGCGCCTCCCGCCGGGGCAGCCGCGTCGATGCGGCGGAGCCACCGTCCCAGCTTTTGCGGGTCCTTCCCATGCAGCGTCAGGAACTGCAGGGACTCCGGGAGCATAAAGAACATGAAAATCCCGATCGCCAGAGGCACCGCGCCGCCAAAGTAGAACACCGAACGCCAGCCGAAGCGGGGAATCAGCCAGAAGGCGACAAAGCCTCCGATGGCTGCCCCGGCGGTAAAGCCGTTCCCCACGACGATCATAAGCGCGACGCGCGCGCGCCGCGGCGCGTATTCTCCGACCAGCGCCATGGCGTTCGGCATGATACTGCCCAGCGCCAGACCCGCGATGAAACGCATCGCGACCAGTTGCGGGACGCTCCCGGTGAGCCCCGTCAGAATCGAAACGGTGGCGAAGAACAGGCACGCTCCCACCAACACCGGACGGCGCCCAATCTTGTCCGCGAGCATGCTCAACAGAATCGATCCGAACAGTACACCGTAGAGCGCGGCGCTCAAAACCGAGCCGAGCACGGCCGGGGCGATCTTCCACTCCTGGCGCAAGGCGGGGGCGACATAGCCGATGGCCTGCACATCGAAGCCGTCCATGATCAAACACAGGCCGCACAAGATGAAGATGCCTACTTGAAAGGTGCCGATCCTGGAACGGTCGATGAGGTCCGAGATATCGACCTTGGTGATTGGTTCCATGGTTAGGTCGCTGGCGGAATCGGGATGGCTTTGAACAGTATACATCCCGACGAGAGAAAGAGCGGACCGAGCGCCTGACGTATAATACTCATACTTCACTGGTTCAGAGGTCTAGGAGGGGCCATGCCGAGACGAGCGTACCATCTGATTGGCTCTCTGGGGTGGGTAATCGCCATCCTGCCATTGCTCGCTCAGGAAGGCCATCCGTTAACCGGCACCTGGGCCGGAGACTGGGGGCCGACGATCACCCAGCGTACGCACCTGACCCTGGTGATGAACTGGGACGGCAAGAACATCAGCGGCACCATCAACCCGGGGCCGGATGCGATTCCGCTCGCGAGCGTCTACCTGGACGTAACGAATTGGACGGTTCGCATAGAGGCCGACACCAAGGATCCGTCTGGCAAGGCGGTGCACATCGCGGCCGAAGGCCGCTTGGAAGACCTGAGCTCGTACCATCGGAGGATCGAAGGCACCTGGCACCAAGGCACAGCACAAGGCGACTTCCGGATCACGCGAGACTAACATGAATCACCTCGTCAGGGCGCCCGTCGCCGTGCTTCTGGTTATGGCCTCGGCCTCCGCGCAAGCCCCATTTTCGGCGACCTATGACGGCGACCGCCAGGTGAAATTGGAGGGGCCGGTCACGAGGATCGATTGGGTGAACCCGCGCGCCTACCTGTTTATCGATGTGCGCGATCCATCCGGCGCGATCATCAATTGGGCCGTGGAATTTGGGAACCCGCTCGATCTGGATCGCGACGGTTGGAAACCGAGCGCCCTCCGGATCGGTGATGTGGTGGTGGTGGAAGGGATTCCAACCAGAGGTCAGGCGAGGCAGGTTTTGGCCAAGTCCGTGGTGTTGACACGGACTGGCAAGCGACTGTTTGCCCCGTCGGTTACGCACCGTCCGTCCGCGCCGGCCGGTCCGGCTCCGCGCTGGCCGGACGGTCAGGTCCGGCTGGGACCGCCTCCGGGCAAAAAAGGATATTGGGGAGCCGCGAGCGTCAAAGCCTTGGTCGAAAATACCGGCGCCACGATCGCGATCGACGATGTCGGTCTGTTGTTGAACCTCTCCGATGCCGACCGGGTGGCGCCCTTTCTGCCGTGGGCCAAGGCGCTCTACCTGTACCGCCAACGCCGGCGGTTGCAGGATGATCCGATCGCGCGCTGCGTTCCGCCCGGCGGCCCGCGCCAGTTCATAACCCCGCACGGATTCCAATTCGTGGAGCAGCGGGAACTAGGCCGCATTCTGGTCCTGCTGGGCGGGGGCGACCGCAACTGGCGCATCATCTATACCGACAAGCGGCCCCTGGCTCAGGCCGCCGAAACCGTCCTTAGCTATTACGGAACCTCGGTCGGCCATTGGGAAACCGACACGCTCGTGGTGGATTCGGTCGGCTTTAATGAGCGCTTTTGGCTCGCGCCCGGGGGGCTTCCCCATACCGAGGCACTTCATTTGACGGAACGTTTTTCCAGGCCGGACCTGAACACCTTGACGTACCAGGTCACGGTCGACGATCCCAGAACCTACACCCGGCCCTGGAAGGGCGGTTGGACTGTCCAGTGGGTTCCGGACGAAGAGATTCAAGAATACTTCTGCGAGGACAGTGCGGAATCAACATTCGTCCGATAAGGAGCGGAAATGACGATGAAACCTACGGCGACTTGGTTGATGGGATGCGGGGCGATCGTTCTGAATGGGGCGCTCGCGATGGCACATCATTCGTTTGATGCGGAGTACGATTCGACGAAGCCGTTTACGGTTACGGGAATTGTAACGAAGCTCGATTGGATCAATCCCCATGCCTTTGTCTACCTTGATGCGAAGGACGAAAACGGCACGGTGCGGAGTTTCAAGGTGGAAATGGGGCCTCCGTACGCCCTGGTCCGCGGCGGCTGGAAGCGGGACACGGTCAGGATTGGCGACAAGGTAACGGTTCAGGGGGCAGCGCTCGCCAAAGACGGAACGAACGGCGGCGGCTCGATGCCCACCACCGCGTTGATCCTTGCGAGCGGTCAGAAGTTGCCGATGAGGTAGCCGGTGCTCACCTGGTTTCTTACAAAAGCCGCGACCACCAGCGCTGCCGGGTGCTTGCTGGCTGCGTGTTGCTGGGCTCAGGCGCCGGCGGATTTCGAGACACCGCGCTGGCCCGATGGCCACGTAAACCTGGGATCCACGCCGGAAAAGAGGGGCTATTGGGAAGTGAGGCCGGGTCTCGGAGGGATGCCGCGAGCCGCCGACGTGCCCTTCCAGCCATGGGCCAAGGCTCTGTATCAATACCGGAATTCCAAGAAGGATTTGTATCCGCCACTGGTCGCGTGCAAACCGGCGGGCGGTCCGTCCTTCTTCAATGCTCCCGGATTTGAGATCGTAGACACTCCCGAACTCAAGAGCGTGTTTCTCCTCGATATTGCCGGTCCGCACTCCTGGCGCGTCGTGTATATGGACGGCCGCGCACACCCGGCCGGGGACGATCTGCGTCCGACCTTCTTCGGCCACTCCGTGGGGCACTGGGAAGCCGATGCGCTGGTGATCGACACGGTGGGGTTCAACGAAAAGCAGTGGATTGCCGGGGCCTACCCGACCACATCGCAGTTGCATCTCACCGAACGAATTTCGCGTCCGAATCTAAAGACGCTCAACTACGATGCCACGATCGATGATCCCGGCGCCTACACGAAGCCGTGGTCGCTTCATTGGACCATCGGGGAGAAGACGCCCTCCTCCTGGATTGCCGGGGGCGAACTGTTCGAATACATCTGCCAGGACGCGCGCTAGAGTCCGAGCG
>Ga0306920_100005839_pt1 | contig 15961 bp, 22 predicted proteins | sample flu12Cox44000170_FD_204666 | JGI IMG/M metagenome (GOLD analysis project Ga0306920, IMG submission 204666) | Lab enrichment of tropical soil microbial communities from Luquillo Experimental Forest, Puerto Rico - flux4day.12C.oxic.44.000.170 (v2)... | ecosystem: Environmental > Terrestrial >... | reverse complement strand
TGGGATACGCGGCCCGGCAAACTCGGCTCTCTGTGCGCACCGGAGAAACTGGCGCCACCCTGAGTCGTGTACCGGTGCATTAAATGTTCCAATCCGACCACGGTCTCAGCGACGGGGGCGAGCTGGAGCACCCTGGCCAAAGCGCCAAAGTGATTTCCACCCATCGCTTTCAACCAGCCCGTCACGGCGTCGACGCGGGCATTGGCGGCATCGCCGAGCTTGGCAACTTCAGCCGCCTTGGCGGAATTGAATGCGACGGCCTCAGACGCGGCAGCGCTCGCCCAAAGCCCAGCCATCTCGGAGAACTGGGATTGGTTGAGCCCGTGACGCAGAGCAAACTGGCGCGCAGGCTCGACCAGAGGATTGTTTGGGTCGAGCTGAAACTGGACACCCGGCGGCATCTTCAAATCGGCCGGCAATTCAAGCTTGAAATCTGCGGCCGTTTGCGGCGCGGTCAGACGGCGTGAATCTTCAGCGGATTTGAAAGCGACCAGATCCTTCAGCGCCTGCTCGGTGAGCGGCTCCATTCCTTCGGCGAGGACAATCCGTCCGTCGTCGGTGCGCTGCAGGCTGAGCTGCGTGCCGGGGCGGGGCGGCTCGCCGGGCGCAGACTGATCCGGCGCGCCGTCGGCGCCAGTCCTGGGGCGGGCGACGACGGTGCCGTCCGGCATCTTCACCATGACGGTCTTTTCGGGTGAGTGCTGCCACGGGTCCTGGGCCGCGATGGCGTCGCGATCGGCACGCCAGCGCTGCTGCACGTCGGAGGTCGGCGGATTACTGACAACCGGCGCGCCGGGGCGCGGATCGAGCATGCGCGCCGTCACAGGAGCGGGCGGCGGTGACGGAGACACGGGGGCCGGCGATACGGCGGGATCAGGCGGCATGTGCGACTCCTGCATCGGTGCGGCGGGATGCCTCGACGGCGTCCTCAATCATCAGCCGCACCAGCTGCCCCGGGGCGCGCCGATCCTCGCGGGCCAGCGCCTCCACCCGAGCCCAGACCTCTGGCTCGACTCGGATCGTTACCGAACGAAGCTTGTTATCCATCGACGCCTCCTCGCGACTGCGCGAGGTTGCCGGAGGCAACAAGAGACGCGCAACGCACTGGAGCGCACCATGCCAGACACGCCGAAGATCATCATCGACAAAGACGAGATCCAAAAATTGACCACCGCACTGGCCACCGAGCTGAGCGCCTCCTTCAACCGTAAGATCGAGCACCTGGAGAACCGCATCGAGATGCTCGAACAGGAGCTCGAGACGGCGCACAGCCGAATACGGGAACTTGAGGAAGCTTTGGCCGTAGCGACTTCCAGATGATTTATAATGGCGAGCACCGCGTCAGAGGAGGCAGCATGGCGACGTCATCATTGATGATCATCAACATCGACTCGCCGCCAACCCAGCTCAGCAGGAGGGCGCGGGTCGATTATGCGCAGCGCGCGGTGCTCCTGGCGCTGCAAGAACTCGCTCACAGCGGCGGAAACAACTCGAGCGGAGACGTGATCGGCGTGGACTCGACCGGCACCCCAAATCAAAGTTTGGGAACCTGGGCGTTCGATGCCCACGATCCTTGAAATCTCAGAGCATCTGAGCGAAGCGGCGCGATGCTGGGAGGTTTCCAGCGAGTCCAAAATTCCTGACGTTTTCCAAAATCTGAAGAGCCGGCACACAGAACCAGAGTACCATCGCGGGGTTCGATCGGCTTTTTTGGCCCCCCACCCGCCTTCGTGGACGCTGCACCGGAGGGCCGGAGGGGCCGCCGGCCACAAGGACGAGGCTGCCGCCGACAACGCACCAGCGGGCTCGGCACGCCAGCCGGCGAGGCATCCACGCAGGCGACGAGGCATCGCATCCCCCGCACCAACTTTCCGTTTTCTGGTTAGTTTACGGAAAGTCGCTGCAGCACTGGCATTGAAGGCATTGAAGAAAGTCGTGCTGCGTGGGGGCGCGCCGTCCATCGAAATACGGAAAGTCAGACATCGTCCGGTCAGGCATCGTCCGCGAGCATCGCGGAGCGACGCGAGCGCGCAGCTGCCACAGGCGGTCGAGGGGGCTGTCGAAAGGTGCCCCGGCGGCGCCTGCGGCTGCCGGCCGGGACAAGGTGGGGAGGAGCATCAGAATGACTACTCGCCTTTCGCAGGCGCCCGCGTGAGGCAGATCACATTGGATCATCAAATACGCACAGCAGCGGCGGTGGCGCTGGCGGTCGCGGTGGCCGTGGTGGTGGAGGACATGCGGGTCTCATACTTCAGTTCAACAGCGGCGGCTAACCGGCCTTGAATGGCGATATTGGGCGACCGACGCCGCCGGGGCACGCATGGAGCACTTTGACCTGCTTCAAACGCTCGCTTTGAACGCGGTTAAATTCCAGGACGGCGCAATGCAGTGAACACACTAAAACAGCGTTTTTTCCTTTGTGCTCTTCCTACCTATACACACACATATATCTTTGAATCACTTGCATCAGCAAAGAAGGAAAATCACTGCTTTTCCCGCTTTTCACTGTTTCACTACAGCAACTCGACATCCCGTCTAACTGCCAGACGCGTCCGCCTTGAACGCGGGTAAATTCCGGGACGACCCGGTCAGTCGATCAGTGAAGTCAGTGGTTTTTCTACATGTTACTCCCCCAGAATGCCCATTAAACTATAAAGGTAACATAGTAGGGCTTTATAGTTTGATAGGCGAAAAGTGGGAGGAGTAACATATAGAAAAACCACTGACTTCACTGACTGACTGACCAGCAGCGCAACCCTCTAGTGCTTCGTGCCGTCTATCAGCCGCTTCAGCAGGTCCTCGCGTCGGACCGCGTCGAGGCTCGCTCTGATGTAGACGACCTGTCGCCGCTTCTGCAGCTTCCACAGCCCGTCCCTGGCGTCTGGGTTGCGCAGCGGGACGTAGCCGCAGCGTTCCATCCGATGCGGCATTGACCGGCGGTGCCGTCGATCGAGCAGCCATTCGGACGTCTCGCCTGTCGCCTTGGCGCTGATCTCAGTGAGGGTGATGCTGTCGGGGTTCTCGAGGCCGTCGAGGACGTCGGCGAGCTCGCCGTCTTCGGGCGCCTGGCTGGCGCTGCAGATCGCCCAGAATGCGTCGGTCTGGGGCGGCGGCGCCTTGGGGTCGAAGCGCGAGATGTCCCGCGCCATCAGAAACGCGCCCACATGGGCGTAGCCGCCTTCATTCTCGTAGAAGCCCCACAGATCGTTCCAGTATTCCTTCGGGAACTCCTCCTTGGTGCAGTCCGACCACGCGACGTAGTGCCGGCGATCGTCGGCCGGCAGGTAGATGCCGTCGGTCTTGTGGTTGGTGGTGATGACGACGCCGACGACGTTGGCGACGTAATATTCGCGGATGTACTTTTCGTTGACGGGCAGCACGTCCGGCGGTGCGGCGAGGTAGATCTTGGTGTGGTCGTACAGGACGAACCGGTCATACTCGCCCATGTCGCGGCCTTCGTTGATGCGAAGGATCACGGCTTTGGTGTAGGCATTGAAGCGCCCTAGCAATTTGGTCGGCGACTCGTCTTGGAAGTTGTAGGTGCCGATCGCGCGCTTGACGGGCTCGAGGTGTGAATCCTTCCCGATGCCTTGGTTGCCGCCCAGCACAAGGGCGTGGTTGATCTTCTCACCGGGCCGCTGCACCCGGTGGGCTTCCCAATCGAGAATGTGCTCGGCATCGTCAGGGTAGATGCGGCGCAGGTGCTCGAGCCACGGCCCGGCCTTGGCCGGATCGCCGTCGACGATCGGTGGCGGCGGCAGATAGAGGTTGAACGTGCTCACGCCTTTGCGCTTCACCCAGCCGGAAGAAGCAGCAAGGCGATCCCTGATGAGCAGGGGCGCGCCGGGCATCCAACCCATCGCTTCGACCGGGCGCTCGCGGTCGAGGTAGCAGCTGGCCGGCTCGGTCTTGGGCTTGCCCTTCCCGTCGAGAACCGCGCGCCCGTGCTCGAGCAGCGGGACACGGGGCAGTCGGGCATCGATCCGATCCCGGGGCCAGGTCGTGCGGCCGGGCACGAAGATGTAGGTGCCGGCCTGTGTCATGAGCGAATAGAAATCGTCGATGTGAACGCCTTCCTCGCTCATGCGCGCCTCCCGAGGACGACGTCGTTCCAGTCCCATCCGATCTTCGGGGGAATCAGCGGCACCACGGTGCGCCCCTCTCCCTGCCAGCGGAGCCGGCTGTGCTCGGCGGCGTCCTGGCCGGCCTTGTTCTCGTCGTTGTCGATCAGCTGGATGAGCCGCGTGACACCATCCACGACCGGCAGGGAGGCGACCCCATGGGTGTGAATGGCCGCCCATGCCGGCGTCAGTGGCCGGCCTTCGAATGACATCCGGGTGGCCGCAGCGAGCACGGTCTCAAGGCCTTCTCCGGTCACAAGGCATTGGCCGCCGTTGATGGGCCACAGCTTCACCACGCCCATGGCGCCGAGTGCACGTCGCTCGATCTTGGTGACGGCTCCGTTCGCTTCCGCCAGTGCGATCCGGTGGATTCCTACGGCAACATCCGTAGCCGGATCCCGCATCAACGCGACGAGGCAGGGATGCGCACCGGTGCCGAACGGACAGTGGCGATGGAAGCGCAGCACCTCGTCGATCGTCGGCGGCAAGCGGCCCAGCTCAACGCCGCGGGTCTCGGCGAGATAGCGTTCACCGATGGTGCCGCGAAGGGACGTAGCCTCGTCCCAGATCGCGAGCGCACGCCGGCGCCGTTCTTCTGGGTCGGGCCGCTCCCAGACGACGGTCGTGACGGGTCCGGTCCAATCCTGGAGCACGTTGAGCGCTTCGGTCCGGGTCAGGCCTTCGACCTCGATCAGCCAATCGAGACGGGTGCCGTGGGCGCCGCAGCCGTGGCAATGGAAGTGGTCCGGGTAGATGCTGCATGACGGGTTAGGGTCATCGTGGAACGGGCACGAGACGTGGTTGCCCGCATCCATCGGCAGCGTGACGAGGTCGGTCAGCGGCGCCGTGGTCTCGCCGAGACTGGCGAGAAAGTCCTCTTCGGCACCCCGCTCGATGCCCCGGGTCGCCGGCAACGGCTGGGCCTCGGCGACGAACAAATCAAGTTGCTGCTCGGCCGGCGGGTCGACCGGGTCCGTGGCCTTCGGTTGAACGGGTTCGTCAGGTTCCTCGAGATAGATCGGTCCGGCGTGAACCTTGCCGCCCAATGGCAGGCCGGTGGCCCATGGCGGCGGCTCCAGCAGGATCGCCAGCACCTCCTGCTCCCCGATCGAGCCCGAGGGAACCTCGACCACGACCTCGTCGTGGCAATGAAACACGACCGGCAGCCCGCGCGCCTCGAACCGGAGCAGCGCAGCGGCGAGCAAATCGCGCGCGGTACCCTGCACCACGTTCTCGACGAGGGTGCCGAACCAAGCGCGCACCCGTTTCCATTGGCCACGGGCATTGTCGAAGAGCTCGACATCGCTATCGCCGTCCTCAAATTTGCGGTTCGGGACGAGGCGAGCCCCCGGATAGTTGATCGTCCGTCCGCTCGGCAGCGTCAGCCACAACGCAGTGCCGAAATAGTCCGCGATGATCTCCGGACGTGATCCACCGCCGACCCGAATTGGTGATGCGGTACGAATGGCAACGCGCGCCGCCCGGGCCAGCACCTTCCAGAACTCGCGAATGGCCGGGTGCGCCGCGCGCCATTGCTGGATGATCGCCAGCACCTCGGCGTCGGTGCGCCCGTCATCGCCGGCAATCCGTCGCCACGCGCCGACCGAGCCGCCGAACCCGCATGCCAGCTCGGCGGACTTGCCCTGTTGACGCTCGGCTTTGACGATGTCGCCGGGATCCTTGTTGAGCATCTTGCCGGCGATGACCCGATATGGCTCGCGCGATTTGTCGCCGGTCAGGTCGTAATGACGGTAGGCATCGAGCTTCCACTCCTCGCCGGCCAACCACGCGAGCACCCTGGATTCGATCGCGCCGAGGTCAGGGCAGCCCAAGACATGCCCTGGCTTGGCGCAGAGTGCCGCCCGCGAAAGCTGCGCCGTCACCTCTAGCGGATTGCCATAGCGGGCGAGCTCGGCGCGGTCGCCTGCGATGACGGCTTGAACCAGCGTGCCGGGGTATCCGGAGTCGTTACGGCGGAGATTGTGAAGTTGTGGGCCAGGAGACGACCATCGTCCCGGACCGGCGCCGAAAATGCGCAACGCGCCACGGATACGGTTGTCCGCCGGGTCGGCATAACCCAGCAAGCGCTTTGCCATGCGGACGCTGTAATAGGCCCCTTGCTGGCGCAGCGCCAACATCTGGCGAACCCAGGCTTCCGGTTGGTGTGCCAGCGCCGCTGCGACCGAACGCTTGCCGAGCGTCGTCAGATTGTGACCGCGGCTGTTGATCGCTTCCTTGATGCGCGCGACCTGGTCGACCGAGGTGACGACGCCCGCCGTCAACTCATTGAGCCTCAAGTTGACGCCGTTGCGTTCCCGGACAGCGAGATCGCGGACAGCCTCGAGGAAAGGCACGTTAACGCAGACGCCGCGTTCGTTGATCTTGGCATCGAGCAGCAGTAACTCGCGTTCTTCCGGCGGAAGCGGTCGCAGCAGTGGCGATTGGTACACGGCGCGCGTCGCCGCGACGTCACCCTTGCAGCGCTCAAGCAGCAGGGCGAGATCGCGTTCGCGTTCGGCGGGGTCAACAGGCTTCTTACGCTTCTTCGCGGTCTGCGGCCGCGACAACCGCAACATCGCTTTGCGAGCTTCCACGTCTTTACGGTACGGCAGACCGAGCGCTTCGCAGCACAGTCCGAGTTCTGCCGGATAAGCGCTCGCCAACGCCAACCGCATGGCGCAGTCCTGCTGCTCCCACGCAATCGGGGTGAAGCCGTAGCGTGGGACCAAGACGTGTCGAAGGATCGCGGCCTCAAACGTCCAATTGAATGAAACAAACTTGGTGCCGACAGGGTTGGCGAACACCGCTGGCACCAGATCACCCGGTCGCCACGTCTGTACTTCGCCATCGTCGATCGCGAAGCAGACGAAGTGCACATCGGTGCTCGGATGCTGCGCGTAGATAAACGCGCCGTGGTCTTTCAGACTGATGTCTGAGAACGTCTCGATATCCCAAACGACCGTCGCCATCGCAGTTTTCCCTCTGTGTATGGAAGGGTGCGTGAGGCGGTGTCCTTGAACCGCGATAACCACTACTCGCGACGGCCGGCAGGACACCTATCGTCCCGACGCTCACGCTCGCCGAGTCACATGCCGTGCGAGTGTTCAGATCACGCCCAAGGCGGGAGTGAATCGTTCAGCGCTTCTTCGATCGGGATCGGCTTGACGGGCTTCATCGCGTCGAGGGTCGACCTCGCAGCTGGCGCCGTTGCTGGCGTGGCGGGTGGCAACTGCGGCGGTGCCGGTGGCGTCGAAACGCTAATCGGACCGCCGCTCTCCCGATACTCAATGGGCTCCAGGTGCGGCCGTGACTGCATGCCTTGCTTGGTTGGCATCGGACGCTTTTCGAGCTTGCAGAGCGGCAGCACCCCCTTGCCGCGCAACTGCTTGGTGATGAAGACTTGCTCGTTGAGCTGCTCGAAACAGATGAGCGAGCCATAAGTCGAGTTGCAGAAGGTGTAGAGTTTGCCACCCGCCGGATCGATCATCCGAATTTCGAAATTCTTCTTCCACGGCGGTTCCGGAGCGCCGTTGAGCCCTTCACGCCATTCCGAACGCGGAATGCTGGAGTTGAGCAGGGCGGGATCGGGCAACGGCTTGGCGCGAATTTCCTCACGTTGCGGATACCAGCGCACCAACAAAGTGTCGGTACCGATGACCAGCATCGGTGACGGCAGCACCACGCCGTCGCTGTCGTGCCAGCCGTGCTCCTTATTCCATCGCGCAATTGCGCCACGCAGCCGTTCCGGTGGCGCGAAGTCACCGCAAAAGCCTTCGTTCTGTGTCTGCGGAAGATCGGTCATAATCTGTCTCCGATTTGGACATTCATCATCGAAACCGGGCTGCGCCCCGGTGGGCGCCCTTACGGGGAAAGTTCATGGCGAGAGGGTTTGAGCCGGTGATAAACCCAGCCGGGTTTGTAGTTGCGCGCTTCGGCGACCGCGCGTAGACGCGCCTCGTCTTTGCCGGCCCAGTTGATGACGTGCTTGAACGAGCCCGTCGCGAGCCACCGAGCATGCGCGGTCGCTGGGTCGACCTCGATCAGTGGATCGGACGAAGGGGTCGGGTTGAAAGTTGGAGGGCGAAGATCGGCGCCGCACTCCGGACAGTCACGCGCAGTAAGTGGAATAACCGCGCCGCACTCCGGACAGCGGCGACACAGGGCTTGGCCGGGCTTCTTGGGCCGACCTTCGAGCGACCACTGATGCTCGACATCGGGCAAACCAAGCCGCAGACAATTGCCGGCGTGATCGAGGATGACCGCGCGTTTGCCTGGAATTGGACGTAGCGAACGACCGATCTGCTGCAGGTGGAGTGCGAGTGATTTCGTGGGGCGCAACAGAATGACGCCACCGACACTCGGAACGTTCAAACCTTCGCCGATCAAATTGCAATTACAGACGATCTGCACCTCGCCGGTCGCGAGAGCCTTGATCAGCGCTTGTCGCTCGGTGCGCGGCGTATCGCCATCGAGATGGCGCGCTCTAATTCCGGCAGCGCGAAAGAACCGCGCCACGTCCTGCGAATGCGCGATCGTCGTGCAAAAGCAAATTGCCGTTTGATCGACGAGATGTTTGCGGTATTCGGCCAGCGCGTCATCGAGGACGTAACCGACGTTCATTCGCTTGGCCAACTCGCCGGCCGCATAGTCGCCACCGACCGATCGCAGACCCCTGAGATTGACCAGACGTTCCGGCGCAAAGACGACGAACGGAGAGAGCCAACCTTTTGCAATAAGCTCCTTCACCGTCGGTCCGACGACCAACACGTCGAACACTTCATTCAAACCCTCGCCGCTCAACCGTTCCGGTGTCGCAGAAACACCGAGCAAACGCGCCTTGGGAGCGGCGTTGATGGTTGCGAGCCAGCTCGACGCAACAACGTGATGACATTCGTCGATGATCAGAAAGTCGACGTCGGCCAGTCGATCGAGCCGGTGGGCGAGGGTTTGCACCATGCACAACAGAACCGGCGCGTCGTTCTCGGGATAACCGGCGGCTATGATTCCAAACTCGATGCCGGCAGCGGCGAGCGCATCGGCTGTCTGATCGATCAGTTCTCCGCGGTGAACGATGACGGCGACACGCTGGTTGCGCGTCGCTCTGATGCGGCGGATAAGCTCAACAAACAGAACGGTCTTTCCAGAACCTGTCGGAGCGGCATAGCAAACCCGCCGACAGCCGCGCATGAACTGCGCTCTGATGCTGGTGAGATCGCGCTGCTGATAGTCGCGCAGAACAATCATTGCCGCACTCGTCTTGAGAATGTGCGGCAGACTCTTGACGCTGTCGGACAGGGTGAATATTGAGGACATCGTTGTAGGGTCTCATTGCCGGGGTCGTACTCGGCTGGTGGAGGATCGGCAGATCCCCCCGTGACGACAAAGAGCCCGCCGGACCGGTCAGGTTTGGCGGGCTTTTGCTATGCGGACGCGGCGGCTTCGTTGATCATCAGAGCGTGGACAATGCGCATTCCCAGACGCCTCGGGGAAAGGCGAATGATCTTGTCCGGGTGCTCGCGCACGAGCGAATCCCGCGATAGGCCGGAGAGCCTTTCGGCCTCGGTCAGCTCGCAAATACGCAGCAGTTCGAGCGCCGGGAGTTTTGTGAGAAGACGATCAACAACTTGATCGGTGGGCGGGGCCATAAAAGGCGACTCCTGCGGTTATTACCCCGCATGGATGCGCCCTTTGATCGGGAAAATAATTAGGTATCTTTGGCGATCTTTGGCGATTGCCACTGCCTTGCAATAGCCTTTCGCAGCCGGTCGCGGTTCTGCGTGGGTGACTGGCCCTCCGCTCGTTTGTAAACCAGCCCGGCCGCCTGATACGCGTTGGAGACCTTGCCCTCGGCGAGCGCGTTAAGAGCTTCCTGGATGAGCGCCGCGTCGCTTGGATGTAGAAACCTCGTTCTGGTTATGCTCGACGGGGCGCGCCCGAATTCCCTGGCGAAAGCCGCTTCAAAGGTTTTGCGGTCCAGCCCCTCGGCAAGACCACGAACGCAGTCCATTCCGTGGTTTTCCAGCCAGAGGATGGCCTCGTGGTACTGGCGGTCCTGCCGGACCGCTCGTTCCTCAGCCACGTATAATGCGTCGACCAGCTCGGACGGCACCGGCGGGCGCATTCCGTTCACGATCTTGTATTTCTGCGTCAGCTCATACTCTTCCGTGCCCCGCTCCCCGACCCAGGCGGCTCGAAACTTCGCCGTGCCGTAGATCTCGATGGCCTCATTGCGAGGGATGCGATCGCCCACGGGGAGCATGTTCACGGCCCACAGTCCTCATACGCGCCCGGAGGCGGAATGATTGGCTCCAGGCCGTTCTTGATGCGCTGCGCGTTGCCCACTTCGACGCAGGCTGCGCAGATCGGTTTCTTTCCGTTGAGGTAGGGTATCGAGGGGACCTTGTCGGGGTCGAAGCTCATGATACTGCGGCAGCAGAAACAATAACCGTGAACGATGTTGTCATACGTCATGGCAACACTCTCATCTTGAGGTGGTGACTTGCGAGACTTGGCGGTTCTGTACTGAGCCGAGGGGTCCGCACTTCAGCCTCGCCTTGTTCGGGCCATTTCACCCTACGCGCGCTGTCACCTCGCCTGCGTGGAGAAAGTTACCCCTCGCTATTAATGGGCCGCCGATCCGGACGAGCCGAGTGCCCGGTCCAAGCAAACCTCAATGTGATCCAGTATCGGAATAATCTCATCCGCCGATGCCGCGCGAATCCGTGACGGCTTGGTGAGGGCAATAATGGTTTTGGCCGCTGCAATGTGTGCTTCCATACTTGCCCCTCCGTCTTCGAATTCCGAAGGGTTCCTGATGCAGCGGTATATTTCCAAGCTGCGCTTTGCGCTACGGCGGGCCTTAAGCGCCGTCCATTGAGCCAACTCGGTTCGATTCATGTCTGCGATCTTTGGGCGTTTCATGTAGCCTCCCGTGTTTCGTGCCACATGGCACGCAGCTGTTCCTCGCTCATTGTGTCTTCCACGCGTTCTCCAATTCGGTCCAGCCACCTTTCGAGACGCGCGGCGAGTTTAGGATTACCCCTCCAGAGAGCGAGCGCGGCTTCGGGCGTGCCTGGAAACCTGTAGTCGAGAAGGTTTCTCCCTAGAAAAATCCAGATGTCGGGGTTTAGCCGAGCGGCCCAGATCGCATCTCCGAGCGACATAGAAGGCCGCTCACGTTGCTTGTTGGTTGGCCTGCAATCCGAGCTGCACCAGCCGGCGGATCGCCTCGGCTCGGCTGGGTTCGTCTTCTTGCGCGGCGCCCCAGGCCTCGATCTTTTTGATCAAAGCGTTATGCCAGCGAATGCCGATCTGCCTGCCGCGCCCTGTCGTTTTCGGGCGGCCGCTCCTCTTCGGGCGACCAAGGTCCTGGCGAACTTGTTCATACGACACCCCCAGCACCATCGCCGCCTTGCGCAAGCTCAGCCCGCACTCATTGACGAGCCTTTTCGACTCCTCTTGCCGGGCGGCCTGCGGGTCGGTCTCGATTGGTGAGGACATGCGTTTGATACCCGAATTGGTTGGGTACAAACGGTGAACCAGATGGGAGTCAATGTCAATAAAATATTAACGGTTACATTTTGTCATTTGGGCCTCGCAAAATGACAAATTGTCATCGCAAAATGGTTTGATGACATTTTGTCATCGGAAAATGACATTTTGGTCGGAACCCGAAATACCCGAGCAAAAACAACGATCATGTCAGCATGACATTGCTGACATAGCCGCCGAGTTATGGATTTTGTGGTACTCTAGCGGTCGCTCGACGAGCCGGTCCCGGCGCATTCCCCCGTGCCCCCCAGCACAGCCGGGACCATCTTCAGGATGATCAGTTCCTCAAGAACCACCCCACGAACCCTCGTCGCCGCGGCTCGGGCTCGGCCTGCGTCTCCGCGATCGCCGCCAGCCGCTTCGCAAGCTCGACAAGCTCGGCCGTTGCCGTGTCCGCCGCCGCACGGGCCGCCGCGAGCTCGTCCCGGTCGGCCTGCCGAGCCGTCCGTTCGCCGGCAAGCTCGGTCAACAGGCGTTCATTGTCCGCCTTCAGCGTGGCGATGTGCTCGCGCAGGACTTCCAGCATGCTGGGCTTGCGAACGGGCGGTGACAGGCCGTTGAGCGGCCGCTCAACGGGCGCAGGCAGGTCATCGGGGAGGATTATGCGGGCGAGGCCGTCATTGCCGACCTGCCGTCGCCAATGCCCACGGATGACTCGGTGCCGTACGGCCTCGGCAGATACGCCCAGCCGTTCGCCGGCCTCGGCGTAGGTCATCCACTGTGTCGTCGAATCGCCCATGCCGAACATCCCGTGCACGAGCATGAAAGGTACGGGTTAATGAGGTGCTAACGATTGCTGTGAATATTTTTGTCAAGCCGGCGAGCGACACAATCTGTGGACATCCTGTGGAAAACGTAACTACGTGAGTGAAGGAAGTCCTTGCGGTGCAAGGCTCAATAACAATTTGTCTTCGAGCACTCGCTACAAATTGTTAGTGGCCAACCTATTGAACGCGCACCGGAAACGGCACTTGCCAAAAACCGCGAATTGCGACTCTAATGGTAAACTCGCGATGAAGGGGAATCGCCAGACGTAAAAACACAAAACCCGCCTAAAAGGCGGGCCGGGTGTCCCGGGCAAAGCCGGGGAATATTCAGTCGCTTGGCAGCACTGAATTTCCCCGAAAATCTGAATCGATGCAAGTCCTATTTTAGGACGTGCTCCCGCTTTGCCCAGGATTCACCGGTCGGCCTTCCGGCAATTAGGAGGTCGAATGTACCGGAACGACGTTCCCGGTAACGGGATAGCTTTTGCCAGCACGAGCCTGCTAGCCGACGACATCGCCGACCAGATCGCACTCGCCGGGCACCCGGCCGAGATCGACGAGGTCGTCAAAGAGGCGTGGGGGCACCACACCAATGGCCGGCTCACTGAGAACGATATGGAGGCCATCGACGAGGCCACCAGGGCGCGTAGGACCGAGCTAGGGGAGGGGCGTCCTCCGCCGGGCCCAAAGCCAATAGGCACCGTAAAGTCGAAGCTGGCTCTTGGCTGGCCCCGCCGCAGGCCACAACGGATGCCGGATCAGGAAGCCTCCCGTGAGCGAGCGCGCACCCTGGGCGGCTCTGGCCACATGCCACCGGCGGTGCGGTGCAAGTACACCGAATTCGAGCGGGCGGCCCTCTTCGTTATCGCCCGTGAGGTGAAGCACCATGGCTTCTGCGACCTATCGGTTGGGCGAATAGCGGCCGAGGCCGGCGTCTGCATTCGGACCGTCCAGAACGCCGAAGCCGAGGCTATCCGCCAGGGGCACCTCTGCCGCGAGGAACGCGAGCGGAAGGGCGCCAAGCGCAAGAACGACACCAACGTGCTTCGGATCATGAGCCAGGAATGGCTCACCTGGATCAAGCGGGGACCGTTGGGGTGCAAAGTGTGTACCGCCACGAAGAACGTAGAAAGAAAGAAAGAAGTTGCCGGGGGTAGAACTGGAACGGATTACCGCCCCTACGGCCGCTTCGGCTCTGGCAACCGCCGCAAGAACGAGTAGCCGACAACAAAAAAGGGGGTGCTGACGTAGCCGGCACCCCGAAATAACGCACCAGCGGCTTTCCTATGAGGTAGTTTTCGAGACCTCACGGCCCCGGCGTGCACAAATTCACAAAATCACCGCACCCGCGGTGCCGATGACGGCACGCCGTCGTCCGTGATGACGTCCGCGTCTAAAATCTCGCGGTCGATCGCGCCGGCCTCGGTGATTGTTTTCGCGGCGCCCAGTCTTCGCGGCTGATCGACCGTCACGCCGTTCTGGCCCTGGCCGATGATAATCACTAAGCCGGGGCTCGCCCTCTGCGCCCCGGCGACGCCGTCCTCTTCGAGAGCAGACTGACGCATGGCCTCACTCGTCCGGATCGCCTGGACGCGGGCCTGCTCGTTCTTTCCGTGATCGCGGATCTCGGCGAGAACGATCGGATTGTTTGCGCAGACTGCCTCGATCTGAGAGCGCCTTTGCTCGCGCAAATATTTTCGCGTGTGGGGGCGCAGCATTTCGTCCCGCAATCTTTCCGGCGCGATGCCGGCGACCCGAGCAGCTTCCGTAAAGTCGAATCGCTCCTGGGTCAGGAGGAACTGGATTGCCTGCTTTATCTTTGGCGCGATCGCGGTCGGCTTATTTTTCGCGAGCGTCATGTGTCACCGGTAGAACGAGACGATCGCGAGGGCCAACTTTGTGCTGAGCTTGGCGAGCCTTGCGTTCAGCTCGGCGAACGGCCTTGCGCTCGGCGGCACGCTCCTTGGCTTCAATCCGGGCGAAGTCACGCTTGCGATTCACGGGACAGGGCTCGTTTTGGCTGCGGCGCCATCGCTAGATCGAAGCGCTTCGACGGGCCGGCGGACACTGGCCCTTGCCCACGAAACGATCGTCATCAACTCGCTGCGACGCTTCGCCGAGACCCCGCGCCAGCGCGCCTGGCCTCCGGAACGACCGGCCTCGCGCATGACGGCGAACTTCGCCCTTCGCACGAGCGCAGGAGCCACCACCGCCGTACGAACCGACGACCGCACTTGCCGGGCATCGCGGCTATCCCAGCGCGGGCGCATGCGCGCAGTCTGCTCGTCATCTTGAGCCACGATCAATTTGAGGGCCAAGGCCGAAAGCATCGCATCAAGGGTGAACGGCGACAGGCCACGCTTGCGGGCTGGCCCGAGAAGTTTGTCTGTATGGCCTCCGGCCAGCATGATCAGATCGTCTAGAAACGCGTTCGATAGCCCTAGCGCTTCCTTGCGTGCGCGCAACAGGTCGACGAGCTGATCATGGTTAGTCGCCTCTCCAATCACTCGATCGCCTCCCGCAACCGCGATTCGAGGACCTGCTCGAAGCCGTCAAAATTGGCGACCTCGCCGCAATGGCGGCGGCGCTCGATTGCATCGCGCTCGGCCACGGACTCCAAAATGGCGAGCGCGGCTCGACGCTGCATGAGTTCGGTCGCCGTCATCGACATCATCCGCAGCATCACCGGCCAACCTTGTCGAGCAACGGTCGCGCGGGGCCGCAAAGATCCGGCGCCACCGTCCGGCGCGGCGCCTTCAATGCGGCGTCCTGCTGCACACGCTTGATGTGAACGTCCCAATTCCTATCGTCCGGATCATCGGCGAGCGACTTGTTCATGCGCGTGGCCTCTTTCTGTCCGTAAGCTTCAGGCATGACATCCTCCATACTATGGGGAAACGCGCTGATACTGCCCGCGTCCGCGAGTAATCCACTCGACCGCATCCACCGTCGGAACTTTAAAAGTGTTTCCGCTAACAGTATCGAAAAGGAGCCAGGTAATCAGCGCGCCGGATGGATCCCAGCCTATCAATTGACCGGCGATTGCTTTCGGATCGACTTGCTTTGCCATTTTCTCCTCCGTCGAGGCTTTCACTGCACGCCACCGATACGAACGCCCGGCATCAAGCCGAGCGGCAACGTGGACACGTATCTACCGCCGCCGCGCTCGATCATCTCACGTGCGGAAACGGCATCGGTCTCAATCTTCACCGGGCCTTCGTGCTTCTGGTCGAATTCTGCTTTCTCGCGCCGAAATTTCAATACTGACGCGACGTGGTGCGCCACATCCTCCTCATACTCCAGCCACTCTGCCGGGGTTGCCGTAGGATCAGGCTGTTTTGGCACGACAGAATTTAACCTCGGGCCGAGATCCCAAACTGTCATTGTCACCGAAGCGGGAGGCCGCGGCAGGGCCAACTCTCCGGATGTATCGAAGTCCTCCAGCCTCTCGTAATGCCCGACCATCTGTTACCGTCGATCTTGAGGGAATTTCGAAGCATAATCCAACTTTTGGCTATAACT
>Ga0306920_100005838_pt1 | contig 15965 bp, 13 predicted proteins | sample flu12Cox44000170_FD_204666 | JGI IMG/M metagenome (GOLD analysis project Ga0306920, IMG submission 204666) | Lab enrichment of tropical soil microbial communities from Luquillo Experimental Forest, Puerto Rico - flux4day.12C.oxic.44.000.170 (v2)... | ecosystem: Environmental > Terrestrial >... | reverse complement strand
GGTTTTAAGCAAAGCGTTAAAGCGCCGAGGATCCACGGCATCGGGACGATCGAAGTTCATGCCGGCGGTTTGACCGATCCACCATGCCGCATTGCGCCGGGGCTGCAGCACGGCCGTGCGAGCGCGCGAACTCGCGGCGCATTCGGGAATGAGATCGCTGTGCACCGGCGGAGCGCAAAGGTCACCGGGAATGACCGCAGTGTAGCGATCGCGCTCGTCGAGCGTCGGTTGAAATACGTCGGCCATGTCGGGTGCATTAGCATCGAAGATGCTAAGCGAATGGATCTCAAGCAGCTCTTCGATCGTCTTGAGCATCGTCATGGTGCTATATCGCGTGTGTACCACGGCGTGGCGACGCGTATACGCGGAGATGACGTAGGCGATAGAACGGTGGGGGCTGATGTGATCGGGACCGGCCTGCGAGTCGTCTTCGAGCACGAAGATCGCGGTGTCTTTCCAATAGGGAGAGTGCGAAACCGCCTCAACGAGAAGACCGAGCGCGTAATCATCGTCGCCGATTTGTAAGTACGGTGTGTTGAGCCCGGCGACGTTCGTCTTAAATTGCCCGAAATGGTCCATCATGAGGCAGACCACCTCAAAGGCCGGCAGATCGCCGTTTTTCACGTAGCCGTCGAACTCACGTTTCCATTCTTCGTAGCGATAGCGGTCGGGCGTGTTGAGGTCCCAGCCGCGGTAGTAGAGGTCGGTGTTAGCAACGAGCGCCGGGTTTGAGGGAGGCGCTTGACGCGCGTGCTCTGCATACGCGTTGCGCACGATCGGGATGTATACGGGCGTGCCGAGCTGGTAGTACCCGGCGTCGGCGTACATGCCATAATGGCGAACGCTTTTGCCGGCGTAAAAGACAGAATCCCAAATGTAACCGGTGGCGGCGATGTCTTTGTCGCCGGGCAGAATCGTCGACGAGCCGGTCGGATCCAGCAGGGTCGTGATGCGCGCGTCAAACGGATCGTGGCCGCCGCTCTCTGGCATGGCCGGATTGATTCCGCGGTTTTGTCCGTTGAAATCGTTCGAAATTCCGTCACTCGCATATGAGATCGGGACGACGCGCATTGTGTACTCGTTGGCACGGCCCTGTTGGCTCCAGTTCCAGCCATCGGAACTAACGTCGCCGCTGGTGTAGAAATTGTCGAGCGCGACGAATTGCGACGCGAGACGGTGGTGGTTGGGCGTGACCGGATATGGAAAGACGACGATCCGCGGGTCACCGTTGGTGCCGCTGAGATCGCCAAGCACCTGATCGTACGTCCGGTTCTCTTTCATAATGTAGATCACGTGTTTGATCTTGCCGCGCAGCGAGGCAACCGCGTAGCTCGGCCTAGTCTGCGGAACGAATCCGTTGTTCTCGTCTACCTGCCGGCTCAAGCTCGCGAGGTCGGCATCGCTCGGGATCGGCATCGTGAGCAAATCAGCTTTTTGAAGCGAGAGCACGTACTGGTTTTGATGCGTGGGATTAAAGCCGCGGTCCGGCGCGTTCATATGCAGAGTCGCTAAGCCCGGGTTCGGCCCCGAAAGCGATTTGGCATCAGTAATCGCAAGATGGCCGTTATAGATCGCTACAGCCGTGGGATACCAGCCGGTCGGGATGCGGCCGATGACACTGTTGGTCTTGAGGTCGATGACGGCGACTGCATTTTCGCCGCCGAGCGTGACGTAGAGCCGTTGCGCCTGCTCGTCGATCGCGAGCGCGTTGGGGTTGGCGCCTCGGTACCATTGGCCCGGACGATCGACGCTGATGCGAACCGTGCGATGTCTCAGGTACGTGTTCAGAACATCGACCTCGTCGCGGTCGCCGTTAGCGACGTATAACTTTGAGCCATCCCGCGAGGGAAGCAGAGCGTTCGGCTCGCCTTCGAGATCGTCAACGTAGGTGTATTCTACGTTCTGCGCATGTCCGATCTCGATCAGCTGGCCATCGCGAAGCGAGGTTGCGTAGAATACGAAGCTGCCGTTCGGGGCACGCCGGATTGCAACGGCGTAAGGATACTCTCCCTCGGCATGCTTAGATCCGGGTTTGTAGAGTTGAAATTCTGCGGCGACCTTCCGCGTTGTCGCGTCGACGACCGAGACCGAATCGTTCTGCAAGTTCGCGACCGCGAGCGCGTTACCGTCGGCGCTCAACGCCAAGCCTGCGGCCATAGCGCTAAAACCGAGTCTGTCGCGATCGCGCTTGCCGGCGACTGTGCGCGCGTTGATTCCGCCGTCGTAGCTTGGCAGTGGTGCGCGGTCATGGCTGTTGTGGCCCAAGACGATTGCCGGAGCATCGAAGGCAAACTCGTCGCGTTGTCGCGAGTAAACGAGGATGCGATCGTCGATGCCGCCGGAGACGTAGAAGCGCCGGCTGTCCGGAGCCCAGACGAGGCCGATGAATGCGTTAGGGAGCGCGATGCGCTGAGCCAGCTGCAGCGAGCCATCTGGGCTCGCACGATAGATGAAGATCCATTGCGTCAGAACGGTCGTTACCTTCGAGACTGCGCCGGTAATGGGATCGCGCACGGGAAAGCGCATCGGGCGACCGTCGGGATACTGATAATCCGCGTTGAATCCACTGGTTAGCGCGAGCAGCGTCGAGCCGTCCGGGCTCAGCGCCAGTGACATCGCACCCGCGGCGTCGGCGTCGCCATCCTCGCGCAGTCCGGTGCTCAGTGGAATAACTTGCGCACCGGGCGCAGCAAGCGGCGTGATGGCCTGTCCGCTTGGCAAGATGGCGCTGCGCGGGGCGCTGGCCGCGCCCCACCTGGATGGGCTCAATGTCAGAATGACGCATACAATCAGCGCAACAATTGCTCGATGCATGCGACGGTGAATTCTCCCTGCGATTTGGAGATTCTTTGCGAAGCTTAAGTTAGGATTATCGAGGCTGAGCTTGCGGCTGCCAAAGCGGGTAGGGAACGCCGCTCGCGGCATTGATGAGCAGTCTCACCAGCGTGGGTGCGGGCACAGGTCCGCCGCTTTGCCGGCTATGCACAGGCCTGCGGTCAGGGCGAGGGCGATCGCCGCCGCAATGACGCGATGGACTCCCACATGCTGATCGAGCGGTATGTTCAGCAGGCCGGTCAGAGCGAGCCAGTTACTGTCGCAGACAGCCCGATACCAATCGTGACGACGAAACACCAAATCGTGGCCCGCAACAGGCGCAGTTTTTGAGAGGCTTTCGGCTGCTGCAATTTCGTCGCTAGTTAGGGATTATTATGTGAATCGTTGACGAGCGTAAGGTATTTGGCGAAGACGTCAGCGCCATAGCCGTTAGTCGTCTTCGTATCGGCATCGACGCCTTCGCTCATCGCATCGATAACGGCGCCCCAGCCGGCGTTATATCCGCAAGCCACCGCGAAGATAAGCTCGCCGCGGCACGACCTTTGGAAGGCGGCTGAGTTGTTGGTTTCTGCATCCTCTGCGCTCTGCACCAAACCTTTTATAAAGTAATTCGCGGCAACGTAAAGGTTGTCTGCGGGCTGCATCAGGTGATAGCCGTGGTATTTCGGATCGTTGATATCGCTCCAGTCGACGCCGGCCGTGATTTGTGTCAACCCGACACCGGCGCCCGGCCCGGGCAGAACGCCGATTTGCAAGATATTCTGCCCACCCGTTTCGCGCCAAACGATGGCAGCAAGTAAACACGACGGAATGTTGGCTTGTGCCGACGCATAGAGAATATCGTTTTGATACTTCATCAGTTCCGGATGCGCGAGGTCATTAAATTTCACGAAATCCATGAGGTGCCGTTCGCCCCTCGCCGGTCGTTAAGCTGCGAGCGCTAACATTGCCGGCAAATTCGGTCAAATCGATCAGTCGATGACCAGCTTACTGATCTTGTCGCCTTCTATTGTGAACTGATGAGCGAGCTCGACGGGGCTTCCTGGAAAACTTCCGGTTAGCTGGACGAGAACTCGTACGCTGTCACCATGAATTGTTGCAGCGATCGGTTCACAGTCGTATTCGAATTTTGCCTGAACGGTTTGCTTCCATCCGCGGATCGCTCGGCGCCCGCGATAATCTCGTCCCTCGTCGTGGACTAACGCATTATCGGTGAAGCAGCGCGACTGTGCCTCGACGTCCCTGGATTTCTCAGTATCGAAGTACTGTCTGACTGGTTCCGAAAGTTCGATCACTGCAGCTTCCTCGCCATTTTAGAGGCGCCTCCCCCACGTCATCCATGAGGTCGGTGCAAGGACGCCCACTGCCGCGGTTTCAATCTGCGCGACGACGTGATCGATATCGGCTGGCCTTGCACCGTAGCCGATCAGTTGATCGTGAAGGCGCTTGTAACTCCTCGCGAGGATAGACCCAATGGCGCCGCCGCGCTCGTATGTTTGCCAAGACTCAGCCGCGACATCCGTAAGGCCGGCCTTCTCAAACCTCGACGCGAGGTCAGGGCCGAGGCGTGTGTTACACCCCGCAGCCTCAGTAGCGGCCACAAAGGCCGAGGCGACACGATCGAATGCCGGATCTGGATCGCTCCAGCGCATCGTTCGGAAGTCCATGTCGGTCAGGAACAACCACCCGCCAGGGCGCAGCGCGCGAATCATGCGTTGCAACACGTCATTTTCGTAATCGCGCAGATGTTCGAGCACGAGTCGAGCGTGTACGAGGTCGGCATTCTTTGGCAAGTCCTCCCGCCGAATATCCAGGCGTTGAACCGAGAGCGTGCGCGATGCGAGCGGCGCAAGGATGTCGATCTCAAGGTCGACTGCCACGACCGACCCGGTTGGGCCAACGCGCTCGGCGAGCCATTGGGCGACCGATCCTCCACCCGCTCCGACGTCCAAACAATTCCAGCCGAGCGCAACACCCAATTGCTGAAGCTTTGGAATCGTTTTGGGATCGTAGTACCGTTGCAGCAGCCCAATTCGTTCTCTTTCCGTTGGGTCGCTAGCTTGGTGATAAATGTACGCCATTGCGGCTCTCCCTCGGGCGCCGGAACAATCTGCACCAGTGTCCTACGACCTGATGAAAGAACTGTGAAAGTCCGATATTCGGCATGGCAGGAGTTTAGCACCGGCGCGGCTTGACGTGAAGCATGCACCTATACATTAGGTCACGAAGGGCACGCCTACAGCGAGATTAACTTATCGAGCCGTGACAGGAACAGCGCCAACGTGGATGATGTGTTGGTCTTCTTGTAACCGATCATAACAGCGCGGGGAAGGGCCTGCGCGCTTCACTTGGCCTTGCTCCTAGATTGCTTGAAAAACAGCACCGTGGCCTGAAGATAAGGCGTCAAGTATGATTTAACGCCGGCCGCGCGAACGGTATGTGCGATGAAGCCTATAAATTCTATCGTGTTGTTAGCAGTGGTTTGTTCGCTCGATGCTTGCGCCGGCGCATCGGGGCCGCAGCCCGGAATGCCGACGGTCGAATCGCCGTCGCATGCTAGTAGTACGGGAATCACTCCAGCGACATCGTTGACGCAGCTGGTCAATCTCGACTACTCCAATGGATCGATCACGGTGTTTTCGATCCAGGCCGGCAAAGCCAAAGTGATCAAAACCTTCACGCCCGGAGACGGACTTGCTCAAGGTCTCGCCATGGACAAGGACGGCCGCATCTACACGACCATTACGTCAAGCGCTTCTAAACCGTGCGCCGCGTGCGTGGAGATCTTCACCAGTGGCGGCAAGCTCGTAAAGCGGCTTGCTGCGCCCATTTTATCCGGCGCGCCCGGGCCGCCGTCGCTCACCGATGTGTCGGTGGATGCCCATCAGAACGTATACGTCAGCGATTACGGCCAGCAGGCGGTCTACTTTTTTCTTCACGCTAGCGAAACGTCACATGGTCCGTACATTATCGTGCAAAACTCTCAGAACGCAGCTTCGGTTCTATCGATCCCCATCGGTAAGACCGTTTTGATTTCAGGCGGCTGCGGGTTTGCCAGCGTTCGCCCATACACTCGAATAGTGCGCGGCAGATATTCACCCGGCTCGTGTTTTGGAATCGGCACGATCGCGCTGATCGGTGGTGCGGCCGACAACGCGGTCGACGTTATGACGCCGGTCGACGGCGTGCCGAACCTCATCTCGGTCTCCTCGCCGCGCGGCGGAGCCACTTTTTCGACGCCGGATCCGCTCGCCTCGATCAGCGGCGTGGCATTTAATAGTGATGCGTCAGTCGCGTACGTGGCAAACGCTCATAAGGAGTGCGTCTACGCATTTGCGCGTCCCACAGCCGGATGGCTGTCGGGTGGTCAGCCGAAGCTATTAGCCACCTACAAGGATTTTACGAACCTCGATATTGTCGCAGTCCAGCCTTAACAATCGCACAGTATGAGTTCGCGCCGTTGTTCAAAGCGCCTTAATGCGAAGGGCCCGCCGGAGCGAGCCCTGTTGCACTTGTACCGGACCAGACCGAATAGGCCGCGCTATCTGCTCACGACTATATTTACAGGAGCACTCCCCGCCGCAAAGGGCGACCCAGCCACTGGAGTTAGCGCGCCGCTCGTCTGATTGATCGTATAAGCGGAGATATTATTGGATCCACCGTTTGTTACATAGGCAAACGAGCCCGTCGGATCGATCGCCACACTTCCGGGCCCGCTGCCCGTCGCAAAGGGCGACCCAGTCACCGGCGTAAGCGCACCGCTGGTCCGATTGATTGCGTAAGCGGAGACGGTATCGGATCCATTGTTTGAAACATAGACGAAATCGCCTCTGGGATCGGCCGCCACGCGAGACGGAGTGTTAGAGCGAAACGGCGATCCCTCCACCGGCGTTAGCGCACCGCTGGTCGCGTTGATGCTATATGCGGAAATATTATTTGAGTTAGCGTTTGTGACGTATAAGAACTTGCCCGTGCGATCGACTGCCGCGCCCGCGGGGGTCCTGCCCGCCGAAAACGGCGACCCGGCCACCGGTGTCAGCGCGCCTGTCGATGCGTTGATTGTAAAGGCGGAGACATCGTCACTTAACGTGTTAGGGACGTAGACGAACTTGCCCTGATCGATCGTTAAAGATTCGGGCTGGCCGCCAGCCCCAAACGGTGAACCCGCCACTGGCGTCAGCGCGCCACTACGGAAGTTTATGGTATAAGCGGAAACATTGTCAGAATAGATGTTTACCACATAGGCGAACTTGCCGGTACGTGCCATGCCGGCAGCGCCGTCGCCCGTATCTTCAAAAGGCGACCCTGCCACGCGTTTCAGCACCCCAGAGGCGGTGATCCAAAAACCGATAACGGTACTGCGAATTTTGCTGTACTGATTGGTTCCGACCCCATTAGCCTCATAGACGAACCTGCCTGGAACCACCGCTTCGCCCCAGGGGTTTTTGCGGGTCCGGAACGGCGACCGTCGCACCGCTGTGAGTGCGCCCGTAGCCGGGTCAACCGCATAAGCGGAAAGATTTCTGGATCCAGCATTGGTCACGTACGCGAAAAGCGGAGCGACGGCCCGGTGTTGGTTGTGGGCCGGAGATCGCGTATTGGCCAGCTGGGGCGTCACTGCGGAGCTTTGGCTTGCGCCGCATGCGCTCAGCAGCGAAGCTATCGCCGTAACATAGAGTGCCAAAAGCGCTGATCTTGCGCAGATAGCTCGCGTTTCTCCGGCGTTTCTTTGATGATATTCCATGAGCGTCTTCTCCCGGAGGCGGAGAGCGTTGAATGGCCGAGTCAAATAAACTCGCGCGCGAGCCACTCCGCCTCAAAAAAGTACCTGACCAGGTCCTTCAAAAAGCAAGGACCCGGTGGCCGGATTAGCCCGGGAAGCAATCATGCGACGAAAGTCGTCCGCGCCCTGCAAATAAGCGCTCGGCTGGGTAGCTGCTAAGCGCCATCGCTTAAAGGCCGGCACGCTCGTGGTCCGCGTCCACTAGCCGATCGGCCGCGACTGATCGAGAATACACGATAGTTGAGATCGCGACATCTGAACCCGTCACGTCGAAGGCACGCGATAATCGGTATTCAGAACGCGCGAAAGCGTCGGCACACCAGGGGTTAGTGGCTCAGGACTTCGACGATTTGACTCGGTTGGCCGTGCTCAAGCGCAGTAAACCACGGATGGCCCGTGCCGTCGACTGCGAGTCCGAACGGACGGTACGGCAGGTCGTAGCCCTTTTGGTTTCCTTGTAGATCGATGTGCCAAAGCGCGCCCACTGGAAGAACCGGATGGCTGCCGGTGAGCCAAAGACTATTGATGCCGGCTGCGATGCCGCTCGGATAGGCGACCTCGCTGAGTCCCTTTTCAGAGATCCGCGCGAGTCTGACGGTGCCGTCGCGAAACGTTCCGAGATAATTTGCGCCCGGGTGCTTGCGCTCCCAATATATCGTTGTGAACCATGGGTTGCCATCAGGACCGATCACCATTTGCCTTGGCGCGCGGTTTGGGCAGCAGCCAACGTCGGCAAAATGCATGTGCATCGGAAATCGGATCAGTTGATCCGCGTCGCGTGGGCGTTCGACGAGTTGCGCTTGCATATGGATGTTGGTGCCGTTAAAAAAGAGATTCGCGTGAGAATCCGCCGCCAGCGAGCCGCTCGGTGCGAAGTGTCCGGGGAGCGAGTGAGCCACGAGCGTGCCGCCGGGCGTGAGATGCGCGAGTAGCGCGGGCTTGCCGACCCCTACGATCCAAGGCTTGCCGCGCACGAAAGCAATGCTCATCGCCTGCTCACCGGCGCGACGGGACAGACTGAACTCAGTAATTGTCCCGGAGGGCGTTACGCTCCCGAGCGCGACTCCCCGAAAATCTGAGAACCACATGTTGCCATCGGGGCCGGCTGCGATCGCGTAGGGAGACGCACGCGCTGGAAGGCCGGCCGTAAACTCGGTGAACGTGCCGTCCACAGCAATCCGACCAATCCCTGGGGTCCCATCGTCGGTGAACCACATGGTGCCATTGGGTCCTGGCGCGATGTCGACGGCGCTCGCGCTCGTGGGAAAGCCCGGCGTCTGGCCGGCGGTGTAGACCTTGAAGCGCAGGGCGGTCGTCATGGTTGGGCGACCGACGCTACTCTGCACGGGGAGCGACCTGGACGACGTAGGATTACTACATCCGGCTACGCTCAGCACGGCAACCAATGCGATCGAAATCTGTTTCATTACGGTCCTCGTGTGTTGCAGAATATCCATCATCCTTCGACGCCGCTTAGGATGGGAGGCTCAGGATGTCGGAGCTTAGATGACGTGACTCAGAACGACGTTGTGAGGCTGCGTGTGACAATGAGTGTGCGCCACGCTTGTACGTCCAAGCGCCAAGTGGCCACGAAGGCTTTGAAGACAACCGCATAATCCTTATGCGCAGATCGAACGCAGCCGATTGTTCCGAGTCAACCATGCATTTGTGGTGGGCCTGGTAGGATTCGAACCTACGCGCAACCAGTTATGAGCCGGCCGCTCTACCGCTGAGCTACAGGCCCCGGCAGAACGCCTCGTAGTCGCGTTCGACCTGTTTTGCGTAGACGCTACCAAAGTCCGCCATGCTAGTCTCGAAGACGTCGCCGGCGCCGAGATAGGCCGCGATCGCCTGCGGATCGCCGGTACGCGCGTGCGCGCGGGCGAGCACCGCGCCGCACCGCCGCGCAAAATCCACGAGTTGTGCGCCGCTGATCCGCTCCAGGTCGAGCGAGGCCTTTTCGTCGCGGAGTTGACGCACGTAGAAGTGACGCTCGCCATCGCTCGTCCAGCCGACGAACAGATCGGTCGCGGCCTGCATCAGCCGCTGGCCGACGATCGCGCGCTCGCCATGATTGCTAAACTGCGACGCGCCGAGATACCGCTCGAGCACCGACGCCTGCGCCTCCTTGATTTGCAGGTACAGCGTTTCGTTTTCGCGCCCTTGAAGGTGCACGATTACCGTCAACAGCCCGACGCTGCCCACTCCCACCGGATGTTCGAAACAATCGATGGCATGGTATCGCTCAAGCAGCATCCGGACATGTGGCAACAACGTTTCGCGATATTTCTCGATCGTGCTGCGCGCAATGTTTTCGTGCTCCGGCGTCGGTTTCACGTGCGTTGCCGTGCTCGGCGGAGTAAGTTCGCGGGCCAGCATCCCGCGCACGTCGACGCGCGAATGCCAAATTTGCAGCGGAGAGCGCTCGGCCAGCTCACGCATGTTGATGCGGTAGCTCGCAGCCGCTTCATATGCCGCCTCTTCTCCGACGCGCTGTCCGAACGAACGGATTAGCGCGGCAAGCGGCGCGCTCGCGCACAAGCGTGCGACGTCCCACTCCCACGGACCCGGCAGCGTCTCGTCAAAATCGTTGACGTCAAAAATGAGGTTGCTTTCGGGTGTCGCGTAACCGCCAAAGTTCACCGGACGTGCGGCAAGATCGGCTGCCATCAGCGCAGCACCGCCGCGATAGAAAGCGAATGGGTCGGCGCGCATGCGCTCGTGCCGCTCCGGTAAGAGCTCCGGAATGCGACCCTGCTCGGTCTCGTGCAGCAGGGCCACGGGGTCGAATCGGTCGGCCGCCGGTTTCCAGCTCGCGAACGAGCTGCGGGGGACCGTCTTTCTAAGGGCCTTTGCGTCGACCGCCGTCATCGCTGCAGCGTGGAACGTCCCGCATAACGCGCCGCCTGGCCGAGCTGCTCCTCGATCGCCATGAGCCGATTATACTTTGCCGTGCGATCGCTGCGCGACAGCGAACCGGTCTTGATTTGGCCCGCGCCGGTGGCGACGGCGAGATCCGCGATCGTCGTATCTTCGGTTTCCCCCGAACGATGCGAAATGACCGTCCGGTATCCGGCCTTCTGCGCCATCGCGATAGTATCGAGCGTCTCGGTCAGCGTTCCGATTTGGTTGACCTTGATCAGAATCGCGTTGGCGACGCCTTCGGCGATTCCGCGTTCGAGGAAACGCACATTCGTCACGAAGAGATCATCACCGACGAGCTGCAGGTCTTTCCCAAGCGCCGCGGTCAGCCTCCGCCAACCGTCCCAGTCGCTCTCCGCAAGTCCATCTTCGAGCGATACGATCGGATATCGCCCGCAGAGCTGCGTATATAGCGCGATCATCTCGTCGGCGCTCGCGGCGTGATCGTGCGACAACGGATAATACCGGCCGTCGCGATAAAACTCACTCGAAGCCGGGTCGAGCGCGATCGCGACGTCGTCGCCTGAGCGATACCCCGCCAACTCGATCGCCGCGACGATCAAATCGAGCGCTTGTTGCAGCGTCTCCAGCGGCGGCGCGTAGCCACCTTCGTCGCCGACTTGCGTCGGAAGACCGCGATCGTGCAGTAAGCGCCCCAGCGCGTGAAATACTTCTGAACCGTAGCGTACCGCCTCGGCCTCGCTCGGTGCACCGACCGGAACGATCATGCACTCTTGAAATTGCAACGCCCCCGATGCGTGTTTGCCGCCGTTGATCACATTCATCATCGGCACGGGCAAAGTTGCAGCGGACGGACCTCCGAGATAACGAAAGAGCGGCATCGAAAGACTGACCGCGGCAGCGCGAGCGACCGCCAGTGAAACCCCAAGTATCGCATTCGCTCCGAGGTTTGCTTTGTTCGGCGTACCGTCGAGCTCGATCAGTTTTTCATCAATCTCGCGTTGCGCCGTCGCGTCGAGACCTTCGATGGCCGGGCCGAGCAGCTCATTGACGGCTTGCACCGCCTTGCGTACGCCCTTACCGTTATAACGGCGGTCGTCACCGTCGCGAAGTTCGACCGCCTCGTTAGCTCCGGTCGATGCGCCCGACGGCACCAGCGCTTCCTCGACCACGCCGAAGCTTGTCGCAACAGTCACGGCAACAGTCGGATTTCCTCGTGAGTCGAGCACCTCGCGCGCGTGGACGCCTTCGATCTGCGGAGCGCCGCCGCCGCGCAACGAATCGAGCGACACGCTTACTCCTTGATCCAGCGCTCGAGATCGTGGCGCCGCGAAACGAAATCCTTATCTTCGAAGAAGAGCTTGAGTTCGCGGTCCGCGCTCGCCGCGCTGTCGCTGCCGTGCACCAGATTTCGCCCGATCGTCTGTGCGAGATCGCCGCGTATCGAACCGGGCGCAGCCGCAAGCGGATCGGTTGCCCCGATTATCTGCCGGCACCCGTCGATCACGCTTTCGCCTTCCACCGCCATCGCGACCAGCGGCCCGCTGGTAATGAACGTCACGAGATCGTCGAAGAATGCTTTTCCGCGGTGCTCGGCATAGTGCTCACGGGCGCGTTCGCCGTCGAGCTGCATCAACCTCATCGCCGAGATGATGTAGCCACGCCGTTCCAGTCGCGCGGTAATTTCGCCGATGAGCCCGCGGGAAACCGCGTCGGGCTTGCAAAGAATAAGCGTACGTTCAATGGTCATAGAATCGCGCATTACGTCGCCTCGCCCTTCGACTCCGCTCCGCGGTGTCGTGCTTCGACTAAGCTTGTCCTGAGCGAAGTCGAAGAGCTCAGCATGACACCGCAGGATGGGGCCGGTCCATATGCTGAGACCGCTCGCGAGCTGGAGGGGACGGCGTTTTCGGCGATTCGCTACGTCGAAGAAACGGATAGCACAAACGCGGATGCGGCGGCGCTGATGGGCGACGAGGGTTTGGGCGGACTCACGCTCGTCGCCGAGCACCAACGTCGCGGCGTTGGGCGAAAGGGCCGTACCTGGGTAGCGGCACCGGGGAGCGCACTCCTTTTTACCACGATCCTGCCGCAGGCAATCGAGACGGAAAAGCTCTGGCTGGTTCCATATTGGACGGCGCTTGCGTTGCGCGCGGCGCTCACGGAGTTCGGCATCGCGACGGTCTTACAATGGCCTAACGACGTATTGCTGTGCGAGCGCAAGATCGCTGGAATTCTCTGCCAGTCGAGCGTTAGCGGCGCGACGGCGCGCGTCGCATGCGGCGTCGGCATCAACGTGCACCGTTTACCCGGAAGGGACGCCGGAATCGACCCACCTCCCGCATTCTGCGATGACGTCACGGTCGTCGATCGCGCAGCGCTGTTGTATCGGATTCTTCGAAACTACGAAGGCTTGTTGCCGATGCTCGCGCACCCGGAGCGCGTCATTGCTGCATGGGATGCCGCCGCGGAGCTGCCGGGTCGCCGCTACCGGATTCAACCCGACAACCAAAGCCGGCCTTTCGAAAGCATCGCCGAGGGCCTCGCAGTTGGCGGCGGCTTACGCGTCGTGCGCGACGACGGCATCAAAGAAACGATCTCGCTAGCAGACGTCAGCATAACTAGGAAGGCTTGATTTAGATGCAGCTCTAGGAGCCGAGGGGCGAAGTTTACTATGGTAAATGAGGTCCGACGCGACAACGCGATGCGCCAAATCAAGCCTTCCTATCGTGGCGGGTGCGGTTGAGACGGCGGTCGCAAATTTCGCAGAAATGCGGCATCTTGTTATCGGTCTCGAAGATCGAGTTCGAATAGTACATCGCACAGCGCGCATTGTAGCAATGCTTTAAGCCGAATGCATGGCCCAGCTCGTGAATAGCCTCTTTGAGAGCTCTCTGGAAGAGGAGATTCGCATCGCTCGGTTCGCAGTAGAACTCCGAGCGCAGCCGGTGAATCGAAACGACCGCCACGCCTTGCTCATCGTCGGCATCGCCGAAGACGAAGCGGTGCGAGGTCTTATAGAGATCGAAATCCGTAAGCGCCAACGACAGCGCACCCGGGTCGGGATGCGCGCGCTGCACTTTAGACATGAGCGTTGCCACGAAGAGCTGCCCTCGCGTTGCGTTGAGCGTGCTGCGCGGTACGACCAGCGACCGTTCGACGCGTGCGGTCACTAAAAAACGCTCCTCGAGGCATACTGCGAGACGGTCCAAGAACGCAGCCTCAACAGTGTTGATCGGCACGATGCGAATTCCGTCCATCTCGCCGCGGAAGGTTCGCCCGGCGCAGTCGCAAAACTTGCCGGGTGATAGTCGGAGTCGGCATCGATATGGCAGACGTCGCGCGTTACCGCTTCGACGAACGCAAACTTGCCTGGTTTGCCCGAAAAGTTTACACCGATTATGAGATGGCGTACGCGATGCGCAAGCGCAACTGGCCCGAACGCCTCGCCGGATTCTTTGCCGCAAAGGAAGCAACTCGAAAGGCCTTCGGCTATACGATTCCGTGGCGCAGCATCGGCGTCGTGCACCAGCCCAGCGGCAAACCGACGATCGAGCTGCGGATGGAGGCAAAACGCTTGATGGAACTGCACGGCGTACGCGCGATTCATCTCAGCATCACGCATACTTCGCGTGTCGCTGCAGCGCTGGTCATCCTGGAAGCATGATCTACGTTCTCGAGCCGGAACAGATGCGCGCCGCGGATGCGGCCGCTATCGCGAGAATCGGTGAGGATATGCTCATGCGTAACGCCGGTCTTCGCATCGCCGAGCAGTTGCGCGCGATGACGCCGCGGCGTAACCGCATCGTCGCATTCGCCGGCCCAGGTAATAACGGGGGCGATGCGTTTTCCGCGCTTGCGGAGCTAACGTACGACTACGACTGCACGGTGGCAGCCGATCCTTCGGCTCGCGCCTCGGCGGCGCGGGTTGCGGCGCAAGTGCGAGCGAAGCGCGCCGGCGTCCGAATTCTCGGTTTGCCGGCGGACGAATTCGCAGCCCGCGCCCTTCTGGCCGACGCGGTAGGCGTCGACGGCCTCTTCGGAACTGGTGCCCGTCTACCGCTGGGGGAACGGTACCGCCCGCTCACACGAGCGCTTGACGCGCGCGAGCGGACCGTGCTGGCAATAGATATCCCGAGCGGAATCGATGCTCTTACCGGCGCCGTCTCCGAGGACGCAGTGCGGGCCTCTACCACCGTCACCCTGGCAGCGCTGAAGCCCGGTCTGCTGCTCGAGCCGGCTCGAGAATATACGGGGGAGCTTTGGTGCGCGCAGATCGGCATCGACGACGCGGCGCTTTCGGCACAGCAGCCTAAATTCGCAGCGCTCGATGACGAAGCGTTCTTGCGACTACTGCCTTGGCGCGCAGCCGAGACCGACAAGCGGTCTGCGGGGGCACCATTGATCCTGGCGGGATCGGCACAGTTTCCCGGGGCTGCGGTGCTCTGCGCGCGTGGTGCCGCGCGCGCCGGCGCCGGATATGTTACGGTCGCCACGCCTCGCTCCGCCGTCAACTTCTTACGCATGCATTTAATCGAGCAAGTGGTCGTCGAGCTCTCCGACGACGCGCCGGCGCAAGCCATAGTGGAAGAGCTACTCGACGTATCAGAGCGCAACGGTGCCGTTGCAATCGGGCCCGGACTGGGGCTCGACGAACGGACCGGCGAAATCGTCGGCCTCTTCCTGGAAGCAAACCAGTTGCCGATGGTTATCGACGCGAGCGGGCTCTTTCATTTGAGCAAACGGCTCGAGTTGCTGCACGATAAACCCTGCGTAATCACGCCGCACTCAGGTGAGTTTGCCCGGCTCTCCGGGCTGGGCAGTATCGCGCCCGGTACGCGCATCGAGCGCATTCGTGAGTTCGTCGATCGCACCGGCGTCACGACGCTGCTCAAAGGCTCGGATACGCTGGTCTACGACGGCACCACGGTTCACATCAATCCAAGCGGAACGAATGCGCTTGCAACAGCCGGCACCGGCGACGTGCTGACCGGCATCATCGCGACACTTTTGTCACAAGGGCTCGCACCGGTCGATGCAGCGCGCTGCGGGGCGTACTGGCACGGATTGGCGGGGCGCCGCGCCGCCGAGCGACGGCGCATCGGCGTCGTTGCAGGCGATGTCGCCGACTCGCTCGGCGATGCCTTGCCGGCGCCTGCGCCGCCCTCGTTATTACAGCGAATCAGGTGAGAAACAGAGTCACCCTTCGACTCCGCTCAGGGTGACACGGGGAGTGGCTCAGGGTGACACGGGGAGTGGCTCAGGGTGACACGGGGAGTGGCTCAGGGTGACACGAGGGAGTGGCTCAGGGTGACACAGGGAGTAGTTTACGCAAGCCGGCTTCGTCTAAGATGGTAATGCCGAGTTGCTCGGCTTTCGTGAGTTTGCTTCCCGGATCGTCGCCGACGACGACGTAATCGGTTTTCTTGCTTACTGAGCCGGTGACTTTGCCGCCGGCGGCGAG
>Ga0306920_100005837_pt1 | contig 15965 bp, 13 predicted proteins | sample flu12Cox44000170_FD_204666 | JGI IMG/M metagenome (GOLD analysis project Ga0306920, IMG submission 204666) | Lab enrichment of tropical soil microbial communities from Luquillo Experimental Forest, Puerto Rico - flux4day.12C.oxic.44.000.170 (v2)... | ecosystem: Environmental > Terrestrial >... | reverse complement strand
GCCTGTTCCGGTGCGAAAAGCGTCCTTCCCAAATACCGGATAATTCGGCGGAATGACCGTGTGTGTCGCCTTCGCGACTTTCTCGCAATACGTCCGGAGATATGTCAGATCGTTCTGAATCAGTCCCATGAGCCGCAGATTCACCAGCAGCAATTCCATCGGCGCATTCCCAACACGTTCGCCCAGAGAAAGGGCCACCGCGTGAACCTGATCGGCGCCCGCCGCCACCGCTGCCAACGAATTCGCAATCGAAAGTCCGCGATCGCGATGACCGTGCCAATCCACGCGAATCCGCATGCCGGAGGGCTTCACAACTTTTTCCAGCACAAATTTCACGAGATTATAAGCGCCCTGCGGCGTGGCGTGCCCTACGGTATCGCAAACCACTATGGCGCGCGCTCCGCTGCGAATCGCCGCGCCGTATAACCTTTCAATTGTTTCCGGGTCCGTTCGAATCGTATCTTCCGTGACGTACATGGACGGTAGCCCCTCGGCGGCCGCAAACTTCACGGCTTTCTCCGTGGTACGTTCCAGATGATCTACCGTCCAATCCTCGACGAGCCGGCGGATCGGGCTCGAGCCGAGAAACGTAGCCGCCTCGATGGCAATACCTACACGCTGCGAAATCTCTGCGATCGGCCGGATGTCTGTCTCCATCGTGCGCGCCGCGCAATTCGGTCGGATGCGCATACGGTTCGTCGCAATCTCTCGCGCCAGGGCTTCCGTGTGCTCTGCCGCGCGGGGGCCGGCGCCAGGCAAGCCGATATTTACCGAATCAATGCCCAAGGATTCCATCAGGTGCAGGATTTCAATTTTTTCTTGAACCGAAGGATCGGTAATCGAAGGATTCTGCAAGCCATCGCGAAGGGTCTCGTCGTTCAACAACACTCGTGTGCCCAGCGGAATCGCTAACTCGCCCTCTTTGTTCCAATCATAAATCCATTGATTTTCGGGCATGTCGAAGAGATCTCCGGTCCAACTCAATAGCGGACTGTGTAGCTATTCGGCTGTTGCTGCGGGTCCGGACGGTACAGCGTCTTGCAAAACTCACAGCGATAAATTTCCGCGCCCTTCCCTACGAGCGCTTCCACTTCCGCGGAAATCTCGAACCAGCGCTTCAGATGCCCGGCGCAGAGCTTTCCCTTTTCATTTTTTTCGTCACAGGCCCGCTGCTTCGGTTTTCTCGTTTTCAGCTTGGGACCGCTGGTCGCCGCTTCGCTTTGCGTCGTTTCCCCTGCGTCTTCTCGCGATTCCTCAATCACTTGGCCTCTCCTCACTGCATTCACAATGACTCGTGGCCTTGCGGCCCGAGTCACAGTCCGTGATCGCGGAACATGGTCTTCATGGCTTCGCGGGCGTTTCGCAGGCGGGCCATCACACCGCCCGTAAATTCAAAACGCAGGAAAGCATCCGCGGCCTTCTCCAGTTCCCCGCCATAGCGGTACCACCACGGCTTCGGCGTTCCCGGCAAGCCGTCCACATCCACGTATTTTAGATGCACCATTTCGAGCAGGCCCGCTTTTCCATGCGTGCGTCCCCAGCCGCTTAAGCCGCAGCCGCCGTGGGGCGCCTCCGCGATCGCAAATCCACTGAGAACGTCGTTCACCATGACGGTCCCCGCGCGAAGCCGCTTCGCCAATTCCTTGCCGCGCTGCGCCTCTCGCGTCCACACACTGGCGGCCAGCGAAAATTCCGTGTTGTTGGCCTGGGAAAGCGCCTCTTCCGCGTCTTTCACCACTTGAATCGCCATGATGGGACCAAACGTCTCGCCCTGAAAGAGCCGCATCGAGGCATTTACGCCCGTCAGGACCGTTGGCTCAAAAAATCCGGGCCCGAGATCTGGGCGCGGACGACCACCACACAGAACCTTGGCGCCACGCTGCACCGCCTCGGCGATCAAATCATTCATTCGCTGCACGTGTTGCGGCCGGATCAGTGGCCCGACATCGGTTCCGGGGTTACCCCCGGGTCCGAGGCGGAGCTTCTGCGTTTTTTCGACGCATCGCCGGATAAACTCCTCACTCACTGCCTGTTCGACGAAGAGTCTCTCCACGGAAAGGCAAACCTGGCCACAGTTCGTAAAGCTGCCCCACACTGCGGCGCTCGTGGCAACGTCCAAGTCCGCGTCCGCCAGCACCAGCATGGCGTCTTTCCCGCCCAATTCCAGCACACTAGGAAGCAATTGCCTCGCGCAGGCTTCGGCGACATGCTTGCCAGTGAAGACGCTTCCCGTGAAAAAAACTTTGTCCGGACGCGCTTCGATCAGGGCTTGGCCCACTTCGCCGCTGCCTTGCAGCACGGTCACCAGGTCCTGCGGGAAGCCGGCGTCACGGAACAGTTTGGCGATGAGATCACCGCAGTCTGGGGTAAAGTCACTCGTCTTACAGAGCACGGCGTTGCCGGCGGCGATGGCGGGAATGATCTGGCTCATGGGTATGGCAAGCGGATAATTCCATGAGCTGATGATTCCCAAGACGCCCCATGGCTCGTAGTGGAGCGAACCAGACTTAGCCTTCGCCGCCAAATTGTGATGCGGAATTTTCTCGGATCGTAAGAGCTCAGGGCCATATTTCGCGAAGTAACCAGCGGTGTCCAGGGACACAAACACATCAGCAAACAAGGCTTCAGCGCGCGGCTTGCCGGACTCGCGAACCACCGCGTCTGCCAGCGAACCGCACGCCTCGAGAATCTTCGCTTTCAACACAGTGATCTGCGCGCAACGATCCCGAATCGGCACCCGCTCCCATGCGGCTTGCGCCGCGCGCGCTTTTGCCAGAATCCGCGGCACCGCCAGCGGCGGTGTTTTCTCAAAATGGCCGCAGACCCGCCCTGTGGCAGGATCGATCGAAGGAATCGTTTCAACGACGACTGGAGTGGCAACCATATCCGTGATTCTAGCCCAAATTGGGGCGGCAGACTCGACGTCCTTGATTTACGCCGCAAGAAATAGAAAACGCCCGGCCTATACGTCCCAGGCTTCTGGATGCTCCACCGCAACCATGCATAATCCTTGCGGCGGCACGGTAGGCCCGGATTTCGAACGGTCTTTCAACTCGTATAATCGATCAATATCTACAGGGTCCAGTTTGCCGCGCCCGACTTCGAGGAGCGTGCCGACCATCTTGCGGACCATGTAACGCAGAAACGACCGGCCGCGCACGGTGAACCACAACTCTTCACCGTCGTCCGTGCGCTTCAGTTCGGTTCCAAAGATTTCCCGTTCCATGTTGCGCTCTTTGTCGTCGTCTTCCGATCCTGTGGAAGCCGCGAACGACGAGAAGTCGTGCACACCCACGAATCGCGCCGCCGCCTCTCGCATGGCTTCTTCATCCAGCAGGAACGGGTAATGCAGCACGTAGCGCCACAAGAACGGTGGGACAACCTTGCCTCGATAGATCCGGTAGCGGTAGACCTTTCCTTTTGCCGACCAGCGGGCATTAAACTCCGGCCCGACTTCCTCTGCCGATACGATACGGATCGTCGCTGGCAAGAGCGCATTTAGGGCTCGGTGAAATTCCAGCGCCGAAAGCGCCGACTGCGTGCGAAAACTACCGACTTGTCCAAGGGCGTGAACACCTGCATCCGTCCGCCCGGCGCCATGCAACTGTATGTTTTCCTGCGTCAATCGTTGCAGCACGGTCACAATCTCGCCTTGCACCGTCGATTTATTCGCCTGCATTTGCCATCCGTGGAAATCGGTCCCGTCGTAGGCAATCGTTAGTTTGAAATAACGCATGCGGGAATACGTCAGCGACTTACGAAGCGCTTCGCGCAAAATGGCTGCCAGGCTTCACGGCCGCGCCACCTTGCCGGCAGAGTGGGCAATCTTCCGGCTCAAAAGTCTCGATGCTCAGTTCCAACAACGACTGCGCTTCGACGTCGAACTCAATTTTTCCACCGCTGCGGTCGATCAGCGCCCCGGCGGCAACCACCCGGCCCCTGGCCTCCTCCACGACTCGGATGGCCTCGCGGGTCGATCCACCCGTCGTCCACACGTCCTCTACAACCAGAACGTGCATATCCGGCCGAAGCGAAAACCCGCGCCGGAGTGTCATCATCCCGCTTCCGTCGCGCTCTACAAACATGGCCGGCACTCCGCCGCCAAAAGCGTCTTTAGGAGGCGGCAACGCGCGGGCAACTTCCTGTCCAATTACCACACCACCGAGCGCCGGGGAGACCACCGCGTCAATCCTCGCGTCCGAGAAGAGAGCTGCGAGCGCATGACCCAACTTCTCGGCGAATCGCGGGTACTGCAGCACCAACGCGCATTGCACGTACGTACCGCTATGGAGGCCGCTCGACAACTCAAAATGGCCATGGCGGATCGCTCCCGCTGTCTCCAAGATCCTCAAGAGTTCTTCGCGTGACAACATGGGCCGCTAACCGTCGGGCGCTCCTAAACGTCGAAACGTCAGCAGACTAGCCGCGTGGACCTATCGTTGTCAAGGAACTGCAAGCCCTGATAGACTTCACAATTCTGGCCTGGCGTCCGGACTGGCCAAACAAGGCTCTCGTTACGGTTTTCATGAAACAAATCGTGCCCCGCGAGCGTTTTACAGAGAGAACCCAGACACGCGGGGTTACGCGAAGCTTGATCCAAATGCTCAAGGTAAGGTGAGGAAACTGAATATGAAGATGCCGTTCTTTCGATCGCTGCTCGCCGCCGTGTTGGCTGGAGTCTTGGCAGGGGCACCCGTTTCGCCCGTGTTGGCGCAGGAGCCGGCTTCTGCGCCTGTTCCGACCGCGCCGGTGCAAGGCGCCGTGCCCATCTCTCTGGGAGTCTCGAAATATAACTATACACGCGCGCCGAAGCCCTTCCCGAATATCTTCGCGCCCTATACGATGCAGTATGTCGATCCCGGCGTGCTTACGAATTCTCCGCGATTGGAGCAACTAATTCGCGACGGGAAACTCCCTCTCAGTCTGCAGGACGCCATTGCCCTCGCGCTCGAAAACAGCATGGACATCGTCGTTCAGCGGTACAACCCCTGGATGGCCGATGCTGGCATCCTGAAGGCCAAAGCTGGCGGATTTGGCTACCTCATCCCGAGCGCCACCCTCCCAGGCTCCCAGGCCAACCTCCCGATATTCTTCTATGATCCGCTCATCACCCAAACATTTGCGTTCGACGATCGCACCACGCCGATCAACAACCCGTTCATCGCGGGTACCGGTGCAGGCGTCGGGAACCGGCAGAATCCGCAAGCTCTTCCCCTTTTCTCCCACACGGCACAGTACAACACGCAGTATCAGCAGCAATTTGACACCGGCACTTCCTTCAGCACGTCCTGGAACAACACGCGCGCCTCTTCCACGGCCGCCAACTTCTTTAATCCTTATGTGCAGTCTTCGCTTATCGTCGGATTCCAGCAGCAACTCTTGCAGGGCTTTGGCCGCAGTGTGAATCGCCGCAATATCCTGATCGCGGAGAACAACCGCAAGATCGCCGATCTCGCGTTCTCTCAGCAGGCCATCACAACCGTTACGGCAACCATTACCGCCTACTGGGAGCTGGCGTACGCTCGCGCGAACGTGAACGTCCAGCAACAGGCCGTCACCGTCGCCGAAAAGCTTTACAACGACAACAAGAAGCAGCTCGAAATTGGCACCATGGCACCGCTGGACGTCACCCGCGCCGAGTCCGAACTCGCCACCGACCGCCAAAACCTCATCGTTGCACAGACCACCGAGCTGCAGGATCAGCTCATCCTCAAGAATAACATTTCCAAGGATCCCTTGGCTTCCAATCTCATCAACGTCGAAATTGTTCCCACCGATAAACCGGACTCGCCTGCCTCGATTCATGCGCTCTCTTTTGAGGAGGCCGTCAAGGAAGCGTATGCCAAGCGCCCCGATCTTCAGGCACAGTTTTACAACCTGAAGAACGAAGAGATTGAGGTCCGCGCCACAAAGAACGGGCTCTTGCCCACCGCAACGCTAAACGCGCAGTACGGCACCTTCGGCCTCGCCGGCAACTCGACTCTTCTCAGCGCCGTCTCCTACACGGGCCCCACAACCACCAGCGTGCCGGTTATTGACGCAAACGGCAAACAGGCCACGATTCCCGGCCCCACTGGCCCCATACCGATATTCGTGGCCACGCCCACGCAAACCGTCCTTGGGACCAACAAGGCCGGCTTCACGAGTGCTCAGAGTCAGGTTTTTCGCAACAATTTCCCCGACTACAACGTCTCGCTTAACCTGCAAATTCCGCTGCGTAATCGTGCCGCGCAAGCCGACAATCTCCACGCTCAGCTTGTCAGGCGCCAGTTGGAAGCCGAAGTACAACAGCTCAAGAACACCGCTCTTCTCGACGTCCGCAACACCACCATCGCTCTCGAACAGGGCCGCGCGCAGGTGGAAGCCGCGAGCAAGGCCCGCGAGCTGCAACAGCAAACGTTTGACGCCGAGCAAAAGAAATACACCCTCGGCGCTTCTACCGTGTACAACGTCATTCTCACGCAACGCGATCTGATCACCGCGCAAGGCACTGAGCTTCGAGCGTTGGCGAACCTGGCCGAAGCCAAGGCCAACTACGAACGCGCGCTCGGTCGCACCCTCGAAGTCAACAGCGTCACCATCGCCGGCGCAAAAAAGGGTGAAATTGAAAAGGACACGCTCATTCCCGGCACCCTCAACGGCCAGGTTGTCGGGACCGAGCAACTTCTGAAGGAACTCAGCGGTCAGAAGTAACCTTCCCAGCGACGGCCAAACCACCATCTGACCGGCACGGACGCGTCAGTGCCGGTCTTGAAATGGAAGCCACCAAGCACTTCGTAACCTGGTGGCTCTTTTTCTATCCCCATGCCCCACGAGCAAGCAACCTTGCCCCCTACGGGGCTTTCGCTTAGCATGGGTTTTCGCGCGATTCGAAGAGCCCACGAACTCGCGCCATTTTTCTTGTGAACAGAAACTCCGGAGCACTAACGAATGAGTGACTCTTCCCGGAACAAAATGAAAACGACTCCGACTGCGGAGAATTCCCGCAAGCCTTCCCCTCGTGAGCAATCCTGGGAACAAAACACCCTGCAGCCCACTCTAAAGAAAAGCCCGGAGCGCCAGAAGGAATTCACCACCGTCTCCAGTTATCCGATTCGCCGCTTATATACCGAGGCCGACCTCGTCGGCTGGGATCCCGCGCGCGATCTGAGCTACCCCGGCGAACCCCCCTATACCCGCGGCATTCACGCCACCATGTATCGCGGCCGCCTCTGGACCATGCGTCAATTCGCCGGCTTCGGCGCAGCCGAAGACACCAACCAGCGCTTTCGTTATCTGCTGGCTCACGGCCAGACCGGCCTATCCACCGCGTTCGATCTCCCAACTTTAATGGGCTACGACTCCGACCACGCCCTCGCCGAAGGTGAAGTCGGCAAGTGCGGCGTGGCCATTAGTTCCCTTGCCGATATGGAAGTACTTTTCGACCAAATTCCCCTAGCCGAGGTCACCACTTCGATGACCATCAATTCTCCCGCTGCGGTTATCTGGGCCATGTACCTCGCCGTGGCGGAGAAACAAGGGGCCAACTGGAAGGAAATCTCCGGCACTCTGCAGAACGACATCCTCAAGGAATACATCGCGCAGAAGGAATACATCTACCCGCCCGAGCCTTCCATGCGGCTCGTCATTGACACCTTTGAATTCGGCGTGAAGCACACCCCGAAGTTCAACGTCATTTCCATCAGCGGCTACCACATCCGAGAAGCCGGTTCGACGGCGATCCAGGAACTTGCTTTCACCCTGCGCGATGGAATGGAGTACGTCGAATGGGGCATGCGGCGCGGGATGAAGGTCGATGAGTTTGTTCCCCAGCTCTCCTTTTTCTTCAATGCTCACAACGATTTTTTTGAAGAAATTGCCAAGTACCGCGCGGCACGCCGCATCTGGTACAAGGCCATGACCGAGCGCTACAAGTCGCAGAATCCCCGTTGTTGGGCGTTGCGCTTTCACACGCAGACCGCGGGATGCTCGCTCACCGCGCAGCAGCCCATGAACAACGTCGTGCGCACCGCAATTCAGGCCCTCGCCGGCGTCCTCGGCGGCACGCAATCCCTTCACACCAATTCCCTCGACGAAGCCTGGGCGCTCCCCACCGAATTCGCCGCCACTATCGCCTTGCGCACGCAGCAGATCATTGCCCACGAAACGGGTGTCACGAATACCGTCGACCCGTTCGGTGGCTCCTTCTTCGTCGAAACCCTCACGAATGAAGTTGAAAAAGGAGCCGGGGACTATATCCGGCGGATCGATGCGATGGGCGGCATGGTCGCCGCCATCGAGAAGAGTTACCCGCAACGCGAAATCGCGGAAGCCAGCTATCGTTACCAGATGGCCGTAGACAAAAAGGAAAAAATCATCGTCGGCGTGAATGACTATGTCACAAAGGAGAAACCGCTGGAGATTCTGCAGATTGATGAAACCGTAGGGCACCGCCAGGCCGCCCGGCTCCGTAAGTTGCGTTCCGAGCGTTCCGGCGCCCGAGTGGAGCGCCGCCTCTACGCTCTGCGCAAGGCCGCGGAGGGTTCGGAAAATCTGATGCCGTTCATTTATGATGCGGTGAAGGCCTACGCCACCCTCGGCGAAATCTGCGAATCCCTGCGCACCGTCTTCGGCCCCTACGAAGAAGTCGCCGTTACCTGAACCCCTCCTCCACGTCTCTGTTCTCAAGGATGGCATTAGGGGCTATATTGGCAAGGAACAAAAAGAACTCACCACAGAGCCCGCTAAGGTCCACAGAGAAAACGGAGAGGACGTTATCCAGCCACATGACTGAGAAGAAAATCCGCGTACTGATTGCCAAGCCCGGGCTCGATGGTCACGACCGCGGCGCCAAGGTGATCGCTCGCGCTCTGCGTGATGCCGGCATGGAGGTCATCTACACCGGGCTGCGCCAAACCCCGGAGATGATCGCCTCCGCTGCCGTCCAGGAAGACGTGGACGTCATTGGCCTCTCCATTCTCTCTGGCGCCCACAATACACTCTGCCCGCAACTCATGAAACTTCTTCAGGAAAAGGGCATGCACGACGTTACCGTTCTCGTCGGCGGCATCATCCCCGAAGCCGACATCGCCACGCTCAAAAAAGCCGGCATTGCCGAAATTTTCCTCCCTGGCACGTCCACGCAAGACATCATCGATTTCATTCACAAGCGCTTGGCTCCCGCCAGCTGATTCCACACCTTTTGTGAAGCGAATCGCTGTTCCCATGCGTCCTAAATTTCGCGTTATAATAAGAGCGTCCCCGCCGCCCAGAGCCCGAGGTCAGCCGTGGCTACCCCAGGCGTACCGGTAGAGAAAATTCGTCTGCAAGAATATCCAACAAAGATATTCCGTGGAAAAAATGGGGTCCCTACCTCAGCGAGCGCCAATGGGGCACCGTCCGGGAGGACTACAATAGCGATGGACTGACCAACAGTGAAGGCAATCCCACGCACTCCTACATAAAGTGTCTCTACAAATACCCCCAGGCCGCTTATCCCTACGACCAGATCGTCAAGATCAATAAGGAACGCTCGCGCACCGAAATGGTGTACGAACTCAGCACCGGCGTGTTCGATGACGACCACTAATGCCCGCCTATGAATGGAATTTCGGGGACGTCAATCCGCCCGTTTATGCGTTCGCTGCCATGTATGCGTACATCGCAGAAAAAAACGTGAATGAAAAGGGTGACACCGAATTCCTCAAGGCCGTTTTCCAGAAGCTGTTGCTTAATTTTTCCTGGTGGGCCAACCGCAAGGATCCTCAGGGGCGCAATATTTTTGAGGGCGGTTTCTCGGCCTCGATCGGTTTACGGCCAAACCGAGAAGTTCCAGTCAGATCCCCGCTGGAGGGATCTCATTCTGTTTTACGAATATTTTCATGGAGACGATGGCAGGGGCGTCGGCGCCAATCATCAGACCGGCTGGACCGGGCTCGCCGCGCGCTTCATACAGGCCCACCACATGGACGCGAAGAAGACTTTGGAATCGGGAATCCGTCTGATTCCTCAACAGGAAATAGCCAAGAGCCAAGCTGCGGCTAGCTTGTAGGCAACGCTCGCTCGAACTTCACTCGCGTATACAGCGCGCGGAACCCTTGCCGCGCGAGGTTTCTCTGCGACACGCTACCCGGTTGTGCCAGGCTCACGGCCAAGTCGCAACCCGCTTCCGCCGCCCGTTGCAAACGAGCGAGCAGGAGCGTCGTCTGCACGCCTCGCTTGCGAAACTCCGGCAACGTGCTCGCTCCAAACAACCCCGCGATTCCCTCTCGTACTGCCAGGGTCGCTCCACCGACCACGCGTCCCTCGATTCGCGCCAGGTAACATTCCGCGTTTTCACCTCGCGCAAACATCTTCATCACATTCAAGAGTTCCTTCGTGACTGGATAGTGCTCCGCAAATCCCTGCGCCACCGTCAGCGTCCACAGGTCCAATTCCTTCCGGCTAGCCTTGCGAATCTCAACGCCATCCGGGGGCGCCCACATTTCCTTTGCCTCGACCGGCCTGACCATTACATTCGTATATTCGCTGACCCAATACCCGCGCTGTTTGTAGTGTTGCATCAGCGTAACGTCGGCCATGGGACACGTCTCCACGCGAACCGGCTCCTTGCGGCTGAAATAGAAATCTTCCAACTGGTCGAATTCGTGCTCGTGCACCGGCCCGTTCAATCCAACCCCTACCACCTGCGTCACCGGGCTGTTCGCCCCGCAGTACACCGCGTAGCCTCCCGCGATAGACGCGATCGCCGCTTTGGTTTCCGGCTGCAACGCTTCGACCATCCTAGCGCAAGCCACCGCCGCTTCCGCTTCCGCCATCTCCACTCGCCGTGCCAATGCCAAATCCAGTAAGGGAAAGTCCATAGCGAGAGTCTAACCCACCCCCAATTTTTCCTGCTATGGTGTTCCCTTTAATCCTTCCTCCCCTCGCACATTCTAGTGTTCCTCCGTATACTGATTCCGACTCCAGTCTGCGAGGTCGCCGCGTGTCCGCTTCCGTTCTGAAATCCAGCATCAATCCCCATTCTCCCGACTTCGACAAAAACGCTCACCGTATGGTGGATCTCCTGACCGCCATCAAGAACGAAGAAGAACAGATTCGCCAAGGCGGCGGCCCCAAAGCCGTCGACTCTCAACACAAAAAGAACCGCCTCACCGCCCGTGAACGCGTCGCCGCGCTCATCGATCCCGGCACCCATTTCTTTGAACTCGGGATTTACGCCGCCTACGAAATGTACGAGGAATGGGGTGGCGCTCCAGCCGCTGGCACCATCACCGGCCTCGGCCGTGTTTCTGGCCGCATGTTCATGATCATCGCCAACGACGCCACTGTGAAAGCAGGGGCGTTTTTCCCTATGACCGCGAAGAAAGTTATTCGCGCACAGAACATCGCCATCGAAAATCGCATTCCCACGATCTACCTCGTCGATTCCGCGGGAGTATTCCTTCCTCTCCAGGAAGACGTCTTTCCCGATACCGACGATTTTGGCCGCGTCTTTCGCAACAATGCCGTCATGAGCGCGATGGGCATTCCGCAGATCACCGCCATCATGGGCATGTGTGTAGCCGGCGGCGCCTATCTTCCCGTCATGTGCGACCACATACTCATGACCGAAGGTTCTGGCCTCTTTCTCGCCGGCCCCGCTTTGGTGCAGGCGGCCATCGGCCAAAAATCCTCCGCCGAAGAACTCGGCGGCGCCAAAATGCACTCGCAGATCAGCGGCACTGTGGATTTTCGCGAGCCCGACGACGAATCCTGTTTGAAGCGCATTCGCGCCATCACCGACAAAATGGGGGCGCCGAATCCGCCAATCTTTTCTCATGCTCGCCCACATGAACCCCTCTACGCCCCCGAGGAACTCTACGGTATCTTCTCCGGCGATTCCGCCAAGCAATATGACATGCGCGAGGTCATTGCTCGCCTGGTGGATGGCAGCGAATTCGAGGAATATCGCGCGGAATACGGAGAGACGCTCCTCAGCGGTTACGCGCGCATCGGCGGCTGGGCCGTCGGCATCGTCGCCAACCAGAAAAAACACGTCACCACGAACGCGCTGCACTCCGACCAGAAACGCCTCGAATTCGGCGGCGTCATCTACACGGAATCCGCCGAAAAAGTTGCGCGCTTTATCCTCGACTGCAACCAGAACCGCATCCCGCTCGTGTTTCTACACGACGTCAACGGCTTCATGGTAGGGAAAGACGCCGAATGGAGCGGCATCATCCGCGCCGGCGCAAAAATGGTCAACGCCGTCGCCAACAGCGTCGTACCGAAAATAACCGTGATTCTCGGCGGCAGCTTCGGCGCCGGCAACTACGCCATGTGTGGCAAAGCCTACGACCCGCGCTTCGTGTTCGCCTGGCCCACCGCCAAATTTGCCGTCATGAGTGGCGACGCTGCAGCCAACACCCTGGCTGAAATCAAGCTCAAGCAACTCGAACGAGAAGGGAAGAAAATCGACGAGAGAGCTAAGAAGGAATTGCTCACCTCGGTGAAAGCCACTTACGAAACCCAAACCGACCCGCGCTACGCCGCCGCCCGCCTTTGGCTTGATGCCATCATCGACCCCACACACACCCGCGGCGCCCTCATCTGGGCCCTCAATGCCGCCGCCCTCAACACCCATCTCCCTGAATTCAAGACCGGCGTCCTGCAAACGTGATCAACAAGCGATCTCGCTTTCTTCTCATCGCCATGTCGGCAACCCTTGGGATCTCCTGCCTCGGGCTGATCCTCGGCATGCTTTATGATCTTTACTTCGTCTTTCTTCGGGACAGGCAGTTGGAGAATGTCCTGGGAAACAGTATTGCCTACTACACGACTGTCGGAGGATTGGGTATTCTGGGAGTGCTTTTGTTTTTCGCGTTTTTGTTTTCAGCCATAGCCGAGAGAAGAGACGGAAAACGACGTTAAATGACCGACCCCATCAAGCTCATCGAATGTCCCCGCGACGCCTGGCAAGGACTGCCGGATTTCATCCCTACCGAAACGAAAGTCGCGTACCTGAAAGAACTCGTTCTCGCCGGTTTCCATCACCTTGACGCCGTCAGCTTCGTCTCGCCGAAGCATGTCAAGCAAATGGCCGACAGCGAAGAAGTCATGGAAAAGCTCGTCGCTTCCTTTGCCCAAGGGATCGTCCCCCCCGAAGTCATCGGCATCGTCGTCAACGAAAAGGGCCTGGAGCGCGCCCTCGCCACTCCCGGCGTCACGACCGTCGGCTATCCCTATTCCATCTCCGCCTATTTCCGCCGTGCCAACGCCAACATGACCCGCGCCGAATCGCGCGCGCTTGTCGAAACTCTCAAGCGCGAGACCAAATCCGCCGGCAAAAATCTCGTCATCTACATCTCCATGGCCTTTGGCAATCCCTACGACGAGCCCTGGGGCGCCGAACTCGTCCAGGACACCCTCGACTGGTTGAAAGATATTCGTGTCTCCACTGTCTCGCTCGCCGACACGGTCGGCACCGCTACCCCTGAACTCGTTCGCGACCTCTACACGCGGGTTAAGGATCACGTCGCCGGCATTGAGCTCGGCGTCCACCTTCACTCCCGTCCCGATGACGCCGAATACAAGATCCTCGCCGCCTACCAGGCCGGTTGCCGCCGCTTTGATTCCGCGCTCACTGGCCTTGGCGGCTGCCCTTTTGCCAGCGACGACCTCGTCGGCAACATCCCCACCGAATCCGTCCTCTCTGCTCTCTACGAACTCGGCGTAGACCCCGGCATGGATAGCGCTAAACTACCCAAGGTCCTCCAGCTAGCCAACGAGATTCGCGCGAAGTACGCACACGCGCCCCTGCCTAACTGAGGAGGTACAGTTTCATGAATTACGAAACACTTTCCGTCGAAAACGCAGGCTACATCGCCAGCATCACCTTCAACCGGCCTGACAAGCGCAATGCCATCTCCACGCAGTTGATTGCCGAACTCCAGTCCGTTCTCGACGCTCTCGAAAAGACGCACACCCGTGTGGTCATTCTCACCGGCAGTGGCAAAGCGTTTTGTGCCGGCATCGATCTCGATTTACTCCGCAACATTGCCAACCAATCTCCCGGTGAGAACCAGGAGGATTCGCGCCGCATCGCCAAAATGTTTCGCAAGATCTGGAGCTACTCCCGTCCGATGATCGCCGCCGTCAATGGCCACGCGCTCGCGGGAGGCTGCGGCATCGCGACGCTCTGCGATTTTACGCTGGCCGTCCCCGAAGCCAAGTTCGGTTACACCGAAGTGAAAATTGGCTTTCTCCCCGCCATCGTTTCCGTCTTCCTTACCCGCCAGATTGGCGAAAAACGCTGCCGCGATCTTCTTCTAACCGGCCGTCTCGTCGAGGCAACAGAAGCAAGGGAACTCGGCCTCGTCAACGAAATTGTCCCCGCCGAAAAACTCATGGCCCGCGCCCACGAACTCGCCGATACGCTTCTCGCCGCCAGCCCGAGCAGCATTACCCGGGCCAAACATCTTCTCGTTTCCGCGGCTGCCGCCGGCGTCGATCACGACCTCGAACGCGCCGTCCTCGAAAGCGCCCGCGTCCGTTGCACTCCCGACTTCAGGGAGGGCCTAGCCGCCTTCCTTGAAAAGCGCAAACCCATCTGGCAAGAAGACTCCGAAAAACAGTGACACAAGCCTATCACAAAGACTCACACTCCAACGCAGCAGGGTCTTCCGCCCGAAGGACTTGGGATCACGGGCGTAATACCCGCAGAACAAATCCGAGGTGACGAACCAGAAGACATGCGACTTCTCCACGATACGCTCCAGGGAGAACTACCTCTTCTCATTTTGATTGGTGTAAAAGAATCACGAGAGCTTACTTGGGGGATGGAGTCGGTGGAGTCGTTGCACAGCTGTAGGTGACCTTCCGCCAGCGCCGTGAAGAATGGGTAGGATACGCGGGGCAAAACAAGAATCCCCCAAACAGTGAGGCCGGTCGAAATAGCTCCAGCGACGCAAGACTGGGCGGACAAACTGAACTCGCGTCTGAAATTCCTGAAGAACGATCCTTGCGTCGTTTCGCAGAGCCTAATTCCCTCCTCCGCAGCTTCTGAACCCGTTGCGTTTGGCCTTCTAAGCACAGGGTTGGGGGTTCGAATCTCCCCGGGTGCGCCACCTAACCGAGGTCCGACACGTCATTGGATCAAAGACGTGTTCTGCCAGGCCCTAAGCCCATACCGCTGATCAAAGGCCCGCAACGGAAGGAGACCGGCGTCAGAGCTGATCTTTCCACCTGAAAAATCAGCTCGAATGGGTTGGTGTCGGTAGACGGAAAAAGCACAGCTGTGGTATATAACAAAATGTCAGTTTGGGTGCTCCGAAAGAGAATGCCGGGTTCTATTAAAACCCAGTGTTCATCAATCTTCTAGAGCACCTTTTCTTTTTTCGCCAGTAAATTCGTGAATAATGCAGGCTAGGCGCTCGATGCTAAAGAGCTCGGTGCGAATTAGGTCCTCAAGTTCAGGGAGGACGATTAGCGGTGGACGGGCCTTGGCTATTTGTTCCCTAGAGTAATCGCGTAGATACAACTAGCGCGACTTTGGGCGAGTTAGCCGGACATGCCTTTTGCTAGATTACAGCAAGTTTCGCAGACTGCCACGGCATATCTTCGGATCAGCCCACGTCACGCGATCTACAGGGAGTGTCCCTTTTTGGGCAGATTTCGGTTCAAGCGATGGTTATTCTGGGCTCAAAAAGGCGATTTGAGTTTTTCTGACAGATTAGGTCATCGGGTAGGGTTTTCTCACATAGCGAAAAATAGACTTAAGCGCCGTCGCGAGCCGAACAGTAAGTCCTTCGGTTTACGTAAATTATGGACAGTTCCGCTTGGACTTCCGCGTGCTCTAGGTAACTTCTCTAGGGAAAGTCGTAGTTCAAGGGCGATCCACTAATGCGGAGTAACGCCAACAGATGCCAGATGACATGCGCAGACCCATTTCCCGGGCTCCGGAAGGATTGCTAGTTCGATGAGCGTGGCGCAGGTTGGGGAGTACA
>Ga0306920_100005836_pt1 | contig 15966 bp, 9 predicted proteins | sample flu12Cox44000170_FD_204666 | JGI IMG/M metagenome (GOLD analysis project Ga0306920, IMG submission 204666) | Lab enrichment of tropical soil microbial communities from Luquillo Experimental Forest, Puerto Rico - flux4day.12C.oxic.44.000.170 (v2)... | ecosystem: Environmental > Terrestrial >... | reverse complement strand
CGCTGGACGATTCCATCCCGGCAGGGTGAGCTCGAAGCGTGCGCCCCCGAGGTCCGAGCGGCCGAGGACCACGTCGCCCCCATGCGCCCGGATGATGCGCCGCGCCAGGGCCAGGCCGATCCCGAACCCGCTTCGGTTGGCGCGCGCCTCCGCGTCTCGAAAGTAGGGATCGAAGACACGCTCTCGATTCTCAGGTTGCACACCGCCGCCGCCGTCCTCGACGACGACCTGTCCCAGGCCATCACGGGTCCGCGACGAGAGGCGGACCGGAGTCCCTTCGGCGGTGAACTTGAAGGCGTTGGCCACGAGGTTGCGGACGGCCGCGGCCACCAGCACCCCGTTTCCCGCGACGAGCACTTCCTCATCGGTCTCGAGGACGATGTCCGATCGGCGCCGGGGCTCCTGGTCGACCAGGGCATCCATCGCCTCCCGTGTCAGGTCGCTCAGGTTGACCGGGACGTCGGACTCCTCGCCCGACACCGTGTCCGATTCCGCCCGACGAAGGAACAGCAGGGCGTCCACGAGCCCCGACATGGCCTGCGCCTGCTGGGCCGCGCGCTCGAGCCCTGGCCGGCTGGGATCACCGGGCGGGAGGTGCCCGAGCGCGTACTCGATCTCACCGGAGATCACCGTGAGCGGTGTTCGCAGCTCGTGGGCCGCGTCCTGGGTGAATCGGCGCTCCCCCTCGAGCGTGAGGTCCAGACGTTGAAGGAGCTGGTTGAAAGCCCGGGCCAGGTGCTGGAGCTCGAGCGGATCCCTCGGCGTCCCAAGCGGGGATATCACGCCCTTCTCGGACGCGCGCCGCGACTGCACCGCCATCCTCCGAAGTGGCCACAGCATCTTGGACGCCACCGTCCGGCTGAGCAGAGCCGTGACGCCGAACAGCGGGACGCCAACGAGGATGAGTGTGATCGCCAGCGCACGGACGGCGGTTCTCTGCGGGCGGGTCGACACGGTGACGACGACCCACGCTCCAATGGGAACGTGGCGTCGGACAGATCGATATTCGCCCGCCGGGCGCGGGGACGCGTTGTCCGGCGCGCGAAAGATGAGTCGGCCTCCGTCGTCGAGGATCTCGACCCTGAACCCCGAGGGCGCGTCCTCTCGCAGCGTTGCCCGCGCCGCCCGGGCCAGGTCGTGGTGCTCGCTCCACTCCCCCTGCAGGGCGCCCGCGACGTCGGCGGCCGTGCGGGAAAGCTCCGACGCCTCCCAGGCTTCGAGCGTCCGCTGCGTGAGGACGATCGTGGGAACCGCGAAAGCCAGCAGCAGCGCTCCGGCGGCGCCGAGCTGGAGCAAAGCGAGCCGCCCGACGAGAGACTGGGCCTTCACGATCGCTTCTCGAGCGCGTATCCCTGCCCGCGCACGGTCCGGACGGCGTACCCCTGTGACCCCTCGCCCAGCTTTCGCCGCAGGCGTCCGACGATGACGTCGAGGCTGGCGGAGGTCGCGGAGGTCGCGTCGCGCCAGATCAGCTCGAGGATCTCGACGCGCGGAACGACCCTGCCCTCCCGGGCCGCGAGGATCTCTAGAAGGGACCACTCGCGCGCCGTCATCGGTGCCTCCACGCCGTCGCGGAACAGGCGGCGGGCGGCGAAGTCGATGCGAAGAACGCCGGCTTCGAGCAGCGCCGTCGGCCCCTGGCCGCCCCTTCGGCCCAGCGCGCGGATCCGCGCCTGGAGCTCAGCGAGCGCGAAGGGCTTTCGCAGATAGTCGTCCGCACCGGCATCGAGTCCTCGCACGCGGTCGGACACGTCGGCCCGGGCCGTGAGACAGAGGACCGGCGTCGCGATCCCGGCCGCCCGGAGCTCCCGGCACAGGTCGAGCCCATCGCCGTCGGGCAGCATGAGGTCGAGCACGATCACGTCGTGCTCTCCCGTCATCGCCTGTCGCAGGCCGGTCGTCTTGCGCGCGGCCGTCGTGACGACCATGCCGGCGTCCTCCAGCGACCTCACGAGCAGGTCCCGGGTGGGAGCGCTGTCCTCGACGACCAAGACTCTCACGGCTCACCCACGCTGCGACGCGCCTCACGAGCGAAGCGGTCAGCAGCGACGGTAGCACGAGGCGGTCGCGCCCGATGAACGGGACCCTAACGCGTGACCACGAACCTCGCCGTGGCGGTGTCGCCGCCGCGGCGCTCGACGCGGGCCAGGTAGAGGCCGTTCGGCACACGCGCGCCGCTGGCGCCGGTGAGCGGCCAGCGAAGCGTGGTCGCGCCGGAGGGGAGCACGGTTCGCTCGCTCCACACCTCGCGTCCGGCCACGTCGAAAACGCTGAACGACACCTCTGCGGCAGCGCCGAGCCGGAGCGTGAACGCGACCGCCTGCCGCGTCGGGTTCGGGAACGCGGCCGACAGCGCGAACGACGCGCCTGGAGCGTCGCCCACCGCGAGCACGCCTGCGGTCTGGAACTCGAGCGCGCCGCGGTCGGCGTAGTTGAGCGGCCCGGCGCCGGCATTCGGCGTACCGGGATTGTCGATGCGCATGTACCCCTCCGCGTCCAGCTCGTCCCACCCCGGGATCGAGGTGGTCGCGTCGTCGATCGCCGGCGAGTCCGGGTCCAGGTGGAAGTCGCCGTTCGGCGCATCCACGAAGCGCGGGTCGGCGCCGAACGTGTTCGGCCCGATGTGGGTCGCCGCCAGGAACGCGGCGGTGTTCGCGTAGGTGACGTTGTTGTACCGCACCGGCGACTGGCCGGAGAGGTTCCAGAACACGTTGTAGTCCGCGTTGAAGCCGGCGGTGGACGTGCTGTCCACGAACACGCAATAGGATTTCGGCGCCGGCGAGCTGCACACCGAGATGCAGTTGTAGACCAGCGTTCCGGTGGAGCCGCCCTCGATCGAGATCGCGTCGGTGTGGTTGCCCCAGGCGACGTCGTTCAGCAGCAGCGTGCCGGTGGCGTAGAGCTGCGCGAAGCCGTGGTCCCCGTTCGACCACGACATGTTCTGGCGGACGAGACAGTTGTTCGAGCCCGTCTGCACCTCGCAGCCGCTGTCCTGGTTGTCGTGCAGGCGGTTGTTCTCGATCCGGTTGTTCGGCGAGCCGGCCAGGTAGATGCCCGTGGCCCACGAGTCGCCGACGTGATGGTTCGAGAACGATTCGTTGTTGTCGATGAGCGAGCTGGTGACGCCGTCGCGGAACTCGATGCCGTGGTGGTTGTTGTCGCTCACCGTGTTCGCGTACACCTGGACGTGGTCACTGTTGCTGCGCACGCCGATGGCGCTCGATCCGCACTGGTGGATCACGTTGTTCTTCACGATGACGCTCGAGACACCGATCAGCTCCACGCCCTTGTCCTGCATGCGCTGGACGGTGAAGCCGTCGATGAAGATGTGCGACCGGCCGTTGACCAGGAAGCCGGTCGGCCGGCGGCCCACCGCGGCCGCGTGCGCCGCGGGACTGCCGCCGCCGACGTTCGCGTAGAGCCCGCCCCCGGCCACCCAGGTCCACTCCCCCGGCTGCAGGTTCGAGGGCGAGGCCGTGGACGACGTGAGCCTCGCGCCGTCCGCGAACACGACCACGGGAGACCAGTTCACGCCGGACGCGAGCCATACGTCGCCGTCGAAGTCCGCCCACTGGCCCGACTGCGAGAAGTCGTCCGCGCCGTCGATCACCACCGCGCTGCCGTCGGTGCGCACCACGATCGGCGAGTTCGCGGTCCCGTTCGCGTCGATCTGGACGCGCTCGCGGTACGGACCGCCGCCGACGATGATCGTCACGCCGGTGTCGCGATGAGCCGCGAGCGCGGCGGTGATCGTGCGATAGGGCTTCGTCTTCGTGCCGGGCCCGGTGTCCGAGCTCGCAGGGTTCGTGTTGTCGACGTACCAACCGCGCATCGCCCACGCCGGCGTCGGGGCCAGCACGGCGAGGAGCGCGATCACGAGGAGCAGGAACGGGCGCGCGTGATCCTCGCGCCCCGTCATCGCCTCATGGCGGAACATACGGTCTTCCCCCGAACGGCAACGGGCCAGGTTTGACGGAAAGCTGTCCACAAATGGGCGGTGATGGGTTGGGCGCGTGCTACACTTCGATTCATATGCAGACCCTCGCAGTCGGTCCCCGCGCGGTGCGCCTGCTGGCGTGCGTGGGGATCGCGGTCCTCGCGAGCGCCACGCGCGCGCAGCTCGCGACGGGCATGACGGGCACGCTCACCGATCCGTCGCCCGCCATCGCGGCGCGGCCGCTCGCAAGGCCGAGTTATCTCGCGCCGTCCGTCGATCCGAGATTCCACACGCGACTGCTGCGCATCACGGACGATCCCGGGCGGCTGATCCCCGGGGTCGAGGGCGTCTGGGGCGCCGACGCGCGCCACGTCTACTCGAAGCAGCAGCCGTGGAACGCCACCGGCACGATGCTCGCGGTCGAGAACCGCTCCGGAGGCAGACCCTCGAAGCTCATCCTCGACGGCGAGACCTACGAGCCGAAGTTCGCGCCGTGCGCGGACTACGACGTCTACGACTACCGCTGGCACCCCAGCCCCGAGCACGCGAACGAGCAGATCAACGTGAGCCGTGACGGCACCGAGCTGATGTGGTTCGACGTCGTGAACTGCAAGAAAACGCGGTCCTGGACCCTGCCGTTCCCGGCCGGCTACGGCATCGGCTCCGGCGAAGGCAACGTCTCGGCCGACGGCCGCTACGTGGTGATCTCCGACAGCACGCGCATGGTCGTCGTGGACATGGACCCGCACGCGCCCAATGCGCCGCCTTACCCGTACGTGCGCATCGGTCCCGTGTACACGTTCGAGCCCTGCAGCCTCAAGGTCGGCGAGCCGGACTTCTGCCCGAACGGGAACATCAGCATCTCGCCCTCGGGGCGCTACATCGACGTCAAGTTCGCGCAGGGCAGCGAGCCGTGCGACACGACCTGCGACATGCACCGCATCTTCGAGGTCGACTCGGCGCTCGTCATCCGTCCCCACAACATGGACACGCGGTCGCTCCGCTGCGGTTCGTTCGCCTCGCGCCCGAACGGCTGGGTGTTCCCGCTCAAGCACGCCGACATGGCGCTGGATCCGTTCGACCACGACGAGGACGTGCTCCTCGGCGGCCGCGCCTGCCCCGGCTCGTCGATCGGCCGCGTGGTGAAGGTGCGGCTGCGCGACGGCAAGGTCACGGCCTTGAGCGACCCCGTGAACGAAGCCAGCTTCATGCACGGCTCGGCGCGCAATACCGGGCGTCCCGGCTGGTTCTACGTCACCTACGCGCGAGGCACCCCGGGGAAGCGTTTCGACGGCGAGATCGTGGCCGTGAAGATGGACGGCAGCGGCGCCGTGGAGCGGTTCGGGCACTACCACAGCACCGCGAGCGTCTACCGCTCGCAGGCACAGGCGGTGCCGTCGGCCGACGGCCGGCGCGTGCTGTTCGCCAGCGACTGGGCCGAGGACTGCGGTGACGGGTGCGGCAGCAGGAGCGTGTTCAACGACTACGTCTTCGACGCGCGCGATACGACCCAGGCCGCATCCACCGCGATCAAGCGCCGGCGCTGACCGGACGCGACGCCCGCTCACGCGGGGCGGACCATCGCCGTGGCGCCGTCATCGACGAACGCGCGGTGCCACGACTCGAGCATCATCAGGTTCCAGATCTGGGTGTGCCAGTTGCGCGTGCCACGATCGTGCTCGCGCAACATCTGCTCCACGAACTTCGGCTGGAAGTAGCCGCGGGACCGGGCCCGCAGCGACAGCAGCAGGTCGTGCGACAGCTCCTTGAGCTCGTTCCGCAGCCAGCGGTCGACCGGCACGTTGAAGCCCATCTTGCGCCGCTCGAGCACCTCGGCCGGCAGCACGCCGCGCAGCGCGCGCTTGAGCGCCACCTTGGTCTTGCCGCGCGCGAGCTTCATGTCCTCCGGCAGCCGCGCCGCGAACTCCATGAACTCGTGGTCGAGGAACGGCGACCGGGCCTCGAGCCCGTGCGCCATGGACGCGATGTCCACCTTCACGAGCAGCGTGTCGGGCAGGTAGGTGGTGATGTCCGCGTAGAGCGTCGCGTCGGTGAAGTTGTCGGCATCGGCCTCCCGGTAGCGCGCGTAGAGCATCTCCTCGGCATCGCGTGGGCCGGCCCAGTGCCGGAACGCCGGCGAGTAGAGCTGGCGCTTCGTGTCGAGGTCGAAGTGCGCGAGCCATGCCGCGTTCCGCGCCTCGGGCTCGCGGCCGAGCTGCTCCACGAAGCGCTTGAGCCGCCAGCGGGCGCTCGCCGAGGTGGCGCCGTGCGGCAGCAGGTCGAGCGCGCGACGGAACGCGCGACTGCCGAGCAGCGGCTGGAGCGGGGCGAGGCGGCCGGCCATCTGGTTCGCGACGTGGCGGTCGTAGCCGGCAAAGCTCTCGTCGCCGCCATCGCCGTTCAGCACCACGGTGACGTGGTCGCGCGCCATGCGCGACACGTACCAGGTCGGGATCGCGGAGGCGTCCGCGAACGGCTCGTCGAAGTGCCACACCAGGTGCGGCAGCACCTCGAGCGCGTTCGGCCGCACCACGAACTCGGTGTGGTCGGTGCCGAAATGCGCCGCCACCTTGCGCGCGTACGCCAGCTCGTTGTACGCGTCGTCGTCGAAGCCGATCGAGAACGTGCGCACCGGGGCCTCGGAGCGTGCGCTCATCAGGGCCACGACGGCGCTCGAGTCGATGCCGCCGGACAGGAATGCGCCGAGCGGCACGTCGGCGATCATGCGCAGCGACGTCGCCTCGTCGAGCCGCTCGATCAGCTCGACCTCGAGCTCGCGCCGCTGCCGTTCGGTAGTGGCGCGGGCCTTCGGCCGGTGGGAGAGCTTCCAGTAGCGGCGCACCTCGTAGCGGCCGTCGCGGGCGAGCAGGTAGTGGCCGGGGAGCAGCTTGTGCACGCCCTTGAACGCGCACAGCGGCGCCGGGACGCACTGGTAGGTGAGGTAGTGATGGATGGCGACCGGATCGGGCTCGCGGTCCACGTCGTGATCCTGCAGCACCGCCTTGATCTCGGAGCCGAACGTGATGCCGTAGGCGTCGGCGCTGTAGCAGAGCGGCTTCTTCCCCACCCGGTCGCGCGCCAGGAACAACGTGCGCTGGCGGACATCCCAGATCGCGAACGCGAACATGCCGCGCAGGCGCTGCAGGCAGTCCACGCCGTCGCGGTGGTAGAGGTGGAGGATCACCTCGGTGTCAGAGTTCGAGCGGAACCGGTAGCCCTCCATCTCCAGCTCCAGGCGCAGCTCGATGAAGTTGTAGATCTCGCCGTTGAACGTGATCCACAGCGAGCCGTCCTCGTTGCTCATGGGCTGGTGGCCGGCCTCGGACAGGTCGATGATGGCGAGCCGGCGGTGGCCGAGCCCGATCGGGCCGTCGCACCAGATGCCCGCGTCGTCGGGACCGCGATGGGCGATCACGTCGCACATCCGCTGGATCAAGCCGCGGTCCACGGCCCGGTCGTGATCGAAGTTCAGCCTGCCCGCGATCCCACACATGGTGATTCGCCCCCAAACGCTGCGCGCGACGACCCGCCCGGCGGGCGAGCCGGGCTCAGCGCACGATCACGAAACGTCCCGTGGCCGTGCGCTCAGCGGCTTGCACGCGATAGAAGTAGACGTCGTCGGTCAGCCGCTCGCCCTGGTCGCCGCGGCCGTCGAATGTGATCGTGTGCAATCCAGGTGCCATGGAAGCCTCGTCGAGCAGGCGTCGCACGCGCCGTCCCGCGAGGTCGTAGAGCTCGATGGGCACGGGTCCCGGGCGCGTGGTCGCGAGCCCCACGCCCACCTTCAAGCGCGACGTGTCTGCCCTGTGACGCATCCGGATCGCTCTCACGCGTAGTGCGAGGTCAGTGCACGAGCACGAATCGGCCCGTCACCGAACGCTCGGCGGTCTCCATCTGGTAGAAGTAGACGCCGTCATGGAGCGCCGCCCCGCCGTCGTTCCGGCCGTCCAGCGTCGCCACGTGGTACCCGGCGGCGAGGAACGCTTCGTCGAGGACGCGCCGCACGCGACGCCCGCTGATGTCGTACAGGTCGATGCGGACCTTGCCTGGGGTGGTGGTCGCGAACGCGATCGTGGCCCGGGACGCCGCCACGCTCGGCGTCACCGAAACGGAGAACCGTGTCGGCGCAGCGGCCTGCGCGGCGGCGGCGGCCGGTGCCGCGGCGGGGCCGGGGGCCGCGGGGAGGCCCGGGGCTGCGGCGGGGTCCGTATCTCCCGTGGAACCCGGATCGCCGCCGCTGTCGGTGGGCCTCGCCTGCGAAGTCTGAGCGCTGCCGGGCACGCGGTAGATCGTGAGGTCGTCCACGCTGAACACTTCGCCGACACCCAGCGGTTGGTCGAGGAGCCGGAAGTCGAGCGCGGCGCCGTATACCTGGGTGACGGCGTCCACGGTCACGAACTGCCAGTTCGGTGTCAGCCGGACCGGAGCCGACAGGACGGCTGCGCCGACCGGCCCGCCACCCGCGACCTCCCGCGCCTGGAGCGTGATCGAACCCTGGGCCGTGGACGAGCGCACCCATGCCCCGAGCCGGAAATGGGCGCCCGCCACGCCCGCGTTCGCGATCCACGGGGTGCTGTCATCGATGCCGAACGCCGCGAGGCTCGGGGGCCCGGAGACGCGCAGGCTCCAGTTGCCGGCGAAGCCACCGGCGACGCGCGCGACGCTGGCCCCCGGCGTCGCGGACCATCCGGTCGTGTCGGTCTCGAACGAGGGATTGCCGACCAGGTTGAGGCCGGGCCCGGTGGCGGCCACGATCACCGTCGTGGAGACGCTGCCCGTCGCGCCCAGGGGGTCGGAGACCACGAGCCGCAGCGTCCACGTACCCGCGGCGTACTGGTGGGCCAGGGACGGCAAGGCCTGCGGACCGACCACGGTGCTGTCGCCGAAGTCGAACCGGTATGAAAGCTTGCCGCCCTCGGGATCGCTCGAGCCCGAGGCGCTGGCGTTCACGGTGAGCGGCGCGTTCCCGGTCCGCGGCGACACCGCGAGCACCGCCACGGGCGGCTGGTTCGGCGGGCTCACGCCCACCGCGAGCGGCGCCGAGACCGTTGAGGCGCCCTTGTCGTCGGTCACGGTGACCGTCGCCGCGTAGCTGCCGGCGCCGAAGACGTGCGTCGCGGTCGCACCGGGCTGCGGGCCGGCGACCGTGCCGTCGCCGAAATCGAACGCGTACGAGGTCACCATGCCGTCGACGTCGCTCGAGCCCGACGCGTCGAACGACACCTGGAGCGGTGCGTGCCCGGCGAGCGGCGTGGCGATGAGCCTCGCCAAGGGCGGCTGGTTCGGCGGCTGGTACTCGAACGCGCCGCGGTCCGAGTAGGTGATCGGGCCGAGGCCCGAATCGGGCATCGCCGGGTCGTCGACGCGCGCGTTGCCGTCGGCATCCGTCGCCGGCCAGTCCGGCGACGAAGAGTTGCCGTTGTCGATCGCGGGCGAGCCCGCGAGCAGGTGGAAGTCCCCCGCCGCCGGGCTCGCGAACCGCGGGTCCGCCTGCAGCGTGCGCGAGTCCTGGCCGCTCGCTTCCTGGTAGGGAGCCAGCGTCGCGTACAGCGTGGCGATGAACTTGACCGGCTGCTGGCTCGTCGAGTTCCAGAAGATGTTGTCGTCGGACTCGAACCCCGGCACCGACGAGCCGTCCACCCAGAGGTCGAACTCGTTCGTGGTGAGCCCGTTGTCCACCGCGATGCAGTTCGTGAGCTCGTTCCCCGGCGAGTTGCCCTCGATCGAGAACCCGTCCTTGTAATTGCCGTAGGCGACGTCGTTCAGGTGGACGTTGCCGGTGGCCGCGAGGTGGTCGTAGCCGTGGTCGCCGTTCTTCCAGCTCACGTTGTCGTACGAGAGGTTGTTGCTCGCGCCCGCCTGGAAGTCCTGGCCCGTGTCCTGGTTGTCGTGCCAGCGATTGCGGCGCATCGTGTTGCCGGTCGAGTTGTAGACGTAGAGCCCGTTCGCCGAGCGGATGCCCGGAACGGCATTGCGTGCGCCCTCGTTGTTCTCGATGAGGCAGTTCGTCGAACCACCGGTGAGCACGAAGCCGTGGTTGTTGTTGTCGGTCGCGATACAGCCGGCGACCCGCACGCGCGTGCCGTCGCTGACGTAGAAGCCGTACTTGTTCGCGAACGTGGCCGTGCAGTTGAGGATGTCGAGATCGCTCGAGCTGTTGGTGATGCTGAAGCAGCGATCCTCGGTGCGCCCCGTCGTGAAGCCGTCGATCGTGATCCACGATCTGTGCGAGAGCACGAACGCGCGCGTGCGATGCCCGACGGCAGTCCCGTGCGACCCGGGGTTGCCGCCCCCGGCGTTCACGTAGAGCCCCTGCCCCGCCACGTACCGGAACGTCCCGGGCGCAAGCGAGTCCGGCGAGGTGCTGGACGCGGCGAGCCGCGCGCCGTCGGCGAACGCCTGGAGCGGTGACCAGGTGACGCTCGCCGCGAGCCAGACGTCGCCCGCGTAGGGCGCCCAGGCGTCGGGCGCGGAGAAGTCGTCGGCGCCGTCGATGACCACTCCCGGGCCGTTCGCGCGGAGCACGATCGGGGCGCCGGACGTGCCCGAGGTGGAGATCGTGACCGTCTCGCGGTAGACGCCGGGCTCGACCAGGATGCTGTCGCCGGGCGCATGGTGCGCGGCGAGCGCGGCGGAGATCGTGCAGTAGGGCTGGGCGAGCGTGCCCGGGCCGGTGCTCGAGCACGGGTTCGCGCCGCCGACGTGGTAGGTGCCGGCCTTAGCCCGGCCCGCGAGGAGCGCGAGCAGCAGCAGCACGGAGAGCGGCCCGACATCCGGGCGCGGCGTGCGTGCGCGCTCCGCGTCCGCCTGCTCGACGGCCAGCGTCACCGAGCGGCGCGGGCGCCTCGGCAGCGGCCAGGCGACGGGCCTCTCCGCGGTCGCGGGCTCGACGATCACGGCCGGCTCGGCGGGCGCCTCGGGCTCGCTCGCGGCCTCGGGCTCGCCGGCGGGCAGCGGCGGCAGCTCGCGCGTGAGCGTGTCGATGTCGGCCTCGAGCCGGCCCGCCACGAAGTAGCAGGACTGGAAGATCACGTAGAGCCACAGTGCCACGGCGCTGGTCACCAGCAGCCACGTGGTCGCCGGCCGGTGCGTGAACGCCTCCAGCAGCTCGGCCCCCGCGACCAGCGGCAGCACGGTGATGAACATGCGGAACGTCTTCAGCGGACGCATCCACGCCGCGGCCCGCTCCCAGCGCGCCGACGGCGCGCGGCCCGACACCGGCCAGGCCCGTGTCTCGCGCGCGTGCTTGGCGGCGATGAACGGGGGCAGCTGCTGCGTTTCCTCGATGATGTTCGCGGCCAGCATCGTGGCGAGCGCGGCGAGCAGCGGCAGCGGCGAGTGCGCGGCGGTGAACGCTCGCCAGCCCAGTGCGAGGAACAGCAGCGGCTCGACGAGGCGGTGGTGGAACCGGTCGAGAAGGATGCCGACCACCGACTGCTGGCGGCGGAGGCGGGCCACCTCGCCGTCCACCTTGTCGAGCAGGAACGCGCCGTACAGGCACGCCCAGCCGAGCGCGTTCACGAGCAGGTGGGACGACGCGTTGAGCGCCGCGCCCAGCGCTCCGAGCGCGAGCATGCACGCCGAGATCTGGTTCAGCGTGACCGGCGTGGCGATCAGTCGGGCGGTGATCTGGATCGAGAGCCGGCGATGGATGGCGTACCAGCCCGGATCACGGTCTTTTCCGGCCTGGGCCACGTCGCGGATCTCGTGGGGGGAGAACATCGCGGTGTCCGAGGAGAGAGTCGGAGTCTTACGAAGAGGGGATCGGTTCGTCGGAGGGGATGGGTTCCTGCAGGGTCAGTTCTTGAGGTTGCCGATCGGTCGCAGGCGAACGACCGGGCGCATGAGCTCCTGGGCCTCGAGTCGGTCCATGAGGGCGTCGATCGGTCCGGGTCGCATCACGGCGACCTGGCGCGAGCCCACGACCTGGGCGTCACGACCGCGCGTCATGCGCACGCGCAGCACCATGTCGCGCGTCGGGCTCAGGCGGCCCTCGGCGCGCGCGGTCTCGATGAGGTGGCCGGCACCGTGGTCGTAGGAATGCATGCGGCCGTTCGCGTCGCTGACGCCGATGCCAAGCCAGGACGGGACGTCCCAGGCGCCGGCGACGATCGTCGGCTGGCCGGGCGCCAGCCGGCAGGCATTGTGGCGCGCCACCCAGGCACGCTCGCCGCCGAGCGTCTCCTCGGTGATGCCGTTGTGCGACACGTCGCAGAGGAGCTCGGCGCGCACGCCCGGCGAGACGCACTCGCGCAGGCCGTCGACGATCGCGCGCACGGTGGCGAGGCGGTAGGCGTAGCCGAAGTTCATGGCCATCGCCATCGCGGCGCGGAACGCCTCGCCTTCGGGCCCGCGCTCCTCGATGGGCGTCCAACCGTTGCTGCGGAAGTGCAGGCGCCACTTCTCGGCCGCGCGCCCGTCGCCCATGCGCTGCAGGTAGTGGAACGCGAGCTTCGACAGGAAGAACGCCGGGGCGCGACGGCCGTCGAGCTTCGTGCGCCGGGAATAGTGGTGGAGCAGCGTGCCGCTGAACGGCCCCGGGCCCAGGTGGTACATGACCACGACCTGGCCGGACTTGAGCCCCCAGCGCGTGGCGAGCGCCGCGTCGCGCACCTCGTCCACCACCTGCAGCTCCAGGAAGTGGTTGCCGCCGAAGTTGAGCCCCATCTCGGAGGCGACGAGCCGGCCGTTGAGCAGCGCGGGCGGCACGCAATGGCGCAGCGCGCGCTCGGGATCGCCCGGCACCTCGATGCGCGCGGCGTTCTCCATGCGGTCCACGATCGTGGAGTCGAAGCCGTAGCGTCCGGTCACGGCGCGGCCGCCCTCGATGAGCACGCGGCGCACGACGTCGGACGTCAGGCTGTAGCGGTTGCGCTCGAGCACGTGCCCGGCGGCGCGCGAGCCGATGCGCGTGAACAGCGCCTGGATGCGTGCCGGGACCAGGTCGCGCACGTGCAGATCGGTCACCACGACGCCCATGCCGTCGTTCACGGCCACCGACGTGAACTCGGGAACGATGACGCCGCGCGTGGCGATGCCGATGCTCGACGGCACCTCCATGGCGCCCTTCTGGTGACGATCCGGCAGCCCCAGCACCGAGGTGACGTACGGCAGCGCCGCCACCTCGGCAAGGCGCGCGTCGATCGCCGCCGCAGCATGGCCCGCCACCGAGAGCGTCGCCAGCACGCCGGCGCGCCCCCCGCCACCGGGCGCTTCCGCCGGCAACCCGTTCACACCCGACCCGATCACACCTGCCACGCTCATCTTCGCCCTTTCCGCCCACGTGCCCACGGACACCTCGCTCACACCTGCCCCGCTCGATCCGCAAACCGCGTCGAGCGCGAGCGCCGGAACGACGCCAGCACGCCGCGCAGCACCGCCCACTCCTCGCGGGTCAGCGTGCGCATGACGACGATCGCGGCCACGTATGTCACCGCGCCGGCCGCGACTTCGGCGACGAGCCCCGCGCGGGCCACCTCGTGGACCGCGAGCCCCATGAGCAGCGCCGCCACGAGCGGCCGCCACGCCTGGGCGAGCAGCGCCGTGATCGGCACCTCCGCCGCGAGCGAGGACTGGCACACCACGAACACCAGGGCCTCGGCGCCGACGAACGTCCACGCCGCGCCGAGCGCGCCGAATGCGCGCGCCGTGAGGGCGCAGCCGATCACGTTCGCCGCGAGGCCGACGCACACGGCCGTGAGGTAGACGCGCTGGCGGTCGATCGCCGCGAGCAGGTAGCGCGCGTGCAGGTTCAGGAACACGAACGGCACCGCGAGCGAGAGCACGCGCAGCGCGGCGACCGCGCCGCCGTAGCCCTTGCCGTGGTGGAACAGGAGCGGCACCAGCGCATTCGAGAGCAGGAACAGGCCAGCCCCGATGGGGATCGCGACCACGAGCTGGTACTTGAGCGCGGCGCGCATCGGACCCGCGAGGTCAAGGGCCTCGCGGCCGCGGCGGCGCGCGAACGCCGGGAACGCCGCCATGCTGAGCGCGGAGGCGAGGAAGCCGAACGGCTGCGAGAGCAGGTAGGAGACGTTGAAGCACGCCACGTCGACCGGCGTGGAGAGCGCCTTGAGCAGGAACACGCCGACGCGCCCGTACACCACGACGAGCAGGAGCGCGAGCCCGACCGGCCAGCCCTCGGCCACCAGCGCGCGCAGTCGCGAGGCGTCGAACGTGATCCGGGGCACGAGCCCGAGGCGCACGAGCATCAGGGCGCCGACGAGCGTGCGCAGCAGGAACGCCGCGACCGCCGCGCCGATGAGCGACGGCAGAGAGCCGCCGAGCGCCAGCGCCGCGGCGATCCCGCCGAGCCATGCGAACTGGCTCACGAGCAACAGCGCCGACTCGAGGTCCAGGCGTTCCCGGGCGCGGAACGCCCACACCGCGGCGTCCTGGCTGAAGTCGAGCACCGCGGCAAGCGTGACGAGCGCGAGCAGCAGCTGCTGCTGTGCCCCAAGCACGAGCCCCGACGCGGCGGCGCCGAGCAGGAGCGCCCCGCCGACGAGCGCGCGGAGCAGCACGCCGTCGCCGAGCACGCGTGCGGCGCTGGCGCGGTCGCGCACCATCTCGCGGGTCACGATCACGCCCGCACCCAGGTCGCAGACGCTCGCGACCAGCGGAATCAGCGCGTACCAGTAGGCGTATTCGCCGTAGCCGGCCGCCGAGAGCCCGTTGCCGAGCATCACCATGCCGGCGACGTTGACGAGCGCGCTCACCGCCTGCGCGACAGCGCGGAACGCGGTGTTGCGCCCCACGCGTGCGCTCTCCGACAGCACGGGGGCCGCGGCGGCCCCCGCGGGAGCGGGGTCCGCGGCCGGCGCCATGAGCCGGGCGGTGTTCACGCCTTCGCCTCGCTCGCAAGCGTCGCCGGCACACCGATGCCCCGACTCTCGAGGCTCTCGCGATACACGCGCTCGAGCCGGCGCACGATGATGGTCTCGTCGTACTCCGCGCGCACCACCTCGCGGCCGCGGGCGCCCATGCGCTCGCGCATCGCCGGGTCGTCGATGAGCTGCTGGAGCGCGTCGGCGAACGCGGCCGCGTCGCCCACCTCGACGAGCAGCCCGGTGACGCCGTGGCGCACCACCTCGCGCGTGCCCGTCACCCGGGTCGCGACCATCGGCAATCCCGCGGCCATCGACTCGAGCGCCGCCCGCGGGATGCCCTCCTTGAGCGACGTGAGCACGCCGATGTCCGACCGGCAGAGCAGCGCCGGGATGTCGTCGCGGTAGCCGAGGAAGCGCACGTGCTTGGCGAGCCCGGCGCGGGCGGCCTGGCGCTGGCAGCGCTCGCGCCCCTCGCCGCCGCCCACCAGCCACAGCTCGAAGCGCGCACCGCGCTCCTTGAGCAGCGCCGCCGCCTCGATCAGCTGGGCGTGGTTCTTGACCGGCTCCATGCGTGCCACGCAGGTGATGACGACCGGCCGGCTGCGGAGCGGGCGCGGTACGGAGGCGGCGAACTGGTCGACCGCGATGCCGTTGCCGACGAACTGCAGCCGCTGCCGCGGCACGATGCGGTGGCGGATCGCGCGGTCCATGTCCTCGCGGTTCTGGCTCAGCATCACGTCGGTGAAGCGACCGGCGAGACGCTCGACGGCGATCGCCAGCGCCGCGCCGGGGCCGCGGCTGCCGTCGTGGAACGCGAACCCGTGCACGGTGTGCATCACCACGGGCACGCCGGCGATCCGGGCCGCGATGCGGCCGACGATGCCGGGGATCGAGCAGTGCGTGTGCACGAGGTCGGGCTTCACGCGATGGAAGTACGCCACCATCTCGACGAGCGACCAGACGAGGCGGATCGGGTCGAGGCCGCGCGGCAGGTGCACCGTGTCGACCGGGATCCCGGCGGCGCGCAGCGGCGCCACGTACGGTCCGTCGATGCACACGATGCGGTTGTCCACCCCCTTGGCGCGCAAGCGCAGCACGCGCTCGCGGAGCAGGGTGTCGGCGGACGAGCTCAGGTTGATCACGTCCACGATGCGCACGTCGTGCCCGCTCATGCCGCCTCCCTCGCGCTGCTCACGGCGC
>Ga0306920_100005835_pt1 | contig 15966 bp, 11 predicted proteins | sample flu12Cox44000170_FD_204666 | JGI IMG/M metagenome (GOLD analysis project Ga0306920, IMG submission 204666) | Lab enrichment of tropical soil microbial communities from Luquillo Experimental Forest, Puerto Rico - flux4day.12C.oxic.44.000.170 (v2)... | ecosystem: Environmental > Terrestrial >... | reverse complement strand
CTAAGAACGGCGAGAGCCTGAATCACCGCATAAATACTGGGGATTTATGGTGGGCCTGGGTGGACTTGAACCACCGACCTCGCCCTTATCAGGATTGCGAACTTCGCAATACGCTCGCCCAACAGGAACCACTTCAACGAAAAGCGGCAATTCGACCACATGATCGATGAAGTTGTGGCGGAGAAGGGGGGATTCTGCCCGAGCATCCTAAGAAATTCTCAGTGGGAATGGTAAAACTTAAGCCCTTTGTCGTCAACGAGCGGATTTGCCGAAAACCGTTTTGCCAGTGTCATTGGGAAATCTGAGGCCTTGGATTTCGTGAGAAGTCTTAGGAAAGTCTTAGGAAGATCGACTGCTTTCCGCGCCCTGAGATTCGCGTCACTGACCCTTCGAATGTACCTAACGTAGGCTCTGCTCGCCGGTGCCGATGCCCCGAACATCGAAGAGCGTGTAAATGCCATCTGCTCTGGAATGGCTATTCTGCGTTGAATTGGCAGCCAGAAGAGTTTTGGGTCGGCTGAAGCGTTTCCGAGGCTGCGGAAGCCTTTGTGACCACCTTCCCACGCATGTCTGATGCCTGCGACGACCCCCGTTGCAGCAATGAGAGGCGGAATTTCAGGTTAGGCTAGGCTCCAATGGCGTCTATCGAAACCGTACCTAGAAAATCCTTGCCCCTTGCGTAGCGTACGGATGTTCAAAGGCGTGAAGAGAGTGATGGTCGCGGCTGCGATGTTACGCAGCGATAACGCAGCGATAATTGACAAAGGGGATGCGGGGACGCAAGATATCGCTCTTCCTAGTTCTGCTGGCTTCCAACTGGCTGGCAAGAGGTCGACCATGCGCAGGGTCCCCGCCTTCGTGGTGGTTCTCATTTTGTCTTTGCATCCCCACGTGGTTGCTTCGCAAACCACCAACGGCTCGATCAGCGGCCGCGTCACCGATCCCAGCCATGCCGTCATTGCGGATGCGAAAGTCACTGCTGTCAACATTGGCACAAACTTCCGTTACGAAGCCGCAACCAACAACTCTGGCGAATACTACCTGACGAATCTCCCTCCGGGCAGCTATAGCCTGGAAATCGAAAAGACTGGCTTCAAGAAGTTGGTCCGGCCCCACGTGACGCTTCACGTCCAGGATGCTCTGGCCATCGATTTCGAGATGACGCTCGGGCCGAGCAAGGAACGCATCAGGGTGGAAGCGGGCGCACCGCTGGTGAATACCACCTCGGCAACGGTCAGCACGCTAGTGGACCAAGATTTCGTGGACAATATGCCGCTCAATGGACGCAGCGCCCAGACGCTCATTATGCTTACGCCCGGCGTGGTGGTGACACAGACGGCGTTCGACGATCAGGGCCAGTTCAGCGTGAATGGGCAGCGTACGGACGCAAATTACTTCACCGTCGATGGTGTCAGCGCGAATTTCGGCGTGACTGGCTACCCGCCGCTGGTGCAGGCTGCCGGAGGAGCGCTGCCAGCCCTCACTGCTTTGGGCGGCACTAACAGCCTCGTGTCCATCGACGCCATGCAGGAATTCCGTTTGCAGACCTCGTCTTTTGCGCCGGAGTACGGGCGCACGCCCGGCGGGCAGATTTCGATAGTCACGCGCTCGGGAAGCAATCAGTTTCACGGCACGGCATTTGAGTATTTTCGCAACAGTGTGCTGGACGCGAACAACTGGTTTTCGAACCGCGATCATCTACCCAAACCCGAGGAGCGCCAGAACGATTTTGGCGGTGTCTTCGGCGGGCCGATTTTCAGAGACAAGACCTTCTTCTTTTTCTCCTACGAGGGTCTGCGACTGCGCCAGCCAGCTACTCAGGAAACTGTGGTTCCGGACACGGCATCGCGACGGCAAGCGCCAGCAACGATGCAACCCTATCTGAACGCCTATCCCATTCCAAACGGGCCGGAACTCGGCAGCGGCACGGCGCAATTCAACGGCAGCTATTCCAATCCTTCGTCGCTGGATGCTTATAGCATCCGCATCGACCACGCCATCAACTCCAAACTGAGCATTTTCGGACGGTATAACAACTCGCCGTCGCAAACCAACGTACGCAACACCTTTGGAAACCTGAGCGGCACGGAGTTGCTTTCCACCTCCGTGCAGACCTTCACCGTTGGCCTAAACCAAATAGTCACAACCGCTATCAGCAATGAATTTCGCGCCAACTATAGCAATGACCGCGTCGGCAGCCAATTCAAATTAGACAATTTCGGTGGCGCAGTCCCACTTACTGATGCGGAGATGTATCCTTCCGGGTTTTCCACCGCCAACGGTCTGTTCGAGTTCAACATTCAGAGCGCTGGGACCATCGCTAATGGGCTTTACGGGACGGATGAACAACGCCAGATCAACCTTATCGACAATTTTACTTGGACCAAGGGCAGCCACCAGCTGAAGTTCGGCGTGGATTATCGTTGGCAATCCCCTTTCACTCGCTCCTTTGCCTACTTCCAGGTCGTCGGATTCGCTGGAGTGACAGCGGGTTCGGGAGGCGTGCTTTCCGGTGCCGCATTATACGCAGAGACGGGTTCTAACCAAACCGTCGCCTTCCTGACGCAGAATTTTTCCTCTTATGGTCAAGATACCTGGAAGCTGAATCCGCGTTTAAGTTTGACGTACGGCTTGCGCTGGGACGTTAATACGGCGCTCAAGGGAAAGAATTTGGCGAGTCAGCCCCTGACCGTCATTAACCTGAACGCTCCATCGAATCTAGCGTTGGCGCCGCTCGGCACGCCTCTTTACCAGACACGTTACGGGAACGTGGCGCCTCGCGTCGGAGTTGCCTACCAACTTGGCGGAAGACCCGATTGGGGCACCGTGCTGCGCGGAGGCTTTGGCATTTTCTATGATCTCGGATATGGCTCACTCGGTGGCGCTTCAAGCTACTTTCCTTTTTTCGCGACAAAGCGTGTACCGCCCACGACGTGCACCTCCGGCGTGAAGGGTACCTGTTTTCCTTTGACTCCGCAGCAGGCCGCACCGCCGCCGTTCACAACGAACCCCCCGGTCAACACGATGACTGTAGCTGACCCGCATTTGAAGGTTCCGCGCACGTATCAGTGGAACGTCGCGTTAGAAAAGTCGCTCGGAAGCAGCCAAAGTGTGTCCGCTACATACATTGGTGCAATCGGACGAGACTTGCTACGCGTGACGAATATCGTAAACCCGAACCCGGATTTTGGATTCGTCGGTGTAACGGACAATTCGGCAACGTCCGATTATCAAGCGCTGCAAGTCAAATTCCAGCGCCGGTTGTCGAATGGGCTGCAAGCATTGACCTCGTATACTTTCTCGCACTCGATCGATATTGCTTCGACCGACGCATTTGCAAATTACCTGAACGCACCAGCTTTTGTGACCAATCCGAATGTAGATCGTGGAAATTCGGACTTTGACATCCGGCATTCCTTCACGGCTGGCGTGACTTATGTTCTGCCCACACCAGAATGGAACACGTTCGCGAAGGCCGCGCTGGGCGGATGGTCGGTAGACGCTTTCGTTCTCGCTCGCTCGGCTCCTCCGGTGAATGTCGTCGGCTCGTTGGTTGTTGCCGCAGGCACTGCTCTTTACCCGCGCCCGGACATTGTGCCGGGACAACCGTTTGAAATGTTTGGTTCGCAATATCCTGGAGGGAAGATTTTCAACAAGGCTGCTTTTACTCCAGCTCCGAAGGGACAACTAGGCAATTTCGGGCGCAATGTGTTGCGCGGTTTTGGAGCGACACAGGCGGATGTGGCGTTTCAGCGTCAGTTTTCGTTTACCGAGCAATTGAACCTGCGGTTCCGGGCGGAGTTTTTCAATATTTTCAATCACCCCAACTTCGGCGCTCCCAATAACAGCCTAAGCAATCCCTTGTTCGGCCATTCGACGCAAACCCTGGCGAGCAGTCTCGGGTCTGGTGGCGCGAATGGAGGGTTCAACCCCCTGTATCAGATCGGCGGGCCAAGATCGATTCAGTTGGCGCTGCAGTTGGCGTTCTGAAGGACTCGGCATGGACAGTCCTCTATGTCCACTACTTCCCATATCCTTCGCCTCCTCTTACTTGCTGATGCGTTAAGATGTGTGCGCTATGCGGAGGGTATGCAGTCGAGCTGCAGTGCTACCTTGTCTGTTGCTGGTGTGCGCCGCGCTGCTATGCGACCCGAGTGCGTTGGCGCTTGATCCGGCGCTGGACGTGAGCCAGTACGCGCATACGGCGTGGCGAGTCCGGGATGGCTTCACGAAAGGCGCGATTTTCGCGATTGCGCAGACGCCCGATGGGTATTTGTGGCTCGGGACGGAGTCGGGCCTAGTGCGCTTCGATGGCGTGCGGGCTGTCCCGTGGCAATCATCAGATGGCGAACAACTCCCCAACAATTTCATCAACGCCCTGCTGGTTGCCCGTGACGGGACTCTCTGGATTGGCACACACAATGGTCTCGCAAGCTGGAAGGACGGCAAGCTCACCCAGTATGCGGAGTCTGCCGGGCTGAATGTAAGAGGCATCCTCCAGGACCGCGAAGGCACTCTATGGATCGGGGCCGCTGGAGCGACGACCGGCAACCTTTGTGCAGCAAGGGGCGGAAGTCTCGAGTGTCAAGGAGCCGGGAATTTTGGGCGTGAAGTGAATGCTCTGTATGAAGACCATAAAGGCAACGTGTGGGTATCGGGTCAGTCGGGTCTTTGGCGGTGGAAGCCCGGTACTCACGAGCACTACTCTCTTCCTCGTGAGGTGACCTGGATCCACGGCCTGACCGAAGACAACAGCGGCTCGATACTGCTGTGCACGGACAAGGGGTTGGCAAAGCTTACAGGTGGAAAAATCGAGAGCTATGCACTTCCCAGCGTTACCGGACAGTTCCAGGCCGTTAACGTCTTTCAGAGCAGCGACGGCAGCTTGTGGGTGAGCACCTGGCAAGGCTTATTGCACTTCCATCAGGGCAGGACCGATGTATTCAAAGCGGTTGATGGCCTGTCCGCCGATTTTGTAACCCCTATCTTCGAAGATCGGGAGGGAAATATTTGGGTGGGCACGCAGGATGGACTCGACCGCTTTCGGGACGTAGCAGTGCCAACCATTTCGCGAAAACAGGGTCTGGAAGGCTCTGCAGCCTGGTCGGTGCAAGCAATTCCCGACGGAAGCATTTGGATCGTGACGGCAGGGGGACTCAATCAGTGGAAGAACGGCCATGTGACGTTTTACCGCAGCCGAACGGCGCTGGGCCAGAGCGGCCAAAAAGATGAGCAAGAGATCGGCAGCGGAGCCGCGAGAGAAATCGTGAACAGTGGACTTACGGGCAATCCACGGTCGATGGGACAGGATCGGGGGCGACTTTGGGCTTCGACCGGCGACGGCGTATTTTATTTCGAAAACGGCCGGTTTATTAGAGTCCCTGGCGTGCCCGGCGGACACACAAACGCAATTGTAAGCGATGCCAGCGGGAATATATGGATTAGCGACCCCGAGGGTGGTCTTTTTTGCCTCACGCCCGAGCTCACGGCCAAGCGTACCCCTTGGTCGCAATTCGGGCACAGGCTCACTTTCGCCCTGCAGCCTGATCGGTTAGGTGGGCTGTGGCTTGGGTTTCAAGATGGTGGCGTGGCTTACTTCAAAGATGGGCAGGTCCGCGCCTCCTATACCGCCGCTGATGGCTTAGGCAAGGGCGATGTCAGCAATCTTCAATTCGATTCGCACGGCACGCTCTGGGCGGCCACGCAAGGCGGATTAAGCTACATCAAAGACGGTCGCATCGCGACGCTCACAAGCAAGAACGGCCTCCCCTGCGATGCGGTCCATTGGTTGATCGAAGACGACGATCATGCCTTCTGGTTGTACAAACCATGTGGCTTGGTGCGGATTGCGCGTTCTGAGCTGGATGCCTGGATGAATGATTCGACACGGGTTGTCCAATTTACGACCTTGGGCGTCGCCGACGGAGTGCGGAGTCCTGAGCTCCCGGGCGGCTATCCGCCCATGGTCACTAAGTCTTCAGATGGAAGAATATGGTTCTTGCCCAGAGACGGTGTGAGCGTGGTTGATCCGCATCATCTTGCGTACAACAAGCTGCCGCCCCCGGTGCACATCGAGCAAATCACAGCCGACCGCAAGTTATACGATGTGGCTTCCAAGGCCAGGGGGGGGCTGCGGCTGCCGCCGCTGGTGCGCGATCTAAAGATTGATTACACGGCGCTGAGCCTGGCGGTGCCGGAAAAGGTGCACTTCCGATTCAAGCTGGAGGGACAAGACCAGGACTGGAGGGAAGTGGTCAACGACCGCCAGGTGCAGTATTCGAATCTGGCGCCGAAGAACTACCGTTTTCGCGTGACGGCTTGCAACAACAGTGGGGTATGGAACGAAGAGGGCGCGTTCCTGGATTTTTCCATATCACCGGCCTACTACCAGACCAACTGGTTCCGTGCTTTGTGCATGGCCGCCTTCCTTGCGCTGCTCTGGGCCGTCTATCAACTGCGGCTGCGGCAGGTGACGCGGGAATTCAACATGAGGCTGGATGAGCGGGTCAACGAGAGAACACGCATCGCGCGAGAATTACACGACACGCTTTTGCAGAGTTTTCAGGGACAGTTAATGCGTTTTCAAGCCGTTTCCAACGAACTCGCCGGGGGCGAACTGAAGCAAGAACTGGATGAAGCCATCGACGGGGCTGCGCGCGCGATTACTGAGGGGCGAGACGCGGTGCAGGGATTGCGCTCTTCGGTGGTGGAGAGCAACGATCTTGCGGCAGCCATTGTGACTCTCGGAAAAGAACTGGCCGCGTCCCGCGGCCGGTCCCCCGAGTTCACGGTGCGGGTCGAAGGCGCACCGCGTGACCTCCACCCGATCTTGCGCGATGAAGTGTACCGCGTGGCCGGAGAGGCGTTGCGCAACACGTTCTACCATGCCGATGCGCAGCGAATCGAAGTGGAAATCCGGTACGACGAACGACAGTTTCGGTTGCGCGTGCGCGACGACGGGAAAGGTATTGATCCGAAAGCACTGGGTGACAGTGGACGAGCGGGGCACTTTGGCTTGCGGGGCATGCGCGAACGGGCCAAGCTGGTAGGCGGCGAATTGAAAGTCTGGAGCGAACTGGAGTCCGGCACGGAGGTGGAGTTGAGGATTCCCGCTTTGCATGCTTACGCGGCATTTCGCGCTCCCCGCCGCCGATTGTGGCTCACCGAAAAATTGTTCGGCAAAGACCATGAGATGAAGTCATGAGCGACGATACCAGTACGATTCGGATTTTGGTGGCGGACGACCACCTCGTCGTTCGCGAAGGGGTCGAGGCCCTCGTCCGGCGTCAACCGGACCTGCAGATCGTGGCGCAAGCGACCAACGGCCGCGAAGCCATCGAGCAGTTCCGCGCACATCGTCCAGATGTCACGCTGATGGATTTGCAGATGCCGGAAATGAAGGGCCTCGATGCGTTGATCGCACTTCGCAGCGAGTTTCCCGAGGCCCGCATCATTATTCTAACGACTTACGCCGGAGATATTCAGGTGCAGCGTGCGATCAAATCGGGGGCCTCGGCATACCTGCTAAAGAATGCTTTACACAAGGAACTGCTGGACACGATTCGCGCCGTCCATGCCGGGAAAAAGTATGTTTCGCCCGAGGCCTCCTATGAGCTTGCGGAGCATGCCGGTGACGACAACCTAACGCCGGCGGAGGTGCGCGTGTTGCGCTTAATTGCCCAAGGCAATGCCAATAAGGAGATTGCGGCGCAACTGTCGGTCAGTGAAGATACCGTGAAGGGTCAAGTCCGAAACATCCTTGCCAAGTTGGGAGCCAAAGACCGCGCCCACGCCGCCATCATTGGAGTGAAACGCGGAATCATCGAAGCTTAGGTGACTCAAAAGGGTCCTTTGCTCTGCCCTTTTGGGCTTGCCGACTAAATGTGGACCTTATAGCCTCGCTATGTCGTGCGGCGACTTTTCTCAAATTTCGCTACGGGTGCTCCTGGGGTTGGCCTTCTCTTACTCCGTCTGGTGAGCGGTATCGGTCTGGTGGTCCATGGAGTTTTGGTGGTGCGTGGCGCTCCCCCCCTCGGACCAGCCGTGCTGGACGTGCTGACGATTAGTACAGGACTACTTCTCCTGGTCGGTTTGTGGACCCCAATGGCGGGAACGATGCTCGCGATCCTTGCGTTAGGCCACGCGTTCCTCCATCGCGTGGATCCGTGGACGTGCGTCCTCATGGGCATCCTCGGTGTCGCGTTGGCGCTTCTGGGACCAGGAGTGTGGTCGGTGGATGCTCGCCTCTTTGGATGGAAGAACATCCGGATTCCCGATTGATAGACTTTAGCTTCTCCTCTCAAACCTTTTTATTGCTTCGAACCAAAAGACTGACTTGTGCCTTCCCCGATTTGGTTATACCAGCCGTACCGAATTAGTGTCCACCGTCACACGAAGTGGGGTCCACCGTCACACGAAGTGGGGTCCACCGTCACACGAAGTGGGGTCCACCGTCACACGAAGTGGGGTTGCCCGCAATAAGGGTCTAGTTCAGAGTGCGTTCGACAGCCTAGATTTGTAAGGAGTTCGATATGTCAAGCACTCCAAACCGTCTTCTGTCCGTGGATGAATCACTTTCCTGTCTGCGGGCGGACCCCCGATTCATCTCAAGTGAAAACGACAAGAACACCCAATCGACAACTAGCCTTGTGGCTTCGACGGTCCCATCGAAGCGAACTCGCTTTCGGAATGTGGAAACGATAACCCGGAATAGTCGAGGTACACCGCAATCCATCCTTGAGTGGTATCGCATACTGCGAGCGCACTATCACTGGCCTTTGTTCCAGGCGATTCGATTCGCGTTGTGGCTCTCGCGCTAAGTCAAGTGGGAAACGAACTTGTTCAATAGAAGGAGCAGTTATGGTCACAGCAACACAATCGGCTTCCGACAAAGAACTGAGTAGATGCTCGAGGAAAGCTGCAGATCAGGGGCTCTGCGCGGCTTTAGACTCGAAAAAGCGGAGTTCCACCGCGCGCCACTTTGAGGAAGCGCTGCGAAAAAAGATCGTGGGGCAGGACGAGGCGGTCCAAGCGCTCGTCGATCTTTATCAAGTGTTCTGCGCCGGTCTGCATTCTCCCGGGCGCCCGGTGGGAAACCTGCTGTTTCTAGGACCGACGGGTTCGGGCAAGACGCGTACGGTCGAGGTCGCAGCCGAAATTCTCTTCGGTGACAGCCGGGCTGTGATCAAGGTGGATTGCGCGGAATTTCAACACTCCCACGAAATCGCCAAGTTGATTGGTTCGCCGCCAGGTTATCTCGGCCACCGCGAAACGCACCCGCTCATCACCCAGGAAGCTTTGGCAGCAAGTCATCGCGATGAGCAGAAGCTGAGCTTTCTTCTGTTTGACGAAATCGAAAAGGCAAGCGATGCGCTGTGGCAGCTGCTGCTCGGAATGCTGGATAAGGCGACGCTGACGCTGGGCGATAACCGGAGAGTAGATTTGTCCCAGACCGTGATTTTTCTGACCTCGAACCTAGGAAGCGGGCAGATTGCCGATCTGGTGCACGGGAGTATGGGATTTATTCAACCGAAGGACAAGGCCACAACGGGATTACACGAGAAGGTAGAGAGAACGGCCGTGGAAGCGGCGAGACGCAAGTTCTCGCCGGAGTTCATGAACCGTCTGGACAAAGTGGTCGTGTTTCATCCGCTGGAGCGCGCGGAGCTTGACGAAGTACTTGAAATCGAACTCAGGCAAGTACAGAAGCGCGTGCTGGATTCGGCGACGCGCCCTTTCTTGTTTCGAATCACGAGCGAAGGCCGGGAATTCCTACTGCAAGAGGGAACTGACCAGAGATATGGAGCACGCCACCTAAAACGCGCTATCGAGCGCAATGTAGTCTGCCCTCTTTCCAGGCTGCTTGCTACGGGGCAAGTACAACAGGGCGATGCGCTGGTCATCGATCGTCAGCGTGGCGAAGAAGCGCTTGTTTTCCTGAAAGACATGGAAAAGCGTTCTTCTGGTCCGAAGATTGATTTACCTCTACCGGACGCGGCACAACTGATGACTGTGGAGGCTCGAGTTTGCGGTGTACATCACCATGCTGAAGCGTCCCAGCGATGAAACAGGAGCAAAACATGAGTACAGCATCACACTCTGTCATGCAGCCCAGTCCATATCCGGAAACTGTGTCGATAAATACCGCTCTCTACCGTGGTGAGGGACGGACGGCGCGCAAAGCGGAACGCGCGGAATCTTTGTTCCTGGACACGATCGTAGGACGACGCGGCAGCCTACGCTCAGTTCTCAGCCAGGTGGAGGCCGTCGCAGGTACGAATACAACGGTCTTGATTACAGGAGAGACCGGCACCGGCAAAGAAGTCATCGCGAGGGCGATTCACGAGCTCAGTCCCCGCCGAAACAGAAATCTGGTGAAGGTGAACTGCGCGGCCATGCCTGTTGGCCTGCTCGAAAGCGAGCTCTTCGGACATGAACGGGGAGCCTTCACCGGGGCCATCAATTCTCATGTCGGCCGCTTTGCGCTGGCGGATCGCGGCACTCTGTTCCTCGATGAGATTGGAGATATGCCATTGGAGCTTCAGCCGAAGCTGCTGCGCGTGCTTCAGGAGCGTGAGTTTGAGGCCGTGGGAAGTACGCGTACCACGCGGGTCGATGTTCGCGTGGTTGCTGCGACCAACCAGGACCTGAAGCAAATGGTTCGGGACCGGGAATTCCGCGAAGATTTGTATTACCGGCTGAATGTTTTTCCGATTTACTTGCCACCGCTGCGCGAAAGGAAAGCCGATATCCCCGAACTGGTGGAATACTTCGTACAACAGTTTGCGGCGTCCATGGACAAAACCATCGAAACCATTCCTGAGGAGACGATGCGTGCCCTGGTTTGCCATAGCTGGCCCGGCAACATTCGAGAACTGCAAAACTACATCGCTTGCGGCGTAATTCTTTCCAAGGATGGCATCTTAAAACCGGCGCCTCTCGAGAGCGGCGAGCCGTTGGAGCCAGAGGCAGACGTTGCAAATTCAACGTTGAAACATAAAGTGCGAGATAACGTGCGTCGAGAAATTCTGGCCGCCTGCCAGTGCGCCAATTGGAAGATCGGAGGTCCGCGTGGAGCAGCCGCCCGGCTCGGCTTGAAGCGAACTACAATGTTTCACATGATGAAGCGCTTTGGTATTGCTCGACCTGGGGACCACTGTCAGGACTGAGGTCACGCTTTCCGCGCGCAGCAGTCGATTTCAGGTGTTTCAAACATCCAATGCAAAGATCGGCGCTTCTGGCCAGTCGCGAGAGTGCCTTCTGCGTAGGAACCGATATACGCACTACCGATAGTTGTGCTTGTCGTGCTTGCCCTTTGAACCCTTTCTCTGTTTCCCATTTCTGGAGGACTCTTCTCCCGGCATCTTTCCACACCATGTGAACGGTCGCAACTTAGTTATAAGCATGACGCTATCGTTAAATCCCTAACATGCAACAGCCCGCGATTGGAATTGCTCGGTATGAGCCTAACGGCATGCGTGCCCTCTTTCTGTTGAAAACAAGACGGATCGCAGATTCTCCGATGAGGGTTGCGCGTTGGACACGCAGTTGCTACACGGACCAAGTAGAGAAAAGGGAGATCCGCCAATGACCAATGCATCCACAGCTGCAAACTTCACTAGGCGCACCAACGCAGCTGCTGCGGTCAGCAAGCCCTTGCATGCTTTCAGAGGACGAAAAAGGAACGCGCGGTCAACATCTTGCAAGCCGGGGAGGCACGAGTCCCACCACCTTGCTGAGACGCGGGCGAAAGACATCGGAGTGGAAGCCTTCGAGAAGATGTTTGTGGCCTCCCGCCCTAAATTCGTAGCTACGGCCCAAGCTATTCTGCGAAATCGAGAAGACGCCGAGGACGCTGTCCAAAATGCATTTCTCTCCGCCTATCGTAATCTGCGCACCTTCGAAGGGCGAGCTACACTCACCACCTGGTTCACCCGCATCGTGTTGAATGCTGCTTTAATGATCCGGCGAAGACGGAAATCATCTTGGACCCCTTTACAGGAGACCACCACGGCGGACGACGCGAAGTGGATGGAAAGGATTACCGACTCGGAACCTGATCCAGAAGCGGTTTACGCAGAGCGAGAAACACTTCAGGTCATCAACCAGATGCTTGCAAAAATGAAGCCTGGGCTTCGGCAGGCGTTCACGATGACGTATTACGATGAAATGTCGAACCGAGAGGCAAGCGCGTCGCTCGGGGTCCCCACCGGGACTTTCAAGGCGAGGCTCTACCGCGCTAGGCGATACCTCGCCAGTTATGCGCAGCATTCCTTGGTGGCCCCTATCCCAAAGAGTCCACGCTCTTCGTTTCTCCCCTCGGTCAAGGCTGATTTTCAACTCCTCGCTACAACAGCTACGGACATCTCCTCTCTAGGAGCCACGTTCTCATGACAGCGCAGCCGACATTTCTCGAGACCGACGGGTTGGGATGCCTCGACCAAATGGAAGCCGTGCTCGAAGTTCTAAACGAGGGTGTGATCATAACGAACGACTGTCATGAGGTCCTCTTTGCGAATTCCCGTTTTTTGGATATGACAGGCATTCCCAAGCAGGACCTGGTCGGGTCCGATTTTTCTCGCTTCTATTCTTCACAGGAATGGGCTTATCTCACGAGTCAGAGTGAAGTCTCGTTTCGACAGGGGCACAACTGTTATGAGTTTGTACTTCCTCAAGAGGGTGGTGGTCGTTTGCCCGTCATCATCAGTTCGCGTGTCCTCAATAATTGTGGAAGCCGGTTAAAAGTTGCGACGTTTGCCGACATCTCCAAACAGATAAAAGTGGAGGAGGAACTTCGCTCGGCCAACGCAAGGCTTCAACAACGACAGATGGAAATCGACGAGGATCTCCGACTCGCCGCGCGAGTCCAGAACAGCCTCGCGCCACAATCCCAAGTGTGGGACAACGTGAGCGTCGACTCCTTCTATCATCCCGTGCATTGGATTGGAGGCGACTTCGCGCTGGTGAACTCGCAGGACGAACAACACGTCAGCGTGCTTGTCTGTGATGTTTCAGGTCACGGCATTGGCTCGGCGCTGGTTGCGAACCGCATCTACTCAGAGACGACCTCGCACCTGCGCAACGGTACAGCGCTCATCGACATGTTCGAGAGGTTGAATCGCTTGATGATCGAAGACATCGCCGGCTCCGGAATGTTTGTTACTCTGGCCGCCGTTCGCATCGATGCCCAGAAACGCCGTATGGACTTTGCCGGAGCGGGTCATCCACCGGTGATGGTCGCGCGTCGCGGACAAAGCCCTCTCCTGCTCGAATCCCGCTGCGCGGTTCTCGGCCTACACCCAAAGGCCGTGGACGTTTCCGCCAGCCTGGAGATGTCGCTTGAACCGGGCGATTGCATCGTCCTGTACACCGACGGGATTACCGAAGTCTTCAATTCCGGAGGTGAGATGCTCGGCATTGAAGGCGTTCGAGAAATTGTGCGTCAAGCATCAGCCCTGCCTGCCGGGCAGATGAAACAAGGCATTCTTGACGGCATCGCCGCCTGGCGCAACGGCCCGCCAACTGATGACGTTTCTCTCATTCTGGCACATGTTCGGTGACGAGGATTGCATTTCACGATCGAGTTTACTTACGCAGAGGTCGTAAAGCTTACGGAAATTTGAGTCAACCACTTACATAATTTCGCAAAGCGCGATCATTTGGGTTCATTGCACACACTGCCGAAGCGTTTGAGGTACAGGCCGAATTCACTCCGGGTGGACTTGACGGTTCTGGTTTCCCTGTTCCCGCGCTGCACGTGCACTAAAGCGGTACTTCGCAGCGCAAGTTGCGACCCTATCTCGTGACAAGCCCGCGGTGCCTCAACTGATTGCCAGTAGCCGTCTTCGTGAGGCTTAGAGTCGTACGGCGGCGAACCAAAGGTACTGCAGAAATTACCTGAGTGTCGGCGCACTGGAGACGATTCTCTTACGACGCCGTCGGCACGTTGGGGATCCGCGTGCTTCGCAGAGGATAATGTTCTTAGCCTTTCACCTGGCGTTGCGACCGTAGAAAACTGCGCCAAAGACCAAGTTCTGCGATCCAGCTGATCTCGTAGGCACATTCGCGCTCCTCGCTCGTGTGCTCGCGTGCATTCCACACCATACGGCGTTGCGTTTCCCAGTGCACGTCGACCCCCGCGGGAAACCCAGGACCGGGAAGGGTTTCGGAATTGCTATCGACGGCGGACATCGATTTAGCCTCCTCTTTCTGCAAGTTCAAGTGGTCATTCGAATCTTTGACCACTGCTCCTTAGCTGCATTCCCATTGCCACCACAGGAACTTCGGAAGATCGCAATCGGAGTTACGGGAACTCCTTGTAGGTGGATATTTGATGCTCCTTAACGAAATGTGGCAGCTCGGCTCTCGTGACAGCCTTAAAGTTCTACTCTCCGGCCATTCGGCGGCGCATTTTCGACGATTTCGTTAATAAAGGAACGCGAAAGCGCCGCAACGATTTTTCACCCTTGGTTTCATTGTCTGCAGGGTGTTCATTCAAGGCAGTTTGCGGTTTCGGATTCCCTTGTAATTGGCTGGAGACTGCCTTGCACGGTTCGGATGCGCGACGATCTTGATCGTCAACGGCAACTGCTCTTTGGAACTGCTGATCAACTGAAGTTCTTGGGAAAGGATGCTCGATGAGAATGGGCGCAACGATGTACAAGGCCGATTCGCGAGCGACGGTCAGTCGTGCCGTGGGGATTCTCGTTCTCCTGGCGGGGATACTTCTGGCCACGCGGTTGTGCGTCGCGAGTACTCAGCCTGACAAACCTGTTGTCTGCACCATTGATTCACATATGGAGGTACGGCGATGAACTCGAGCCTGTCGGATCCTGCGTTTTGGAGCCGGTTCCAGTTTGGTTTCACGCTGGTTTATCACTATCTGTTTCCGCAACTCACGATGGGTCTCGCATGGTTTCTCGTGTACTGGAAATGGCGTGCGTTGAGGACCGGAGATGAAAAATACAACGAAGCCGTCCGGTTTTGGGCCAAGGTCTTCGGCGTCAATTTTGCCGTTGGGGTCGTTACCGGCATTCCTATGGAGTTTCAGTTCGGAACGAATTGGGCCGGGTTCTCTCGATATGCCGGCGGCGTGATCGGCCAGACGCTGGCGATGGAAGGCATGTTCGCATTCTTTCTCGAAAGTGCGTTCGTCGGCGCGCTGATCTGGGGCGAGAAGCGATTGGGCCAGCGCTATCACTTTCTGGCTGCTGTGGGAGTAGCACTCGGTAGTTGGCTTTCTGGCTTTTTCATTCTCGTCACCAATGCTTTCATGCAACACCCCATCGGTTATCGAATCGAAAGTGATGGGTCGCTTGGCATCGACAATCTGAGGGCCTACCTACTGAATCCTTGGGCTCTCATTCAATTTGTCCACAACCAATCGGCCGCGCTCGTGACCGGATCGTTTGTCGTGACCGCAGTCGGGGCGCTTTACACGTTGCGTGGGCTCCATCGCACTCAGGCTGCGCTCTATCTTCGAGCGGGAACGCTGGTTGGACTGCTTGCGTCTTTGCTCGTTGCCTTTCCAAGTGGCGACCAGCAGGCCAAGATGATCGCGCGTCACCAGCCGATCACGCTTGCCGCGATGGAGGGGAAGTTTGTCGGCGGAACGAGGGCAGGTGTCGCCGCCATCGGTCAGCCGAATGTTGCCGCCCGGCGCCTCGACAACCCGATCGAAGTTCCAGGAGCCCTGAGTTTTCTCGCCAATGGCACTTTCCAAAGTTATGTGCATGGGCTTGAAGAATATCCTGCCGATACGTGGCCCGATAACATCGAGCTTCTCTACTACTCGTTTCACCTGATGATTACCCTCGGCTCGATTTTCATTCTGCTTATGGCCTACGCCAAGTTTCAGGACTGGCGTGGACGGCTTCAATCGAATACCTGGCTGCTTTGGATCTTGATGCTGGCATTCCCTTTTCCCTACATCGCTAACACCGTGGGCTGGATGACCGCTGAGTTAGG
>Ga0306920_100005833_pt1 | contig 15968 bp, 14 predicted proteins | sample flu12Cox44000170_FD_204666 | JGI IMG/M metagenome (GOLD analysis project Ga0306920, IMG submission 204666) | Lab enrichment of tropical soil microbial communities from Luquillo Experimental Forest, Puerto Rico - flux4day.12C.oxic.44.000.170 (v2)... | ecosystem: Environmental > Terrestrial >... | reverse complement strand
TCACGCCGCAAGTTCCCAAATCTTCTTGCCTGCATTCTCGGGTGATACCGTCACGGTCAAAGTCGGATCTTGTCGCCGGCGAGCTCAAACAACGGAGGACCGAATCGGAAAAGAAAGGAGTTGCTCTGTGTGTCTGCGCCTCTGTGGTGACTTTTTTGATTCTTTGACACGTTCTGAGTCTCTCCCCAAGTCAAAGTGCGGCGTTAGGCCCGGAGAAATAGAGGAGGCGCTCAATCGAGTGCAGGGGCAACTGCAAGCCCTCCGGCTCACTCCGCCTCAATCCGACCGGTGGTGGCGAACCGTTCAGGGGAAGGGTAGAGTGAGTGAGAACTTGGCCATCGACGCAGGACACGCCGTAGATGAGGTTAGCCAGGAATTACACAGCCAGGAGCAAGGCGTTGATTTGCTTGGCTCGCATTTGGCGCAAATGGCCCAGGATATCCAAAGAAGAAAGGAAGCGGTGGCAAGCCAGATGCTGGAGGTGCACAACAAGTAGAAGGTTGTTCAGGACCAGTTGCAGAGTCATGCCAAACCGCTTTCGCTGATCGCGGTCGAGCCCAGGGAGGCCAACTCTATTATCCGCTTATTCTGTCGGCGCTCTTCGTCTATTTTGTCGGGCGATAACTCTTGCTCGGCCGGCGCGCCCAAGATCTCGCGGCGAGATATCGCGAGTTCGGTGCCTCGGAACAAGTACTACAAGTGTCCTTCGCCGAATTCCCTGAAGTGTGGAGAACGCGGCGCTATACCGATTTGGCGACATGGCTCGTTCTCGCCCTTTCCCTGGTGCCGGGCATCCTTATGGCCGTCAGCCTTCAGCGCATTTCCAGCAGCCCGGACCTACTGAAGGATGTCCTGTTTGGGCTGTACAAGGCCGCAGTCATTTTCTATGTGTTGGCTTCCCTAGCTTTGGTGGTTGCCTCCCTGGGACCAGCTCCAAAGTCTCTGCAGCAGCTTATGCACGACCGCGCCGAGATTTCAACCGGAAAGAGTCTTCGGGAAAGAGAGTCAACAGATCGGCAAGCCCCGGCCTAGCGAGATATAATCGGAGGAGGTAATCCCATGCCAAAGGCAAAACAGCTCGCGTCAACAATACGCCTTTCGGAGATCCTTCGTCTCCAGTGCCTCAAACTGGCGCGTCAGATTTTCGTCATGCGTGTTTTATTTCTCCGTTGCTTTTGCCCTGAACAGTGCGTCACCGTCGGTTGCCCACCAGTCTGCCGTCCGACTCTTGTCGGTTTCGGGATTGAGCCGTTGAAATCTTTTCACTGTAACACTCTCGAACCTGAGTCGATCCGTCAGCTCCTGCACGTAAAATCCGCGTTTCAGACTTGCGGCTTTGCTTAGTCCGTTAGTGGGAATGGAGTCCAGGCTACTCGAACTCAGCCCCATTTCGACCTGCATTGCAACGTCAGCGGCCGACTTGGATTGCTTCGCCATGGCTTGTGTCCCTCAGCCTCTGCATGCTCCTGCCGGAGCGATATCCGCCTCCGCAATCTTAAAAGCTAATCCTCCACCTTGGGCAGCTTCGGGCAGAAGCGCGCAAGCCTAGCAGCGTCAAGAGCATCAAGGTGAACTTCGATCCCAGGTCATGCCGGTTCCAGTGATGGACAGGCAGCAGTACGTGCTGCCGATGTCAAACCGCCAACTCTCGACTCCCTGCGGCCTGCTGCATTGCTTCCAGATACTTGTACCCGCTGCCCGTCAAGAACAGGACTACCGTGTCGTCTCCGGCGAGAGAGCCTTCTTCGAGAAGCCGTTGGAGTGCTACAAGGGTAGCTCCGCCCTCTGGCGAGGTAACCAACCCCTCGGCTTCGGCAATCTGTCGGACGCCGTCAAGCATGGCGTCGTCACTCACAGCAATCGCCACGCCTTGGCTCTCGCGTAGCGCGCGCAGGATAAGGAAGTCGCCGATCGCCGATGGCACGCGCAGACCGGAGGCAATCGTTTGGGAGTTCAACCACTCGTCGGCGTGCTCCGCTCGGGCCGCAAAAGCGCGGACCATGGGTGCGCACCCTGTCGCCTGCACGGCAATCAGACGCGGCCGTTTCCGTCCGATCCAGCCCAGCTCCTCCATTTCGTCAAAGGCCTTCCACATGCCCACCAGGCCCGTGCCGCCGCCCGTGGGGTAGATCATGGCGTCGGGCACTTTGCCGCCGAGTTGTTCCACCACCTCGTAGGCCATGGTCTTTTTCCCTTCCACCCGGTACGGTTCCTTGAGAGTTGACATGTCGAACCACCCCTCGCGCTCAATGCGTTCGCGTAGGGCGCGACCGCACTCTTTGATGCTGCCCGAGACCAGTGCGACCTCGGCCCCAAGCAACGCGCACTCCAGGCGATTGACCACCGGCGTTCCTTCCGGCATGTAGACGAGCGCCTGCATTCCGGCCACAGCGGCATAAGCCGCCATGGCCCCTCCCGCATTGCCCGCCGAAGGTACCGCCACCCTTCTGAGATCCAGCTCGCGCGCCATGCTGATGGCCACACTCTGACCGCGCGCTTTGAAGGACCCGGTAGGGTTGACCCCTTCATCCTTCAAATACAGGTTGGGGACGCCCAACTTTTCCCCTAAGCGCCGCGCGCGCAGCAACGGGGTGAATCCTTCGCCCAGGGAGACGATGGACGACTCCCGGGTCACGGGCAGAACTTCGCGGTAACGCCACAGATTGGGCGGGCGGGAGACGAGTCGCTGACGCAGCGCGGATCCTGCGATACCAGCCAGTTGGTAGCGCACCAGCAGCGGCGATCCACAATCGCAGAGGTTGTGGACTCTGCCGCTCTCAAGGTGCTTTCGGCAGCGCGCACATTCCAGGTGGGAAACGAAGGCCATGGTCGTGCGCCAGCGGTTGGCGTTCCCCGCTCAACTACCCGATTCTTCAGTCGCGTTCGTCTTTCTATCACGAACCGATTAGAATAAACAACTGAACGATTCGCGAGTGGGAGCCGCAAAAACTTATAACCGGCCGACCGACGTATGACCACGCCCAGCAAACAGAGCCTGATTCGGTTGTTAGCCATTGACCTGGACGGAACCTTGCTCAACAGCAGGTCGGAAATATCTTCTGCCAACCGTCAAGCCTTGGTTGCCGCAGTCGAAAGAAAAGTCCAGGTAGTAATCGTGACGGGGCGCAGGTTCCATTCCGCCACGCAGTTCGTCAGGCAGGTTCCCTCTCCGGTCACCCTGATCTCCTCCAACGGCGCGCGCATTACGGACTCGTGCGGTGAAGTGCATCACCGTAACTTCCTCCCCTGCCGGGTCGCGCGTCAGATCCTCGGAGCCGCCCGTGATTATAGACCTTACGCGGTGGCGATGTTTGATATATCCGGTCGTGGGCAGGTAACGATGCAGGACAATGCGGTTGCCGAAAGTCCACTGGGGTGGTATTTGAGAAGTAGCCCCGATTCCCTCGCCCAGGTGCCGGACCTCGAGGCAGCGATCACGGCAGATCCTGTCGTGATTATGTTCGGCGGACCTCCGGAGCGCATCGAGCCGCTGGAGCCTTTGCTGCGCAGTTCCTCCTCGGCCGGCTCGGTCCACCTGACGTGGACCAAGTATCCCGCCCGCAACGTCTCCATTCTTGACGTGATGAATCTCGGTTGCTCGAAGGGTGCGGCGCTTTCTTTGTGGGCCACGCGATGCCGCATCCAACCAAGCGAGGTGATGGCCATCGGCGACAATTACAACGATCTTGAGATGCTACAGTTCGCTGGCCGCCCTGTTGTGATGGGGAATTGCACCGCCGGGTTGGACAGCAACGGCTGGCCCGTTACCCTCTCGAACGACGAGGACGGCGTCGCAGAGGCTATTCGACGCTACCTCCTCTGATAGCTCCGCCTATTGTTGTATGACCTCCACTCCCGGTGGTAGAACAAGTTGGAAGATTGACGGCGACAAGTCGACGTTGCGCTGGATGTTGGTGAAGGTGAACTCCATCGTGCTGTTGTCAGCGTAAAGCACGACCAGCCGCTGGATGTCCATCTTCGGACTGAGCTCGATGAGGACCTCGCGGTATTCATCTTCGAATCCTTGCTTCGGGTACCCACGCAGCACTCTGTTTCCAACCTCGGCGTGAAGCACCTGATCCGCGAATTCGACTTTGGAAAAGACCTTGCGGAGACTGAGGCGGGAAAGTAACACACCCAAAGGCGTTCGAAAATCTTCCGTGGTCTTGGCCGCGGACCGAGTGACCTGCTTCTCCGCAGGAATATAGAGCGAAAGCTCCTTCCCGTCGGAAACAAACAGCTTGGCCTCCGGCTCACGATAGTCCCAGCGCATGCGTCCACCCTTCGCCAGGCTGACCGTCCCCGATTCAACCCTTGTTCGCCCCCCGGACGTGTAGCTCTGCGTGAAGTTCGCGCGCAGGGTGTTCACTGCGTGGTAACTCGACTCGAACGCGTGGACATATTGTTCGAGGGAAATATTCGGTGGCCCACCCATTGCCGATAGCGGCGGAACCAGCGTCACGGCGAGCAGCGCCAAGTAAATCCGGGTCCTTCGCGTGCGAAGCTGTGAGAAAAACAACGAACTCACCACAGAGGTGCAGAGACACAGAGAGAAGCAGAAATTACCAGGCAGAAGCAACATCATCGGTCGCTTGCTCATGACACTCGATTTCTGTGGACCTTCTTTGGTCGGATTCAAGTCCTCCCATTCCTGCAACCCGTTGCCTGCCGCGCTGCGCCTTCCAGTCGCGACTTGTGATTCTGGTTTTCCCTCTGCGCCTCTGTGTCTCTATGGTTCAGAAGGGTTGCTTGACCGCAGTCCTTAAGCGCCGCAAAGCAGCCAGAGCTTCCCGGTTACCCGGGTCGGTCCTAAGTCCCTCCTCATATTCTCTCAGAGCTGAGGAGCTTCGACCAGAGGCAGCGTAGAGAGCCGCCAGCCCAAAATGACCGTGGCTGTCGAAGGGCTCGAGTGAGACCGCGCGCCCGAACGCCTCCTCACCCTTATCGCTCTTGCCCCAGTGCGTGTAAATGTCACCCAGTCTGTCGCAAGCTACCAGGTTCGGCTCACTCTCAACTGAGCATCGAAACTGCTCCTCCGCTTCTACCAGCCGCCCGGCATCGAGATACAGTTTCCCGAGTTCATTGCGCGCCCGCGTGTTGAGCGGTGAAAGGGCGACGGCCGCTCGAAGTTGCAGCTCCGCCGCTTCCGTGCGTCCAATCTCAGCGTAAGCTGACCCAAGGTTGAGATGAGGATCCATATAATTGGGTTTCAGTCGTATCGCCCGCTGAAAGAACTCAATGGCATCCCCGTAGCGCCTTTCTTGGGCACGAATCAATCCAAGGTTGTTCAAAACGATCGCATTCTGTGGATTGAATGGCAAGGCTTCGTTCCATTCCCGCTCCGCCGCTCTGGCATCACCCAGATGCCAGTAAACCGTTCCCAGGTTGTTGCGAATAGGATATGCATCCGGAGACGCAGCCAGCGTGACGCTGTAAAGTTGGATGTCGTCCCGCCAGTCGCGGTTTCGCGCGACGATACGAAAGCAGCACAAGGCTGCGAGCGCGCAGGCCACGGCGACGAACGCCCGGCGGACCGCCGGAACGGTTCGAGACCCGAGTGCCCACAGACGCTCCAACCCCCAACCCGCGATCCAGCAGAAGCCCACCGACGGCAAGTAGAGGTAGCGTTCTGCGAATACGTTGGCGGCCATCCAACGCGCGTTGAGTACCGGTGCCAGCGTAACAAGGAACCAGAGGACGCCAAATGAGGCGGCGCGCTCATGCCTCCAGAGTGCGACAAAGAGCGCCGCCAATAACGCGGAAGCGGCCAGCCCGACTATCACGCGGGTGTCCAGAATGCTCGTGCTCTTCCTGAAAACGTAGAAGGCACACAACCGAGCCGGCCACACCACCTTCCACAGGTATTGGCCTGTGAGGGACGCAGCTGAGAGCAGAGCTTGATACCAGGTAAGGCTCTGCCTCTGCGTGACCGGAGCAAAGGAGCCCAGCAGGCGCAGGCGCAACAGCACATAAGCGAGGCCGAGCAGCCAGAGCACGCCGTAGCGCGAGAGTTTCTGCTTGAATGAGGTGGCGCCGCGATCGTTGCGATAGCAGTGCTCGTAAACCGTGGCGAGAGCCGGCAAGGTTAGTGCCTGTTCCTTGGAAAGGAGCGCCAAGGCGAAGCTTCCCAGCAGGCCAAGACGAGCCTGGTTGGGACGTGCCCACGTCGACCCCGGTAGTGCAAGAAAGAAGTAAAACGTCAGGAGATAGAAGAAGGTGAGCTCAAGGTCAGTCACGGCGGCGACCCAGGCGACGGATTCAGTGTGAATCGGGTGCAGCGCAAACACCAGAGCCGATGCAAACGCCGCACCGCGGCGTTGCAGCAAAGACCGCGCTAGGAAGAACAGCGCACACACGACAGCGGTGTGCAGAAGAACGTTGGCAAGATGAAACCCATACGCCAATGGCCCGAACATCCGATAACACATGAGGTACCCGGTCGTCATGATCGGACGATAGTAATTGGTGACACCCTGGGTACCGATGTAAGACCACACGGTGGTGGTGAAGATCTCCCGCAAGTGATGAAAGTTCTGAATGTAGGGATTGTTCATTACCTGCGTGTTATCGTCATAGACGAACCCGTTCAGCAGGGTGTTGGCATAAAGGCCCACGGCACAAAAAACAAGGACAAGAAGCAACTTGGCGGTAGACGACGGCGAACCGAGCCCGACCTGGGCAGACGTGGGCTGCTCGGCAGTCGACTTCAACGTAACGGCGCTCATGGCAGGTTTCCCGCAGCTCTCAAGACGCGGCGGCTGATCCCGGGCCGAGGCGGCGCAGCAGAGCGGCCCATGCTTCAGGTATGGCCACTGAAAGCCTCAGATCTCCGAAGCGCGCAAACAGCCAGTTGGCGAGCCCAAAGCTGGCAGGCGCCAGAATCAATCCGGTGACACAGTCCACCAGGTAGTGGTATCGCAGATAGACGGTCGAGACCCACAGACTTAGCACCAGCGGCATCAATATCCAGAAAAGCCGATGGGAGTTGCGGTAGGCGTACAGCCACACGACAAATGAAATGCCGACGTGGAGGCTGGGAAATACATCCCGCTGGATGCGAGCATAGTCCATGAAGTCCATTTGACGGTTAAAGATCGCCAGGGGCTGGCTCAGCCCAACCGTATACTGGTTACGCAGCGTGTACATTGGCCCGATGGCAGGAACCAGGAGGTATCCCACAAGACCCAAGAAAGAGATGAGGACCAAGCCACACATCATCTCGCGGAACCGCGCCCGAGGCCGGCGCAGGTAAATGAAGCAGGCCACCAAGGGGATATTCCAGATGTGAAAGGCATAAGCAAATTGCATCCAGGCCGTTAAAGGAGCGGAGACAAGGCGCTGCAATGCCACGCTTGCTTGAAAGCCGAAAAGCCGCTGATCCAGGGCGATCAATGCCGCATCCCGATCCTTGGTCACCAGAAGGTGAGTGGCGTCGCCCCAGAGGGAATAATACATCAGCAGGATGACGAGAAACGGGAACCAGTCGCGCACGATTTCCCAGTAAGGACGAATGAATCCCCTCAAGTCATCGGCTTGGTCGCCAGCCGCTTGCTTTCCGACGACAAAGTAATGCACCAATTCCTTCGCCAAAAGCAGGGCCATGGCCGGGATGATGATCAGCACATCGGCCGGACTCACAGCCAGCCCCCGCACTTCCCGGAAGATGATCTGCACGACCAGGCAGATGAAGAAGAACGTAAGCGCCACGAGGTCTTCGAGCCGGAAGGGCAAGGTTAATCGTTGGTTACTGTTCATAGAGCGCCTTCAAGGATGCAAATCGCTTTCGGGCTTCGGGCGAGAAAGGGTGGCGGGCGGTTTCATCCAGCACCGCTAACGCCTGTCTGGTGTCGCCCGTAAGGAAGTGGGCGTGCGCTAGGCCTTCCACCGCGTCCTCTTGACCGGGCAGGATTTGAAGCACCTCCAGAAAGCTTCGCTCGGCCTCTGGATAATTCTTGAGCGCGAGGAATGTGTTGCCCTGGAGGACGTACGGCGCGGCGTAGAATCTATTGTTCTGAATCAGTTCCCGCGTCAACGGGATCACCTGCTCGTATTGCCCCAGAAAGAACAGCGCCCAGGCGCAACGCATCGCGTCGGACTCCTCCAGGCGGCCGGGGCTGAGTGCCTGCAGGGTCCTTTGATCTTCCAGTAGCGATTTGAATTGACCTTGCCGCAGCTTTGTGGTCGCCAACATCTGCCAATAACGCAGCACACCCGGACGCAGCCGAACCGCGCTCAAAGCATTGTTGTTAGCTTGCTCCAGTTGCGAATGGTCCAGGTTATCTTGGCTCGCCGTGAAGTAAAGCTCCGCCGCCACATCATCGCCTATGCCCATAGCCCCGACTGCCACCAGGGCTACGAGAACGAGGTAGAGGAGCCCTCGCACGAAGCGGAGCCGCTGGCTGCTGTCCGGCGCGCCGCCGGTCCGGAGTCCACCGATGGCCTTGGCGGAGAGCAGCGCGAGCAAGATGAGGGCGACCGTCTTCATGACTTCCCAGAATACGAACCGAATCTCGCTCACTTGCCGTTCCTAAAAGAAATCAGGTCTCTAACTGGCGACCTACCGGACCAACTTCAGGTCAACTCCGCTTGCGGGAGAGAGATCCGCCTGCCCTTGAGAATTAACGATATAGGGAACGCCCGAAGGATCGACCGGGACACGGGACAACAGGCCCGCGGCCACAATCTCGCTCAAGGCGCCCGCCGGCTGCCCGAAGAGTTCGCGGTAGCGGAGCAGCAGACTGTTCAGCCGGCCCAAATCCTCTTGGGCAGCGAGGGCCGCCAGATGATCCTGCGCGCTCTTGCGGATCTGCTCGTTGTCGGCATGGCGATAGATTTCCGACCAAAGCAACCACGAGGCTTCGCGCTCCCCTCCTTTCGCTGCTGCTGCCGCTGCCAGGGTCTTGAGCCACACTTGCGCGCCGGGCCTTTCGCTTCCTATCCGAAAGGCCCGAGAGGCCCCGGCGTAATCCTGAAGATCCCAGTAGTAAACGAAGCCTAGGTCCTGCCAGAGTCGCCAGTAGTCAGGGTTAGCCACGATACCTCGACGAAGCAGGTGCAGGGCCTGAAGGGGCTGTCCGGCGCCAGAGGGGGGCCTCTCGGCCAGGAAGACGGCTCCGAACCGATAAGCGACAATCAACTGGGGGTCGAGCGTGGTCGCGATTTGCAAAAGCGGACCCAACAAGTCAAAGCGTCCGGACCTGCTTAAACGCTGGCGCCCGTAGTATTGCACTACGCGCGTCCAGTAGGTATCAGCCAGCAACCCTTCGTAGCCGATACTAAGGTGGCGAAGGCTCTCTCCAGAACCCCAATACAGCACGTCGGCGGTTTCAGAGGCTCTGACATCGATGCCTTGCCGGACGGGCACGAGGACAAGCCCGCTCGTAACCAGCAGCAGCCAGCACCCAATACGAGTTGACGACCGCGCAGTGCGCGCTGTTTCGACGGTCACCGAAACTCCCTCTCCTCGAAGACCAACACTGCGGCCGAAATGAGAATGGTGGCATAAAGAAGCGTATAAAGAGAGTTACCGGCCAGCAGATATCCGGGCATGCTATGCCCATGCGCTGCCTGGCCGATCACATTGAAGACGCCGAAATCGGGAAGCAAGTAATACAGTACATTCAGGATCGTCTCGAGAATTGCCCTTCCGCTCTGCTGCCCGAGCGATCGCAAATCAGCCAGAAAGTGGCCGACAAAAAAAAAGCAGAAGGTGAAGACGGCGGAAAGAATTGGCGTCGAAATGCAGGAGAATAGTAGCGCAAGCGCCACGACCAAAGCGAGCTGCAGCAATATGAAATAGATGGCTTGGAGCGAGGCGAAGTCCACGCGGTCCAAGCGGTGATCCTGGTAGATGAGAGCCAGATAGAATCCCGCGGTCATGATGGCCGTATTGACAACCAGGGTCAAGAGGAGACCGAAGTACTTGCCCAGAATGAATTCCGCGCGCCATACGGGCTTAGAGAGAATGCTGTAAATGGTCCGCTTCTCGATCTCCTTCGCCACCAAACCCACGCCGATGAAAATGGAGATCAGTAAACCAAAAATAGAGATCGAACTGAGGCCCAGATTAACCAGGATCGTTCGCTCGATGCCCACTGAAATACTGCCGAAGAGAATGGCCGCGCCAATCAGCAGAAGAGCAAAGACGACCAGGTTGTATAACACCCTGTCCCGCACTGACTCCTTGAAGTTATGAAGGGCAATGGCGGCGACACGCTGCGCTGAAGCCAAGGCCCGCGACTGGAGGCTGGAAACTGGAAACTGGAAATTGGAAACTGGTTTCTCGTTCGCCGATGTGGCTTTAGCGCTCGGAAGCGGGATCGGTTCAACGGTTGGAACGGGAGAAGCTTCAGCGCTTGAAAGCGCAGTCTCAGTGCCGAGGGGCTGGCGAGTTTCGAGTTTCGAATTTCCAGTTTCCAGTTTCCAGTTTCCAGTTTCGAATTTTGATTCTCCATCCTCGATCTGACTCATGAAGTAGTCTTCCAAGGAGACCTTCACCGGATTGACGGAAACGATCCTGGTGCGCAACCGAAGGGCTCGGTCGAGGGTGGCGGAGAGGTCGGATTCCGCCCGGACTGCCAATCGCACGCGCTCGCCTGTACGGACGATAGAAGCCACGTCGGGCCGCAGCTTTTCCAAGACTTCTGGCCCGGGGTCTTCCAACACGATTTCTATGCTCTCCGCCTGAAGGCCAAGAATTTTGCGCAATTCCCCACACCCCTGCAACCGCCCGCGGTTGAGTATCCCCACCCGGTCGCATACCGCCTCGGCGTCAGAAAGGATGTGGGTGGAAAGGAGGATGGTCTTGCCGTCCTGCCTAAGCTGCAAGATGAGGTCGCGCACCTCACGTCGACCCAGAGGATCCAAGCCTGACATGGGCTCATCGAGGATGATCAGCTCCGGGTCATTAACCAACGCCTGGGCAATACCCAACCGTTGCACCATGCCCTTGGAGAGCTTTCGTATGGGGAGATTCTGCGAATCGCTCAGTCCCACTCGGTTGAGCAAACTTTCCACTCGGGCCCGGCGCTGGCTGGGGGACAGGCAAAAGAGTGTCGCCACATAGTTCAAGAATTCCTTCGCGGTCAGATGATCGTAGAAGTACGGGTTCTCAGGTAAGTAGCCGATGCAAGCGCGGGCACCGACTTCGCCCAGTCCGTGGCCGAGGATAACGCCATCCCCGTGGGTGGCACGAATCAGCCCGAGGAGCAGCTTGAGCGTTGTGCTCTTTCCCGCTCCATTCGGTCCCAACAAACCGAATGATTCACCCCGTTCCACCCGAAGGTTCAAGTGGTCCAGCGCCCGCCTTCGGCCCCTCCCCCCAAACCTGACCGTATAGTCTTTGGTCAATCCCCTGGTCTCAACCGCCGGCGAAGCTGCAGCGCGGGCGCGAGCGCCCCAGGCCCTTTCGACCCGCTGCCCTTGCACTCCCTTCGGCATCACGACGAGCACCAGTTCAATTGTATAGGAATAGAGGCAGGGCCGGCGCTCGCGACGAAGGCGGCCGGAGCGTTGTGCGCTGCCAGGAGTGAAAGTCCGAAGAGGGGAGGCCTAGCTCCCCTCTTCCGGGAATCGGTCTGCTAGCCGCCGATGGGCGAATCCCCACTGCCGGCTGACCCCGTCGTGTTCTGCCGGATAACCGCGGAGTGGTCCGTATAATAGTAGTTCTGACCCGTGGTCCCGACTGTTATCGGGTTGGCGTTGAGGGTGTAGCTGTTGATCCTGCCGGTGCTGTCCGCAGTTCCGGCGGCGTAGACGAAGCTATAACCGCTCTTCGTCCCGCCAGCCAGGACGCTGTCAATCAGACCCGCAGCGGTGGCGGTGGGATTTCCACTCGTAGGCGGTCCGAGTACTGACAACGCCGTCGTATAGCCGGTGTTATACGTCGAGACGTAGGTGATCTCGCAAGTGTTGATGGTTCGCAGCGAGCCTACCGCCGACGCCTGGTTGGCAGCGATCCGCGAGCGCAACAGGTTAGGGATCGCAATGGCCGCAATAATCAAAATAATTGCGACCACAATCAACAACTCGATCAGCGAAAAGCCGCGTGAATCCTTTCTCATATCCTTGTCTCCTGTTTTGAGATCGATAGGAGCAGGCCCTGGGCCTGCCCTGGGGCGGCCACAAGGGCCGCCCCTACAGGCGCGCGCGGGGCTTGTGCCTCCCCTGGGCAAGCAGTCGACACCGAGACTGCTCTCACAAGTTATCACACAAAGACGCGAAGCGAGTCCTTGTTCTTGCCCCGGCGGCGTACGCCTCCGACCACGCCACTAACCACCGATCGGAGAATCGCCAGAGCCGGCAGCCCCCGTCGTGTTCTGTCGGATCACACCCGTCTGATCAGTGAAGTAGTAGTTCTGACCGGTCGTGCCCGGAGTCGAAGGAGCCGCCGTAATAGTATAGGCAGTTGTATTTCCGTTCGCATCCTGCGCGGTCGCAGTTAACGCGAACGTATAGCCGCTCTTTGTTCCGTTGGCCAGAACGCTATCGACCAGACCCGCTCCGGTGGAAGAGGGACTGGCGCCCGTACCTGGCCCGAGATATGCGAGCTGCGAAGCGTACCCAATGTTATACGTCGTGGAATAGGTCGCTTCCGAAGTATTAAGCGTCCGAAGTGAAGCGACCGCCGACGCCTGGTTGGCGGCCATGCGGGAGCGCAACAGGTTAGGGATCGCGATTGCGGCAATGATTAAAATGATCGCAATCACAATGAGCAATTCAATCAGTGAGAAACCACGTGTGTCCTTTGTCATCTCTTTTTCTCCTAGTTCGATGTTTTGGGGCGTTGGACCTCACGAACGCTCCTGTCGGGACCGGCGTTCGTGCGGTCAGACTTGCCATGACTCATAATATTACTACAGAGTCATCGCCATGTAAAGGGATAACTCAGACGTACCTCCCTACGGAGCGGGCTACCCGTCCAGAGCCTGCAGCCTCTAACTGGCTCAAGCCTTGCCGACAGCCAGCCTAGGTGCACGGGTAATTCCAAAGCTGCTTGTATTGGCCGACGGGTTTACTGGCCTGTGATCTTGTTGCAGGAGGGCAACTTAAATTCTGCCAGCCTGTCCGGACTCACTCCTTCGACCGGGCCCGGGTTGACAGTTTTTGTCATTTTAGCGTGACAATTTTTGTCAGCCTCTTCGAAACTGGAAGCTCAAATTGGAACCTCGGTGTGGAAACACTAGAGACTCGGAGCCGGCACGCGGCTCGGGACCTAGAAGTCAGGAAGTGGGAGCGCAAACGGGAAAGGTGGGGTCGCCGTCCGAAGACAAGTGGCCGGAGTCGACGGGTCTCACCGGGTGGGCATCGAAACTCTCCTTCCAAGAGTCAAGGCCACGACGGTAACGAGAAACCAGTGACCAGCGTCCTGTTCCGAATTTCGAGTTTCCAGTTTGCGGTTTTCAGAGTCCGTGCTTCCCAGCGTAATGCCGGAACGACCGATAAGAAAGGTGGAGAAGCTCTGCGGCGCGACTCCTGACGCCTCCCGCAACGCGCAAAGCCTCCTGAAGGTAGCGTTTCTCCACCGATGCGATTTGAAGCTCCAGGTAGACCCCTTCCTTGGGAATATGGATAGGCTCACTCTCAGCGACCGTAACTCCTCCAACGTAGTCTGGGAGTTGCGACAGGCGAATGGAGCTTTCTGTAGGGTCGGTGATGGCCACGGCGCGTTCGATTACATTCTCCAGTTCGCGAACATTACCCGGCCAAACGTACCGCGACAAGGCGGTGAGAGCTTGGTCATCGACGTGGCGCACTGCCTTTCCCATCTGCAGGGAGAATTTTTGAACGAAGTGCTGAGCCAGCGGCGCGATATCCTCCGGTCGCTCACGCAGAGGAGGGACGCGCACCGGGATAACGCTGACCCGATAGTAGAAGTCCTCGCGAAACTGTCCCGCGCTCACCATCGCCTGCAAGTCTCGATTGGTGGAGGCGATCAACCGAATATCTACGGGGATGTTGAGCGTGCCTCCCAGCGGCCGCACCGTCCGCTCCTGAAGCACCCGCAGCAGCTTCACTTGCATCGCCGGGCTGGTCTCGCCGATCTCGTCCAGAAACAGCGTTCCACTGTTGGCCGCTTCGATGATGCCTTTCTTGTTTGCGTCCGCGCCGGTAAACGCACCTTTGAGGTACCCGAACAGTTCGCTCTCCAGGAGCGTTTCCGGAAAAGCGCCGCAGTTGATCGAGACGAACGGCCTATCGCGCCTGTCACTCGCCTCGTGGATGGCCCTCGCCACGAGCTCCTTGCCCGTTCCGCTCTCCCCTTTAATGAGCACCGTGCTGGTCGTAGCGGCGATAGTTCGGACCACCTCCAGGATGGCTTGGATCTTCGGGCTGTGGCCTACGATGTTGTTGGCGGCGAAAAGGCGGAGCATCTCCCTTCGCAGCCGCGCATTCTCTTCTCGCAGGGCCAGTTCCTCGAGGGTTCGGGCGACCACCAGCTTGAGCTCTTCCACCAGGCTGTGGGTCTTCACTACGTAGTGGTTCGCACCCAGATTCAAGGCTTGAATAGCTGTTTCAACGGCAGGAACGGCCGTGATGAGAATAAAGCCAGCGGAACTGTGGTGCTGGCGCGCGTGCCTGAGCAGGTCAATGCCGCTGATGTCCGGCATCCGGATGTCCGAAATGATCAGGTCGTAAGCCTGGGAATCGATCTTATGAATTGCACTCTGTCCGCTCGTCGTGGTCTCCACCTTGTAGCCTTCCTTGCGGAAAGCGATTTCCAAGAGCTGGCACAGTGAAGATTCATCGTCAACAACCAGCAATCTCGCGACCATCTGTGACTTCACGTTTGGGTCGAGACTGGCGACGGCGGTCTGGGCGCTCGGCGACGGGTTGGGTAAGGAAGGCATAGAACACACCGGCCCACGGTCTTGCTATCGAAAGTGTCCGAAATTGGGATTGTTCTGTCCGATTCCGGGACACTCCTTTTGTTTTCAATAACTTGGTGGCTTTGTTTTTCAAAGAAAATGTGGTCCGACCGGGCATCATTAGGCCGAGGGACAGGCAGTTGCCTTGCGACCTGCTCTAGAAGGAATCGTTTTTTCCAGCCGTTCACGAGCGCTCCATTATCCCGGTACGCGAGGTAACTCAATCACGAATTTGGCTCCCTTGCCGAGCTCCGAGTCCACTCTGATGAGCCCGTGATGACCCTGAACGATCTGATGAACAATAGCCAACCCCAAACCTGTTCCGTTAGAGAAGCCAGGCACGAAGGGCTCAAAGACCTTCTCCAGTTGCTGCGGTGCCAAGCCCAGGCCGGTATCGGCGAAACTGATCCTGGCAACTTCAGGGCTAGTGTCGTCGAGTTCGGCGGTCAGCGTGCCTCCATCCGGCATGGCCTTCAAGGCGTTGTCGCAGATGTTCCAGAAAACTTGGCGAATCTTGTCCGCATCCACTGTTGCCACCACCGGTTGGCGAGGCAACCTCCGTTCCACGCGGCATCCCCGAGCCAACAAAGGGTGGTGCTCCAGCAGCAAGAGGGTCTCCTCCACCAGGTTCACCAGGTCGGCAGACCGAAACTCGCAGCGCTGTTCGCGAGCGTACACCAGAAAGTCGGAAACCAGCTTGTCCAGGCGGGCGGACTCGCGGCTGACGATATCGACGAGCTTCGACTGGTCTTGGTTCAGGTTGGCGACAGTGGGCAACAGCTTGATCGAACCAGCTATGGAAGCGAGGGGATTGCGAATTTCGTGCGCGATTCCTGCCGCCAGGCGACCCAGGCTTGCCATGCGGTCCTTGGCTCTGTATTCGGCGTCACGTCGCTTCTCCTCGGTGAGGTCCTGAAAGGTGTAAATGTAGCCTACCACTCCGACCTCGGGTACCTGCAGGGCGGAGGCGGAAACACCCAGTGTCCGGTGCTCGCCGCCCGGGCGCCGGTAGGTAATCTCGCGTCGGGTATAAGGGGCGGACGGATCGAGAGCCGAGTCCACGCCTTCCCGCAACGCGGTTAGGACGTCGAGAATCAATCT
>Ga0306920_100005832_pt1 | contig 15969 bp, 12 predicted proteins | sample flu12Cox44000170_FD_204666 | JGI IMG/M metagenome (GOLD analysis project Ga0306920, IMG submission 204666) | Lab enrichment of tropical soil microbial communities from Luquillo Experimental Forest, Puerto Rico - flux4day.12C.oxic.44.000.170 (v2)... | ecosystem: Environmental > Terrestrial >... | reverse complement strand
CAAACGGGCGGGCGGCGCCTGGGATCCCGGTCACCACGCCGCCCAGCATGCGATCCGCACCGCCGACGCGGTGATCGGGCTCAACCCCGCCGATCGCGATTGTGTCCTGCCGCTCCTGGCGGATCGCACGCGCTGGGTCGCCATGAAGCCGTTTCTCGATGCTGGGTTTTATGCTCCGAGTGAGCCCGCCGGCGAGAGGCCGGCGCGGCTGATCGTGGTGGCGATGATGCGCCCAGGCGACAAGCTTGCCTCCTACCGGATGCTCGGCGATGCCCTGTCGCGGCTCAGCGGTCTCGATTGGACGCTTGAGGTGGTCGGCGACGGCGCCGCCCGGTCAGAGGTAGCGCAGGCGCTCTCCCAGCTGGGCGGCAGGGTGATGTGGGCGGGGACGCTCAGCGCGCCGGCGCTCGCCCGACATCTCGCCGCCGCCGACCTTTGCGTGTGGCCAGCCATCAATGAAGCATTCGGCATGTCGCTGCTCGAAGCGCAGGCGAGCGGTCTGCCGGTTGTCGCCGGGGCAAGCGGCGGCGTTGCCCAAATCGTCAGGCCGGGGATCAGCGGGTTTCTCATCTCACCGGGCGACGCCGCCGGTTTCGCCGCGGCAGTTCGCAGTCTGATCGTCGATCGCGGCCTGCGCAGGCGCTTTGGCGAGGCGGCGCGAAGGCGCATCCTTGCCGAACACGATCTGCCAGCGGCCGCCCAGCATTTGACGTCGGTGTTCGAGACGCTGAGACCAGCGCATGCCGCGTAGGTCAGTCCCGGCCGCGCGGTGCGAGGGCTCGTGACCGGCTCCGTCCTGTTCTATGTCCAGCACCTGCTCGGAATAGGGCACTTGCGGCGCGCGCTCCACCTCGTAGAGGCGATGACGCTTGACGGCCTCGCGGTGACCTTGGTGTCGGGCGGCCTTCCGTTACCAGAGCTGGCTGATGCAAAGGCTGAGCGCGTCGTTCAGTTGACGCCGATCCGGGCGCGCGACTCGAGCTTTAAGGAACTCATCGACGCCGACGGCCAACCGATCGACGACGCTCTGCGCGCAAAGCGGCGTCATGTGCTGCTTGAGACGTTCGCGATGGCCCAGCCAGATGCCGTAATCATCGAGGCGTATCCGTTCGGCCGGCGCGCTTTCCGCTACGAGCTCGAGCCGTTGATCGACGCGGCCCGGGCCCGCCGACCTCGCGCGCTTGTGCTCTGCTCAGTGCGCGACATCGTGATCGTGCCCGAGGACCGACAGCGCCAGAGCGACGCCGTCGCCCGGGTCCGTGCCGGTTTCGACGCAGTGCTGGTGCATGGCGACCCCAAACTCATCCGCCTCGAAGCGAGCTTTCCGGCCGCCGATCAAATCGCCGATTGGCTAGTCTATACCGGCTATGTTGGCGCGCCCGACCAGCCCGGCGACGCGAAGGACGGGGAGGGCGCCGACGAAGTTCTGGTCTCGGCCGGCGGCGGTGCGATGGGCGCGCCGCTGCTGACGGCGGCGTTAGCAGCGCGGCGGCTCGGGTGCCTAGCCGATCTTGGCTGGCGGCTGCTCGCCGGACCGAACCTGCCGGCGGCGCAATTCGCGGCGTTTTCGGCGGACCTTCCTGAAAGGGTCGTTCTCGAGCGTTATCGCTCCGATTTTCCGCAAATGTTGCGGCGCTGCCGGGTGTCGGTGAGCCAGGCGGGCTACAACACCGTCCTCGACATTCTCGCCGCCCGGGCCGCGGCCGTTGTCGTGCCATTCGCCGATATGCGCGAAACCGAGCAGACATTGCGCGCAGAGCGGCTGGCGGCCTGCGGCGTCGTCGAGATGGTGGCGTCGTCCGTGCTTTCGCCGGAGCGGCTCGCCCAGGCGATCGAACGAGCGTCGTTGCGCCCGCCAACGGCGCTCGCCGTCGACACGGCAGGCGCGGGCCGCACCGCGCAGCTGGTGGCAGGCTTGATCGGCGCTGGGCCGGCGTCATCGCAACGCGTTTCAGAATTTCGTAACTCTGCCGAGTGACTATACAATCGGCAAATGGTAACTCTCTGTCACGCCTCCCCGGCCGCGACCGCGCGCTGGTCCGACCTGGCAAACGAGCTCGACTGTTGGGGAGCAGAAGGGAGGACGGCTACCTTGTGGTGGCGTGACGACGACGCCGCAGCGCCGTGTGACCGCCTCGACCGCCAGCTGGCAATTGCCGGGGAGGCGCCGGTGGCGCTCGCGGTCGTTCCCGCGGACGCCCAGCGCGGGCTTGCCGCACAATTCGACGCCGCCGGTCGGGGATCACGCGAAATTCCGCGCGTCGCGATCCTGCAACACGGCTGGCGCCATACCGATCACGGTTCTAGAGACGGGGCAAAGAAGAGCGAATACCCGGCACAGCGATCGGTTGAGTCGGTGGCGGCCGATCTCGACACCGGGCGAAGTCGGCTGCGGACGCTGTTCGGGGATCGCGCCCTCCCGGTCCTGGTACCGCCATGGAACCGCTTCGCCGAGGCGTTCCTCCCGCTCCTGCCCGCTTGCGGGATCGCGGCAATCTCGCAGGCGAAGCCGCGAGACGAGGCGTGGCCGGCGCCCGGCGTGTTTGCCGCCAATGTCCATCAGGATCTCGTCGCCTGGAAGGAGGATCGCGGCTTTGTCGGCGAAGCTGCGGCGCTGGGCGGCCTCGTCGGGCATTTACGGGCGCGCCGCCGCGGCGAAGTCGATCGTGACGAGCCGACCGGGGTACTGACCCACCACCTTGTTCAGGACGAAGCCACCGGGGATTTCCTACTGCGGCTGGTGGCGCTGACCGCCGCTCATCGGGCGGCGCGATGGCTAGATGCGCGCGAAGTTTTTGCCCCATGCCTGGATGCCGGCGCACCGGCTGTGCGGGGGACGGCGCCGTTGGCATGACTCGTCATGCTTATCCGAGCTCGGCCATGGTCGGCGATTATCTGCGCGCCGCCGCCGGGTTCGTGCCGACTGCCGCCATCTTGTTGGCCGCCCCTCTCGGAGCCGTCGGCGGCGTCGTGCTGGGTGGCTTCGCGGCGTTGTTCTTGCTGTTCGGGATCCGAACCGCGCTGCGCCACCGCACCCAGGTCGAGATGACCGATATCGGGTTGTCCGCCTCGGGACCGCTGGGCGCCACGATCCGGTGGGACGATCTCGACAGCATCAAGCTCGCCTATTACTCCACTAGGCGCGATCGCCGCGACGGATGGATGCAGCTGGAGCTGCGCGCCGGATCGTCGCGAATCCGCCTCGACAGCCGGATCGACGGGTTCACCGCGCTGGTGGAGCGGGCGGCCAGAGCGGCCGAAGCGCGCGGCCTCGAACGGAGCGCGGCGACGGCGGCCAATCTCGAAGCGCTCGGGGTCGAAGCCCCTGGCATTACCGAGGATATGAGCGCCGGCGGAGCGACCGCGTGACCGATCTTTTGACGATCCGCGACCTGCATGTCCGCTTCGCCGCTCCCGGTGGCTTTATCCGCGCCGTCACCGGTGCGTCGTTCCGGGTGCGTCCGCGCTCGACGGTAGCGCTGGTGGGTGAATCGGGCTCGGGCAAGTCGGTTGTCAGTCAGTCGATCATGCGCATCCTGCCGCGCAACGGGGAAATCACCCGTGGCGAGATCCTATTCGCCGATCAGCGCGGCGACGGTGCCGCCGTCGACCTAGCTCGATTGCCGAGGGACAGCGCGGCGATGCGGGCGATCCGGGGCGGCCGTATCTCGATCATTTTCCAAGAGCCGATGACCTCGCTGTCGCCGCTCCACACTGTCGGCAATCAGGTCGGCGAGGCGCTGCGCCTGCACCGTCCGGTCGGGGCCGCGGAAGCGACCGAGCTGACGCGGGAGACCCTGCGGCTCGTCGGCTTTCCCGATCCGAACCGGGCATTGCGGAGTTACCCGTTCGAGTTGTCGGGTGGGTTGCGGCAGCGGGCGATGATCGCGATGGCGCTGGTCTGCCGCCCTGCCCTGCTGATCGCCGACGAACCGACAACGGCGCTTGACGTCACGATCCAGGCGCAAATCCTGAAGCTTGTGCTCGAACTGCAGCACGAACTCGGGATGGCGGTGCTGCTGATCACCCATGACCTCGGGGTAGTTGCCAACGTCGCCGAAGAGATCGTCGTGATGTATCGGGGCGAAGTGGTCGAAAGCGGCACGCTCGAGGATTTGTTCAGGCGACCCGAGCATCCCTATCTGCGGGCGTTGCTGCGCGCAGTGCCGCGCTTTGACATGAAACCCGGCGAGCGCCTGATTCCGATCCGCGAGGTGGCGGCCGGCGACGCGCCCTATCTGATGGCGGAGAAGGCGACTTGGCCGCCCGGCCCTTCGGCCCCGCTGCTCGAATGTGTCGGCCTACGGAAAGCATATGCGATCCGTAAAACCGGCTGGTTCGGCAGCGCCAAGAGGGCGGTTCAGGTAGTCGCGATTGACGGAGTCAGCCTGAAGATCGAGCGTGGGGAGTGCCTCGGGCTGGTCGGGGAAAGCGGCTGCGGCAAGACCACCCTGGCCAAGGTGCTGTTGCGCGCGGTGACCCCGGATTCGGGATCGGTCGCCTTCAACGATCATGGCAAGCGGATCGATGTCCTGGAGCTCGAAAGCGACCGCTTAAAGCAGTTTCGCCGCCAGGTTCAGTTTATCTTTCAGGACCCGTTCGGATCGCTGAACCCGCGCATGACGGTGTTCGACATCATCGAGGAGCCGCTGGCAATCCACGGCATTGGCGATGCCCGCTCGCGGCGCGAGATGGTCGACGAGCTGGTCGCTCTGGTCGGCCTCGATCGCAACCATCTGAGACGCTACCCGCACAGCTTTTCGGGAGGCCAAAGGCAGCGCATCGGCATTGCCCGCGCGCTCTCCCTGCGCCCGGATCTGGTGATCTGCGACGAACCGACCTCGGCGCTCGACGTCTCGATCCAGGCGCAGATCTTGAACCTGTTAATGGACCTGAAGAAAAAGCTGGGGCTGACCTATCTGTTCATTTCCCACAATCTGGCCGTCGTCGATTACATCGCCGACCGGATCGCGGTGATGTGCGCCGGCCGCATTGTCGAGATCGCCGACCGCGCGACCCTGTTCCGCGCCCCGGTGCATCCTTATACGCAGGCGCTGCTGGCGGCGGTGCCGGCCCCCGATTTGGCCCATCGGCTAGACTTCGACCGGCTGATGGAGGACAGAGCCTCCAATCCGGCGGCTTGGCCGGAGCCCTTCCGCCGCGAGCCGGCAGATGCGCCGCGGCTGATCGAGATTGCCCCTGGCCATGCGGTCGAGGCGCGGAGTTGGCCGGCGTCGCTGTCTCGCGCGGGCGGCTTGGCGCGGGCGTGAGGGCGCAGCGCCGCATGAACCAAACGCCGCGTCATCGCCGGGGCGGTGAGCGGTGAAGCGGCTCGCCGCCGCGCTGCAGCTCGTTCTGGCGGCGCTGCTGTCGGCAATGCCGGACACTGCGCGCGGGACGCTGCGCGAGACGCCGTTTTTTGAACAGGCGGTGGCGAACGGGTCTCTTCCAAAGGTCGATGACCGGGTGCCGAGCGAACCGTCTGTGGTCGACGGCACCGGCGCGCCGGGGCACCAGCTGCGCATGCTGATGTCAAGCCCCAAAGACACCCGCATGATGGTGGTCTACGGCTATGCGCGGCTGGTCGGCTATACCCCGGCGCTCGACCTCGCGCCCGACATCCTCAAATCGATCGACGTGCGGGACGGTCGGGTCTTTACCTTGCATCTTCGCAAGGGAATGAAGTGGTCGGACGGACAACCGTTTACCGCGGAGGATTTCCGCTATTGGTTCGAGGACGTGGCGGAGAACCCCAAGCTGGCGCCTTCGGGGCTCCCGGTCGAACTTCTGATCGATAACCAGCCGCCGCGCTTCGAAGTGCTCGATGAGACCACGCTGCGTTACAGCTGGGTGCGGCCGAACCCGTTGTTCCTGCCCGCGCTGGCCGGGCCGGACCCTCTGTTCATCTATTGTCCTGCCCATTATTTGAAACAATTTAATGAGAAATTTGCTGACAAAACTGCGCTTGATGCTCTTGTAAAGAAAGCGAGAGTCCATAGCTGGGCGGCCCTACACAATAAGATGAATTCCATGTATCGGAATGACAACCCGAAGCTTCCATCACTCGATCCGTGGATACTTAAAACCAAACCGCCATCCGATCGCTTTGTTTTTGAAAGAAACCCGTACTACTATCGCGTGGATACTTCGGGCCATCAACTGCCGTATATCGACCGGGTGATCCTGTCGCTGGCTGATAGCAAAATCATCCCGGCCAAGACCGCTGCCGGCGAAAGCGATCTCCAGGCCCGCTATTTGAATTTCAACGATTACACGTTCCTGCGGCAGAGCGAAGGCCACAACCACTTCAATGTCTGGTTGTGGCGCACCGGCCCGGGCAGCCAGCTTACCCTTTATCCGAACCTCAACGTCGATGATCCGGTGTGGCGCGAGCTGGTGCGCGATATCCGCTTTCGCCGGGCGCTCTCGCTCGCCGTAAATCGACACGAGATCAACGAGGTGCTCTATTTCGGGCTGGCGATCGAGGGACAGAACACGCTCCTGCCGAAGAGCCCGCTCTATCAACCCGGTCTCCGCTCGGCCTGGGCGCAATATGATCTGGGCGAGGCCAACCGGCTGCTCGACCTGATCGGCCTGACCAAGAGGGAAGGCGACGGCGTGCGCCTGCTTCCCGATGGCCGCCCGATGGAGATCGTCGTCGAGGATTCAGGCGAATCGACCGAACAGTCGGACGTGCTCGAACTGATCCGCGACTCATGGCGGCATGTGGGGATCCGGCTTTTCGCCAAGCCGCTGCAGCTGACCCTGTTCCGGCGGCGGGTCTTCGCCGGGGAAACGCTGATGTCGATCGACAAAGGGATCGAAAATGGTCTCGCCAACGCATCGTCCTCGCCTTGGGAGTTCGCGCCGACCAGCCAACAACAGCTCGAATGGCCGAAATGGGGCCAATACTACGAGACGAAGGGAATGGCCGGCGAACCACCTGACTTGCCTTCCGCGGTTCGGCTGAAGGAGCTCTATCAGGGTTGGCTTGGTGCGACATCGCGACAGGCGCAGACCCAGGCTTGGCAGGAAATGCTGCGGATCTGGGCGGACGAGGTGTTTTCGATCGGAACCGTGGCCGGCGTGCTGCAGCCGGTCGTCGTCAGCGACAATCTGCGCAACGTTCCCGAAAAAGGGATCTATGCCTGGGTGCCCGGCGCATTTTTCGGCATCTATAGGCCGGATCATTTTTGGTTCGGCCCGCCGTCGCCGGCGGCAAAATCGGCATCCGCCGCGAGGCCTCCGGCGCACCCCTTGGCGACTCCGTGAGGCGACGCTTGCTTCCCGTCCACGGCGTCACGAAAATCGAGTTGCCCGGCCGGCCTGCGCCGGCGTAACCGCTGTCCGGACCGTTTCCATGTTGGGCTATATCGTCAATCGCCTGCTGATAATGATCCCGACCATGATCGCGATCAGCATCGTGATATTCACGATTATTAATCTGCCGCCGGGTAATTATTTCACAACCTACGTCGCCCAGCTGGAGAGCTCGGGCGAAGCGTCGGATCTGGCCAAGGTCCAGTTTCTCGAAACCGAATACGGTTTCGACCGCCCGCTGTGGCAGCAATACCTCTATTGGGTAGGCGGACTACTTCACGGGGATATGGGATATTCTTTTTCTTATGACCTGCCGGTAAACAAGGTGGTCGGCGACCGAATGCTGCTAACTGCCATTGTCTCGATCACCACGATTATCTTTACCTATCTCGTCGCCTTTCCGATCGGAGTCTATTCGGCGACCCATCAATACAGCTGGACCGACCACCTGCTGACCCTGATCGGTTTTCTCGGGCTGGCGACGCCGAGTTTCCTATTGGCGCTGGTTCTGCTTTATCTGGCCAACGTCTATCTTGGCATTTCGATCGGCGGCTTGATGGACCCGAAATACGTGGATCAGCCGTGGAGCTGGGAAAAAGTCCTGTCGCTCCTAGCCCATATTTGGATCCCGGTCGTCGTCATCGGTTCCGCGGGAACCGCGAGCATGATCCGGCGTCTGCGCGCGAACCTGCTCGACGAATTGCAAAAGCAATATGTCGTGACCGCCAGGGCGAAGGGCCTGCATCCGTTCAGGGTATTGTTCAAATACCCGCTGCGTATGGCCTTGAACCCGTTCATTTCCGACATCGGCTCGCTGCTGCCGCAAGTGATCTCGGGTGCTGCAATCGTCTCTATCGTCATGTCGCTGCCAACGACCGGCCCGATGCTGCTCGACGCGCTTCGCAGTCAGGATATGTACCTGGCCGGCTCGTTTCTGGTGTTCATGTCGCTGTTGACGGTAATCGGGGTCTTCGTATCCGATATGGCGCTGGCACTGCTCGATCCCCGGATTCGGTTGCAGGCGGGGCGACGGCAGTGAGCGACCTGACCTTTCCCCCCGGCGCCCCCCGCGCCCCGGTAGAGAGCGCGGCGCAGGCCGCGCCGCTGGCGCATTACACCTCGACCGCACCCTACGATCCCTACGTCGTCGAGCGGATGACGGCGGCGCAGGAGCGGTTCTACGTCGCCTCGCAGTGGCAGATGATGTGGTGGAAGCTCCGCCGCCACCGCGTTGCCGTGGTGTCCGGGGCGATCCTGCTGGCGATGTATCTGGGAATATTGATCTGTGAGTTCCTCGCCCCGTACGGGGTTGACACCCGGAACACAGACTTTATCTACGCTCCGCCCCAAGCGGTGCATATCTTCGACCAGGGCCGGCTCGTCTTCCCGTTCGTCTATGGCTACGATTACCGGCTCGACATGCGCCGACTCGAGCGCATCTACACGCCCGACCAGCAAAAGCGCCAGACCTTGCGGTTTTTCTGCCGCGGCGAAGATTACCGGTTCTGGGGCGTAATCCCGGGCAACTTGCATCTCGTCTGTCCGGCCCCGGGCGGGCATTTGTTCCTATTGGGAACCGACCGGCTCGGTCGCGATTTGATGTCACGGATGATTTATGGCGCACGCATCTCGCTCACCGTCGGACTGGTCGGCGTCGCCGTCAGCCTGACCCTCGGCATCGTCATCGGCGGGATCGCCGGCTATTACGGCGGCTGGACCGACATCCTCACCCAGCGCGGCATGGAGGTCGTCCAGTCTTTTCCGCATCTGCCGCTGTGGATGGCCCTGTCGGCGATCCTGCCGATCAGTTGGAGCCCCTTATTGGTCTATTTCGGGATCACCTTGATCCTCGGGATGATCGATTGGACCCATCTCGCCCGCGCCGTTCGATCAAAGCTGCTGGCGCTGCGCGAGGAGGATTTCTGCACCGCCGCGGTGCTGATGGGCGCGCGGCCGACGCGCATCATCGCGCGCCATCTGCTCCCGAGCTTCACCAGCCACCTGATCGCTTCGGCGACCCTAATGATCCCCGGCATGATCCTCGGCGAGACTGCTCTTTCGTTTCTCGGCCTCGGCGTTCGTCCGCCAATGACAAGCTGGGGCGTGCTGCTCAGCGAAGCCCAGAACATCAATGTCGTCGTGTTGTATCCCTGGCTGATGACGCCGGTGCTGGTCGTGATCGTCGCCGTCCTCGCCTTCAACTTTTTCGGCGACGGGCTCCGCGACGCCGCCGATCCCTATCATTAAGCATTTCCAGATCGGACGTAGCCGGCACGGCCGAGATGACGGCAGCGGCCGAAACGTGCTCGATCAGCTCGCCAAACGGTGGTGGCGCCGCCAATGGCCGTATGGGATGGCTCCGACAGGGCGAGCGCCGGGTTGACGGCGACGCCTGTGTTGCCGGCTTACAAGGGGATTACCAATAGGGTGTCGATCTTCTGGCTGTCGAGGATGACGAGGCGCTCGGCAAAACGGTAGGGCTCGGCCGAGACATCGATCCGGTCAAGGTAGCGGCCGGAGGCGAACAGGCTCGTTTCGCCATCATGCATGACCCTGACCGCGACGAAGTTCGAGCGGACCTCGGCCACACCGCCTTCGATTTTGCCGACCCGGATCGGGCCGACGATATGGCGGTAGCGGTGCGGCTCGAAGATGTTGGCGCGGCGCAATGCCAACACCCGGTCTTTCAGCATACCGCGCGAGGCGGCGTAGACGACGCCGTGCCGGTATCCGGCCTCGTGACTCTGGCGGCTGGTGATCAAGTAATGGCACTTTTCGACAAAGAAGTCGGGCCAATATTCGAGCCGGTCCTCGTCGATGCATTCGGCATAGGCGGCGATCAGCTCATGGATGCCGAGCCGCACCGCGGTTTCATCCATCGCCCGCCCTCTTTTCCGCGTCAATCGCCCATCATCGCGCGGTATTTCTTCCAAAAGCCGCGGATCGCCGCTTCGCTCGAACGGAAGGGCTGAGACTGGGCGTCGTAGCCGCCCATCATCACGACCCCGCTGTCGTCATCGTTGTAGCGCAGCGCGCGCTGGACGAAGCCGCCGACGCAGCCATCCTCCATGGAGATGTAGCCGGCGGCGCCGACCAGATTGCCCTGGCGCAGCCGGCGCTCGGTCATCGCCTCGTCATCGCCCTCGAAGCCGAGATGAATCCACTCGAGTTCGGTCTTTTCGAGGCCGCGAGGCTGGATCACCCGCACCGCGATCGAATTGCGGATCTGCTGCAGGATCATGCCGGGGAAGATCGTCAGAATCTGCACCGAGACCTGATCGCCGTATTCGTCGATCGACTCGACCACCGACGGGTCTTCGAGACGCATATCGGTGTCCGAACGAAGTCCCTCGCGCAGATAGTCGGCATCTTCTGCAGCGTAGTCGAGCTTGGCTTCGCTGAAATGATGCCCGCCGCTGTCGTCGATATGGATTCCGCCCGGCATGCTGAGCCGGTTGATCCGGAACGTCGTCAAAAAGGTGTGCAGGATGCTGGCGTGATAGGTGTCCTTGGTATTTTCGAAATAGAGCTTCCAGTTGTTGGGCAATAACTGGGTGCTGCGGCCGAGAATATGAAACGACCGGTTCAGCACGCGGCGGATGCCGCCGACGATCTGAGGTCCGAGATAAGTTTCGAGATCGGGCGCTTCCCGGCTAAAGGTGCCGAACACGAGGCCGGCCAATTCGGCCACGCGCAGCCGCGGCAGATCGTGGTCGTCCTTGCGGAATTCGAGCGGCATCCCGCCCTGGCGCTTGACCCCGCGCTCAAAGGCGACGCCGGTCAGCTTACCGGCAAGGTCATAGGTCCAGCCGTGGTAGATGCATTTGATCTCCTTGGCATTGCCTTGTCGCTCGATGCACAACAAATTGCCGCGGTGGGCGCAGCGATTGGCAAAGGCGTTGATGCCGCCATCCGTGTCACGGGTCACAACTACTGCGGTCTCGCCGATCGTCGTGGCGACATAATCGCCGGCATTCGGGATTTCGGGGGCGAGGCACAGGAAGCTCCAGGCCGGACCCTTGAAGATCCGCTCCTGCTCGAGCCGGTATTGCTCGGGATCGGTGTAGAGGCGAAACGGCACTTCGCTCAACCCGTTCGACGGCCACGAAACCCCCTGCATCGCATCGGCCCCGAGTTCTGACATGGCGCTGCTTCCTCCTCGCGCTAATCAACCGCATGATAGCAGGAGGGGAAGGATCGGGGGAAATTGCTTGCGGGGACCGGCCCGATCGCCGACGATCCGCGTCAACAGGCATTTCCGCCGGAGGGCTCGGCATGGACGATCTTTATTTGCGCAGCGGGATTTTTCTGGCGCCGTTCCACTATCACAACGAAAACCCGACCTTGTCGATCGAGCGCGATCTCGAATTGCTCGAGCACCTCGATCGGTTGAACTATCACGAGGCGTGGATCGGCGAGCATCATTCGGGCGGTTTCGAGCTGATCGCCTGCCCGGAGATGTTCATCGCCGCCGCGGCCCAGCGCACCCGCCACATCCGCCTCGGCACCGGCGTCGTATCCTTGCCCTACCACAATCCGTTCATGTTGGCCGACCGCATGGTCCAGCTCGATCACATGACCCGCGGTCGGGCGATGTTCGGGGTCGGTCCCGGCGCCCTCGTCCACGATGCGCTGAAGATCGGCATCGATCCGGGCGACCAGCGCCAGATGATGGAGGAATCGTTCGAGGTCATCGTGCGGCTGCTGAACGGCGAAACCGTCAACAAAAAGACCGACTGGTTCAACCTTACCGACGCCCAGCTGCAATTGCGTCCTTATACCCGGCCGACGATGGAATTGGCAGTTGCGGCGGCGCGCTCGCCGTCGGGGTCGGTGCTCGCGGGGAAATATGGCGTGGGCATGTTGTCGATCGGCGGCACCAGCCCGATGGCGATGGAGCGTCATACCGCCAATTGGGGGCTCTACGAGGAGACCGCCCGCGCCAATGCGCATGTCCCCAACCGCAAGGATTGGCGCGTCGTCGGCTTTTTCCACATCGCCGAAACCCGCGAGCAGGCGCGCAAGAACGTGCAGTTCGGGGTCGAACAATTCGCCCAGTACTTCCGCGACGTCGCCACCTTTCCGATCATACCGGGCGACGTCGAGAACGCGACCGAATGGCTGATCGAAACCGGCACTGCGTGCATCGGCACCCCGGACGATGCAGTCGCCTATATCGAGCGACTGATCGCCGGTTCAGGCGGGTTCGGCGTGCTGTGCGAATTGGCGCAGAATTGGGCCGATTGGGACGCCACCAAACAGCATTACGAACTGATGGCGCGGTTTGTTCATCCCAAATTCCAGCAGAGCCGCGACCTGCTCCAAGGCAGTTATCAATACGCAGCGAACCGCCATGTCGAGTTCGGCGGCCAGGCTGCCGCGGCGATCCAGAAGGCGATCGACCGGCACGCCGCTGGACGTGATGCGACCGCCCCACCGCGGCGCGACGCCGCCGAATAGCGGGTGGGCGAACGGCGATGAAGAGCAACGCCCCGGCGACCCACGCCGGCCGCCATTTCCTGCAGATCCCGGGTCCGACCAATGTCCCCGATCGGGTATTGCAGGCAATCGCCGCGCCGACGATCGATCATCGCGGGCCGGATTTCGCCGAACTCGGCAAAGAAGTCGTCGCCGGCATGAAACGGGTGTTTCAGACCGACGAGACGGTCATCGTCTACCCGTCTTCCGGGACCGGGGCGTGGGAGGCCGCGCTTTCCAACACATTGTCGCCAGGCGATCGGGTGCTGATGTTCGAGACCGGCCATTTCGCGACATTGTGGCGAGCGATGGCCGGGCGACTCGGGCTCGAGGTAGACTTCGTGCCGGGCGATTGGCGGCACGGGGTCGATCCGGCTCTGGTCGAGGAAAAGCTCGCCGCCGACCGGACGCACCAGGTCAAGGCGCTGTGCGTCGTTCACAACGAAACTTCGACCGGGGTCGCCAGCCGCGTCGCCGAAATCCGTGCGGCGATCGACCGCGCCCGGCATCCGGCCTTGTTGATGGTCGACACGATTTCTTCGTTGGCGTCGATCGATTATCGGCACGACGAGTGGCGGGTCGACGTCACCGTCGCCGGCTCACAGAAGGGGCTGATGCTGCCGCCGGGCCTCGGCTTCAACGCCGTGTCGAAAAAGGCGCTTGCGGCGGCGGAAACGGCAAAACTGCCGCGTTCCTATTGGGATTGGCAGGCGATGCGAGAAACCGGGCATACCGGCTTTTTCCCGTATACGCCGGCGACGAATTTACTGTTCGGCCTGCGTGTGGCGTTGCACATGCTGTTGGAGGAAGAGGGCCTGCCCGCCGTCTTCCGGCGCCACGCCCGCCATGCCGAGGCGACCCGTCGCGCGGTCGCCGCCTGGGGCCTCGAGGTGCTGTGCGCCGATCCGCGCGAGCACTCGAATTCGCTGACCGCGGTCCTCGTCCCGGCCGGTTATGACGCCGACCGGCTGCGCGAGATCATCCTCGACGGCTTCGACATGTCGCTCGGCACCGGTCTCGGCCGGCTCAAGGGAAAGATCTTCAGAATCGGCCATCTCGGCTGGTTCAACGATTTGATGCTGTGCGGGACATTGAGCGGGGTCGAGATGGGGCTGCACCGGGCCGGCGTTCCGCACCGCTCCGGCGGCGTCGCAGCGGCGCTCGAATACCTGGGCTCACCATAGCTTTTTCGACGACGCAAGGGAGCGGTCAATGCTTGCTGGACAGGCCGAAGAAGCCGCGCGGTTGTTGACTGGCGCGCGAAGTGGGGAGCCATTGGCCGAGCTGCCCAGCAGCTGTCGCCCGCAATCGGACGCTGACGCGTATCAGATCCAGGATGCTGTTGCTCGTCGACTCGGCGTGAGCGTCGGTGGCTGGAAGGTCGGCGCCGCCTCACCGACGACCGCGGCGTTCTGCGCCCCGATCTATTCGCGCATGATCCGTCCGAGCCCGGCCTCCTATAGCGCCGCCGAGTTGAGGCTGATCGCCATCGAGGCCGAGATCGCATTTCGCCTGGGCCGGGATCTGCCGCCAAGATCATCGGCGTATGACCGCGCCGAGGTTACCGCAGGCGCGACACTTCATCCGGTCATTGAAATTGTCGATTCGCGCTATACTGATTTTCAGTCACTGAGCCGGCAGCTGATTCTCGCCGACAACTATTCCAATGGCGGTCTCGTTTGGGGCGCGGCGGTGCCGAGCTGGGACGCACTCGATCTCTCCCGTACCGAGATGCGGGTCACCGAGGACGGCAAGCCATTCGCCGACAGCAGCATGGCCCCGCCGCGTGATCCGATCGCGGCGCTAGTCGACTTTGCCAATCTGATGCGGGAGCGCGGCGGCGCCAAGGCCGGCACCTTTGTCACCACCGGATCGTGGACCGGAATGGTTTTCACCCGACACGGCGCGCAGATCGCAGCCGATTTCGGCCCGCTCGGCCGTGTCGAAATCTCCTTCGCGGGCCGCTGAGTTTTCCCGCCCGTCCGGGCGAGCGGGCTAGCACCCAAGCGCGCTGCGGCCGATATCGCGGCGGCAGAAGCCTTCGGGCCATTGGATCCGGTCGATCGCGGCGTAGGCGCGGTTGCGGGCTTGGGTGAGATCGTTGCCCGATGCAGTGATGCCGAGGACTCGGCCGCCATCGGCCAGAAGCCGTTCCCCGTCGCGGCGGGTGGCGGCATGGAAAATCTTGATCGCTGAGTTGGCGCTAGCGGCGTCGAGGCCGCGGATCTCGCTGCCGTACTCGGGTTCATCGGGGTAGCCGCGCGCCGCCATTACGACGCAGAGAGCGGCGTCGGCGTGCCAGCGGAGATCGACCTGCCGTAACACGCCGTTAGAGGGTCGCTCATGAGCCGCATCATCAGCACTTGCGCTTCGGGATCGCCAAAGCGGACGTTGTATTCGAGCAGCGTAGGACCGGCCTCGGTCACCATCAGCCCGGCATAGAGGATGCCCTTGAAGATCCGTCCCTGATTCCGCATCGCGGCGATCGTCGGCATGATGATGCGGTCCATGACTTGGCCTTCCAGCGCCGGGGTCAAGCAGGGCGCCGGGGAAAAGGCACCCATGCCGCCGGTATTCGGCCCGGTGTCGCCGTCGCCCAACCGTTTGTGGTCCTGAGCCGTGGCGAGCGGCAGCGCGTCCTTGCCGTCCACCAGCGCAAAAAAGCTCGACTCCTCGCCTTCGAGAAAATCCTCGACGACGATTTCGAACCCGGCGGCGCTGAAACGGCGCTCGACGAGGGCGGCGTCGACCGTGCGAAAGGCGGTATCGAGATCCATTGCGACGGTGACGCCCTTTCCGCCGGCGAGACCGTCGGCTTTGACCACTATCGGCGCGCCATGCTCGGCGATATAGGCCTTTGCTCCTGCAGGATCGCGGAAACAGCGATAGGGCGCCGTCGGGATCCCAGCGCGGACGCACAAATCCTTAGCGAAGGATTTTGAGGCTTCGAGCGCAGCCGCCGCCGCAGTCGGGCCGAAGGCAGCGATTCCTTCTGCTTCAAGCGCGTCAACGAGGCCGAGGGCAAGCGGCGCTTCGGGCCCGACGACGACGAAATCGATCTGCTCGCGCCGGCAGAACGCGACCAGGGCGGCAATGTCGGTCGCACGAATCGGCACGCATTCGGCCTCCTCGGCAATCCCAGCATTGCCCGGCGCGCAAAACAGCCGGTCG
>Ga0306920_100005831_pt1 | contig 15970 bp, 16 predicted proteins | sample flu12Cox44000170_FD_204666 | JGI IMG/M metagenome (GOLD analysis project Ga0306920, IMG submission 204666) | Lab enrichment of tropical soil microbial communities from Luquillo Experimental Forest, Puerto Rico - flux4day.12C.oxic.44.000.170 (v2)... | ecosystem: Environmental > Terrestrial >... | reverse complement strand
GGCGGCGTTCCAGTGGTCGCACGCGCGCGACCTCAAGCCGGATGCGGACGAGCTGGCGCGCATCGAGACCAAGCTCAAGTCGGGGCTGATCGACGAGAACGCCTCCGCCGCCGAGGCCGCCAAGAAGAAGCCCGGCAACGGCGGCTGACAAACTTCGTCAGTACGAGGCGCCCGAAGGGCGAGGTTGGGCCGCTGGTATAAGCCGTGCCCCCGGCTTCTCTCATCGAAACAGCGCCCGCCAAGGTCAACCTGACTTTGCGGGTCACCGGGCGGCGCCCGGACGGTTATCACGAATTGGAAAGCCTGGTCGCGTTCGCCCGCGTGGGCGACCGCCTCGCGTTCGCGCCGGGCGATCCGCTCGCGCTCGAGGTCGCGGGTCCGTTCGCGGCGGTTGCCGGCGACGTTACTGACAATTTGGTGCTCAAGGCCGCGCGCGAACTTGTGCGCCGTGCGCCCGACCTTGCGCTCGGACGTTTCGATTTGCGCAAGGAACTGCCGGTGGCCGCCGGTCTCGGCGGCGGCTCGGCCGACGCCGCGGCAGCGTTGCGACTTCTCGCCCGCGCCAACGCACTCGCGATCGACGATCCGCGTCTTGCCGATGCCGCGCGCGCGACCGGCGCCGACGTTCCCGTGTGCCTCGATGTCAAGCCGCGCGTGATGCGCGGCATCGGCGAAATTCTTTCCCCGCCGCTCGCGTTGCCGCCCCTGCCGGCCGTGCTGGTCAATCCCGGGGTTCCGCTCGCCACCAAGGACGTGTTCGCGGCCTTCGCCCGCGCCGATGGGACGAAAGAAGGAGTGCCGTTCGACGCCGCGGCCATCGGCGCGACATCGGTCGAGGCGGCGCTCGCCGCGCTCGCCGGCGGAACAAACGACCTCGAGCCGGCCGCGATTTCGCTTTGCCCCGCGGTCGCCGATGCGTTTGCCGCGCTTAGGGCGACGGAGGGTTGCCGGCTGGCGCGCATGTCCGGCTCGGGCGCGACCTGCTTCGGGCTTTATTTGGGTAACGCCGCGGCTGCCACGGCCGCACGGGCGATCGCTCAACGCCATGGGGACTGGTGGGCGCGTGCGACGGTTCTCGGCTGAACGTCGGCGTTCACGTTGACTTACAACGTATCATTAGCGGTTCTTGTAAAGAAAGTTGGGGAAGTCATGCGCAAGATCACAATGTTTTCATTACCGGTCATTGCTGTGATGTTTGTCACGGCCTGAACAGCCTCGGCCACGCGCCATCATCCGTCAACGCGATTTGCAAGGCCGCCGGCAAAACTCTTTGATGTCGAGGGTCAATGCCGCGTCGTGCGGCGGTGCGGCTATTTCGGCTGCTCGTACGAGGAAGTGTGCAGCTGCGCCCGGAATCCGCGCCGCAACAAATGTCTTAATGCGCGCGGGCGATGCAGAACTCGACGGTCTCCTCGAGCGCCGCCTTCATCACCGAATCGGGAAACAGCGCCAGCGCGTCTTTGGCGATCGCGCCGTAATGGCGCGCGCGCTTGATCGTGTCTTCGAGCGCGCGGTGCTTGGCCATCAGGCCGAGCGCGATTTCGAGATCCTTCTCGTTGGCGTCGCCCTGTTCGAGCGTGCGCCGCCAGAACACGCGTTCGCGCTCGGAGCCGCGGCGAAAAGAGAGCACCACCGGCAAGGTGATCTTGCCCTCGCGGAAATCGTCGCCGACGTTCTTGCCGAGCTTGGCCGACTTGCCGCCGTAGTCAAGCGCGTCGTCGACCAGCTGAAAGGCGATGCCGAGGTTCATGCCGAACGAGCGGCATGCGGATGCATCCTCCTTCGGCCGTCCGGCGAGCACCGGGCCCACCTCGCAGGCGGCCGCGAACAGCTCGGCGGTCTTGCCGCGGATGACGGCGAGATATTCGTCTTCGGTGGTGGTGGTGTTCTTGGCGGCGGCGAGCTGCATCACCTCGCCCTCCGCAATGACGGCCGCCGCCGAGGAGAGGATTTCCAGTGCGCGGAGCGAGCCGACCTCGACCATCATCTTGAAGGCCTGGCCGAGCAGGAAGTCGCCGACCAGCACGCTCGCCTCGTTACCCCACAGCATGCGCGCAGCGAGCTTGCCGCGCCGCATTTCGCTCTCGTCGACGACGTCGTCGTGCAGCAGTGTTGCGGTGTGCATGAACTCGACCGCCGCCGCGAGCTTGACGTGCCCGTCGCTCGGGTAGCCGACGAGCTGCGCCATCGCGACGGTGAGGATCGGACGCAGCCGCTTGCCGCCGGAGTTGATCAGGTGGTTTGCGACCTCGGGGATCATCGTCACGTGCGAGCCGGTGCGCGCGAGGATCGCCGCGTTGACGCGGTCCATGTCGGCGGCGACGAGGTGGAGCAGCCGGTCGATCGAGGCCGCGGCAACGGATTCGAACGGAATGACGACGGCCAAGGCGGTTTCTCCCGCGCGCCCCGGCGCGCTGTAAAGCCGGCCCGGCGCGGTTCCGGGGCGACCCGGCCCCGCCTCAACGGCAGCACCGACGGTAATGGAGCATAGGAACGCCCCCACGCAGCGGCAAGGGTTGGCCTTGCCGCAGGCGGACCACGGAGGACAGACGACCGAAAAGCACTTATATTCCCGTTCCGCTTCTGCCGTCGGTCCTCTGTCCTCTGTCGTCCGATTATGCGCGAACTCGTACGCACCAACGACGCAGTACTGGTTTCGGCGGTCGGCGCGCTCCTCGACGGCGCCGGCATCGCTCACGTCGTGCTCGACCAGAACATGAGCGTGCTCGAGGGCTCGATCGGAATCCTGCCGCGCCGCATCCTGGTGGCGGCGGATCAGGCGCGCACGGCCCGCCAACTGCTCATCGATGCGGGGCTCGCCCACGAATTGCGTGCCGAGGAAGCCTGAGCCCGTCCCCCTCGCAACCAGCGAGGATGCCGTATTGGGCGGCCGTTTGGTGCTGCGCCAGCCGCAGCGCGGGCATCGTTTCGGTCATGACGCAATCCTGCTTGCCGCGTCGACGTCTGCGAAAGCAGGCGAGCACGCGTTCGACTTCGGCGCCGGGGTCGGCGCCGCCGGCCTTGCGCTTGCGTCCCGCGCGCCGGGCCTCGCCGTCACCCTCGTCGAAATCGATCCTGCACTCACATCGCTCGCGGCCGAGAACATCAGCCGCAATGGTTTCGCCGACCGCGTGCGCGCGCTTACCCTCGATGTGACTGCCGGCGCGCGCGCTTTCGCGGCCGCGGGACTTTCGCCCGGCTCGGCCGCGCGTGTGCTCATGAACCCGCCGTTCCACGATCCGGCGACGAGCCGGGCCTCGCCCGATCCGGCACGCCGGCGCGCGCACGTCGCGGCCGGAATCGCGCCATGGTTCAACAGCGCCCAACGCCTGCTCGGCGTGGGCGGGACCGTGACGCTGATCTGGCGCGCGGACGGGCTTGTCGACCTGCTCGCGGCGCTCGCGCGCGGTTTCGGCGCCGTCGCCGTGCAGCCGGTGCACCCGAGGGCCGATGCGCCCGCGATCCGCGTGCTCGTACGTGCGGTCAAGGGTAGCCGTGCGCCGCTCGCGCTGCTGCCCGCGCTTGTGCTTGCCGGCGCGGACGGCCGCCCGAGTGCCGCGGCAGAGGCGGTGCTGCGCCATGGCGGTACGCTGCCGCTCGCCGACGCGTGAGGCGTTGTTTAGAACCGTTATAAGTCGTGTTATTTTAGAAACGTTGTAATTTGGCCACAGCGCTCTTTTATTAGAGGAATTATAATGTTTGTTCAGTTAGTTGACCCGATTTCGCCGCGACGGTAAGCAAGTATCACGGGGAGCGGCAAGCGGGGGGCATGAGATGCGTGCGCGCGGCAAGACATGGGCGTTGGGTGCGGCGGCAGCCGTTGCCACGCTGTTCGTGGGCATACCTGCCTATGCTGACGACGCCAACAATTTTTACGAGATCGAGACCAAATACATCTTCGGCTTCACCGAGGGCTCCGGCATAGGGCTCGAAGGCGAGAAGGAGTTTTCGCCTGAGACCGTCATCAATTTCGGCAAGCGCGACGGGCGCTATGCCGTGAGCGAAACCAAATTCGAATACGAGTTCACACCCAACCAGTACATCCAGATTGAGCTCGGCCCGCTCGCATCCTATTACTACGTCCGCAACGTCACCGGTCTCGACGACATGAACGCCGTGAAGTTCAACGGCTTCTTCGCCGAACTTCGTTATCTGCTCGTCGACCGCGGCACCAAACAACCGCTCGCGGTCACGCTCTCCGCCGAGCCCGAGTGGCACGCATTCGATGAAACGAGCGGCACGCATGTGGTCAACTACGGCTTGGAGCTGAAGGTCGATGCCGACCTCGAGCTGGTCACGAACCGCCTCTATCTCGGCGCCAACACGCTTTACGAGCCGGAAACGACGCGGGCCGATCTCGGCTTCTGGGATCAGGAATCGACGCTCGGCCAGTCGCTCGCGCTCGCCTACCGGGTTCGCCCCGACGTCACGATCGGTGTCGAGGCGTGGTATTTGCGCCACTATGACGGGATCTTTTTCAACAGCTTCACCGGCGACGCGGTCTATGTCGGCCCAACGCTTTACGTCCAGCTCGCCACCAAGGCCTTCATGACGGCGGCTTGGAACAGCCAGATCGCGGGGCACGAGGTGGGTGTCGGCCCGCTCGATCTCGCCGACTTTTCGCGCCATCGCGCCAAGATAAAGTTTGCCTTCGAGTTCTAACCGAGCTTCAGGAATAGTACTACGCCGGCATGGTTATGCAGCAGGTGGTTCGAAAGGAGATGAGCTGGATGACTTGGATCGTAAGTAGGCGCGCGGTGTTAACAGCGCTGGCAGGTGTCGCGCTGATGGCCGTGGATTCGCGGGCGCAGGCCCAGGACGCGGTCGTTCACATCACAGTAAAGAACCATCGGTTCGAGCCGGCCACGCCGCGCGCGCCCGCCAACCGGCCGATCACGATTCGGGTGCGCAACGAAGATTCGGCGCCGATGGAGTTCGAAAGCGTGCGGCTGCGGGTCGAGAAAGTCGTCCCGGCCAACAGCGAGGGCGTGATCAACGTGCGCGCTCTCTCGCCGGGGCGCTATGAATTCTTCGACGATTTCCATAAACAGACGCGGGGCACTTTGGTGGTCGAGTAGCTCGTGCTTGCCGCGCTTCTTATCGTCTTTCGCGAAGTCTTCGAGGCCGGCCTGATCGTCGGCATCGTCATGGCGGTCACTGCCGGGATCGCCGGCCGCGGCTGGTGGATCGGCGGCGGCGCCGCCGCCGGCGTGCTCGGCGCGTGCCTGCTCGCGCTGTTCGCCGCCTCGCTTTCGGCGGCGTTCGAAGGCTTCGGCCAGGAGTTGTTCAACGCCGCGATCCTCCTGGTCGCGGTGGCGATGCTCACCTGGCATAACGTTTGGATGGCGCGGCACGGACGCGAGATCGCCGCAGAGATGACCGCCGCCGGCCATGCGGTGAAGGCCGGGACGAAGTCGCTCGCCGGCCTCGGCATCGTGGTCGCAGTCGCAGTGCTGCGCGAAGGCTTCGAGGTGGTGCTGTTTCTTTATGGCGTCGCCGCCGCCTCGGAGCCGGGCTCTGGGCTCGCCATTTTTCTGGGCGGCGTCGCGGGCCTCGCGCTCGGGGTCGTGACCTGCGTGCTCACCTACCTCGGGCTGCTGACGATCCCGAGCCGTCACCTCTTCGCGGTGACCACCGTGATGTTGGCGTTCCTTGCCGCCGGCATGGCCGCCCAGGCGGTCGCGTTCCTGGAGCAGGCGAACGCATTGACGGCGCTCGGCGCGATCATGTGGGACACGTCCTGGCTGCTTTCCGACCGATCGATGGTGGGGCGCGCGTTGCACACGCTGATCGGCTACAGCGATCAGCCCACCGCCCTGCAGTTTGTGGTCTATGTCGCGACCCTGGCGGTCACCTTCGCGCTGCTCAAGCTGTTCGCGCGCGAGCCGTCCGCGCAGGCAGCGGCAACCTAGGCCGGGCCGCTCGACGCCGCCGGCGTAAATTTCAGCGCGACCCCGTTCATGCAGTAGCGCTTGCCGGTCGGCTTCGGACCGTCGTCGAAGACGTGGCCGAGGTGTCCGCCGCAGCGGCGGCAGTGCACTTCGGTGCGCGGAATGATCATCGTGTAGTCGTTCGACGTCCCCACCGCGTTCTCGATCGGTGCGTAGAAGCTCGGCCAGCCAGTGCCGCTGTCGAACTTGGTGTCCGACTTGTAGACCGGCAGGTCGCAGGCGGCGCAACTGAACACGCCGGCGCGGTGCTCGTCGTTGAGCGGGCTCGTGAACGGGCGTTCCGTGCCGTGCTTGCGCAAAACCTGGAATTGCGCCGGCGTGAGCAGGCGGCGCCACTCGTCCTCGCTGTGCGTGATCTCGAAGGTCTCCGCAGCGGCTTTGCTGGCGCGCAGGAACGCGGGCACCGCCAGCGCGGCGGCCACGCAGGCGCCGCCGATGAGCACATCGCGTCGATTCATGTTGTTCTCCTCGCGTGCATCAACTCACGAGTTCGGCTTGCCCCACAATTGCTCGAGCCGCTGGTCGCGCCCGCAATTGTAGCGGTAGAACTTATATTGCACCGGATGCGTCCGGTAATAGTGCTGATGATAGCCCTCAGCCGGCCAGAAGGTCGTCGCTGCGACGATCTGCGTCACGATCTGCTTGTCGAAGCGGCCCGACTTGACCAGCGCCTCTTTGGACGCCTCGGCGATCCGCTTCTGCTCGTCGCCCTGATAGAAGATCGCCGAGCGATATTGCGTGCCGTGGTCGCAGAATTGCGCGTTTAGGGCGAGCGGGTCGATGTTGTGCCAGAACACGTCGACGAGCTTCTGGTAGCTCACCTTCGCCGGATCGTAGGCCACCTGCACGGCCTCGGCGTGGCCGGTGCTGCCGGAGGAAACTTCCTCATAGGTCGGGTTCGCCTTGCTGCCGCCGCTATAGCCGGAAGTGACTGAGATCACGCCGTCGATTTCGTCGAACGGATGTTCCATACACCAGAAACAGCCGCCCGCGAAGACCGCAGTCTTGCGGCCCACTTCCGGGGCGGTGCTCTGGGCGAGAACGGCCGAGGCCGCGCCCATAAAAGCGATGGCCACGATCGCATGCAGGAGCCGTAAACCCATGGTGTCCTCCTGACGTAACCATTCATATGATAAATGGTTTGATCACTGGAAAGTAACGACTGCGTTAGGCGGAGGACAGAGGACCGGTGACAGAGGACAGATGGCGCCGGGCGTCATTCCTCCCTTCCGTCCTCCGTCGTCTGTCCTCCGTCCGCCGGTACCGCTTGAGCCCGAGCTCATTGGGGCCTATGTCCTCCCCCATGCGCGAAACCTTGCATCGGCTGTTGGAACGCCTGCGCCCTCTGTTGCCTGCCCGCCTGCGCGGCGGTGCTGCGGTGGTGCCGGTGGTGCGGCTTTCCGGCGTGATCGGCGTCTCCACGCCCTTGCGGCCGGGGCTGACCATTTCGTCGGTTGCCCGCCCGCTCGAGCGCGCCTTTTCGGTGCGCAACGCCTCAGCGGTGGCGCTCGCGATCAATTCGCCCGGCGGTTCGGCGGTGCAGTCGCATCTCATCTACCAGCGCATCCGCCAGCTCGCCGAAGAGCACGAGCGGCCGGTGATCGCCTTCATCGAAGACGTCGCGGCTTCTGGCGGCTACATGATCGCCTGCGCGGCCGACGAGATCGTGTGCGACTCCGCCTCGATCGTCGGGTCGATCGGCGTGGTCGGCGGGACCTTCGGTTTCAACCGCCTGCTGGAGCGGCTCGGCATCGAGCGGCGCATCTACACGGCCGGCGAACGCAAGGTGATGCTCGACCCGTTCCAGCCCGAGAAAACCGAGGATGTGGAGCACCTCAAGGCGATCCAGCAAGATATTCACCGCGGCTTCATCGATCTCGTGAAAGGCCGCCGCGGCGCCGCGCTTCATGGACTCGAATCCAGCTTGTTCAGCGGCGAGTATTGGACCGGCCGCAAGGCGCAGGAACTGGGCCTGGTCGACCGGATCGGCGACCTGCGCGGCACCTTGCGCGAGCGCTACGGCGAGAGCGTCACGACGCCGCTCGTAGCCGCCGAGCGCGGCTGGTTCGGCCGCCGCGCCCAGGGGATCGGCGCATTCGCGCCGTTTGCCCGCGTCGGCTTTGCCGAGGAAATCGTCTCGGCGCTCGAGGCGCGGGCGCTGTGGGCGCGCTACGGGCTGTAAACGTCTCGCGGGGAGGCCAGCATGCCGCCGCTGATCGTCTGGGCCCTGGGCGTGGTCGGGGCCATGGCGGTTGCACGGTTGATCGTGCGCGAGGCGCGCCGCATCAATGCCGAACTTCATCCGGCGGCGCCGCCGCCCGCCGATGGTGCGCCGGTGACGCTCGAGCGCGACCCGAAGACCGGCGTCTATCGGCCGAAGTGATCACTGCGGTATGGCGAACGACACACTCGCCCCCTCGCGCTCGTTTCAGGGGCTGATCCTCGCGCTGCAGCGCTACTGGGCCGACTGGGGCTGCGTCATCCTGCAGCCTTACGACATGGAGGTCGGCGCCGGCACGTTCCATCCGGCCACCACGTTGCGGGCGCTTGGCCCGCGGCCGTGGAACGCCGCCTATGTGCAGCCCTCGCGCCGGCCGAAGGACGGCCGCTACGGCGAGAACCCCAACCGGCTGCAGCACTATTATCAGTTCCAGGTGATCCTCAAGCCGTCGCCGCCCGACATCCAGGACCTTTATCTCAACTCGCTTGTCGCGATCGGCGTCGATCCTGCGGTGCACGACATCCGCTTCGTCGAGGACGACTGGGAAAGCCCGACGCTCGGCGCCTGGGGGCTCGGCTGGGAGTGCTGGTGCGACGGCATGGAGATCTCGCAGTTCACCTATTTTCAGCAGGTTGCCGGGTTCGAATGCACGCCGGTCTCGGGCGAACTCACCTACGGTCTCGAGCGGCTCGCCTGTTATCTCCAGGGTGTCGACCGCATCATGGATCTCAACTTCAACGGCCGCGAGGGACCCGAGAAGGTGAGCTACGGCGACGTGTTCCTGCAGGCGGAGCAGGAATATTCCCGGCACAATTTCGAATTTGCCGACACCGACATGCTGTTCGAACAGTTCCGCATGGCCGAGAAGGCGTGCCAGCGCTATCTTGAAGCCGGCTGGACGAACGGGAACAAACGGCGCCATCTCTTGGCGCTGCCCGCCTACGACCAGTGCATCAAAGCGAGCCACATCTTCAATCTGCTCGACGCGCGCGGCGTGATCTCGGTGACCGAGCGGCAGAGCTACATTCTGCGCGTGCGCGAGCTCGCCAAGGGCTGCGGCGCCGCATGGCTCGCCACCGAGGCCGGCGGGACGAGCGCATAACATGCCGGATCTCTTGTTCGAACTCTTCTCCGAGGAAATCCCCGCTCGCATGCAGGCGAGGGCGGCGGAGGACTTGAAGAAGCTCATCACCGACCGCTTGGTCGACGCTGGCCTCGTGTACGAGGGCGCGCGCGCGTTCGTCACGCCGCGGCGGCTCGCGCTCGTCATCGAAGGCGTGCCGGCGCGCCAGCCCGACCTCAAGGAGGAGAAGAAAGGCCCGCGCGTGGGGGCGCCCGAGCGCGCCATCGAAGGCTTTCTCAAGAGCGCCGGCCTCGCCTCCATCGAGGAAGCGAAAATCCAAAAGGAGCCGAAGCGCGGGGACTTCTACGTCGCGCTGATCGACCGTCCCGGCCGCGCCGCCATCGAGGTGATCGCGGAAATCCTCCCCGAGGCGGTGCGGGCGTTTCCGTGGCCGAAGTCGATGCGCTGGGGCTCCGGCTCGCTCTCCTGGGTGCGCCCGCTTCATTCGATCGTCGCGACCTTCGGGCCGCAGACCGAGGACCCCGACGTGGTGCCGTTCAACGTCGACGGCATCGCCGCCGGCAACGTCACGCGCGGGCACCGGTTCATGGCGCCGGCGCCGTTTGCGGTGCGCCGCTTCGAGGATTATCGCGACAAGCTCGAAAAGGCGAAGGTCGTGCTCGATCAGGCCCGCCGCGCCGAGATCATCCTCGCCGACGCGAAGAACCTCGCCTTCGCGCAAGGCTACGAGCTCATCGAAGACCCTGGCCTTCTTGCCGAGGTCGCCGGCCTCGTCGAGTGGCCGGTTGTGCTCATGGGCTCCTTCGAGCCCGAGTTCCTCACGCTCCCGCCCGAGGTCGTGCGCGCGACCATCCGCAACAATCAGAAATGCTTCGTGCTGCGCGACACTTCGACCGCGCGGCTTGCCAACAAGTTCATCCTGGTCGCCAATATGGCGGCGTCCGACGGCGGCAAGGCGATCGTCGCCGGCAACGAGCGCGTGATCCGTGCCCGGCTTTCTGACGCGAAATTCTTCTGGAACAGCGATCTTAAAGTTCCACTGGAAGAGCGGCTGCCGAAGCTCAAGCAGATCATCTTTCACGAAAAGCTCGGCACGCAATACGAACGGGTCGAGCGCATCGCACGCCTCGCTTCTGAACTGGCAGGGATTTTGTCGGGTCGACCAGATTTTTTCGGAGGCAAACGGCTAAGCGGTAACGATTTCGCAGCGGAGCAAGACGCCTACAGAAGGAAAGCCCAACGCGCGGCGTGGCTGTGCAAGGCCGACCTCGTCACCGAAATGGTCGGCGAGTTTCCCGAGTTGCAGGGCCTGATGGGCCGCTATTACGCCGAAGAGCAGGGCGAGGACGAAGCCGTCGCCCATGCCATCGCGGATCACTACAAGCCGCAGGGGCCGAACGATTTGGTGCCGGCCGATCCGGTGTCGGTCGCGGTCGCGCTGGCGGATAAGCTCGATACGCTTGCATGCTTTTGGGCAATCGACGAGCGACCGACAGGGTCGAAAGATCCTTATGCACTAAGACGTGCCGCCTTGGGCGTCATCAGAATTATCATCGAAAATAACATACGATTGAGATTGAGGGCGTTTGGTCGACAGGTGGTGGATTATGTTTTCCAATCCGGCACAGGTTTCGGCGATCCGCACTATCAAGCTGATTACCAGCGAAAAGCCGTTGCTGATCTTCTTTCATTCTTCGCCGATCGCCTGAAAGTCCAACTCCGCGAGCAGGGTGCCCGGCACGATTTGGTTGACGCAGTGTTCGCGCTGGAAGGTCAGGACGACCTGCTGCTGATCGTGCGGCGAGTCGACGCTTTGGCGAAATTCCTCGACACTGACGACGGCAAGAACCTGCTCGCCGGTTACAAACGCGCGGTCAACATCATCCGCATCGAAGAGAAGAAGGATAACGCGAGCTACACCGGCGCGCCCGATCCGCAGCGTTATGCCCAGGCGGAGGAACGCGCGCTCGCCACGGGTATCGACGCCGCCAAGCAGGAGGCGAGCGCGGCAGTGGCGCGCGAGGACTTCGCCGGCGCCATGGCGGCGATCGCCAAGCTGCGGCCAGCGGTCGATGCGTTCTTCGACAAGGTGACGGTCAACGTCGAGGAAGCAGCCGTGCGCGCCAACCGGCTGAAGCTGCTCAATCAGATCCGCGAAACAACGCTCGCGGTCGCGGACTTCTCTAAGATCGAAGGATAACGCGGTACCGAGTCGAGGCGCAGGCTTTACCCAACGCGAAGGCGTACCTGCGACCCGTCCGGTACGTCCTGAATTTGTCTGTGAATGTCTCCGGAAATCCCGAAATGCTGCTTCGCGGATATCGGATATAGGTTGAAAACGTCGTAGCCGCCTTCGGCAAACACCGGGAAGATCTTATAGGTGTGGCAGGCGTTCGCGTCGGGGACCTCGCCCGACGCGTGAAGCTGTTCGATCAGCCCCGGCAAGAACCACTCGCCCGCAAGCTCGCTGCTCAAGCGCTCGCGAAATTGCTCCATCGAGTCGGCAACGCAGGAGATTTCTCCGGTACCGGTGTTGAGCCAATAGATCGCGCCGGACTCCGTTCGATAGAAAACGTCGCCGAGCCGCGAAAAGAGCACCGGGGTGATAGGCTCCTTGATCAGCCAGTTCCACGCCCGCGCCAGCTCCTGCACGGCTTCATCGTCGGGCATGAAAGTGAGGTCTGACCAGTTGATGCTCATGTGGTGACGTTTGTCACGCCGTTGGGCAATGGAGGAGGGAAGGCAGCCATGCTGAACCATCGTGATCCGGCGCGCGACTAACGCAGGGGCGCTGCGTGCCATTGGCGCAGTCGGCCCGCCCGTGCCATACAGCGTTAAGGAAAGAATCTACATGTCGCTCGCCCGCATCGTTGCCGCCGCCTGTGCGGCGCTGATGCTGCTCGCCGCCGCGCCTTTGCGCGCCGCGCCTGAGACGGACGCCAAGCAGAGCGAGTTCGAGCGCATGCTCAAGAAGTATCTCGCCGCGCATCCCGAGGCGATCCAGGAGGCGCTCGACACGCTTGCGGCTCGCAAGGCCGCCGCCAAGACCGAGCAGCAGAAGGCGACCATCAAGGCGAACGGCGGCGAGCTGTTCTCCTCGCCGCGCCAGGTGACCTTGGGCAACCACACGGGCGACGTCACCCTGGTCGAGTTCTTCGATTACAATGGCGGCTACTGCAAACGCGCGCTCAGCGATCTGCTCGAGTTGATGAAGAACGATCCCAAGCTCAAGGTCGTGCTCAAAGAATATCCCATCCTCGGTCCGGATTCGGTCGAAGCCGCGCGCGTCGCGGTCGCGGTGCGCATGCAGGACGCCGGCGCGCGCTACCTCGCCTTCCACCGCAAGCTGCTGGAGAACCGCGGCCATAACGATAAGGCGCGCGCGCTCGCGGCGGCCGAGGAGGCCGGCTTCGATATGGCCCTACTCGAACGCGATATGGCGAGTGAGGAGGTGACGAAGTCGCTCGACGAATCGACCCGTCTCGGCAGGGCGCTCGCGATCAACGGCACGCCCAGCTACGTGGTCGGCGAGCGTGTCGTGATCGGCGCGCTGGGTGAGCAAGTGCTCAAGGAAAGCATCAGCGCTGCGCGGAAGTGACTTTCTTATCCCTCCCCACGCGCGCGCAGCGCGCGGACGGGTGGGATGAACAGAGAGATTCAATAGATTTAGACGTCCCCACCCGGCTCGCTTCGCTCGCCACCCTCTCCCTGCGGGGGAGGGATAGCGGTGGCGCGGTCACGACTTTCTTCCCCCCGCGACAATCGCCGCGATCGGAATGTGCAGCCCATCGCCACGGCGATAGCGCTCGGCTTGCGCGGCCATGTGCGCTTCGATCGCCGGCAACACCGCTGCGTCCTGCGCATCGATCAACGCGGCGGTACGCGCGGTGCCGTTGCGGAACGCGGCGAGGACCTCGCGCACGCTCTGCACCCGCCACGCGCGTTCGACCAGCCGTGCCTCGGTGCCGTGAAAACCCGCCTCGCCCAGCGCCGCGCGGCAGCTCTCCTCGCTGTTGATGCTTCCGCTCGGCGGCGGCGTCTTCGCTGCGTCCATCGCGCCGTGCACACGGATCGCCTCAAACAAAAGCTCCCACGGCACGTTGGTGTCGGGCCGTGGCCAGACGGTGAAAGCGGCGCGACCGCCCGATGCGAGCACGCGATGCATTTCGGCGAGCGCCGCGGTCGGGTGCGGCACGTGATGCACGCCGAAATTCGCAACCACGGCATCGAACGAGCCATCCGCATAGGGTAGCGCTTCTGCATCACCTTGGGAAAATTCGACATGCGGCTGCGCGGCGCGCGCAATCGCCAGCATGGCGGAAGAGAAATCGACACCGGATACTGTCGCCCCGCGGGCGGCGGCGGCGCCGGCCACGAGGCCGGGCCCGCAACACAAGTCGAGCGAGCGCGTGTTCGCGGTGACGCAGGCTGCATCGAGCAACGGCTCGACAAAGCCGCGCGTTGCCGCCGCGAACGTATCGCCGTAATCCGCCGCGACGCGCTGCCAGCTCGCGTGTTCGAACGCACGAATGCCGTGAGGATCGGATTCCATCGCATCCCTTCGTAGCACGGCGCGCGAACGGCGTGCGTCCGAATGTCTGGAACTCAGCGTTGTCCCAAGAGTTAAAGAGGGCGTTTCACGCGTCTTGCCTCGGTTGCGCGTGCAAGATCGATTTGGCAGATAGGGGCCGCTTTTCCCGACTCAGGTCGACGTGCCAATGCCCGTGAAAACCCGATCTCGCAAGCCGGCGCCCAAGCCGCAGCGCCGCTCGCCAACGCGCAAAGCCGCGGCGCGCAAGTCGTCGCAGCGCAAGACTCCCGCGCGCAGCCGCGCGCAGGCGCATGCGCCCAAGGGCAAATGGGTCTATGCGTTCGGCGGCGGCAAGGCGGAAGGCCGCGCGGAAATGAAAAATCTGCTCGGCGGTAAGGGCGCCGGGCTTGCCGAGATGGCGAACCTCGGCCTGCCGGTGCCGCCGGGCTTCACCATCACCACCGACGTCTGCACTTATTTCTACGCCAACCGCAAATCCTATCCCTCCGAGCTCGAGAGCCAAGTGAATGCGGCGCTCGAGCGCCTCGGCAAGATCGTCGGCAAGCGTTTCGGCGACGCGCAGAATCCGCTGCTGGTGTCTGTGCGCTCCGGCGCACGCGCTTCGATGCCGGGCATGATGGATACCGTGCTCAACCTCGGCCTCAACGACGAGACCGTCGAGGCGGTGGCGCACCAGTCGGGCGACCGCCGTTTCGCCTACGACAGCTATCGCCGGTTCATCACAATGTATTCGAACGTGGTGCTAGGCATCGCGCATTATCTGTTCGAGGAAATCCTCGACGAATACAAGGAGCGCGAGGGCCACAGCTTCGACACCGACCTCACCGCCGACGACTGGATTGCGCTCGTCAAGCGCTACAAACAGCGGGTCGAGGAGGAACGTGGCGAGCCGTTCCCGCAGGACCCGCGCAAGCAGCTGTGGGGCGCGATCGACGCAGTGTTCGGCTCGTGGATGAACGCGCGCGCGATCACCTATCGCCGCCTGCACCGCATCCCCGAGAGCTGGGGCACCGCGGTCAACGTCCAGGCCATGGTGTTCGGCAACCTGGGTGAGACCTCGGCGACCGGCGTCGCCTTCACCCGCAATCCCTCGACCGGCGACAAGCAGCTCTACGGCGAGTTTCTCATCAACGCCCAGGGCGAGGACGTGGTTGCCGGCATCCGCACGCCGCAGACGATCACCGAAGACGCGCGGGAAGCTGGTTCGTCCGACAAGCCATCGATGGAAAAGGCGATGCCGCAGGTCTTCGCCGAGCTCAAGCGAATCCAGGAGACGCTCGAGGGTCACTATCGCGACATGCAGGACCTCGAGTTCACGGTCGAGAACGGCAAGCTGTGGATGCTGCAGACCCGCACCGGGAAACGCACCGCGAAGGCGGCGCTCAAGATCGCGGTCGAGTTGGCAAACGATGGCGTCATCTCGCGTGACGAGGCGGTCACGCGCGTCGATCCTGCCGCGCTCGATCAGTTGCTGCATCCGACGATCGACCCGAACGCCGAGCGCAAGGTGCTCGCGACCGGGCTCCCTGCGTCGCCCGGCGCCGCCGCGGGCGAAATCGTGTTCTCGGCCGATGAAGCCGAGTTGCTCAAGAGCCAGAACCGCAAGGTCATCCTGGTGCGGGTCGAGACCTCGCCCGAGGACATCCACGGCATGCACGCCGCGGAAGGCATTCTCACCACCCGCGGCGGCATGACCTCGCATGCTGCCGTCGTGGCGCGCGGCATGGGCAAGCCGTGCGTGTCGGGCGCCGGCGCCATCCGGGTCGACTACGCCGCACAAACAATGACGTCCGCGGGCGTCACGCTGAAGAAAGGCGAGACGCTCACCATCGACGGCTCGACCGGGCAGGTGCTTGCCGGCAGGGTGCCGATGCAGGAGGCGGAACTCTCCGGCGAGTTCGCCACTCTGATGGGCTGGGCCGACAAGGTGCGCAAGCTCAAGGTGCGCGCCAACGCGGATACGCCGAGCGACGCGCGCGCAGCGATGAAATTCGGCACCGAAGGCATCGGCCTGTGCCGCACCGAGCACATGTTCTTCGAGGCTGACCGCATCGTCGCGGTGCGCGAGATGATTCTCGCCGACGACGAGAACGGGCGGCGAGCCGCTCTCGCCAAGCTGTTGCCGATGCAGCGCGGCGATTTCGTCGAGCTGTTCTCGATCA
>Ga0306920_100005830_pt1 | contig 15971 bp, 13 predicted proteins | sample flu12Cox44000170_FD_204666 | JGI IMG/M metagenome (GOLD analysis project Ga0306920, IMG submission 204666) | Lab enrichment of tropical soil microbial communities from Luquillo Experimental Forest, Puerto Rico - flux4day.12C.oxic.44.000.170 (v2)... | ecosystem: Environmental > Terrestrial >... | reverse complement strand
TGAGCTGAGGCCTCTCGTAAGCCCCGAGTCCCATGGTAGGAGCGCGCTGTGGTTGTAGACTGAGACGATGTCGCGGCATTTCGCTGCTCGAGGAGTCGGCCTCCACTGTATCTGGTTTTGCCTGACTACGGCGCTCACCGCGGGCGTTGCCGCGCAGGAGGCCGGGATTCCGCCGAAGGGTGCAGCGGTTTCGGCACCGCAAGCTGGCACGGCTCACGAGCGTCCCCGCATCGCTCTCGCGCTCGCCGGCGGCGGGGCACGCGGCGGGGCCCACATCGGTGTACTGAAGGTCCTGGAGGAGCTGCGCGTTCCGATCGACTGCATCGCCGGGACCAGCATGGGAGCGCTGGTCGGCGGAGGTTACGCCTCCGGCATGCCGGCGGCGGATATCGAGCAGTTCGTCACGCATGTGGATTGGAAATCGGTGGTCGGCGGTGTCGGCAGCCGCAAGTTCGAGCCCGCCGAGCAGAAGCGCTTCAACGAAGCCGGCGGCTCGGTGGAGTTGGGCCTGAAGGACGGAAAGATCATTCCCCCAAGCGGACTCATCGCATCGAGCCGCATAGAGGACGTGCTGCGCGGTTACGTAGCCAAGGCTCGCGCCGTTGCCGATTTCGACCGACTCCCCATACCGTACCGGGCAGTCGCAACCGACATGCTGACGGGGGAGATGGTGGTGCTCGATCACGGCGACATCGCGATGGCCATGCGGGCGAGCATGGCGATTCCCGGGGCGTTCGCGCCGGTGGTCACGGACAAGTACGTCCTCTCGGACGGCTACGTCGTGCGCAACCTGCCAATCGATGTCGCGCGCGAGCTGTGCGGCGATGTCGTCATCGCCGTGAATCTCGCCAAGCAGAACGCGACGCCCGAGCAACTGGTCGGCCCGGCGAGCCTGATCTCGCGCAGCAGCGACATCATGATGGAGGCGAATGAGCTCGCGCAGCTGCAGACGCTCACCGATCGCGATATCCGTATCGATGTCGATCTCGCGGGTTTCAGTGCAGCGGATTTCGAGCGCACGGCAGAGACGATACCGCTCGGCGAGAAGGCTGCGCGGGCCATGGCGGCGAAGCTCGCGACTCTGTCCGTGTCACCGGCAGAATACACCGCATGGCGAAGCCGTGTGACCGTGAAAAGCCAGAACCTCGAGGTCAGGGTCGCGGACGTCCAGATCCGGGGCCTCAAATACGTGAATCCGGAGTACCTGCGCACGCTGCTCAAAGTCCATGCGGGCGACACGGTCGACATTACTGCGATCAGTCGTGATGCCGCTCGGCTCGCCGTGCTCGATGATCTGGACAGCGTCGAGTACCGCTTCGAAGGCGACCCGGATAACCCGGTGCTGGTGTGGGAGCCGCGAGAGAAGCAGATTGGGCCGGATGTGCTGCGGCCGAGCATGGGGATCTACTTTGCTGGAGCCGGCGAACTGCGTTTCGTGCTCGAGGCGCAGTATGTGCGCCGCTGGCTGAATCAATACGGCGGTCAGTGGCGCAACCGGGTGCAGCTCGGCACCTCAACGTCCTTTGCCACCAGCCTCTACCAGCCGCTCGAGACATCCCAGACTTTCTTTGTCGAACCCGGGGCGCTCGCCGGACGCACCATCGAAGACATCTATAACGACTACCGGCGCGTCGCACAGTATTTCTTCATCGACTACGGCGGCCGCGTGGATGCCGGTGTCAACCTCGCATCGAACAGCCAGCTGCGGGCCGGCTACTGGGCAGACCGGCGCCGTGTCGAAGTCGACACGGGTATCTCACTGCTGCCGACCGGTAAGTACACCGACGCGGGGCTCAGCGCGTCGGGGTTTTTCGACAACCGCGATGCCTCAACCTTCGCAAGCCGGGGCACGGCGGCGCTGATCCAGTATTTCCGCTCCGATACCGGCCTCGGCGCGGAGCGCAGCTGGGAGACGCTCGAGGCGGCGGCGCGCCAGGTGTTCGTGGCCGGTGTGACGACGCTATCGCTGACAGCGGCCGGTGGCTCGAATCTCGGCAGCGCACTACCTCCGGACCGGGCATTCTCACTCGGCGGGCCGCAGAGTTTCCCCGGCTACTCGCCCGGGGAGGTGCGCGTCGGCAAGTACTGGACCGTGCAGGGCAATTTTCTCTGGCGAGTCGCCGACATCCTGCCGATCCTCAATCAGGCCTTGTACGGCGGGTTGGGGGTGGAGGGTGGTCATGTATACGAACGTGTCGACCCGGTGTCGGACGGAAGCCTGTATGGGATCTCGGTTTACATCGGCGGGCGCACTCCCGTTGGCACCGTGACGCTGGGCGTGGGCAAGACGACCGGATCATGGGCCAGCTGGATCACGCTCGGAACTCCGGTCGGCTCGGGGTCGATTCTCGATAACCCCATTTTTCGCTGAGCACGTGATGATCACCGAGGCATTCTCCACCCATCCCCCGTCGATGTTTGCGCGCCGCGCCGCGAGGGCGGTCGGGCTGTTCCTCATTGGCCTGCTGATGCTCGGCGTGAGCGGCTGGGGAGTGCTGGCGCTGCACTACTGGGACCATGTCAATCCAACGCTGCGCCACGCGCTGGCCGCGGCGTGGGCATTCGCTTCGCTGGCACTGATCGTTGGCTTCTCACTGCGGCGCTGGCGCTGGCGGTCGCTCGCCGCCTTCGCGGGTCTGTTCGTGCTGTTGCTCACCGCGTGGAGCGCGATCGCCCCCTCTAACGATCGCAATTGGGAGCCAGAGAACGCCGTGCTGGCGAATGCGGACATCGATGGCGATCGCATCACGCTGCACAACATCCGTAACTTCAACTACCGCACCGACACCGACTTCACGCCGATGTATTACGACCGCACCTTCGATCTGCGGCAGCTCGACAGCGTGGATATGTTCACGGTCTACTGGATGGGTCCGGCCATCGCGCATGTTTTCCTCAGCTTCGGTTTTACGGATGGCGCGCACGTGGCGTTCTCCATCGAGACTCGCCGCGAGAAGGGTCAGGTCTACTCCTCGATCGCGGGATTTTTCCGGCAATACACGCTCTACTACGCGGTCGGGGACGAGCGCGATATTGTGCGGCTGCGGACCAACTACCGACACGATCCGCCCGAACGGGTGTACCTGTATCGGCTACGCGGCGATCGCGCCGCAGCGCAGCGCCTATTCCTCGAGTACCTGCAGCAGGTCAACGCCCTTAAGCAGCATGCGCAGTGGTACAACACCCTCACGAGCAACTGCACCAACAGCATCTGGTTCCTGGCGCGGCTCAACCCCGGGCACGTGCCGTATTCATGGAAGGTGCTGGTGAGCGGCTACTTGCCGGAGTATCTCTACGAGCAGGGCAGGCTCGACACGAGCGTACCGTTCGCGGAGCTGCAGCAGCGCGCCTACATCAATCCACTCGCGCAGGCGGCGGACCAGGCGGCGGATTTCTCGCAGCGGATTCGTGCCGGGCACCCGTAGCACCCGATCCGCGAGACGAGCGACTCCTGCGGCGAAGGGAGCACACCCAGGGCAGGGTCCGACATACACTCCTCGCGCGGCTCAGCCATCACCTAAGGAGAATGACCTCATGGCAAAGCGCGGCAGGGTGCAGATGGGTGCGGTAGCCGCAGCGCTGTTTCTGGCGATGGCCTGGGTTGTTACACAGGCAGAAGGCGCGGCCACGACATCGAGCGCGGCGTTGCACGATGGGCAGCACGATTTCGATTTCCTGATCGGCTCCTGGAAGATTCACCTGAAGCGGCGTCAGCATCCGCTGACCGGCTCGAACGATTGGGTGGAGTTCGACGGTACGGTGGTCTGCCGCACGATCTGGAACGGTCTCGCGGAGGTCGAGGAGTTCAACGTCGACAGTCCGGAGAAGAACATATTCATCCAGGGGCTCGCGGTGCGACTCTACAACCCCAAGACCCGTCAGTGGACGATTTATTGGGCTAACAGGAAAAACGGTGTTTTCGACGCGGCACCTCAGATCGGTCAATTCGCGGACGGACGCGGCGAGTTTTATGGTCAGGATACCCTCGATGGCAAGTCGATCTACGTTCGCTTCATCTGGTCAAACACCACATCACCTGCGCCGCATTTCGAGCAGGCTTTCTCGGATGATGGCGGCAAAACCTGGGAGGTGAACTGGATCACCGAGCAGACTCGCATCGAGGACTCCCCGGCAAAGACACGCTGAAGCTCCAGGCCGACCGCGGACCGGGCGACTGCTGGGACTCGACGTGCGGCCAGCAGACCGATGAGCTGCAGCCGGAAATGTGGAGGCGCAGAGTCGCAAGGACGTAGCGAACACAGGTTTTGCGGATAGTTCGGTGAGTGCCGAAGTATCCGTTGGAATACCCTGTGATGCTGTCCGCCGGCCAGGGGCGCTGGGAAGACCGGGAAGGCTCCTCGCGGGTCTCAGGCGCGGGATTGCAATGTCTGGTCCAGCGCATCGAGCAGCAGGTCGGCGTGTTGCGGCTCGAGCGTGAGCGGTGAGCGGATCTTCAGCACGTTGGCGTTGCGGCCCGTGGAACCGACCAGGACGCCGCGGCGGCACATGCCGTTTACGATGCGCCGCGTCTCGGGACCGCCGCTGAGGCCACTGGCGTTGTTCGCGCCGAGTTCGACACCGATGAACAATCCGGCGCCGCGGACCTCGCGGATCGCCTCGTGGCGCCGCGCGAGCTCCTTGAGACCGCGTCGCAGGTACTCCCCGCTGCGCCGTGCATTCTCGAGTAGATTCTCACTGCGGATCACCTCGAGCACCGCGAGCGCTGCCGCGCACGAGACGCTGTTGCCGCCATAGGTGTTGAAATAGCGTCTGCCCCTGGCGAACTCGGCAAACACAGCGGCGCGACCCGCGACCGCCGCGACCGGGTGGCCGTTTCCCATGGGCTTCCCCATGGTGACCAGGTCCGGAACGATGCCGTGCCGCTGGCAACCCCACATTGCCTCGCCGAGTCGGCCGAAGCCCGGCTGCACCTCATCGGCGATGAAGAGTCCGCCCGCCTCGTGCACCTTCTGCACCGCATCGGCGAGGAAGCCGCGCGGCTCGGCAACGACGCCATCGCTCGAGAAGATGGTATCCACCAGCATGGCGGCGAGCCGCACGCCATCGGCCCGCATGCGCTCGATGCAGCGGCCGACATGCGCACCGAAAGCGGCGGCACCATCGGCAGCGAGTGGCGCCGGCACCGTGTAGACGCCGGGCCCGAGCGGGCCGCCGTCTTCGGGCGACATGCCGGCGATGACATCGGTTGCACCGTGGTAGGAGAACTCGGTGACGATGAAACCACTGCCACCGGTCACACCCTTGCTGATACGCACGGCGAGATCGTTCGCCTCGCTCCCCGTGCACGTGAATATCACGCTGCCGAGCTCCGGCGGCAGGGTCGCGAGCAGCGTCTCGGCGAGCTGCAGCGGCTGCTCGGCGAGATAACGGGTGTGGGTGTTGAGAGTGCCTGCCTGGCGCGCGAGCGCCTCGACCACCTGGGGGTGGCAATGGCCCACGACGGGCACGTTGTTGTAGGCGTCGAGATAGCGCCGCCCGTGCTCGTCGTACATCCACACACCCTCCGCACGCACGATCTGCAGCGGCTGCTCGTAGAAGAGCTGGTAAGTGGGAGCCAGCACGCGCGCGCGGCGTGCCAGGAGCGCCGCGGGATTTCCCGGTGGAGTCGTCACAATTTGCTTCCCTCGACCGACAGTTCTGCGGCGATCTGCAGCCGCGTGCGGATGAAATCTGCAGCGAGCGGGCGGTAATGCTCGCCCGCGGGGTTACGGTGCACATGCCACTCGTGCACCACCATGTTGGCTACGAGCCGCGCGGCGACCAGCGTACCGAGGATGGCGAGCTCCTGAGCCGCGAGCGGCACACTCTCATGATACCCGTTCGCGACATCGCGGACCGACGCCGCGGCCTCGCCGCTGCCGGCGCTGCAATCTTCCGGTATGTGCTCGGCGGCCGTCACGGCGACATCAGCGATCACGGCCGTGTAGGTCATGTCGCCGAAATCGATGATGCCCGTCACCTCGTCGCGCCCCGCCACCAGGATGTTCTTGGGGTTCAGATCGTTGTGGACGATCTGCTGCCGCAGCTGCGGGAACTGCGTGTCGATGCGCGGCACGATGCCATCGAGCAGGGTAAGGGCCTCGTGCCGATAGGGGAAACCCGGTACCTCACCGACGAGCCGTGCGAGGTGCGCTGCATGGCGCACGTCCCAGACGATCGTACGCTGCGCGGCCGGATGTCTGAAGGTGCGCAGCGCGCGGACGAGTCGCCCTCCGAGTCGCCCGCACTCGACGCGCAGCGGCGCCGAGCGGTGACTGCGCCCGAGCGGACGACCGGGAAGATAGCTGAGAAGGCGCGCGGTGCGCTCGGTACGCAGTTCGTCGACGAAGCGGACGTGACTGTGGTCATCTCGCGCGCGCACGACCCGCGGACATGGCAGCGCAGGATCCTGGCGTTCCAGGTGCAGCAGCGCTGCCGTGCTGAGATCGGTGACGCCCAAGTCTTCGGCCGGGTGGGCGACCTTCAGAACGTAGTCGCTGCCGTCAGCGGCGGTCACCCTGAAGTTCTCATCGCGCTCTCCCGTCAAACGGGTGACGCGCGCCTCGAGGCCGTAGCAGTCGCGCACGAGGCTGACTGCGCGCGAAAGCGGCAGTGGATGCGGGAGCATCACCATCGTCGCCATGAAGGCTTCAACGTCATCCGCCATGAGTCAGCCGTCCGAGTTGGGGTTATGTCTTTTTGACTCAGCCACTTACGCGCGTCAATGCAATTGTGACGTGGGACCGGGCGTGACGCGTCGGCGAGCCATGGGTCGGCACATACAAGGATTTGTTTCTCAATTGATTTCTCGAGGAGGGCGCGAGCAAGATAACCGCGATCGGCGCTGCATCGGGTAATGCCCAGGCGGCCGTCGTCGACGCGCGGGTGGCGAGAGCCTGGCAATACGAAGGAGAAGCCCGTGATCCCTCCGTCATTCGAATACTACGCGCCGCGCTCGATCGGCGAGGCGCTCTCTCTCCTCACGAAACTCGGGGGGGAGTCAAAGCTGCTCGCGGGCGGTCATAGCCTTCTACCGATGATGAAGCTGCGGTTTGCGCAGCCCACCCATCTCATCGATCTCAATCGCATCCCGGACCTGCGCGGTATTCGCGACGAGGGCGCCGAGCTCGTCATCGGCGCGATGACCACCGAGGCGGAACTGATCGGTTCATCGGTCATCCGGAACAAAGTGCCGCTGCTCGCCGAGGGCGCCAGCTCGATCGCCGATCCACAGGTGCGCTACCGGGGAACGATCGGCGGGGACATCTCGCACGGCGATCCCGGGAACGACCAACCGGCGCTGATGCTCGCGCTCGATGCGTCCTTCGTGCTGACGGGTCCCAAGGGTCAGCGGACCGTCAAGGCCGATGGGTACTTCCTCGGGTTGTACGAGACGCAGCTCGCCGCCGATGAGATTCTTACCGAGATCCGTGTCCCCATCCCGGCGGCAGGTAGCGGCTGGTCGTACCAGAAGCTCAAGCGCAAGACGGGAGATTTCGCCACCGCCGCCACGGCCGTCTTGCTGCAAATGAAGGGCGGCAAGGTCGCGCGGGTGGCGATCGCACTCACCAACGCGGGATCGACGGCCCTGCGGGCCCGCGCCGCGGAAGCGGCGCTCACCGGCAAGCCCCTCGACGAAGCCAACCTCAGCGAGGCGGCGCGGCTCGCCATGAGCATCTGTAATCCAACACCCGACCAGCGCGGAGATGTGGCCTACAAGACCGCAATGTGCGGGGAGATGACCCGCCGGGCGCTGCAGGCGGCGGCGGCGCGCGCCAAGGGCTGAGTCGAGGAGCGTATCGTGGCAAAAACACACGCGGTGTCTTTCAAGTTGAATGGTAAGCCCGTCGCGGTCGAGGTCGAAGCGCGGGAGCTGCTCGTCTACACGCTGCGCGAGAAGCTCGCCCATACGGGACCCCACATCGGCTGCGAGACCTCGCACTGCGGCGCCTGTACCGTCGACTGCAACGGCATGTCGGTAAAGTCCTGCACGGTGTTGACGGTACAGTGCGAAGGAGCCGAAGTGCTGACGGTCGAGGGCCTCGAGCGCGGCGGCGCGCTGCATGCTCTGCAGCAGGCGTTCCACGAGCAGCACGGCCTGCAATGCGGCTACTGCACGCCGGGCATGCTGATGCGTGCCTATCGGCTGCTGCAGGAGAACCCCAACCCGAGCGAGCAGGTGATCCGCTCCGGGATGGCGGGGAATCTCTGCCGCTGCACCGGCTATCAAAACATCGTCAAGGCCGTGCAGGCGGCGGCCCGCAAGCTGGCCGCCGCGCCCGCTGCGGCCTGAGCATAGAACCGGAGAGAGCACCATGGGCGAGTCGGCGGAACTGACTGAGCGCGAGCAGAAACTTCAGGGCCTCGGCACCGCCATGCTGCGCCGGGAGGATGCGCGTTTCATCCGCGGCCAAGGTACTTACATCGACGACATCAAGCTCCCGGGGATGCTGTTCGGAGCCATCGTGCGCAGCCCCTATGCACACGCCCGCATCACCGCGATCAACAAGGCGAAGGCGCTCGCAGCGCCGGGCGTCGTTGCGGTACTGACGGCCGAGGACCTGAAGCCGGTGAAGCTCCACTGGATGCCGACCGCGGGCGGTGACGTGCAGGCGGTGCTGGCCGATGAGAAGGTCTGCTTTCAGTACCAGGAAGTGGCGATGGTGCTCGCGAGCGACCGCTACGCCGCCTACGACGGCGCGGCGCTGGTCGAGGTCGAGTACCAGGAACTGCCGGCCGTGACCGAGCCGAAACAGGCGCTCAGCCCCGATGCGCCGGTCATCCGCGAGGATATCGCCGACCGCAAGGAGGTCGGTCACGGGCCGCGTACCCATCCGAATCACATCTTCACCTGGGAAGCGGGCAACAAGGCGGCCGCGGATGCGGCGTTCGCGGGCGCTGCAGTCACGGTGCGCGAGGAGATCCTGAACCCGCGCGTTCACCCGTGTCCGCTCGAGACCTGCGGGTGCGTCGCTTCCTTCAACAAGGCGACCGGCTATCTCACGGTCTACGTGACCTCGCAGATTCCGCACCTGTTTCGCACCGTCCTCGCCATGCTGTCGGGCATCGCCGAGAGCAAGATCCGCGTGGTGGGCGGCGATATCGGCGGTGGCTTCGGCAACAAGGTGCCGATCTATCCCGGCTACGTGGTGGCGACGGTCGCCTCGATCGTAACCGGCGTGCCGGTGAAATGGATCGAGTCGCGCATCGATAATTTGTCAACGACCGGCTTCGCGCGCGACTACCACTGTGTCGGCGAGCTGGCGGCCGACCGCGACGGCCGCATCAAGGGACTGCGCTTCACGGCGCTGGCCGATCACGGTGCCTTCAATTCGCACGTCTCTGCCAGCAAGCTTCCTGCGGGCCTGTTTTCGATCTGCACCGGCTCATACGCAATCCCGAACGCCTACTGCCGCGTGGATGCGGTGTATACCAACAAGGCCCCGGGGGGCGTCGCCTACCGCTGCTCGCTGCGCGTGACCGAGGCGGTGTATCTCATCGAGCGCATGATGGACGTGCTCGCACAGAAGCTCGGCGTCGACAAGGCCGAGATCCGCCGCCGGAACTTCGTGAAGCCCGAGCAATTCCCCTACACCACGGCCCTCGGCTGGACACTCGACAGCGGTGCCTATCACGCCGCGCTCGAAAAGGTGCTGAAGGCGGTCGATTACGAAGGGCTGCGGCGCGAGCAGGCGGCGAAGCGCGCCGACCCGAACTGCCCGACGCTCATGGGCATCGGCATCTCGACCTTCACCGAGATCGTCGGCGCCGGTCCCACCAAGGTGTGTGACATCCTCGGCATCGGTCTGTTCGACAGCTGTGACATCCGCGTCCATCCGACCGGGGCGGTGATCGCGCGGCTCGGCACGATGAGCCAGGGGCAAGGCCACACCACGACCTACGCGCAGATCATCGCGACCGAGCTCGGGCTACCGGCGAGCGACATCGTGATCGAGGAGGGTGACACCGACAAGGCGCCCTATGGGGCGGGGACCTGGGGCTCGCGCTCGACACCGGTCGCGGGTGCCGCCGCCGCGCAGGCGGCACGCAAGATCAGGGACAAGGCCCGCAAGATCGCCGCGCACCTGCTCGAGGTCGGCGACAACGATCTCGAGTGGGAGATCGATCGCTTCAAGGTGAAAGGCAACCCGAGCCAGTCGAAGACCATGAAGGAGATCTGCCTGGTCGCACACACCGGCAACATCCCGCCGGGCATGGAGCAGGGACTGAATGCGGTTTCCTACTACGATCCACCCAACCTGACGTACCCCTTCGGGGCCTACCTGTGCGTGGTCGACATCGACAGGTTCACCGGTGAGACGAAAGTACGGCGCTTCTACGCACTCGATGACTGTGGCACGCGCATCAACCCGATGGTCATCGAGGGTCAGATCCACGGCGGGTTGACGGAGGCCTTTGCGGTGGCGATGGGCCAGCAGCTGCCCTTCGACGAGAACGGCAACCATCTCGGCAACAGTTTGCTCGACTACTTCGTGCCGACCGCGGTAGAGACTCCCCGCTGGGAGACCGACCACACCGTCACGCCCTGTCCGCACCACCCGATCGGCGCCAAGGGCGTGGCGGAATCTCCGCACGTCGGCGGCATTCCCTGCTTCAGCAACGCCGTTATCGATGCCTTTGCGCACCTCGGAGTCACGCACATGGACATGCCACACAGCGCCTGGCGCGTATGGCAGAAGTGCCAGGCGCTCGGCGTCAACAAGCGCGCCGGGTCGTGATTGAAGGTCAGCCTCGAAAGAGTGTTCCCCATGCCGGCGCCGGCCGAGCGCGCCTGGCAATTGCTGCAGGACATCGAACGGGTGGCCGCCTGCATGCCGGGCGCACGGATCACCGAGCGCATTGACGAGCGCCACTACAAGGGCGCGGTGGCGGTGCGGTTCGGGCCGGCGAGTCTCTCGTTCCGGGGCGAGGTCGAGGTGAGCGCCATCGAGCCGGAAACCCGCACCCTGCGCCTCCTCGGCAAAGGCACCGACGCGAGCGGAGGTTCCGCCGCATCGCTCGACCTCACCGCCCGCATCGAAGCGGTGGATGCGAGCTCGTGCAACCTGACGGGGCGGAGCGAAGTGTCGCTCAGCGGCAGGGTCGCGACCTTCGGCGCCCGCATGGCGGATGCCGTGGCCGAGCAGGTGCTGCGGCAATTCGCCACCAATTTTTCGGCCGCGTTGCAGGCGCAAGCGCCCGCCGAAACCGCTCCCGCGGCCGCGGCGCAGCAGGCCAGCGCGGCGCCACCGGCTCCCCCTGAGACGGCGCTCAATGGCTTCGCGCTCGTGCGCGCCATCGTACGCGGCTGGCTGCGGGCGCTCTTCGGCTGGGGGCGCGCGTGAGCGTCGGCGGGCGTGGCCGCGAGCTGGCCGCGCTGCAAGAGCAGCTGGCGCGCGCGGGCTACATCGCGGAAGCGCCGCTCGCCGCGGCTCTGCTGCTGATGCAGGATCTCGGCCGGCCCTTGCTTCTCGAGGGAGATGCGGGCGTCGGCAAGACCGAGGTCGCGAAGGCCCTCGCCGACGTTCGCCACACGCGCCTCATCCGCCTGCAGTGTTATGAAGGACTCGATGCACACGCGGCGATGTACGAATGGAACTACCAGCGCCAACTGCTCGCCATCAAGCTGCTCGAGGATGACGAGCGCGGTATCGCGGCGAAGGAGCAGGACATCTTTTCCGAGCGCTACCTGCTCAAGCGGCCGCTGCTCGAGGCCATCAGCGTCGACACGACCGCGGTGCTGCTGATCGATGAGATCGATCGCGCCGATGAGGCCTTCGAGGCGTTCCTGCTCGAGCTGCTGTCGGATTTCCAGCTCTCGATCCCCGAGCTCGGCACCGTCCGCGCCAAGAGCCGCCCGCTCGTCGTGATCACCTCCAACGGCACGCGCGAGCTCTCTGATGCGCTGCGCCGGCGCTGCCTGTACCAGTACATCGACTATCCGGACTACGACAAGGAGCTGGCGATCGTGCGCATCAGGGCACCGGAGGTGGCAGCTCAGCTGGCACGGCAGATCGTCGCCTTCGTGCAGGCGGTACGCCGCATGGATCTCAAGAAAAAGCCGGGCATTGCCGAGACGCTCGACTGGACGGCGGCGTTGCTGCGCCTAGAGATTACCACCATCGAGGCCGGCGGCGCCGAACGCATCATGGAAAGCCTGAGCACACTGATCAAGACGCGCGACGATCGCGCCGCCTTTCCACGCGAGGTCGTGGCGCGCCTGGCAGCAACATGCTGACGCCGCAGGCCGACACGACACTCGATTTCCGCAGCGGGCAGCGGCTCGCCGGTTTCGCCGGCTTCCTGCGGGCGAATGGCTTCGCCGTCGGTGGCGGTGATGCCGTCGAGGTATTGCGCACCGCCGAGCGCGTCGGCGTGCTCGATGCCCGCGTGTTGCGCTGGTCGCTGCAGGCCCTGCTGTGCGGGCGCAGCGCGGAGTGGCGACGGTTCGATGCCTTGTTTGATGCCTGGTTTCTCCCACCGAATGCCTGGCAAGCCGCAGCCCCGGGCGGTGGAAGCCGCGAGCATCCCGGCAGAGGTGCGGATAGCAGCGGCAACGCACGCAGCGCGGGCGGGGGAGCCGGCGATGCGCGGCGGGCGTTTTACGCGGCGAGTGACCGGGAGGCACTCGGCGCGACCGATTTTCGTGCCCTCACGCGGCGCGAGGAGCAACTCGCCATCGAGGCGCTGATGCGTCGCTTCGCGCGGCGCCTGAAGCACGTCCGGTTGCGCCGCGAAACACGCGTATGGCGCGGACGGCGGCTGGATCTCGCCGCTACGATCCGGCGCAGTGTCGGCAGCGGCGGCACGCCCCTGTACCTCGCGTGGCGCCGTCAGCGCCGCGTCCGCCCGCGCCTGGTGCTGCTGATCGACGTCAGTCGCTCGATGGCACCCTACAGCTTCTTCTACCTGCGGCTGGCGCGCGCACTGAGCGCCGAGTTGACCGACATCCGCAGCTTCATCTTTCACACCCACCTCACCGCCGTCTCCCAGCCGCTGCAGGAGCCCGACCCGTATCGGGCGCAGCAGCGGCTGCAGATCATCGCGCAGGGCTGGGCGGGAGGTACGCGCATCGGCGCGAGCCTCGCGCAGTTCAACCGCGAGCACGCGCCGCGTTGCGTGCACTCGCGCACCGCGGTGATCATCGTCAGCGACGGGTACGACAGCGGCGAACCGCGGCAGCTCGCGGCTGCGCTCGCGGCGTTGCGCCGGCGGGCGCGGCGTATCGTGTGGCTGAACCCGCTGTGCGCGCAGTCCGACTACGCGCCGGTGAGTGCCGGCATGCAGGCGGCGCTGCCGCATCTCGATCTGCTCGCCCCGGGGGCCGACCTCGTCGGTCTCGAAGCGGCGCTCCCGCGGATCCTCGAGGCGCTGCGATGAGCGATCTCACTGGCGAGCTGTTCGCCGCCGCTCAGCGCCTGCAGCAGCAGGGCGAGCCGTACGCACTCGTCAGCGTGGTGCGCACGCAGGCGCCGAGCTCGGCGCGTGCCGGTGACAAGGCGCTCGTCACCGCGCAGGGCATCGTGTACGGCTGGATCGGCGGTGGCTGCGCGCAGCCTGCAGTGCTGCACACGGTTCGCCAGGCATTGCAGGATGGACGTGCGCGCCTCATCCGCGTCGCTCCCGCGGACGGTGAGACATCGCGCGAGGCGCCGGCGGCGGTCGGGGACCGGCTCGAGTTTGATATGAGCTGCCATTCCGGCGGGACGATCGAGCTGTTCATCGATCCGATCCTGCCACCGACCCGTCTGGTGGTGATCGGCGATTCGCCGGTCGCGGTGGCGCTCGCCGGGCTCGCCCCGCGCGTCGGCCTGCCGGTTTCCGTGATCGCACGCGGTGGCGATCCGCAGCGCTTCGCGGACGCGAGCCAGTTCATCGACAGCGACGAGCCGTCGCTGGTTGCGGGACGGGTGGCTGCCGGCAGCTGGGTCGTGGTTGCGACTCAGGGACGTCGTGACCTGCCGGGATTGCAGGTGGCGCTGTCGCTCAAGGCCGCGAAAATATGGCTGGTGGCGAGTGCCCGCAAGGCGGGCGCACTGCGCGAGGCGCTGCTCGCCGCGAACTGCGACAGCCAGGCGGTGAGCGCCATCATTGCGCCCGCTGGGCAGCCCATCGGTGCGCAGACGCCCGAAGAGATCGCGCTGTCGGTGCTCGCGGCAGTGGTTGCTGCGCGGCGCGCCGGACGTGCGGCGCTCGCGGCTGCAACTCCGGCGGACTGCTGCGGACACTGACATGGGGTGTCTGCTCAAGGGCACGAGCGGTCTCTACAGCCGCATGACCATCGGTGCGGTGCTGCTGGCAGCGGGCGCCGGACGACGCATGGGAGGGCGGCCCAAGGCGCTCCTCGAGCTCGGTGGCGTACCACTCGTGCTGCGCCAGCTGATCGCCCTGTCGGACGCCGGTGTGGATGAGCTTGTGGTCGTGCTCGGGCACCATGCCGAGCACATTCAACCCGTGATCGAGCACTTTCCGCTCACCGTGGTGCACAACGAGCGCCCTGACGACGGCCAGGTGTCATCGCAGCGGCTCGGCCTCGCCGCGCTCAACTCCAACCTCGACGCGGTGCTGGTGGCACTCGCGGATCAGCCGCTCATCAACGAGCAGGACATCACCTCCTTGATCGGCGCATTCAAGAAACGACCCGAGGGGAGTGCGGTAGTGGTGCCGCGTGTCGGTGGCCAGCCGGGCAACCCGGTGATATTCAGTGCCGCGATCCGTGAGCAGATCCTCGCGGGCACCGGCGACGTTGGTTGCCGGCAATGGCGCGCGGCCCATCCGCAGGCGGTCCACTACTTCGACAGCGACAGTCAGCGCTTCATCGTCGATGTCGATACCCCGGAGGATGTCGAGCTCTTCGAGCGCAATACCGGTCACGCGCTGCGCTGGCCGGCCGGCAGCGCCGCTTGAGCAACAACTTCCTCAGGCAGGAGATCGCCGCGGGCGAGTGCGAGGAGCGCTGACTGAAAGACCCGACCTCCAGGGACGCCGCGCAGAGCGTGTCACACACTCTTCTGAATGGTTCGGTGAATACCGAACTATCTGTTGAAACCGCGGACTGACCGGCGCGTGGCGTCCCTGAGAGAAATCCATAGCGCGAGCTGGTTCTTCGCTGGTGCCTGATCCAGATCATTTTCACGGCGGGGCTGGCGTACATAGTCAGCATGGGGTACTTATACGGATGAACAGAACGATGACAACGCCAACACCCAACCTCGGTCTCCGGAAGCCAGGTGAGGGTCGCAACCAAGACAACATCCGTGCAATTCACCGGGGAGGGACGTTCATGACAAGCTCGAGCCGACTCATTGTGGCCAACTTTCTGGCCTTGACCCTGTTGTTGATCGTGCCGGCCACATCTGGCGCGCAGGAGCTCCCGCCGGTTGCCAAACAGACGGCCAAGACCTTCGGCCTCGATTCATTCGGGCAAGTCGAGGCAATCCGCTACACCTTCGCGATACCTGGCCTCGTCCCTCCCAGAACGTGGGAATGGCATCCGAAAACCGATACGGTCACCTACGAGGGGAAGGATAAGGACGGCAACCCGATGAAGGTGACTTATAAACGCTCCGAGCTCGACAGCCAGAACGATGCAGTAAAGACCCAGATCGATCCGGGATTCGTCAACGATCAGTACTGGCTGCTCTTGCCGCTGCACGTCGTCTGGGACGGCGCGACCGTGACCGATGAGGGCATGCATGAAACGCCACTCGCGAAAACATCGGCGCAAAAAATCGTGGTGAAGTATGCCGCCTCTGGCTATTCCCCCGGCGACACGTGGGACCTCTACGTGGGCCCGGACCACCGAGTCGTGGAAATGACCTACCACCGCGCAGTACCCGTCCCGCATTTGCCCAACCTCGTGAACGCAAAATGGGAAGGCTACAAGAAGGCCGGTCCAATGCTTTTCTCAACGGAGCACCACGGCACAGCGGACGGCAATCCCTTCGAGCTTACCTTCACGGATGTGGCGG
>Ga0306920_100005828_pt1 | contig 15974 bp, 16 predicted proteins | sample flu12Cox44000170_FD_204666 | JGI IMG/M metagenome (GOLD analysis project Ga0306920, IMG submission 204666) | Lab enrichment of tropical soil microbial communities from Luquillo Experimental Forest, Puerto Rico - flux4day.12C.oxic.44.000.170 (v2)... | ecosystem: Environmental > Terrestrial >... | reverse complement strand
GCGAGGTGCTCCGGCTCGCGGCCGACCAGGTCAAGCTCGCGGCCGGCAACATCGCCCAGCACATGGAGAGCGGGGGCCTCGGGGCCGGCTGAGCGCCCAGGCGTCCGCGGCACGGAGCAACCCCGGCGCCGCGGACGCGGCTGGGCGATCGGCGCGCGCCAGCTTCTGGGCTCCTTAGCGATGCGCTGGCGTTAGCGTCCGCTCCGATGTCGGACACGGTCGACGTCCTGATCGTCGGCGCGGGTCCGGCGGGCTGCGCGGCGGCGATCGAGCTCGCGCGGGCGGGCCACGACGTGCTCGTCGCAGACCGTGCGACGTTCCCGAGAGACAAGTGCTGCGGGGACGGGCTGACGACGCTCGCGCTGCGCCATCTCGAGCACCTGGCGCTGGATCCCCTCACGGTCGACGGCTGGACGTGGATCGATCGGCTCGCGCTCCGCTCGCCGGCAGGGTCGACCAGCACCGTCCGGTTCCCCGTGGGGGGTTGGTTCGCCGCGGTGGCACCGCGGCGGACCCTCGACGCCGCGCTGGTCGAGGCGGCCAGGCGAGCCGGGGCGAGGGTCGCGCAGGCGACGACCGTCGAGGCGATCGAGGGTGTCTTCGGTGACCGGGTGGCTGCGACGCTCTCGACCGGGTCGACGGTGCACGCCACGTTCGTCGTCGCAGCTGACGGGGCGTGGTCACCGACCAGGCGGTTGCTTGGCGACCGCGTCGAGCGGGTGCGGAGCGACTGGCTCGCCTTCCGGCAGTACGTGGCGTGGGACGGTCCGGCCGACACGATCCACGTCGCGTTCGAGCCCGACCTGCTGCCGACCTACTTCTGGTCGTTCCCGCTCGCCGACGGCGCGGCCAACGTCGGGTTCGGCCTGCACGTGGGCGCGGTCGCTCGGCTCGGCGCACTCGGAGAGCGGTGGCGCCAGCTGCTCGCCCGCGACCACCTCGCACGGTTCACGGAGGGTGGCGTCACCGATCGGCTCCGTGCGTGGCCGATCCCCGCACACGTCGACCGGGTGCGGCTCGCCACGGGTCGGGTGCTCTACGCGGGTGACGCGGCGGCCGCGTGCGACGCGTTGACCGGCGAGGGGATCGGCCAGGCGCTCGAGACCGGTCGACACGCCGCGCGCTCGATCGTCGAGGCGCGGTCCTGCGACCCCGCGGCCGCGGGGCGGGCGCACACGAGACGCGTCCGCGCCAGCCTGCTCGCCGACCACCGCCTCTCGATCGCCATGATGCGACTCGTCGCCGACAGGCGGCTGGCGAACGTGGGGGTCGCGGCGTTCGGCTGGAGGCGCAGCGTCGGCGCGCTGCTCGGTCGATGGATGTTCGAGGACTTCCCGCGGCATCGGATCGTCGCCCCGTCGTCGTGGTCGAACCGGCGGCTCGGCGCCTACGCCTCGGCTGGCGACGTGGGTGCGGCGCCGAGCTGACCGGCGCAGGACGGATCTCCGGGCGACGGATCGGTCGGCCGAGCGGGGTGGGGCGCCTTTTGGGAGCCGACCGTTGCGAAGTAGCGTGACCGCCGCGGAGCACGCCCCAGGTGCACTGCCCAGGGCAGGAGGCCCGATGCAGCCCGATCCGTCGAGCGGTGTGGTGACGTCGCGCCGCACGTTCCTCGCCAAGGCGGGGCTGCTCGGCGGGGCGCTGATCGCGGGTCCGCCGCTCGAGTCGATCGACGTCGTCGCTCGACGGCGCGCCGGTCCCCTGCTCCTCGGGCGAGCGAGGCGGACGAGCCCGATCAAGACGATCCTGATCTCGGTCCAGGAGAACCACTCGTTCGACAACTACTTCGGCACGTACGCGAAGCTGCCAGCCGGGTACGGCATCCCCCGGGGATGGCAGAACAGCGGGGTCAGGCCATACCACTTCCCGAACCCCTGGGGGAACGGGGCGGACCCCGACCACAGCTGGTGGGCGACGCACGCCGCGTTCGCGGGCGGGAGGATGAACGGGTTCGTCGCGAACGGCAACGGCAGGTCGGCGATGGGGTACTTCGACGCCGCCGATCTTCCGTACTACTACTCCCTGCTGCCAACCTCGACGCTGTGCGCCGAGTACTTCTGCGGCGTGCTCACCGACACGTTGCCCAACCGGATGGTGCTCTACGCCGGGACGAGCGGGGGCATCACCAACGATTGGGCGCCGTCGAACGGCTCGCTCACCTGGCCGTGCATCACGCACCTGCTGCAGGGCGCCGGGGTGACCTACAAGAACTACAGCTTCCACGCGCCGCGCAACTACTCGTACCTCTGCCTCTGGCGGGGCAACAACAACGACCCCCGGATGAACCAGTCGCCCGCACAGTTCGCCGCGGACTGCCGGAGCGGCGCGCTGCCGAACGTCGTCTGGATCGAGAAGCAGCCGCCGTGGGACGAGCACCCGCCGGCGAACGTCCGGACGGGCATGACCATGATGGAGGGGATCTTCAAGCAGGTCTTCGCAGGTCCGCAGTGGAAGCGCGGGGAGGTCGCGATCCTCCACACCTACGACGAGGGGGGCGGGTACTTCGATCACCGGCCGCCGCCGCAGCTCGACGGGTTCGGGCCGGGGATCAGGGTCCCGATGCTCGTGATCTCGCCGCACGCGAGGCAGGGGGCGGTCGACACGACGTTCTCGGACCACGGCTCGGTCCTGAAGCTCGTCGAGCACGTCTTCGGCCTGCCCACGCTCGCGTCGGTCAACCACGCCTTCGACCGGGCGACGCCGCGGCGCGGCCCGTCGGGGTACCAGGGCGGCGGCAGGCCGTTCCCGCCGCGCGACGGGAACCCGCGCACGAGCAACCTCACACAGTGCTTCACTATCCCGGTGTGACAGAGAGGAGGCGCAGATGAGCTACGCAGGGGGGCGGACGATCCTGGACGCCGACAGCCACGTGATGGAGCTCGCGGACTTCCTCGACCCGTACCTCGATCCGGAGGACCGCGACCGCCTCAAGCGCCGGACGATGGATGCGCTCGAGCCGGTGCTGCGCCAGGCGGTCGAGCGGCGCGAGCAGCGGCGCGAGGACGAGGGGGCCCGGGCGCTCGCCGAGGAGCGGCTCATGGTCGACAAGGGCTGGTTCGCGATGGGCGGGTTCGAGCCCGAGGAGCGCAGCCGGGTGCTCGACCTGCTCGGGTTCGAGGGCCAGCTCGTCTTCGCGACGTTCGCGTCCACGCTCTTCTTGGGGCGGGACCTCGGCCGGCTCTACGCAGGGGCGGGCGCGCAGAACCGCGCGGTGGCGGCGTTCTGCTCGCACGACCCACGGCTGCTGCCGGTCGCCTACGTCCCGCTCGACGACCCAGTCCGCGCCGAGGCCACGCTCGCCGACGCCCTCGCCGAGGGGTGCGCCGCGGTCATGGTGCCGTCGACCCCGGCCGGCGACCGATCACCGACGCACCCGGACCTCGACGGGATCTGGGGTCGGCTCGAGGCCGCCGACGTGCCCTTCGTGCTCCACGTCGGCGGGGGCGGGCGGCTGCTCGACCCGGCGTTCCACGAGAACGCGCGCCCGGTCACCGACCACCTCGGCGGCGGGGAGAACGTGCGCTCCAAGGACTTCCTCGCGATCCACCACTCGCCGTCGGTCTTCCTCGGCGTGCTCGTCCTCGACGGGCTCTTCGACCGGTTCCCCGGCCTCCGCGGCGGGTGCATCGAGCAGGGAGCGGGGTGGGTGGTCTCGTGGCTGCGTCACCTGGACCACGCCCAGCGCGCGTTCCGCAGGACCGAGCCGCCGCTCAGCGAGCTGTCGGACGCGCCGTCCGCGTACGTGCGGCGCCACCTCAAGTTCACGCCGTTCCCCGGCGAGCCCGTCGGGTGGATGATCGACCAGGCGGGGCCGGAGCTCTTCATGTTCTCGACCGACTACCCCCACCCCGAGGGCGGGCGTGACCCGCTGGCGAGCTTCGAGGCAGCGCTCGACGGCGTCGACGAGGCGGACCAGGACCGCTTCTACCGCGCGAACATGGCTGAGCTCTTGGGGCGCACGCGCGCCGCGGCCGCGACCGGGGTCTAGAGGGGCGCCCCCGGCCGCGGCGCGGCGCGCGCCGTCACCAGATCGAGATCACCCCGCGCGGCGAGGAGGGCGGGGGCACCGGCTTGGGTGCCTCACGCGCGGGCACCGCGGTCACGTTCGAGTCCGCCACGGACCCGACGCGCGCGCGGTGCTCGCTCGCGATCACGCGGCCGAACAGCGAGTCCTCGACCGGGCGGGCGAGGTCGTCGCGGATCCGCTGCAGCAGGAAGTGCGCCGACTTCGCGCTCAGGCCGTAGCGGCGCTCAACCTCGCGGTCGGAGAGCTCGCGCTGGGTCGAGGCCATCTCGAAGGCGACGAGGATCCAGGTGCGGATCGGGACATGCGTGCCGTGCATGACCGTCCCGGTGATCACCGAGAACTGGCGCTTGCACGCGCGGCACTTCCACACGCGCCGCTCTGACTGACGGCCTCGGTTGGTCGTGCGGCTGATCCCGTTCGCCGGGCGAAGGTACGCGTGGGGCCCGATGACGCCGCAGTGCGGGCACTCGGGGTGGCCTCGCCAGCGCAGGTGCTCGAGCAGCTCGTACGCCGACGCCTCGGTCGGAAGCCGCTCGGAGATCCGCGCGAGCACGGCGCTCGTCGCCTGTGAGCGTCCCTCGCCGCTCGGCGGCGCGGCCGCGCGGAGCAGCTCGTTCAGCGCCGCGAGGTCGAACTCCGAGAGGGGTGCCACCAAGGAGGTGACGCCGTTGGTCGTGTCGTTGGTCATCTTTCCTCCTTGTCCGGGGCCCCGACGACATGCCGGCCCGTTGTGAAGGTCCTGGCCCGGCACTGGGGCGCGAGCCGTCCCGCGCCGGGCGTGCGGCACGGGTGCGCCGTGCCGGGTGCGTTCCATGCCGGCCACGTGCCGTGGACCGTCGCGCGCCGCGCCTCGACGCGCGCGCGCAGCCGCTCCCGCGCCGCGACGAGCCCCGTGGCCGGGAGGTAGGGCACCACGTCGTGCGCCCAGGTGAACGTCATCGCCGGCGCGCGGTGGGCCGGTCGCTCGATGAGGTCGACGAGCGACGCGCGACCGCCCACGATCGCTGCGCCGGTGCCCATCTCGCAGTCGCGGCACCGAAGCCCGACGACGGCGTGCAGCCGCCAGTCCGCACCGAGCAGCTCGTCACGGTGGGCCCAGCAGAACGGCGCGCGCGGGGTGGTGCACGGGCCGTTGAACGTCGTCGTGCCGGGTCCGCTCCAGCCGTCGGCGTACATCCAGAGGTAATCGGCGACGAGCGTCGAGAACGCCGAGGCCCACGCCCCGTCGACGGCCTGCGCCCCGGCGGGGTCGGCGCCGGGCGCGAACCCCGGGGCGGGCCCGGGGTCCGCGCCGGCGCGTGCGGCGTGCTGGGCCTCCGCGCTCAGCGCCGCATCCAGCCCGAGGTAGGGGGGGAGACCTCGGGCGGTCCTCTCGAGGTCGGCGAGCACGAAGAGCTGCTCGCGCACCGAGATGGACTCGAAGTTGCTCGGCAGCACGAGGGGCCCGACACCCTCGGCCGCCCGGGCCTTGTCGATCGCGATCGTGACGTAGACCGCGCACCGCGGTGCGACCGTGAACGTCGGGAACGTGAGCCACGTGGTCACGCACGGGTTCGCGCAGTGCCATGCCCCTGGCACCCCCCCGCAGGCGCCCGACGCGAGGAAATCGGGGGAGGGAGCGCGGTTCGCCTGCGGGTTGGCGCCAGGGAGGATGCCTGCGGCGGTCGCCCGCTGGGCCCCGATGCCCGAGAGCAGCGGGACGGCGAGGGCGGCCATGCCGAGGCGGATCGCGGCTTGCCGGGTCCGCTCGTGACGGGGCGGGGGGGACGCACTCGTCGCGAGCGGTGCCGTCGGCGTGGGACGCGCCACGTGATCGGACCCGACGAACCGGCCAGACGGGTGGGCCGGCCCTGCGATGGTCGCAGGGGGCACGTCAACGCCGTCGCCAGGGTTCGTCAAGCGCCGCATCACGCGCTAGAAGTTGGCAGTCCAACATCCACGCGCCCGCTCCGATGTCGCAACATTCGGACAACTCGGGACAACTCGAGTGTCGTGGTGTCCCCGCGCAGTGCTCGCGTGGATGGCCCGCGGTCTCAGCCCACAGGACGCCCACCTGCGCGGCGTCCGCGCTCAGGTTCGCGGCGCGTCTGACCGCGCGCGGTGCGCGCGGGCTCCCTCAGCGCCAGGGGCCGAGGCGGGCGAGCGCGAGCGAGACCGCGATCGCGACCATCGCCCAGCTGCACGCGCGGAGCGCGCCCTCGAGGGGACCGAGGATCGTCCGCGCCGTGACCGGCACCGTCGTGCCGTCGGTGCGGTGCGCGACCCCCTCGACCTCGAGCGTGCGGCGCCGCAACGTGCGTGCGGGGGTGGAGAGGCGGCGCTGGGCGGTGGCGGTCAGGTACCCGAAGGCCGCCGCGGCGATCGCCGCGCCGCCGAGCGCGCCGCGCTGGGCGAACGCCGCGGTGAGGACCGGGAACGCGCCCCAGGAGGCGGCGAACCCCGCCTCGGTGTGGAGCGCGCCGCCGAAGAGCTCGAGGTTGTACCCGAGCGCGAGGACGATCCCGACCGCGATGAACGCGACGAGCCACCCGCCCACGACCGCGACGCCGGCGATGCCGATCGCGACCGCACCGCCCAGCCCGACCGCCGCCGCGGTGACGAGGGCCCACTCGGGGAGCTGGGTCTGCAGCGGGCGGCCGTGCAGCTCGTCGAGCGCGTGCGCGCCGACGCCCACGGCGAGGAAGAACGCGAGGAGCGTCGCGAGCAGCCGCGAGACGCTGACCGGCGCGAGCACGCAGGCGCCGATCACGACATAGGAGAGGTGCCACGCCGTGTACGGCGGGTGGAGCAGCGCCCACCAGTCCCGTGCCCACCGTCGCCGGAGCACGCGCGGGTCGGTGTAGTACGCAGGACCGACCGGCGTGCGCGCCCTGGCGCTTCTGTCCCTCACGCGCGCGTCCCCCAGATCACGACCCCGCCGCCGAGGCTCATGGATCGGTGCGAGACCGCGACGATCCCCGCCTCGCGCCACGCGTCGAGCGTCCACTCGAGCGGGTACGTCGCCCAGTGCCGCGAGATGGACGGCCCGAGGAACCGCCCGACGTCCCACCACGCGCGCCCGCCGAGGCACGCCCCAGCGACCGGGAGGCCGACGCGCGTGTACGCCCACCACGCCGCGTGCGCCGCCGGGCTCGGCGGCACCGCGAACTCGAGGCTCGCGATCGGCCCGCCGGGCGCGACCACGCGGGCGAGCTCGGCGATCGTCGCCGCGGGGTCCGCGACGTAGCGCAGGAGATAGGTGAAGGTGAGACCGTCGAACGCGCCGTCGGCGAACGGGAGCTGCTCGCCGCGGCCGAGCACGAGCGCGACGCGCTCGGTGATCCCGACGCGCCCGATCTCTGTCGCGCCCTCGGCGAGCATGGCCTCGCTCAGGTCGACGCCGACGATCGCCGCGGGGGTAGCGGCGGCGAGCGCACGCGTGACCGCGCCCGGGCCGCAGGCGACGTCGAGGACCCGCGCCGGCGACGCCTGCGCCACGTGCGCGACCATCTCTGCGCGCCACCGGCGGTCCTGCCCGAGGGAGAGGACCGCCGCCAGCCGGTTGTACCGGGGGGGCAGCCCGCGGAAGAGGCCCTGGGCGAACGCGTTGGGCTCGGCCCGGGAGCGGGCGACCGATGTGGTCACGTCAGGACGCGGAGCGCGGGCGCGGCGTCGCGGCTATAGGCGGGGGCGGCTTCAACCACGGGTTGCGAACCTCCGCGGCACCCTACACGGGCCATCCGCACGCGCCCGACGCGATCCGGCCGCGCGGTTCGTAGCATGCAGCGAGGGAGGGGCGATGGGAGAGGACCACCCGGTCACGTTCAGCCCGCAGGCGCGCGAGACCGTCCTGCCCGACGTCACGACCGAGCAGCGCGCCGCCCTGGAGAAGGCGGCGGGCGACCCCGAGGCGCTGCGCCGCGTCGCGGCGCGGTGGCCGGCGTACCTCGCGGCGTGGGCAGAGCTCGCCGAGACGGCCGACGACCCCGTCTCGTCCTACGCGTTCGCACGTGTGGGGTACCACCGGGGGCTCGACGCGCTGCGGCGAGCCGGGTGGAAGGGGAGCGGCCTCGTCCGCGCGAGCAGGGCCGAGAACGTCGGGTTCCTCCGGTCGCTGGAGGCGCTGCGGGCCGCCGCGTGCGCGATCGGCGAGGACGACGAGGCGTCGCGGTGCGAGCTGTTCCTCTACCAGTGCGACCCGGACTGGCAGACCGCGCTCGGGACCTGACCCGCGCCCCGCCCGACCGGGCGCTGCGACCTCGATCGAGGCCGGCGACCGCCAGCCGGCGGAGGCCGACGCCCGCTCGCTCAGCGCGGGACGGGCGCGCCGGCGAGCGCGAGCGCGGACCCGATCCCCGCGGCGAGCAGCAGGCAGAGCACCGTGGTGCGGCGCAGGGCGAGGAGCCAGACGCCGGCCGCCACGAGCACGATGACCTGCCACCACTCGGAGAGGGAGAGGCCGAGGGGGATCGCCGCACCCGCGATGGCGCCGATCGCCGCCGCGCCGGCGCCGGTGAGGAACGACTGGACGCCGTGGTTCGCGCGCAGCCGGTCGAACCTCGGCGCGAGGCAGAGCACGAAGACGAAGGACGGCGTGAACGCCACGAGCGCCGCGAGGAGGCCGCCGCCGACACCCGCAGCGGCGTACCCGACCACCGCGACGGTCTGGACCACCGGGCCGGGTGTGACCTGCCCGAGCGCCACGGCGTCGAGGAACTGCGACGGCGTGAGCCAGTGGTAGACGGAGACGGCGTCGTGCTGCATCAGCGGGATGATCACGAACCCGCCGCCGTAGGAGAGCGCGCCGACCTTGAACGCGACCCAGGCGAGCGCGCCGACGCCGCCTGCCACGATCGGGGTGGCCCGACGGAGCACGAGCAGCACCGAGGGCGCGGTCGCCGAGCGCGCCGTCCGCCGGGCGGCGACCTCCAATGCCCCGCACGCGGCGATCACCGCCACGAGGTACGGCCCGATGGTCGCGGCGCTGGCGGCGCCGGCACAGAGGAACGCGACCCACCGGACCCGTGGCGCGCGACGGTCACCTGCGCGCACCCAGCTCGACGGCACGAGCGCCAGCGCCGCCGCGACGGCGACCGCGGGCACGGCTGCGCCGGCACCCGCCGCCGCGCCGAGGACGACGGTCGGCGGGTGGTGCGCGAGGAAGAGCGCGGAGAGCGCCAGGATCGCGACGAGACCCGGAACGATGAACGCGGCCCCCCCGGCGACCGCGCCGAGCGTGCCGGCGACGCGCCACGCGCAGAAGATCGCGAGCTGCGTGGACGCCGGACCTGGGAGGAGGTTGGTGGCGGCGACCGCGTCCTCGAACTCCCGCGCGCTCAGCCACCCCTCGCGCTCCACGCACAGCGCGCGCAGGAGCCTGATGTGCGCCGGCGGGCCGCCGAACCCGATCGCCCCGATGCGACCCAACTCGCGCACGACGGTCGGGATCGGGACCCTCGCCGACCCGCTCACTGCCCGAGGACCTCGTCGGCGAGCTCGCGCAGCGCGCGCACGCAGGCGGCGAGCGTGCGGCGCCCCCGCGGCGTGATCCGGTAGCAGCGCCGTCGTCGCCCGTCGACCACCACGGTCCGCGAGACGAGGTCGCCGGCCGACTCGAGGTCGTGCAGGAGCGGGTAGAGCGTGCCGGGCCCGACTAGGTGGCCGTGCCGGGCCAGCTCGGCGGCGATCGCCGCCCCGTGCACCTCGCCCTCGGCCGCGTGGAACAGCACGTGGAGCCGCACCGCCCCGCGCCGGAACTCTCGGGCCACGTCCACAGCGCTATCGATAGCCGATATCGGCACTCGATACAAGAGCGGTGGCGGTCCACGACAGCACCTGCCACAGTGCGGGCCGTGAACGTCCTCCTCGTGACGCTCGACCAGCTCCGGGCCGACGCCATCGGCGCGGCCGGCAACCCCGTCGTCGCCACCCCCACCCTCGACGCGCTGTGCGCGAGCGGGGTCCGCTTCGCCCGGCACTACTCCCAGGCGGCGCCGTGCTCACCGGGTCGTGCGGCGCTCTACACCGGCACCTACCAGATGAACAACCGCGTGGTCGCGAACGGGACGCCGCTCGCTGCGCGGTTCGACAACGTCGCGCGGGTCGCCCGCAGGCGCGGGTACGACCCGACGCTGTTCGGGTACACCGACACCGGGTTCGACCCGCTCGTCGCCGACGGGCCCGAGGACGCGCGGCTGGACGAGTGGGACGGCGTGCTCCCCGGGTTCTCGGTCGGGCTGCGCCTCACCGAGGACCAGTCCCCGTGGCTCGAGTGGCTCACCTCGCTCGGGTACGACGTGCCCGCGCACTGGGTCGACGCCCTGCGCGGCGAGCCGGACCGCCCGGCGGCCCACTCCCACTCGACGTTCCTCACCGACCGGTTCCTCGAGTGGCTCGAGCGCCAGCCCGCGGGGTGGTTCGCCCACCTCTCCTACCTCAGGCCGCACTCCCCGTACGCGGCGGCGGGGGAGTACGCGCTGGCCTACGACCCCGCCGAGGTGTCGATGCCGATCCCGCCGGCCGAGGTGCGCCACCCGCTGCACGACGCCGCGCTCGGCAGCCCACTGGCGGCGGCGCCGATCGGCGAGCCGTCGCTGCGCATGATGCGCGCGCAGTACCTCGGCATGGTGACCGAGGTCGACGCCCAGCTCGGCAGGGTGATCGACGCGATCCGCGCGCGCGGGGAGTGGGACGAGACGGCCGTGGTGGTCGCGGCCGATCACGGCGACCAATTGGGGGACCACGGGCTCGTGGAGAAGCTCGGGTACTTCGAGGAGAGCTACCACGTGCCGCTCGTCGTCCGCGACCCGCGCCATCCCGGCGCCCACGGCCGGGCGGTCGAGGCGTTCACCGAGAACGTGGACGTCCTCCCGACGCTCTGCGACCTCATGGGCGCGCCGATCCCCCCGCAGGTCGACGGGGTGCCGCTCACGCCCTTCCTCACCGGAGCCGAGCCGGCGGCGTGGCGAGCGGCCGCGCACTGGGAGTGGGACTGGCGGTACCTGCTCATCCGGTGGGGGGCTCGCGACGGGTGGCCGGTGGAGCGGCGGCTCGAGCGCCAGAACCTGGCCGTCGTGCGCACCGCGACGCACGCCTACGTGCAGTTCGGCGACGGCTCGTGGCGGTGCTTCGACCTCTCGGCCGACCCGACCTGGCGGACCGAGGCCACCGACCCGACCGTGGTGCTGCCGCTCGCCCAGGCGCTCGCCGGCTGGCGCCAGGAGCACCTCGACCGGACCTACACCTCGATGCTGCTCTCGAAGGACCGTCTCGGGCGGTGGCCGACCCGGGACGCCATGACCGAGCTCCTCACCCGCTGAGGCCGCACCACACGGTGTCGAGGAGCGCCTCGTAGGCGCGGTCGCCGTCGGGCTCCGGGCTCATCGAGAGGAGCTCGAGCGCGACGAACCCGTGGCACGCCGCGAGCAGCTGGCGCGTGGCGACGTCGGGCTCCGTGTGCAGCGCGCCCGCCTCGACGCACCGCACGAGCGCCTTCTCGAGCGCGCCGAACGCGGGGCCGGTGGAGGCCCGCGCCTGCGGGGAGGGGACGTACCCGGGGACGCCGTGGAGGAAGCAGAGCGCGTACCGTGCCGGGTGGGCGAGCGCGATCGCCCGGTACGCCCGGGCGGCCGCCCGCACCGCCGCGACCGGGTCCATCTCGGCGGCCGTCGCACGCTCGAGCTCCTCGGTCAGGCTCGCGAACCCGGCCTCGTAGAGCGCGTCGACCACCCCGTGCTTCCCGTCGAACCGCGAGTAGAGGCCCATGGGAGCGACCTGGGCGCGCTCGGCGATCCGGCGGATCGAGAGCCCCTCGGGGCCGTCGGCCTCGAGGATCGCGCCGGCGGCCTCGAGGATCGCCGGCTCGAGCGCCTCGCTGCGGGTGCGTCGCCGCGCGGCCACCACTCGGAGGCTACGGGGCCGCCCCCGCCGGATCGAGGCGGTCCGGTTCCTGCGTGGCTGACGCCCCCTCGGGCGTCAGCCGGAGCGGCCCGGCGGGGCGGCGGCGAGCGGCGTGCCACCCGGGCACCACTTGTTCGCCGGCACGCCCTTGCAGGGGTTGGGCATCGAGGGCAGCGAGGGGAGCGCGTGCAGGATCACCGCGCCGTGCTTCGGGTAGTGCGAGCCGGCCGGGCACGTCCCGAGCCCCGTGTCGCAGAGCGCCTGGAAGTAGAGGTTCTGGGCCGAGCCGAGCGCGTTCCCGCCGACCATCCGCCCCGCGCACCGCGTCTCCTTCCTCACGATCGTCGGCGGGTAGGCGCCGTCCGGCGCGGTGTTCCTCGAGAAGCAGTTCTGCACGTGCCGGTTCAGCGTCAGCTCGCCGAAGTCGCCGTTCGAGACGTTGCCGAAGGACCCGTTGTGCGAGAACACGTTCCCGATCAGGGCGTCGCCCTGGGGGTCGTAGACGCAGCCGAGGCCGGAGGCCTGGTGCCCGCCGGTGCCGGTGCACGTCTGGTTGAGCGAGGGAGGGTTCGGGTCGGGGAACGGGACGAACAGGATCCCCCACGCCTCGTTGTTGGAGAAGTGGTTGTTCATCACGGTGTCGTTCTTGCCGCCCGAGAGGGTCATGCCCGTGCCGGTCGGTGCGATCGCCGCGCCGCCGAAGGCCGGCGCGTTCGCGTTGTTGTTGTTCGTGAACGTGCTGTCCATCAGCACCCAGCACGAGTGCGTGTGCGTGATCTTCGAGATCCCGTTGTGCGGGCACGCGCCGTTCTGCGGCGCGGGCGGGTCGCCGTTCAGCTGGGTGTTGGTGTCGAAGCCGTCCTGGTTGTTGTCGAACCTCGAGTGGGTGATCACGATCGCACCGCCGGAGTTGGTCCCGGAGTACCCGAGCGCGTTGAACTCCATCCACGCGTGCGAGATCGTGATGTCGCACAGCTGCTTGCACGCCCCGACGTACATCCCCGAGTCGTTCTGGTTGCTCGCGTAGAGCTGGCTCCAGGAGGCGGGGCCCCTCGAGTTCGAGGAGAAGATCCCGTAGGACGCCGCCTGCTGCTCGACCCCGAAGTACGTCGAGGTGGCCGTGAGGTACGACGCCTCGTACCCGGTGATCCCGAGGACACCGGTGCCGTCACCGCCGTTCCACCAGACCCCGTTGCCCGACGGCTCCGACCCAGAGAAGAAGTTGCAGACCGTGAGGTTGTCCACGCTCACGCCGTTCGCCTGCCAGACCACGATCCCGTTGCGCCCCGCGGGCATCCCGCCGACCGAGGCGCCGAACTGCTGGTCGGCGGGGTTGGACGAGCACGCCGGCGCGCCGGGCTTCGTCCCGTCGACCACGACGCTCGTCCGGCTCATGCCGCGGAGGTGGACGTGCGAGGTCGTGATGAGGACGCCGCCGAAGTCCCCCGCGGTCTCGTACGGCGACGTCGTGGTCAGGTCGTCGGTCTCGTGGTAGTCGCCCGGTGCGACGAGGATCCAGTCGCCCGGCTGGGCCGCGTTCACCGCTGCCTGGATCGTCCCGTACCCGCCCGCCACGCCGTGGAACGTCCCGACGAGCAGCACCCGGCCCGTGTGCGGCCGGACCGTCGCCGACGCCGAGGCCGCGAGCCCCGCGGCCATCCCCGCGCCGAGCACCGCCGCCAGCGCCGCGCGTCGAACCCGTGGCATCCGCATCGCGTCCCTCCCGGCCGCCTCGCTCGACGGCGGGCGCGATGCTACCTGGGGCGTTGCACGCTCCTCGGTCGGCACGCACGCCACCGGAGCGGCTCGGCGCGACCGCCGGTTCGCGCCAACGCCCCTTGGCCCGCGGACTTGTCCCGTGCTGAGCGGGATGCGAGCATCGCCCGTGCCATGCGGGCGGACGCGGTGAGCGACGACGCGCGCGCGGCGTGGCCGGACGACCCGCGATCCGAGCGCACGGGGCTGCCGCTCGAGGGCGTGCGGGTGCTGGACCTCTCGCGGATCCTCGCGGGGCCGCTGTGCGTGCTCGTCGCCGCGGACCTCGGCGCGGACGTCATCAAGGTCGAGGCGCCGGTCCACGGTGACGGGATCCGGGCCTTCGCACCGCCCTCGTTCGGACCCGACGCCACGTACTACCTGGCGGTCAACCGGAACCGTCGCTCGGTCGTGGCGGACCTCTCGACCGACGAGGGCCGGGGGCTCGTCGCGACCCTCGCTCGCGCCGCCGACGCCGTCGTCGAGAACTTCCTGCCCCACCAGCTCGGCCCGCTCGGGCTCGAGGCGCTGCGCGACGAGCTCGACGACGTGGTCTGGGTCTCGGTGCGAGGCGCGGCGTCCACCGGCCCGCTCGCCGACGCGCCGTCGTTCGACCTGCTCGCCCAGGCGCGCTCCGGGCTGATGGGCGTGACCGGGACGCCGGACGGCCCGCCGCTCAAGGTCGGCGCCCCGGTGGCCGACGTGGTGACCGGGCTCTACGCCGCCGCCGCGCTCCTCGCCGGCCTCTACGCGCGGCGGGGGGGCCGATCCCACCGCTTCGAGGTCCCGCTCCTCGAGGCGACGGTCACCGCGCTCGTCAACCAGGCCCAGGGGTACCTCGTGACCGGCGAGGACCCCGGCCGGCTCGGCAACGACCACCCGAGCATCGCGCCCTACGGCCCGGTCGCGACCAAGGAGGGCGACCTCATCATCGCGGTCGCCACGAGCTCGCAGTTCGCGTCGCTGTGCCGGGTGCTCGACGACGACGCGATCGCCGCGGACCCGCGGTTCGCGACCAACGAGGGCCGGGTCGCCAACCGCGCCGCGCTCGACGAGGCGCTCGCACGCGCGTTCGCGTCGCGCACGGCGACGGAGTGGGCGGCGCTCCTTGTGCAGGCGCAGGTACCGTGCGGGCCGGTGCACGGCGTCGCGAGCGCGATCGAGGACCCGCAGGTGCGCGGCGGGGGGCTCGTGACGACCGCGACGACCGAGGCGGGCACGTTCGAGACGCTGCGCTCGCCCATCCTCGTGGACGGCGCGTGGCTCCCCGTGCGCCGGTCTCCGCCGGCGCTCGACCAGGACGGCGACGAGGTCCGCGACGCCGTGGCGCCACGGCGATGACGACGCACCGCCTCGTCGAGTTCGGCGACGACCCCGCACCCGCCGTGTCGGCCATCGAGGGGATCCGCGACGGACGGGGCTGGTGCAACCTCACGCCGGAGGTGGACGCCGGCGACGTCGACGTGCTGACGCCGAGCGTCTTCTCGCTTCGCGTGAAGCAGGGCGCGCCCGTCGCGTCGCTCGTCACCGCGCCACCGCGTCGCGGGGAGCGCCGACCGGCCACGCTCGGGATCCTGCACACGCGCGGCCGGCTCGGCCGCGAGCGGATCGCCCAGCTCCTCGACGGCGAGCCCTTCGCGGTCCGCCAGGACCACACCCAGCGCGGCCTGCTCCTCGAGGTCCCGCCCGAGACCGGGTCAGCGCGGGTCCTCGACGTGATGCGCGCCGCGCTCAGCGTGCTGTGCGACTACGAGCGCACCGGCAGGTGGCGCCTCGACGTCTTCGAGCGCGCCTGAACCCGGGGTCGCGACCGCCTGCGAGGATCACCGGATGCACCGCAGCGCGCTCGGCGCCCTCAGCATCGACGTCCCCTCCCGAGACGTGGCCGCGTCCACGGCGTTCTGGCGCGCCGCCCTCGGCCGGACGTCGCGCCAGGGCACGCAGCTCCCGGAGTTCCAGGTCCTCGAGGGACGGTTCGGCCCGATGGAGGGGCTCGTCCAGGACGTGGGCGAGACCCCGCCCCGGGTCCACCTCGACGTGCACACCGACGACATCGGGGCCGAGGTGGTCAGGCTGACCGGCCTCGGCGCGACCGAGGTCGCGCGGCACGGCGGGTGGGTCGTGCTCGAGGACCCCGCGGGGATGGCGTTCTGCGTCTGCGGCGTGGACGGCGACGACCCGGTGCTCGACGGCGCCAAGACCTGGGACGGCTGAGCTACGCGTCGCGGCGCGCGAGGAGCACGCCGCCGAGGATCAGCGCGCCGAGCGTGTACGCGGCGAGCACGAGCGTCGAGACCCACGGGGAGAACAGCTG
>Ga0306920_100005826_pt1 | contig 15975 bp, 15 predicted proteins | sample flu12Cox44000170_FD_204666 | JGI IMG/M metagenome (GOLD analysis project Ga0306920, IMG submission 204666) | Lab enrichment of tropical soil microbial communities from Luquillo Experimental Forest, Puerto Rico - flux4day.12C.oxic.44.000.170 (v2)... | ecosystem: Environmental > Terrestrial >... | reverse complement strand
TTCGCCCTGCAGGGCGCCTTCGGCGGCGGCGGCATGCACGTCCAATACCCGCACTATCTCGCCGAGCGATTTCCGACCGAGGTGCGCGCGACGGCGAGCGGGTTCTGCTATCATCAGGGCGCGATCTTCGGAGGGTTCGTACCGCTGGTGCTCACCTACCTCGCGACGACCTGGAACCTGGGCTTCGCCATTCCGATGATGATCGGAACCACGGTAGGATGCGCCAGCCTGATCGTGGCGGTGCTGCTCAGCCCTGAAACCAGGGGCAAGGAGCTGGTGGCGGACGTCGTACTCGCCTGAGCGTGCCGATTGGCCGTAAAGACGTAAGACATTTACTTGACACTGTTCTCTGAAGCCGGAGGTGAGCAATGGCGATAGCTGAAACCGCAAAACTGGTTCCCTGGTGGAAGGAGCCTACTAAGGACCAGTGGTACGCCTGGGTCGCCGCCTGGCTCGGTTGGACGTTGGACTCCTTCGATTTCACGATCTTCCTGCTGATCATGCTGCCGATCTCACAGGAATTCGGCGTGCCGCTGACCGACGTGGCGGTCGTGTTCACGGTCACTTATGGATGCGTTTGGTGGGCGCGGTCTGCTCGGGCTGGCTTGGCGATCGCGTCGGCCGCCGCACCCCGCTAATGATCTCGATCCTGTGGTATTCGCTCTGCAACTTCATTGCGGGCTTCTCGCCGACTTTCTGGTTCCTGTTCGTGTTCCGCGCGCTGCTCGGCTTCGGCATGGGCGCGGAGTGGCCCGCCGGCGCGGCCTTGGCGATGGAAAGCTGGCCGATACGCTCGCGCGGGTTCATGAGCGGGGTACTGCAAGGGTCTTGGGGCATCGGGTTTTTGCTGTCGAGTGCCGCCTATGGGCTGCTCTACACCTCGATCGGCTGGCGCGGCCTGCTATGGCTCGGGATTCTGCCGGCATTGACGGTGGTCTACGTGCGCTATTTCGTCAAAGAGCCGCCGGTATGGGTCGAGAACCGCCGGCGGCAACGCGCGGAAAATCGCGAGGTGCGGATGCCGCTCTTCAGCATCTTCAAACGCGGAATGATCGGCAACACGGCGCTTGCGTGTTGGTGGATGGCGGGCGGCCTCGTCACCTATTATTCGATCAACGCGATGTTTGCCACGCATCTGCAAAAGGATCTGGGCCTGAGCCCGGCATTGATCGCCACGCCGATCATCTTTGCGAACCTAGTGGTCTTCTTGTCGAGCGGCGCCTGGGGCTTCGCCGGTGACCGCATCGGCCGGCGCTGGGCGATGATCATCCCTGGATTATTGGGGATCCCGGTGGCGTTCTGGTATATGCTCAGCGACAACTACTGGGTGATCGTGATCGGCTTTGTCCTGCAAGGCGCACTGCTCGGCGGTGGCGCCGGCAGCCAGGTGCCGTCTTACATGACAGAGCGGTTTCCGACTGAGGCGCGGGCCACGGCGGCTGCCTTCTGTTATCATCTAGGGACAATATTCGGCGGTATTGTGCCGCCGGTGATAACCTATTTCGCCGTTGACCATAATCTCGGGTTTTCGAGGCCGATGTTGGTCGGTTGCGTGATCGGCGCAGCCAGCTGGTGCTTGGCACTCTTCTTCGGCCCCGAGACGAGGGGCAAGGACATGGTACCGGACCTCGTGCTCGCCTGAGTATCCCCTCGCCGGTGGCGACATCGGCGAGGGCCGCCGCATTCCGCATACACGGCAGGTCCGGCCTGCCTGCTGTTCACGGAGCGCGGTTGAAAAACACTCGCGACTTTCCCGCATTCCTGCTTTACATTGCCAGCAGGGTTCTGCGGGAGGAGCCGTCTGGAACGGGAGGTAGAACATGGCGGCGGTCGACACTGTAAAGCCCATCCCGTGGTGGAGAGAACCCACCAGAGACCAATGGTACGCCTACGTGGCAGCCTGGGCCGGGTGGACTCTCGACGCCTTCGACTTCACCGCGTTCCTGTTGATCATCGCGCCGATCGCGAAGGAATTCAACGTGCCGGTGCCCGAGGTGGTCTTCGTGCTGACGGTTACCCTATGGATGCGGCTGATCGGCGCCACCGCCAGCGGCTGGCTCGCCGATCGGATCGGCCGCAAGACGCCGCTGATGATCTCGATCGCGTGGTATTCCGTCTGCAACTTCATTGCCGGGCTGGCGCCCAGCTTCTTCATCCTGTTTCTGTTCCGAGCGCTCCTCGGCATCGGCATGGGTGCCGAATGGCCCGCCGGTGCCGCGCTCTCGATGGAGACCTGGCCGGCACGCTCGCGCGGCTTCATGGGCGCCGTGATGCAGGGCTCGTGGGGGATCGGGTTTTTGCTGTCGAGTGCTCTCTTCGGGCTCTTCTACAACTATATCGGCTGGCGTGGGTTGCTGATGGCCGGCATTCTGCCTGCCTTTCTTATCATCTGGATTAGAATATACGTCAAAGAGCCCGCGATTTGGGTAGAAAACCAGCGCCAGCAGAAGACGCAGGGCCGGGAAGTGCGCGCGCCGCTGTTCTCGATCTTTAGGCCGAAACTGCTGGGAAATACGCTGACAACCTGCCTGATGATGGGAAGTGCGTTTGTCATCTACTATGCGAACTATGCGCTGTTCGCGACCCATCTGCAGCTCGATCTGAAACTCAGCCCAGCGCTGGTCGCATTGCCGATCGCGCTGGCCAACACGCTTTTTTTCCTCTCCGCGATCTTCTGGGGCTGGGTGGGGGAACGCTTGGGACGGCGCTCGGCGATCCTGATCCCGGCGGCGCTCGGGGTTCCGACCGCGTTCCTCTACCTGATGACCCAGGACTACACCTTGATCGTCATCGGATTTGCCCTGCAAGGAATGTTTGCCTGCGGCGGCATGCACGTGCAGTACCCCGCCTATCTTTCCGAGCGCTTCCCGACCGAAGTGCGCGCGACGGCGGTCGGCTTCTGCTTCCACCAGGGAGCGATCTGGGGCGGGCTGATCTCGCCGCTGCTGGCGTATTACGCAACCAGCCGTAATATTCCCCTTTCGGGCCCGATCCTTGTCACCACGGTCGTGGGCTTGGCCGTCTTCCTTGTCGCGGTGCTGTTGAGCCCGGAGACACGAGGAAAGGTCTTGGTGGCCGACCTGACCGTCGCCTGAGCCGTCGGGTCGGCCCTCGCTGTTGGCGGCGACATCGGCGAGGGCCGCCCGTAAACTCCTCAAAGGACTGATAGGGTTGCCTACCGCTGATCGAACGTCGGTTGAAAAACACCCGCGACATTCTCGCATGCCTGTTCTACATTGCCGGAAGGGCTCCACGGGAGGAGCCACTCGAACGGCGGAGGAGAACATGGCAGCGGCCGAGACCGTAAACAGCATCTCCTGGTGGAAGGAGCCGACCAAGGACCAGTGGTATGCCTGGTGGGCCGCTTGGCTCGGCTGGACCCTGGACGCCTTCGATTTTACGGTGTTCCTGCTGATCATGCTGCCGATCTCGCAGGAATTCGGGGTGCCGCTGACCGAGGTCGCGTTCGTGCTGACGGTCACCTTGTGGATGCGGCTGCTCGGCGCCGTCGCCTCGGGCTGGCTCGCCGACCGGGTCGGGCGGAAGATCCCGCTGATGATCTCGATCCTCGGCTACTCCGCGTGCAACTTCATTGCCGGGTTTTCGCCGACCCTGTTGTTCCTGTTCATCTTCCGCGCGCTGCTCGGCATCTTCATGGGGGCGGAATGGCCCGCCGGAGCGGCCTTGGCGATGGAGAGCTGGCCGGTGCGCTCCCGCGGGTTCATGAGCGGGGTTCTGCAAGGCTCGTGGGGGATCGGCTTTGCCCTGTCGAGCTTGATCTACGGCTTGTTCTTCGGCTACATCGGCTGGCGCGGCATGCTGTTTGTCGGCGTCCTGCCTGCGCTCTCGGTTTTCTACGTGCGCCGTTACGTCAAGGAGCCCGCGGTCTGGGTCGAAAACCGCCGGCTGCAGCGCACCCAGAACCGCGAGGTGCGGGTCCCGTTGCTCAGTATCTTCAAGCGCGGGCTGATCAGCAACACGCTGACCGCCTGCTGGTGGATGGCGAGCAACTTTATCCTCTACTATTCGCTGACCGCGCTGTTCGCGACGCACCTGCAGAAGGATCTGGGGTTGAGCCCGGCGCTCGTTGCCACGCCGTTCCTGCTGTTCAACCTCGTGGGTTTTGTGGCTATGGGCTTCTGGGGCTGGACCGGCGACCGCCTCGGCCGCCGCTGGTCGATGATCATACCGGCCGCGATCGCGGTTCCGATCGCGCCCCTCTATCTGCTGACCACCGACTTCACCTGGATCACCATCGGCTTTGTGCTGCAGGGGGCGTTCGGCGGCGCCCTGTACAGTCAGCTGCCGAGCTATCTGTCCGAGAGGTTCCCGACCGAGGTGCGCGCGACGGCGAGCGCCTTCTGCTACCACCAGGGGGCGATTTTCGGCGGGTTGGTGCCGCTCGTGCTGACCTTCTTCGCCGAGTATTTCCAGGTCGGGCTGGTCGTTCCGATGCTGGTCGGAACGGTGGCCGCGGCGGTCAGCGTCGTCATTTCGCTGCTGATCAGCCCGGAGACCAAGGGCAAGATCCTCGTCGCCGAACTGCAGGTCGCCTGACCCCGCGGGCCTCTCGCGCTAGAACGGGCCTCCTTGAGTGGGCGACGGGGAGGCCCGGGAAGAGGCAGCACACCGTTTCGATCTCGCCGTTGGGGCGATGAAGCTTGCCATCATCTTCTCGTCCGCCGCGGCGAAGGGGGCGGGCGCGGGCTGCGGCGTCATGGCGGCCTTTTTCTCGACGTCCTTCAGCATGTCGATCAGCAACTTGGTCGCGCGCAGATCGGCGCCGGCCGCTTCGTTGACCAGCTGAATGACGCCCGCCTCGCGCTTGGTGATCTCGCGGCGCGCTCCGTCGATGGTCGCAACGACCTCCTCGTCGAGCGCGTCGACCAGCAGCGCGGGCAAGCTTTTCGGGCGCGGTCCGCGCGGGTTGCCGGACTGACCCTTCTTGAAACGGCTGCGCACCGGCGGCTTGCCGCGGCCGACATCGTAATCGCGCTTGGTCTCGGATATGCGTCTCCCGCCATCTGTTCCACCCCGCGCGGCGCGGGCGACACCTGCCGCCCGCTTGCCAAAGCGAAGTTCCCCACCATATAACGCAACCATGAGAAATTATCAATTGATGAATTAATATGATGCCATAATTGGCCGACGCCGAACGGCGGTTCGACGGTTTGCGGGTTTCCCTGCCGGTTCCCTGCCGCGCCTTCGATTCGACGGGCGAGTCGCGTGCAAGATTTTGATTAGAAGGGACTTTCCGGTGCAAGGTCGGCTACGAAAAAATTTTTTCCCTGAGTTACCCTGAGCGGCAGGGAAGGGGAAGGGAGCGGGCGGCGCTAAACCCGGCCCCTTTTCGGCTACAATAGCCGGCCGAGCCGGGCCTTGTCGGACGCGGGCTCGGCGAAGATTTAGGGGTCGTCTGCGACGGAGCCGGTACTAGCGGTGCAGCTGCGGCCTAGGCGACCCGGCGGCTGCGCACGCGGGTTTGTGAGCTGCGCTCCTCGTCGAACAATTCGGCGAGCTTTTCGAGCATGACGCCACCCAGTTGCTCCGCGTCGACGATCGTGACGGCGCGGCGATAGTAGCGCGTCACGTCGTGGCCGATGCCGATCGCGGTCAATTCGACCTCGCCCAGGCGCTCGACCTCGGCGATCACCTCGCGCAAGTGCTTTTCGAGATAATTGCCGGGGTTGACCGATAGTGTGGAGTCGTCGACCGGAGCCCCGTCCGAAATCACCATCAGAATGCGCCGCTGCTCGGTACGTTCGAGCAGGCGGTTGTGCGCCCAGCGCAGGGCCTCGCCGTCGATGTTCTCCTTGAGAATCCCCTCGCGCAGCATCAGCCCGAGATTGCGCCGGGCGCGCCGCCACGGCGAGTCGGCCGCCTTGTAGACGATGTGGCGTAGATCGTTGAGCCGCCCGGGGTTGGGCGGCTTGCCCGCGGCGATCCAGCGCTCGCGCGACTGCCCGCCCTTCCAGGCGCGCGTCGTGAAGCCGAGGATCTCGACCTTGACGCCGCAACGCTCCAAGGTACGGGCAAGGATGTCGCCGCTCATCGCCGCAACGGTGATCGGCCGGCCGCGCATCGAGCCGGAATTGTCGATCAGCAGGGTAACGACAGTGTCGCGGAACTCGGTCTGGCGCTCGCGCTTGTAGGCCAAGGGCAGGATCGGGTTGGCGACGACGCGCGAAAGACGGGCGACGTCGAGCAGCCCCTCCTCGAGATCAAACTCCCAAGCCCGGGTCTGCTTGGCCATCAATCGGCGCTGCAGTCGGTTGGCGAGCCGCGCGATCACGCTCTGCAAATGCGAGAGCTGCTGGTCGAGCAGGTGCCGCAGCCGCGACAGCTCGTCCGGGTCGCACAGCTTGTCGGCGTCGATGACCTCGTCAAAGATCGTGCTGAAGCGGCGGTAAACCGCGGTCTCGTCGGGGCGGCCGCGCGGCATCTGCCCCGGACGGCCCGGTCGGCCCGGGTCATCGTCGCTCGAACCGGGCATCATTTCGCCATCGCCGGCCTCGGCGGCGTCCTGGGCATCCTCGGCCTCGCCGTCCATCGGCGAGCCGTCGGCCGAGTCCTGGGCACCGGAGGTAGCGCCCTCGCCCTCGCTCTGGTTCTCGCCGTCGGCTTCCTCGCCGCCCTCTTGCTCCTCGCTCTCTGCCTCGTCGTCAACCTCGCCGAGGTCGAGATCGAGATCCTGCAGCAGCCGCCGGGTCGCCCGCGCATAGGCGTCTTGATCCAGGATCGTGCGGTCGAGCTCGCCGAAGTCCCGGCCGATGCGACCCTCGAGCCACGGGCGCCAAAGATCGACCACGTGCCGCGCCGCAGGCGGCGGCCGCTCCCTGGTCAGCGCCTCGCGGGTCAGCAAGCGCACCGCCTCCGCCATCGTGCTGTCGGTTCGCTCGGTGATCCGTTCGAACCCTTGCCGGCGATACTGCTCGTCGAGCATCGCCGCGAGATTGGTGGAAACCCCAGCCATGCGCCGGGCGCCCAAGGCCTCGACCCGCGCCTGTTCGACCGCGTCGAATACCGCCCGCGCCAGCGGCGAGCCCGGCGTGCGTTTGCTGTGCACCGCATCGTCGTGATAGCGCAGTCGCAGTGCTGCGCTGTCGGCGGCGCCGCGCAGCTGCGCGGCCTCCTCTGCCGGAAGGTCGCGCGGCGGATTGGGCAGTCGTACCCGCGAACCGCTCAGCCCGGCCGCTTCCGGCCCGAAGCCGACGGTCACATCGTCGCGCTCGGCAATAGCGCGCAAGGTCGCCGCGGTCGCGCGCTTGAAGACTTCGGTCGGCGAGAACTCCTGGGCCATGTGCTTTGTCGGCCGCGCCCTACACGCTACATCAGGGTCGCATTGACGCCGGTTTCAGCCAGCTCCGTGCCAAAGCAGCGCTGGTAATATTCGGCCACAGTCGCCCGCTCCATCTCGTCGCATTTGTTGAGGAACGTCAATCGGAAGCCGAAGGCTAAGTCGCCGAAAATACGCGCGTTCTCGGCCCAGGTCATGACCGTGCGGGGCGACATGACGGTCGAGATGTCGCCATTTATGAAGCCGGCGCGTGTCAGATCTGCAAGAGCCACCATCGCGCTGATCGTGCGCCGCCCTTCATCGTCGTCGTAGCTCGGCACTTTCGCCAGCACGATGTCCACCTCGGCGTCATGCGGCAGGTAATTCAAAGTCGCGACGATGTTCCAGCGGTCCATCTGGCCCTGGTTGATCTGCTGCGTACCGTGGTACAGGCCAGTGGTGTCGCCCAGCCCCACGGTGTTCGCCGTCGAGAATAGCCTGAACCCGGAATGCGGCCGGATCACTCGGTTCTGATCGAGAAGGGTGAGCTTGCCTTCGACCTCGAGCACCCGCTGTATGACGAACATGACGTCCGGCCGGCCGGCGTCGTATTCATCGAAGCACAGCCCTACCGGGTGCTGCAGTGCCCAGGGCAAAAGACCTTCGCGGAACTCGGTAACTTGCTTGTTGTCCCGCAGCACGATCGCGTCCTTGCCGACAAGATCGATACGACTGATGTGGCTGTCGAGATTGACGCGGATCAAGGGCCAATTCAGCCGGGCCGCGACCTGTTCGATGTGGGTGGATTTGCCGGTGCCGTGATAGCCACAGATCATTACTCGCCGGTTGAAGGCAAAGCCGGCAAGGATCGCGAGCGTGGTGTCGTGATCGAAGCGGTAGGCGTCGTCGAAATCAGGAACGTGCTCGCTCGCCTGGCTGAAGGCAGGAACCTGGAGATCACTGTCGATCCCGAAGGTCTGACGGACGGAGATCGTGATGTCGGGCTGATCCAATGGGAACGCGGAGGTCGGGGCCTCAGGCTGAACGCTTGGCATTATTCTCTTCTATCCTGATAGTTGAGTGGTGAATTTGAGCGCCGCAGCACGATTGTTCAATTGAAATAGCTGGCTTTCAGGGTGGCATAGGCCTGATTGACTATCTTCAGCTTTTCCTCGGCCACTTTGTCGCCACCGTGCGCATCCGGGTGGTGGAGCTTGACCAGCGCTTTATAGCGCGCCTTGAGACGCACCGGGGTGAACGGCGGCTCGATCTCGAACACGGCGAGAGCCTGTTCGCGTGCCGACAGCGCCCTCTGAGCAGCCTCCCGGGCATGGTTGTCATTTCGCCGACCGCGGTCGCGCGAGCGTCCCGTGCCGCCGGAGAACATGTCGAAATAATCTCGGATTCGTGCGGCATAGCCGGGGCCGGAGCGATCTCCGAGCCGCCAGCTGGGACGCTGCCAGACCGTGTCGTGGCGGATCTCGGCTTCAATCTCGTTGTCGCTCATTCCTGCATAATAATTCCAGGCGGAATTATAGGCGCGAACGTGCTCGAGGCAGAACCAGTAATAATCGTGTAGTTCGAGCCGGGATTTCGGTGCGCGGAATTCCCCGCCGGCGACGCAACCGGGATGATCGCAAGCGCGCGCCGGGGTGTCGGCCTCCGACGCGAAAACGGGATCGAGGAACAGGCGCCGCATGAAGGCCAGTATGAGAGGAGGGCCGACAGCTGGCAAGGCGACGTACCTTACCAGCACCGGCAGAGCAGGGTTGCGGCAGGCGCACGCGCCGCTGCGCCAAAGCGAAGGGCCGCCTGCCCGCGGTTTCAGCGGACCGGCGGCCCTCAAAGTGGAGCGTGTGCGTGGGCTCAGAAGTCCATGCCGCCCATCCCACCGCCCGGCGGCATCGCCGGGGGGGTCTTCGGTTCGGGCTTCTCTGCCACCATCGCCTCGGTGGTAATAAGCAGACCCGCCACCGACGCGGCATCCTGCAAGGCATGCCGCACGACCTTCGTCGGATCGATGATGCCCGCCCGCACCATGTCGGTGAACTCACCCTTCTGGGCATCGTAGCCGTAGTTCACATCTTTGCTGTCGAGCAGCTTGCCGACGACGATTGAGCCGTCCGTCCCAGAATTCTCGGCGATTTGGCGGGCCGGGTACAACAGCGCCTTTTTGACAATGTCGATACCGACCCGTTGATCGTTGTTTGCCGGCTTCAGATTTTCGAGGGCACGGGAGGCGTACAGCAGAGCCGATCCACCGCCGGCGACGACCCCTTCCTCGACCGCGGCGCGCGTCGCATGCATCGCGTCGTCCACCAGGTCCTTCTTCTCCTTGACCTCGATCTCCGTGGCGCCGCCAACTCGGATCACCGCGACACCGCCAGCGAGCTTCGCCAACCGCTCTTGCAGCTTCTCGCGGTCATAATCCGAGGTCGTCTCCTCGATTTGCTGGCGGATCTGCGTGCAGCGGCCCTGGATGTCGTCCTTTTTGCCGCCGCCGTCGATGACCGTCGTGTTTTCCTTCTCGACGCGAATTCTCTTGGCTTGGCCCAGCATGTCGAGCGTGACGTTTTCCAGCTTGATCCCGAGATCCTCGCTGATCACCTGACCGCTGGTCAGGATCGCGATGTCCTCGAGCATGGCTTTGCGCCGGTCGCCGAAACCCGGAGCCTTGACCGCAGCTACCTTGAGACCTCCGCGCAGCTTGTTGACGACGAGGGTGGCGAGCGCTTCGCCCTCGACATCCTCGGCAACGATCAGCAGCGGCCTGCCGCTCTGAACCACTGATTCGAGGACCGGCAGCATCGCCTGCAAGCCGGACAGCTTCTTTTCGTGGAGGAGAATGTACGGGTTCTCCAATTCGGCGATCATCTTTTCGGCGTTGGTCACAAAATACGGCGACAGATAACCGCGGTCGAACTGCATGCCCTCGACCACGTCGAGCTCGGTTTCGAGGCTCTTCGCCTCCTCGACGGTGATCACGCCCTCATTGCCTACCTTCTGCATCGCCTGGGCGATCATTTCGCCGATCTCGCGTTCGCCATTGGCCGAGATCGTGCCGACCTGCGCGATCTCTTCGTTGGTCGAGATCTTCTTTGAGCGCTTCTTGATATCATCGACGACCGCGTCGACTGCGAGATCGACGCCGCGCTTCAGATCCATCGGGTTCATCCCGGCCGCGACCGCCTTGGCGCCCTCGCGTACGATGGCCTGGGCAAGCAGGGTCGCGGTCGTTGTGCCGTCGCCGGCTTGATCGCTGGTCTTCGAGGCCACCTCGCGCACCATCTGCGCGCCCATGTTCTCGAACTTGTCGGCGAGTTCGATCTCTTTGGCGACGGTAACGCCGTCCTTGGTGATGCGCGGCGCCCCGAATGATTTGTCGAGGACGACGTTGCGGCCCCTGGGACCCAAAGTCACCTTGACCGTGTTGGCGAGCGTATCGACGCCGCGTAGCATCCGCTCGCGGGCATCTGTATGAAATCTGACTTCCTTGGCTGCCATATTTTTTGCTCCTCAAGCGGCCTTTCTTGCGGGGGTGTCGCGCTCGATCACGCCCATGACGTCGGACTCTTTCATTATGATCAACTCTTCGCCATCGAGCTTGACTTCGGTGCCCGACCATTTGCCGAACAGCACGCGATCGCCGGACCTGAGATCCATCGGTTGAAGTTTGCCATCCTCGCCGCGGGCGCCCGGACCAGCCGCAACCACCTCCCCTTCCATCGGTTTTTCCTTAGCCGTGTCGGGAATGATGATGCCGCCGGCGGTCTTTTCTTCCGACTCGACGCGCCTAATCAACACGCGGTCGTGCAATGGACGGAATGCCATGGATACCTCCTCGGATTCGATAGAATTCCGGAATTAGCACTCTCTGCCCGAGAGTGCTGCTCAGATAGCCGGGGCGCGTACGCTTGTCAAGCGGCGAGAGGCGGGAGTGCCAGGTTCGCGGGACGCCAAGTACGATACGTCGAGACGGGTTTTGACAAGAGCGCAGCCACGGCGCACTCTTCAGCTGTTATGATCTGAATAGTTGCCACTGACGAGTCGCCAAAAATGTCGCGAACCGTAGATTGGGAGATACCGGGGGAGATCCAACCAAAGCCCGGGGATTGCGCCTTCGATCTGGATCGAGCGCTGAGCGCCGTTCTAGGCCTGCGGGCGACGATCCCAGAGGACGCTTCCAGCGCCGGGAGGCTCGGCACCGAGCGCGCCGGCAGCGGTGTTTTGATCCGCAAGGACGGCCTCGTCCTGACTATCGGCTATCTCGTCACCGAAGCCGAGACGATCTGGCTCACCTCCGCCGGTGGCGGTGCCGTACCCGGTCACGTCCTCGCCTATGACCAGGAGTCTGGCTTCGGTCTTGTCCAGGCGCTGGGCAGGTTGAACACCCCGCCGATCGATCTCGGGATCGGACTGCGCGTCGGCGCGGGTGATCGCGCGATCATGGCCGCCGAGGGCGGTCGCCGTCATGCCATCGCCGCGAGGGTCGTCGCCCGGCAGGAATTTGCTGGTTATTGGGAATACCTGCTCGACCACGCGATCTTTACCGCACCCGTCCACCCGTTCTGGGGTGGTGCCGGCCTGATCGGAGTTGACGGCCGGCTCATCGGGATCGGCTCGCTTCATGTGCAGAATGCAAACGGCCGCGAACTCCGCCGCGACGTCAACATGGTGGTGCCGATCGACCTGTTGCCGCCTATCCTCGACGACATGCTGACCTACGGTCGTCCGAACCGACCCGCTCGTCCCTGGCTTGGCCTGTACGCCCAGGAGGTGGAGGACGTGATCGTCGTCGCCCGCGTTGCGGAGCATGGTCCCTCGAACAAAGCGGGATTGCGGCCCGGTGACCGTATCCTCGCCGTGCGCGAGGATCCCGTAGCGAGCCTCGCCGGCTTGTGGCGCAAGGTCTGGGCTGGCGGTCCAGCCGGCAGCGAGGTCGTGCTGCAAGTCGGCCGCGATAACGAGACACTGACGGTGCGTGTCTTATCGGTTGACCGGACGCGGTTTCTCAAAGCGCCAAGGCTGCACTAATCGTCAGACCGGAGCGTGAGTCCCGCGACCGGTTAGCGTTTTCGGCGGCGCGCCCGGGAGCCGACAAAATGCTAACGCGCTCGGTCGGCGAGCGAGATGCCGTCGCGCCCACCGCCGCATGGTTTGATGGCAGTGGTTGCGATGGACGCAGGGTCGGCGGATTGGCAGGGTCGCCGATTACAGCCGGAGGTCGTCCTCGACGTCGCCTACAAACATATTTGAGGGAGGCGCTCCGATAAGAAATGGTCCGCCTCTCAGACCGCGAAGAGTGTTCTTTGACCATCACTGGCGAGCGTCCGGTGTTGCAGGTGTGCAAATCACGCATCTGAAGCCTCTGGAAGCCGCGTCGATCGGTATCATGCGCGAGGTAGTGGCGGAGTTCCGCAACCCGGTGATGCTCTTTCGATCGGCAAGGATTCGACGGTCATGGTGCATCTGGCGCGTAACGCGTTTTTCTCCGCCAGGCCGCCATTCCCGTTGCTTCACATCGATACCGGGTGGAAATTCCGCGAAATGATCGCCTTCCGTGACGCAACCGCGCGCCGGCTGGGGATTGGTCTGCTGGTGCATGCCAATGAGGAGGACAGGGCGCGCTCGATATCGGCCCGATCACCTCGGGTTCGGCTCCGCATACCGCGGTTATGAAAACAGAGGCATTGAAGCAGGCGCTCGATCGCTACGCTTTTGACGCAGCATTTGGCGGGGCGCCGCGTGACGAGGAGTCAATGCGCGTTTTTCCGCTGTCGAACTGGACCGAGTACGATGTCTGAGAATACATCGCAGCAGAAGAAATCGACGGGGTGCCGCTCTATTTCGCCGCGGTGCGGCCGGTGGTCAGACGCGGTGGCGTTTGGATCGTGGACGACGACGAGCGTCTGCCGCTGAAACACGGCAAGCGCCCGGGAATGCGACGAGTGAGGTTCCACACTCTGGGATGTTATCCGCGACGGGAGCGATCAAGTCGGCTGCGGCAACGCCTGCCGAAATCGTCGCCGAACTGCGCGCCGCGCGCCAGTCGGAGCGACCAGGCCGGCTGATCGATAGCGATGAGGAGACCACGATGAAACGAAAGAAACGCGAGGGCTATTTTTGATGGCGGAAGGCATCCGCGCTTCCCCGCGGCGCGACAAGGACCTGCTGCGCTTTCTGACCTGTGGATCGGTCGATGACGGCAAGTCGACGCTGATCGGCCGGCTACTGTACGATTGCGCGCTGGTCTTTGACGACCAGCTGGCGGCACTGGAGCGAGAATCTCGACGGTTTGGCACCGCGGGGGACGACATCGATTTTTCGCTGCTGCTGGATGGACTGGAGGATGAGCGGCAACAGCGCATAACCATCGATGTTGCCTATCGGTTTTTCGCGACCCCGGAACGCGCCTTCATCGTCGCCGATACGCCGGGCCATGAGCAATACACGCGCAACATGGCGACCGGTGCGTCGACCTCTGAACTCGCCGTGATCCTGGTAGACGCGCGCAAGGGGGTGCTACCACAGACCAAGCGGCACGCCTTCATTTGCTCGCTTCTTGGGATTCGGCAGATCGTTCTGGCCGTCAACAAGATGGATCTCGTCGGTTTCGAGGAGCGCTCTTTCGATGAGATCGCCACCCGGTTTTCGGCCTTTGCCGAGGGACTGAGCGGCGCCTCCATCCGGGCGATCCCGCTCGCAGCGAGATTTGGCGACAACGTCACCGCCCGATCGGCTCGGACGCCGTGGTATACCGGACCGACCCTGCTCGAACATCTTCATTCCGTGAACGTTTCCGCCGGCGGCAGCGAGGGGCCGTTCCGCTTTCCGGTGCAATGGGTAAACCGGCCCAATGGCGAATTCCGTGGCTATTGCGGGACCATTGCCTCGGGCGCGATCGCGCCGGGCGAGGAAGTGCTGATCGCCGGCTCGGCCCGTTGCGCCCGGGTAAAAGAGATCGTCACCTTTGACGGCGCGCTCGATCGCGCATTTGCCGGCGATGCGATCACTTTGACCTTGGAGAGCGAGACCGACATCGCGCGCGGCGATCTTCTCGCTGACCCCAGCGCCCCGCCCGAATTTGTCGACCAGTTTGCCGCTCATGTGATCTGGCTGAGCGAACACCCGCTCGTCCCCGGCCGGTCTTACCTGTTGAAGATCGGCGCGCGCACGGTGCCGGCCACGGTGACCGCCCTCAAGTACCGCATCGACGTCGATACGCTGGCGCATCTGGCTGACCGGACTCTGGAGCTGAACGAGATCGGATTCTGCAACCTCTCCACGGCTGCCGCGGTGGCCTTTGATCCCTTTGAGGTCAACCGTAATACGGGCGCTTTCATCCTGATCGACCGCTTCACCAACCAGACCGCCGGAGCCGGGATAATCGCCTTTGGCCTGTGGCGGGCCAGCAACCTGCACTGGCAGACTCTAACTGTCGGACGTGAACAGCGAGCAGCGCTAAAAGAACAGCGCGCCGCGGTGCTGTGGTTCACTGGGCTTTCCGGAGCCGGCAAATCGACGATCGCTGATCTCGCCGAGAAGAAGCTGCTGGCTTGTGGGCGGCATACGATGCTGCTCGACGGCGACAACGTCCGGCACGGACTCAACCGTGATCTCGGGTTCACCGATGTCGACCGGGTCGAAAACATCCGACGTGTCGGCGAAGTCGCCAAGCTGATGAGCGAGGCCGGGCTGATTGTCCTCTGCTCTTTCATCTCGCCGTTTCGCGCCGAACGGCGGATGGTGCGGGAGTTGACCCATCCGACCGCCTTTATCGAGATTTTTGTCGACACCCCGCTCGACGAATGCATCCGGCGCGATCCGAAGGGCCTTTATGCCAAGGCCAAGGCTGGGCGGCTCGAACATTTCACCGGTCTCGACTCGCCCTACGAGACCCCCGAGGCGCCCGAACTGCGTCTGACGACGATGGGGACCACGCCCGAGAGCGTCGTCGACCATGTGCTCGACGAACTGCGGCGCCGCGACATTATCTGAGGGCCAACCCCTCTCGGTCCTAGTCTTACTGCGTCAGTAATCGGGAATCCGAGCCGCCTTGCGGATCGGCGCATTGCAGCAAGGGCATCTCGGGAGGGATTTGGCGAGTGTGGCGATGAGGCGTCGCCGCAGGGTGGCGATCGAGTTCGGAATGTGGCGTTCGGGTCGAATCGGCGGCGCCTCTGGGTCGGTAACCCTGGGGAATGGCAGATCGCGAGAGCTGCGGGGCGGAAGCTGGTCCTGAGGGGGGGATGGCGCCTCGTTCGGCGATCAGGAAGCCGTAAGCGGCGATGCAGAGTGTGGCGTGATGGTGGAAGCCGCGCCACTCGCGTCCTTCATAATCACCAAGGCCGAGCTCCTGTTTGAGCTCCTGATCATCGCGCTCGATCCGCCACCGCAACTTTGTCAGATCGACCAAACGGTCGAAGGCGACAGTCTCGGACAAGGTGGAGAACCAATACTTGATCGGTTCGGTCTCGTCCTGCGGCCATTCGATCAGCAGCCACTCTTCAGCCCGCGGTTCGCTCAGTAATACGGATCTGCGGAAATTTCTGGACACGAGTGTCGTCTCTAGCAGGTGCCGCCTATAGAGCGGGGAAGCCGGAGCCCAGGCGACCGCACAGAGCGAGCGGATCAGGCCGTGGTTGGTGGCGAACCGGTTCCAGGCCATTTCGCAGGCATCCATGATGTCGGCCAGGCTG
>Ga0306920_100005824_pt1 | contig 15977 bp, 12 predicted proteins | sample flu12Cox44000170_FD_204666 | JGI IMG/M metagenome (GOLD analysis project Ga0306920, IMG submission 204666) | Lab enrichment of tropical soil microbial communities from Luquillo Experimental Forest, Puerto Rico - flux4day.12C.oxic.44.000.170 (v2)... | ecosystem: Environmental > Terrestrial >... | reverse complement strand
CCTGGCCAGTCGTTTGTCTACGAGTTCACAGCGAGCGACGCGGGGACGTACATCTACCATACGCATTTTGACGATCTCAATCAGCTCGACCGAGGCCTATACGGCGCCGTGGTCGTCGATGAGGCCAAGCCGCAAACCCACTATAACCGTGACTATCTGATGCTGCTCTCATCCTGGCGCATCATCTCCGATACCGAGAATTATTTCAGCATCAATGGCAAGAGCTATCCGCTGACCAAGCCCTATCTGGTCACACGAGGCGATCGCGTTCGCATCCGCGAGATCAACATTAGCGGTACCGAGTTCCACACGATGCACGTGCACGGACACCGTTTTCAAGTTGTGGCGATCGACGGGCAGACGGTCGCGCCGCAAAACCGGCAGTCGATGGTGACCCTGACCCTCGGACCGGGTGAGACGCGTGATATCGCCTTTACGGCCCATGCGAAACCTGGAACCTGGATGGTGCATTGTCACGTGCTCGACCACCTCATGAACGGGCCAGTGGGTCCTGGCGGGCTTATGACAGCTGTGCAATATATCGGTGCGCCCGACAACACGACGCTCGTCAGTTCGGCCAACACGATGAGCATGACACCTGCCAACGTGCAAGCGCACGCATTCGGCTCGCCGCCGGCCACCCTACACGACCTGACGGTGTACATTCTCGGCGCGATCGCCGGCTTGACGATCTTCTTAGGCTAGCCGTTTGCGGCTATGAAGAAGATATCGCCACGCGGTATAGCGTTGCTCAACGCGATCGCAGTCGGAGTCTTGTTCTTCTTGCTCTATGACATTTTGCGCCAAGCGAGCGATCCGGTCGATGACGCACTGCACAAGCTCCAGCTCGGAGCGCCGGCTGCTCAGTTCTACACCATGCTCGCGACCTATCTCGGCGGTCTTGCTGTCGGCTTGCTCAGTCTCGTGTTCTTCTCGCGAAGCTTTATCGCGCGCACGCCGCTCGGCACGCTGAGCCCGCTGGGACTGGCGACGATGATCGCGGCTGGGATTGGCTTGCATAACTTCAGCGAGGGGCTTGCCATCGGCCAATCCGCTGCCACGGGCGCCATCCAACTCGCGCTCTTGCTCATCATCGGCTTTGGCTTGCACAACATGACCGAGGGTTTTGGGATCGCAGCGCCGCTCGCGGGATCCGGCGCGGCGAGCGCGGGCGCAATCATTCGGCTCGGCCTCATCGGAGGCGGTCCAACCTTTATGGGCACCATCATCGGATACCACTTCGTGTCACCGCTGCTCTCGGTGCTCTTCCTCACGCTAGCCGCGGGCGCCATCATCTACGTGATCAGCGAGATGACCAACGTCGGCGCAAAGATCGGCTTCAAAGAACTCGCGACTCTTGGCATCTTCATCGGCTTCGCCATGGGCCTAGGGACCGACCTCATCTTGAGCGCCGCCGGCGCCTAATCCCTATTGCTCGTCGGAGCGCGCTTTGGCCGCTTCGGCAAGATTCTTGACGACCGTTGCATCGGCCAACGTCGTCGTGTCGCCAAGCGGGCGGTCTTCCATCACGTCACGCAGCAGGCGGCGCATGATCTTACCCGAGCGTGTCTTCGGCAACTCCGGCGTGAACGTGATGTATTTGGGTCGCGCGAACGCGCCGATCTTTGACGCCACATGTTTGCGCAGTTCGTCGGCATCGACCGTCGAGCCGATACCGCCACCTTTGAGCGTGACGAAGGCTGCGATCGCCTCGCCCGTAATCTCATCCTTCTTTGCCACGACGGCGGCCTCTGCGACCCGCGGATGGTCGACAAACGCGCTCTCCACCTCGGTCGTGGAGATTCGATGGCCGGAGACGTTCATGACGTCATCGACCCGCCCGAGCAGCCAGTAATATCCTTCCTCGTCACGTTTGCAGCCGTCAGCCGGAAAGTAGTAGCCTTGTTTGGCAAAGCGGCTCCAGTACGTCTGCAGATAGCGGTCGTGCGCTTTCCACAGCGTACGCAGCATGGCCGGCCACGGTTTGGTGATCACGACGTATCCACCGCCGCCCAGCGGCACGGAGTTGCCCTGCGTGTCGACCACGTCGGCGAACACGCCGGGAAAGGGAAATGTCGCCGATCCCGGTTTGGTCGCGGTAATGCCCGGCAACGGCGTGATCAAAATCATGCCGGTCTCCGTCTGCCACCAGGTATCGACCACAGGGCAACGCCCGCCGCCGATGTGCTGCTGATACCAGATCCAGGCCTCAGGGTTGATTGGCTCGCCGACGCTTCCTATCAGCCGCAGCGATGACAGGTCGTGACGCGCCGGATATTCAGGCCCCCACTTCATGAAGGTGCGGATCGCTGTCGGCGCCGTGTAGCAGATCGTGATCTTGTACTTTTCGACGATCGCCCAAAAACGGTCCTTATCGGGGAAGTCCGGTGTGCCTTCATAGATAACGCTCGTCGTACGGTTGGCAAGGGGCGCGTACACGATATACGAGTGACCAGTGACCCAACCGATGTCCGCCGTGCACCAGTACACATCGCTTTCCGGCTTGATGTCGAAGACCACGCGATGTGTGGACGAGACGCCGGTCAGATATCCGCCCGTTGTATGGACGATGCCCTTCGGCTTTGCCGTCGTGCCGCTCGAGTAGAGGATGTAGAGCACATCTTCAGCATCCATGCGCTCAGGCTCGCACGTCGTCGATTGCCGGTCGACGATGTCGTGGTACCAAATATCGCGCTGCGCATTCCAATCCACCGGATCACCGATCCGGCGAAGGACGATGCAATGCTCGATGCAGGGAGTGCTGGCCACTGCGTCATCGGCGATCTTCTTGAGCTGGATCTTTCCGCCACGACGCCATCCTTGATCTTGCGTGATGAGCAGCTTGCACTCGCCGTCGAGAATACGATCGCGCAGACTATCGGCCGAGAAACCGCCGAAGACGACCGAGTGAATGGCGCCGACGCGCGCGCATGCAAGCAGCGCGACCGGCAGCTGCGGCACCATTCCCATATAAATCGCGACGCGATCGCCCTTGCCCACGCCAAGCTCTTTGAGCGCGTTGGCCAACCGGCATGTTTCCAGCAGCAGTGCTTCGTAGGTGATCGTTAGTGCGTCGCCAGGCTCGCCTTCCCAGTAGTACGCGACCTGGCCTCCGCTGCCGGCGGCGACGTGGCGGTCGAGGCAATTGTGGCTGACGTTGAGCTTGCCGCCGTCGAACCAGCGAGCGACTTTGCTCTTGTCATCCCAGTGAAGTACCGCGCGCCAACGATCAAACCACGAAAGGCGCTCTGCCTCGCCCTCCCAAAAGCGCTGGTAATCCGCGGTCGCATGAGCATAGATCTGGGGATCGCGTACGTTGGCGTGCGCCGCGAAGACCGCAGGCGGCGGGAAGGTCCGCCCCTCGGCGAACAACGCCTCGATCGCTGGTCCGTCGTGGTCTGCCATAGCAGGTGATCTCCGCGTTTGTATGTATGCGTTTTAGGCGAACGCCCGGCGCGCGCGTGAACTGTCAGGTTCTCATGCGTCACTCGCTATCCTGGCGCGACTCGCGCGGGGCATTCGCTGCAATTGCTTGAAGTCTTGCGCCTACCACATACACGATTGTCCCTAAGGAGCAGATGCACGATGGCGACCCGTGTGGCGACACAGCAAAGGATAGACGTTCACGGTCAACTGGCTGGCAAGACCGCCGTGATCACAGGTTCCGGCCGTGGAGTGGGTAAGGCGATTGCGACCACCTTCGCGCGCGCCGGGGCTTGCGCCATCTTCGTCGTGCGCGACCGCCAACTCGGTGAGACGCTCGCCGAGGAACAACGCGAGCAGGGCTACAGCGCGGACTCCGGCGTCGCAGATGTTACCGATGCTGGCCAGGTCTCGATGCTGGTCCTCGACCTCATGCAGCGCCACCCCGCGATTGACATCCTCGTCAACAACGCTGGCATTTTTTTAGATGAGGATCGCCGCATGCGTCCATCCGAGAGTGACCCCTTGATCATGGAGCATACGTGGGACACAAACGTGCTCGGTGCCGTTCGCATGTGCAACGCGTTTGTTCCACATATACCTGCGGGCGGGCGCATCATCAACGTCTCGTCCACCATGGGCCAATTCGCGGGCGAACCGCAAGCCCGCGGCCCAGCATACAGCATGAGCAAGGCAGCGCTCAATATGTTCACGCAGATGCTCGCGGCAGACCTAAGCGGCCGCAGCATCATGGTGGATGCATACCATCCGGGATGGGTCAAGACCGACATGGGTGGACCGCGCGCGACCGTTGAGCCCGAAGATGCTGCAAAGACGGCACTCTTTTTGGCATCGCGCCCGCAGAGCGAGAAGACCGGATTGTTCTGGAAGGGCACGACGCCGACCGAGTGGTGAAATCATAGCCGTTCTTCAGCCCGTTCTCAGGAATGGGCAAGGCGGCTGTCCTGCGGCATGCGAACCACCAACCAGGTTTCCTATCATCTATCCATCCCTGTTTTGAGGAACTATCCCATGCGCCTGATCGCGCTCGTGCTGGCAGCTTCGCTGCTATGGGGCATCGCATCGCCCATCTCACCGGCCGCTGCCATGTCGACGGCCAAAGAAGTGTCGCTTGGTGCGGGCATCAGCAAGCAGATCGACGACGAGAACGTGCTGATCACCGATCCCTTCTTGGTGAATTGGGTCGACGGCGTCGGTGCGAAGCTCGCTGCCAACCGGTATCGGCAGGACATCAATTACGAGTTTGAGATCCTCGATACCGACGAGATCAACGCCTTTGCGTTGCCGGGCGGCTTCATGCACGCGGACATGGGTCTTTTGAATTTTGTGGGCTCAGATGATGAGCTGGCGGCGGTGCTCGGCCACGAGATGGGCCACGTCGAACGGCGTCACGTCGTCACGCTTCAAGAGAAACAGAACATACTCGGCATTCTCATCGGCGTGATCTCCATTCTCTCGCCGATTGCAGCGGCGCTGGGCGGTTACGGCGGCGATCTCGTGGCGTACAAATTCTCTCGCCAAGATGAGCTGCAAGCCGATCAATATGGTCTGCTGCTCATGACCCGGGCGGGCTACGATCCGCAAGGCGCCGTCGACCTCATGGCCCACATGGGCAAGCTCGAGGCAGATCAAGGCGAGAGCCGGGCCGACAAGTCGATGGAGGACCACCCGCCGCCCGCCGATCGCGTTGCGCACCTTGAAGGGTATCCTGAACTTGACAACCCGCCTGCGTCGCAAATTATCGAAGATGCGATTCACGATCAGAGCGAAGGCCGGTACTCATACTCACGGGCTCGCTTCGCGCTTGCGCTGCAGAAAGCGCCCGGGAACACGCTGGCGATCGAGCACGTCAAGCAGATCGATATCGCGATGAAGGAGTCGGGCCCACCGGGCATGCTGCACGAACGTTCCGTCGCTTACACCATGTCGATCGATGCGTTCAGTCTTGGCGACATCGCCACACGCATCGCCAAGGCGCAGGCCATTGCGACTGACGATGCGCGCCTGGCCGCGCAGCGCGCACGGGGAATGGGAAACGATCTGCGGTCGCTCGACAATCAACTCAACGAACAGCAAAGCGGCATCCCCAACTTGGGTTCCCCCAAGAAGAAGGGCAACAACCTCAGTCTGGCGATCGACGGACTGAATCGTCTTACCCGCGACATCAACGGCGTGCTTGACAATAGCTCCGACGTCTTCTCAAGTGCCCCCGGCCTCGCTGCAGATAACCTGCAACCGATCAAGGACATGTCAATCGCCATCAGCAACGGCCCGCCGACTGAGAAGACGCGTGCGCTCTTGCCGTACTACCCATCGCTTGCCGCCAGCCTTTCGGAGGGAGCGGACCAATTCGTGAGCGGCGTTGACGATGCGCGCGCAGCAGTGTCGATGGGGTCTGACGCGGTGCGTTCATTGGCCGCATATTTTACGGCGCTTAACTCGCTCGACACTACGACCGGCGACATCAGCGCGAAGGATATGCCACGTGTCCAGGGCGCGCTCAACACGGCGCTGAGCGCCTGGGATGAGGCATATCGGATGTCCGAGCGCGCAGCCAACTACACGTACGGCGCGCAGACGCGGACGCTCTCGGCCAACATCACGCTCCTCGACTTGTATTCTTCGAGCGAACGTTATGCGGCGTATAAGAAAGCCATGCAGTTCCGCTTCCCCGGCGTGCAGATGCCCGAGTATGATGCCGTGCTGCGGTCAGGCATCACACCGGGCGAGCTCGGTTGTGACGCCTGGCTGAGCTATGAAACCAAAGAGTCGATGTCAGCGCTCATGGGTACAGAGCATGATGGTGGTCTCTCGTGCGCCGACCTTGCGCTCGGCCGCAACCTCATGACCGAGTCCGTGGAGATCGCTGAAGGCCTGCTCTACGAGGACTACGTCGAAGTTCCGGAGACCGTCATACCGATGGTGAAGGTCGGACACCCGACGCCGACGACGCCGCAACCGACAGTCACACCCGCGGCCCCACAGTCACCGGGACACTGATCGAGTCGATTCGGCAAGTCCAGCCAGCCTAGTTTGTCTACTTCGCGACAAGCTCGGCTGGCTGCTCAACGCTTTGCGTTTGGTCTTTGCGCTGTGCCGCCAGTCCCATGACGAGCGCGACGAACGCGAACAAACTCGAAACGGCCCCTGCCCATGGCGGCCCATATCGTCCGAGCAGTGACGTCGACAAGGGTGGCATCGACACGCCCGACAGATTGTCCAGTGCCGAGCTCACACCCAAAATAGTTCCGCGCTGGTTTTCTGGAGCGCCGGCAGTCAAAATCGAGGACAGCGCGGGCCGCGCGATCGCCATGCCGATGCCGAAGAGCAAGAAGGTGGGCACCAAGCTCGCTATCGAGTGGACGAACGGCACGAGCAAAAAGCCCGCAAGCGCGCAGCCGATGCCGATATTCGAACTGCGCCGGTCGCCGATCGAATCGATGACGCGCGGGCCCGGGCCCAACTGCATGATAACGCTGAGCACGCCGAAGCTGGCGAAGAAGAAGCTCGAGCTCGCGGCATTGAATCCGAGCGCGGCTTGCAGTAAGAGCGCGAACACGCCGAACCACGCATACAGCGCAAGCGAGAAGGCCCACATCTGCAAGAGGATGGGGGCGACTGCCGGATCCGCAAGCGACGCCCGGATATGCGAGAGCGTTGCCACCTGACTGCCTTGCGGGTTGCGCGATTCCGGCAGCATGATGATAGTCACGATGAGCGTCACGAATTGCAAGGTTGCGGCCGCTAAGAACGGTGCCGAGAACCCAAAATGCTCGTAGAGCGTGCCCCCTAAGAGCGGACCGAACACGATACCGGCCGAGAACGACGCACCGACATATGAGAACGCCCGGCCACGTTGTTTGGGCTCGACGAGATCAGCCACATATGCTTGTGTGACGCTCAGGTTACCGCCCGAAGCTCCCTCGACGATGCGGGCGACGAACACCATGCCGATGCTATGCGCAAGCGCGAGCATGAACCAGCCGATGGTCGCGCCGATCTGGCTCACTATCAGCACTTTCTTCCGCCCGATGCGGTCGCTGACGTTGCCCCACAACGGGCCTGCGAGGAACTGGCACGCAGCGAACGTTGAGAACAACAGACCGACGATGAGGTCTGATGCGCCGAAATGCTTGACGAAGTACGGGAGGATCGGCAGCAATATGCTGAAGCCCAGAATATCGATGAAGGTGACGCCCAAGATGGGGAGGATCCGGGTCAGCATAGACGGTCATATGCATTGGCAGGACCGCCGTCACACACCTGGGCGGGTCGCCTCTTGACGCGCATCACAGCTTTTGCCCCCAAGCCGCAAGAGCGGTAGTGGCCGGTAACGCAGTTGGCTGGTCGTTGTCTTATGAGCAGCCCGTGTGGCTGCAATCATCTTTATCACGACGAACGAGGCGAAAGACGACCATGTGGAGTGCCATCATCACAAGTGCGGCGACGATCGGGGCCGTGCTCTACTTGCAAGGACCGATTGTCGCATTGGGATTGACCGCAGTCAGCTCGATCGCACTGCTCATCGTCCTGCGCGCAAGTGAACAGCACGCGCTCGCGAAACCGGCTCGCATCGCCATCGCGCCCGGTAAGGACGATAAGGCGGATCTATCGTTCCCACCGCTGCGACAAGTATCCTAAAAAAACGTGCGGCGCGCGAGGGTCTCGCGCCCGGATGCGACGTCCCAGAGAATAGACGGGTGGCAAAGGACGCCGCCCGTTTCGTTTGTGCGCAAGAGGTCACTCGGGCGTAATGCCGTAAGCGCCGTCACGTGAACCATCCGCGACGATGGGCCGCTGCCGTCCTCCTCACGCTGGTTCTCCCCCTTCTCGTGCCTGCTCGTGCCGCTGCCATGGGTACGAGCGGCGCCACCACAAGAATCGGTCTGACGCTCCCCGGTATGACGCACCGTACGATCGACGTCGATGCGGCGACGCTGTTCCGCACGCTTATGAGCGATTTTTTCTTCCAAGACGATGGAACGGTCTACGTGCAGACCGGTGACATTCCCGCCATGTGGCTGCGCGACTCATCCGCGCAGACGCTGCCCTACGTGCGATTCGCGACCGCGTATCCCCAAGTCGCGGTGATTGCCAACGGCGTCGTTCAACGCAACGCCAAGAACGTCCTGACGTCACCCTATGCAAACGCCTTCACCGCCGGCTACCAGCTATGGGAGGAGAAGTGGGAGGTGGATTCGCTCGCCTACATGATATCGCTTGCATCGGTGTATTGGCGGACGACGAGCGATCGCGCGATGTACACGCAGCGTCTGCACTGGGCGTTCGAGCACATCGTCACCACATACGAATGCGAACAGCAGCACGATGCGTGCTCGGGTTACCGCTCGCGATTCTTGGATAATCACGGGAAAGGCGCGGATCATGCCTACACCGGCATGATCTGGAGCGCGTTCCGCCCATCCGACGACCCAGTACGCTACCCATACAACATTCCCCAACAGCTGTTCGCGGCCTACGAGCTCGAGCAGCTGGCGCACCTTGCGCTCGTCGGCTACAACGATGTGCCGCTTGCGCAGCGTGCGCGCGCGCTTGCTGCCGCCGTGCGGCTCGGGGTCGAGCGCTACGGTGAGGTTTATGATTTCCGCCACGGCTGGGTGTTCGCATACGAGGTGGACGGCCTCGGGCGGTCAGTGTTGATGGACGACGCAAACTTGCCGAATCTGCTGTCGCTGCCGTTTCTGAATTTGATCCAGCGCGAAGACCCGCTCTACGTCAACTCACGCAGCTTCTCGCTCTCAAGCGATAATCCGTACTGGTACCGCGGGCGGTACGGCGATGGCCTGGGCAGTCCCCACACGCGCACGGGCTGGGTTTGGCCGCTTGGCATCGTCGGCGAAGCGATGACCTCGCTGACGCCGGAAGATTTAGCAGACCGGCTGGCCGAACTTCGCACCCTTGATGGCCAACGCGGTCTTTTTTATGAAAGCGTCGATCCCGATCGGCCCTGGCGCTACACGCGCGGCGATTTTGGCTGGGCTAACGCGCTGTATGCGGAACTTATCTTTCGCAGCGTCGCGTGGCTTGAACCAGCTCCGGATCAGCGTCGTTTGGTCCCCGATCTGCTCGCCGCGAGGTATGAGACGCCGAAGGTCACGACACCGACCCAAGCCTGGGATGCAGCCGGTACGATCTATACTGCCTTACGGCAGATCCTGAGCGGCGGCTAAGATGCTGCCCCGCGCGTCGCGATCTCCGCGTTGTCGAGCAGTGAAGCGCGGATCTTCCTGATGGCGCGCCGCTGCACGCGCGAGATGTTCATCTGCGAGACCCCTAGGCGCCGCGCGATTTCCGTCTGCGGCACTTCTTCATAGAAGCGCAAGTACACGACGAGCCGTTCGGTCGGGTCGAGCACCTCGCACGCGCGTTTCAGACTCGCGACATTCTCAAACGATGCCATGTCTGCGTCGGCGATGCCAATGCGCTCCGCCAAGCTCGTCGGTTTAGCATGGTGGTCTCCCGCTGGGGCGTCGGCATCGAGGGAGTACGTCGAATACGCGCGGCCGAGCTCTTGCGCTTCGATCACTTGCTCGCTAGAAACGCCGAGGCGCTTGGCGATATCGTCGACCGTGGCGGATCGTCCGAGCTCGACCGTCAGCACCTCGGCTGCCCGAGTGACGGCGAGATTAAGGTCTTGCAGTTTGCGCGGCACGTGCAGCGCCCAGCCCTTGTCGCGGAAGTGGCGCTTGATCTCGCCTACGATCGTGGGCAAGGCGAAGGTGATGAATTCAAAGCCGCGCGACGCGTCGAACCGGTCGATGGCTTTGAGCAGACCGACCATGCCGACCTGGATGAGATCTTCAAGCGGTTCTCCGCGATACGCGAAACGCGACGCCAAGTAGCGCACCACGCCGGTATAGGCGACCACGAGTTGTTCACGGACCTCGGGTGACCGGCTTTCGGCGAATTCCGCGAGCAGCGCTTTGGCATGCGCGCGGTCGAGCGCGAAATCGGCGCGGGGATGCCGCGATGTCGATGCCATTAAATGATCGCCTTTATGCGCCCCTGCGGATCCGTAGGGTGAGCCCGCCGCCTGGGGCCGCGTCGAAGTCGACCTCATCGGCCAGACCTCGGATGAGGAAGAGGCCGTCGACAAATGTCTTATAACTCGACCCATTGCGTTCGCGGGGCAGCTTCAGCGGGAATGTTGGATCGGTCAGCGTGAGGGTGAGCTGATCGTCGCCCAAGTCAAAGCGCAGATGCAATCGACCCTCAGGAGCGCCATATTGAATACAGTAGGAAACCGCCTCCGCGACGATCACCTTGATGTCTTCAATCGTGTCGAACGGCATGCCAGCACGATAGGCGATGCCTGCGGCGGCGAGTCGTGCCACGCTCACCCAAACCGGATTTTTCGGTAGCTCGAGGTCGATGGAGTCGCTCGAGGAGACTTCGGGCATCATCCCGGTCATCTCGGCGCTAACATCCGCGCTCATCGGGTCCTCGGCGGCCGCTGCTCAGGCGCGGGTGGAACCTTCGCACCTTCTTCGCGAGCTTCCGACAGGCCGATAGCGATGGCTTGTTTGCGACTCTTGACCTTGCGACCCGAACGGCCTGAGTGCAGCTCGCCACGCTTCATCTCGCGCATAGCGTCCTCGACCTTCTCGCTGGCCTTGGCTGAGTACGCTCTTGTGGCATTCGAGCTGCGGCCGTGTCGCTTGGTTCTCCTAGATTTGGCGGGCATACTATCTCATTGTCCCTCCGTCTTTGCCGCTCGTTTGCAATTAGATTATACCCGCCGCATGTGGGCGGAATCGTCCAAAGCGGCACCGCCCCGTCAAACGGGACCTGGCAGTCCCGCAGAGAGCGTTTTGACGCGCTCCACATGGGTAGATGCAAGTGGCGCACAGCTGTGTGCGCCTTTGTTTGAATGTCACAGGCGTTTGGATGTGTCCAGGCACTCGGGTCGAGGCAACAGTCTTCTAGCGGCGCGTCAGGTCCTGAGTAAGACTGTGAGAGCGGCCCTTATCGCTGCGTGCACGTTTGTGATCGGTGTTGCGGCCGAGGCCAAGCGCCGCCGTGCAACGGGCATGAAGGCCTTCGGTCGCTTGCAGGCGCGAGAAGAGCCGCCGCGCGTCCGGCGTCTGGAGCGCATGAAGGCCGCATTGCGCCGTGCCGAAGAGCGCTTGTCAGCGCTCAGCGACGCGCTGCCCTTTGGCATGTGGGAGCTTGACGGAGCTGGCACGGAGTTGCTGCACGCCAGTGATAGCTATTGCCGGCTGTTCGGCATGAACATGGAAGAGATCGCCGCGCACGGCTGGCGCGAGCGCGTGCCACCCGAGGACGCCGAGCGTTTCCTTGCGGCCTGGAACGCGCGAGGCGATGATGACGTTTTCGAAGGTGAGTATCGCGTGCATGCGGTGGACGGCAAGACCTATTGGATCTTGTCGCGCGGCATGCGGCTCACGACGGCAGACGGCAAGACGTCATGGGCGGGGTTCAGCCTTGATATCACGCAGCGCAAACAATCGGAACAACGTATCGGGCTATTGTCCGATCTTGGCCGAGTGCTCTCGCTGTCGCTCGAACCTCACCCGATCCTCGAGCGGGTTGCTCAGTTGCTCGTGCCGCGTATCGCTGATTGGTGTGCGGTCGACCTCGCCGGCCCGGACCAAGACATGCAGCGCGCCATGCTGCTCCATCGCGATTCAGATCGTACCCGCGCTGCGCTCGGTTTGAGCAACAGCGCGCAGCTGGCTGCACTGCTGGGCACGACGTCGGCGCGCGTCATCGCCTCGGGGGAACCCATCCTCGTGCGCTGGTTCCCACGTGATGACCACGTGAACGCGATGCTGTCGTCCGAGCAAAAAGCCACGGTTCAAGCGTTTCGGGCAGATTCGGTGATCGTTGTGCCGCTCATCGCTCGCGATCAGACGCTTGGATCGCTCACCGTCGCGGTAGACGACCCGTGGCAGCGTTACGAGTCCGATGACGTCGACTTCATGGGTATCGTGGGCCGCCGTGTCGCGCTCGCATTTGACAATGCACTGCTGTACGAACGCGAGCGGCGCGTTGCCGATATGTTCCAGCGTGCGTCGTTGCCGGCAAGCCTGCCGGCCATTCCCGGCATCGGCATCCACGCCCACTACGTGCCGGGTGCGAATGAAGCGCAAGTCGGCGGCGATTGGTACGATGCATTTCAACTGGCCGACGGCCGAATCGGGATTTCCATCGGCGATGTTGCGGGAAAAGGATTGCATGCAGCGTCGATCATGAGCACGGTGCGGCTGTTCATCCGTGCAACGGCGCTCGAGGGCCTCGCGCCCTCGGTCGTGCTTGCACGCGCCAATGCGCTGTTGCTCAATGACAAACCGACGATGGTGACCGCGCTCTTCGGCACCCTCGATCCTGAAGAGCTGACGTTCACGTGCGCAGTCGCAGGCCATCCGTTGCCGGTGGTGGTCAATGCAGGCGGCGACGCGGCGACCGGGATTCCGGTCGCGCCACCGTTAGGCATCACCATCGACACGTCGTTCCCCGAGCAGACCTTCATGCTGCCGCTTGGATCGTTGATGGCATTATACACAGATGGTCTCGTCGAGAGTGCTGGAGATGCCCGTTACGGAGAAGCCGACCTGGTCAACGCCGTGCGAGGAGCACAAGCTGGGCACGCCGCAAATCCTGCTGAAGAGATAGCACAATCGCTGCTCGGCGATGCACCTCCGTCCGACGATGTGGCGGTGCTTACCATACAAGCCGCGGCGAAACCGCTGCTCGAGCTCGACCTAACGCTGCCGGCGCAACCGGTAAGCAGCCGCTTGTTCCGTCAGGCCCTGCGGCGCTTTTACCTTGCGGCTGGCGTCACCACGGACGCTATCGCAATACTGCAGGTGGCGATGGGCGAGGCCATAACAAACTCCATTCAGCACGCGTACGGCGTACAAGGAGGCGTGGTCAGGGTTCAGGGACACGTTGAACCGGGAAGGCTTATCGTAGAGATCGCCGACACAGGCCGTTGGCGCGGACCGCATGACGACGGCGGCGGTTATGGCCTGCAGATCCTTCGGAGCATTGTCAACGACGTCACCATCAACACGGATGAGCGAGGCACCAGCATTCGATTGGTGCACCCCATCGGGAGATTCATTGCATGACCAATCAAGCCGAATTCACGACCACGACCAGCGACGGCGTCACCGTCGTGGCGATCAAGGGCGAAGTCGATATCGCCAACGTCGACGAGTTGCGCCTATGCCTGGAGCAAGCGACACAAGAACGCGGGCCCGGCATCGTGGTCGATCTCACCGCGGCAGCATACTTTGACAGCCGGACGATCGCCCTGCTTGCCGATTTCGCGACGAGAATGCGCGTTCACCGCCAACGCACGGCGGTCGTCGCGCCGAACGACGGCTTCGCAGCCCGCATCTTGCAGATCGCCGGTCTACCGCTCATCATTCCCGCTTATTCGTCGCTTTCTGAGGCGCTCGACGCCGTCAAGCAAGTCGCCGGCGCCTGATCCGCGAGTTTCGTACGCCGGCCCGCGCGATCGTTTGAGCCTGCCCGGACGGGGAACAACCTGCCCATGCGCGCAAGCGCAGTGGGAGGGATGTTCGGATGGTTGGCATGGTGCGCGAAGCCCCGGGAACAGGGCGATGAAGCCGATCACCTTTGCGGTTCCCAATTCCGTCAGTGCAGTGCTGTATGAGATCGAACGCCTCCGCGTGAACCGCAGCCTGAGCGAACTCAGCTGCCGGCTGCTGCAGATGTCCTACGTGGTGGGCTGGGACGACGGCTTTATGGTCGTTGACCGAAAAGACGTCAGCGTGGCGCTCGGCGTTCGCACGCACGAATTGAACCGTGCGATTGCGGAGCTTGAGGCACTAAACCTGATTGCGCTGCGCGCACTCCCGCACGATGCATCCGGTCGCGACGTCGTGGAGATCCTTGCGATGTCGTCTGCCGAACACAGCGGCTTGCAACGGATCTGCTGGTGGGACTATTACCGGGTTCAGCTAGCCGATTATTTCTTGGATCCAGGACAAGAGCCTTAATCCCGGTCGGCCAACGTCTTGGCCAGCATCTCGCGGACTGACTGCCGCACGATCGCCGCAGCATCTTTATCGCCTTTACATAACGCCGCGAAGAAGCTCTCGGCTTGTTCAAATGAGATCTGCGGTGGCAGCATCGGAACGTTCGCATCGGTGATCGCTTCGACGAGATAAGGGCGGTCTGCGCTAAAGGCGGCATCGAGTGCGGGCCCCACTCCCTCAGGCGTGTTCACCCGAGTCCCACCCAGGCCGAGCGCGCAAGCATATTCAGCATAAGGAAAGTCGGGGATGTCCTGCGAGGCCGGAAACTTCGGGTCGCCGGACAGCGCTCGCATCTCCCAGGTGACCATATTGAGCTCGCGGTTATTGAGCACGAGGACGACGAAGCCGGGCGTGGCCCACTCGCGCCAGTACTTCGCCACGGTGATCAATTCGTTGATGCCATTCATCTGCATGGCGCCGTCTCCGGCGACGGCCACGACCGGCCGTCCGCCGAAAGCGAACTTAGCCGCAATCGCGTAGGGCAGTGCAGAACCCATAGACGCAAGCGTGCCGGACAGCGACGCCATCATACCGGCGCGCACCTTGACATGGCGCGCTAGCCACATCGTGCTCGACCCCGCGTCGCCAGTGAGGATCGCCTCTTCTGGAAGCCGCGGCGAAAGTTCCTCGAAGACGAGCTGTGGATTGATCCGATCGCTCGCGACCATGGCACGCGCGTGCAACAACGACCACCAATCGCGAACCGATTCTTCGAGCCGTTCCCGCCAGCGCCGATCGGTCTTGCGCACGAGCCTAGGCAAAAGCGCAGCGAGTGTCGCCTTGCTGTCCCCGACCAGATTGAGCGTCGTTGCGTAGCGCAACCCGAGGTTGTGTGGATCGATATCGATCTGGACGGCGCATGCTTGTCCTTCTTCGGGTAAGAACTCTGAGTACGGGAATGAAGTGCCTACCATGAGCAGCGTGTCGCAGTGGGCCATCATCTCGGCCGTCGGCGCAGTGCCCAACAACCCGATCGATCCCGTCACATACGGAAGATCGTCCGGTACGACCGCTTTGCCAAGCAGCGCCTTGGCGACGCCGGAGCCGAGCACGTCGGCTGCCGCTGCCACCTCGTCGCGAGCGCCGAGCGCGCCGGCGCCGACGAGCATCGCCACCCGCTTTCCGCTGTTGAGCAACTGCGCTGCTCGTGCCAAATCCTCATCGCGCGGCACGACGAGCGGGGAGGCAAGACCCAACGACGAGTGCATCATATCGTGGCGGTGACGCGGCTTAGCCACCGCAGGCAGTTCCTGCAGATCCCGCGGCAAGACGACGCAGCAGACCGTACGCTCACCAATCGCCGTGCGGAACGCACGGTCGACGACGTGACGCACCGCTTCTGGCGCCGATACGACATGCACGTAACGGGCCACGTCGTTGAAGAGCGCCGCGAGGTCGACTTCTTGCTGATAGCCTGCGCCGAGCACGCTTCGAGCGGTCTGACCAACGATCACCACGACCGCCTGATGATCGAGCTTGGCG